>Ga0078972_1003662_pt3 | contig 36212 bp, 42 predicted proteins | sample YelNatPaOPGAMG01_FD_67568 | JGI IMG/M metagenome (GOLD analysis project Ga0078972, IMG submission 67568) | Hot spring thermophilic microbial communities from Obsidian Pool, Yellowstone National Park, USA - OP-RAMG-01 (SPADES assembly) (version 2) | ecosystem: Environmental > Aquatic > Thermal...
CTTCATAACATGTTAAGCGATAACGGAAACCTTTACCACAGATACCGGGACGGAAATGTTGCAATCGATGGATTTCTGGATGACTATTCCTTCATGATTTACGGGCTTCTGGAACTGTACGAAAGCACCATGAATCCAGAATATGCCAAAAAGGCACTGGAACTGCAGGATTCACTTTCCAGAAAGTTCATTGATAAGGAAAATGGAGGTTTCTACATGTCGGCTTCAGACAGGACGGATCTTGTCATAAGGACAAAACAGGCCCATGATGGGGCAGTTCCTTCAGGCAATTCCATCGAAATGATGAATCTTGTTAAATTCTACCTTCTGAAATCTGAACCGGAATATGAAGATCTGGCATACAGGACAATCAACGCCTTCGGGAAGGAGATTGAAAACAGTCCCACCAACTATTCCTTCAGCCTCATGGCGGCCGACATACTTATGAACAAAACATACAGCATCGTAATTGTTGGAAATAAGAATGATGAAAAAACTGTTAAAATAATCGGTTCAGTTATGGAGAGATACCTGCCCCAGGCAGTGGTCATTCTTAAAGATCCTGAAGACAAGATTATTTCAGAAGTTTTCAACAACGTGTCTGCAATGAACCAGGTCAATGGAGAAACCACCGTATATGTATGTACAGAGAAGACGTGCCTTCCCCCTTTTACGGACATTGTAAAGATGAACGAAGCTTTAAAAGAATAATTAAATGGAATAACTGGAAACTAATACCCGGTTTACCAGGTATTAAAAAAATTTGGTTTCCGTGATGTGAATCCTTTCATCAGGTTACGGTCTTTGATGCAATGAGACCGTTTGTAGTCACATCTATGAACCTTATCTGCGATATGAAAGGTTCAACGGTGGAATTTTTTGTCGAATTGAGGACTATGCCTGTTGTTGCACCAAAGTATTTGTTTCCGCTTACTTTCATTGAAAGGTTGTAGCCTATAGGCCCCCCTTTGTTGGTATGATATTCGGAAAGCGTAATTGGTGGAATGATAGTATTGTTGCTCAGTGTGATCTCAATCTGCGTATCATTCAATGAAATGTTTCCTCCAAACTGCTGAACGTATATGAAATAGTATGCGTCATTTGTGGCCGATGCATTCTGAATTTGTATTGAAGCGGTTGGAGTCGAAGCTCCGATCAGAGTCGTATATCCACCCACAATTGTGTAAAGGGTTGCAGCGAGCACCACTGTTATGGCCACCAGCAATATTGTAGCAATTATTGGCGATACCGCCTTATCTTTCTCCTGAAATACTCTCTTCATAACACATCACATTTTAACTTTATTTGCGGGGCCTGAAAACCAAGACTTGTTATTTCAAGGGAGCTGTGTTCCATAAATCTTGGATATGTGGACATTGTGTATGATCTCTCGAACTTCAGTTCAAAACCTATTGAATAGAATTTCTTGCCGAAATGATTCATTGACATTGCAAGTGGGAATGTACCAGTTTTGTGTATCAGGCTGTAGTCCCCCAATATTGAGTCTGATCCCACAAGGCAGAAGTCGGTTTCCTGTGATGCATAAAATGTGGATGCATCCACATAGATTGTACAGGGAATTCCAGCACTCTTGAGATATTTTGCCAGTTCAATTGCTTCAAGGTTGGGCCTGCTCTCAAGCAGGGATACCATCCGGATATTTTTTGAATTCCTATCCATTATGTCTTTTATCATGGAACTGTTGCTGATTGTAACAAATGAAACTTTTTCCTGAAATAGCATGTCAGAGTTCTCAACTGCCTTCCTTGAGGAAGTTTCTATTTCAGAAAAGAGGCCATGAGACATTTCAACCGGATCCTCATTCTTCTTGAGAGTAGCCTGAAGAATCGAGCATATATTCCTTACAAGACCCATTCCTGAGAAAGTTTTCCTTGCATTTTCCAGTTCAGCGATTATGCTGCCTGATTCTTCTTCGGAAATGCTCCCTTCCATAAAGGCGCCCAGAATGCTATATGCTATGGTGACCGACCCGTTTAGACGGTCTTTTTCTATCTCCCTCAATTTTTCAGAAATTTTCATGTATTTTCTGCTTCAGTCTGAATATACCTCTTCACCCTCACCAAACACGCTTATTGGAAATGATTCCAGTGAAAACGGATCCCCATTCCATATGGTCAGGGATGCAAGTTTGCCTTTTTCCACTGTTCCAAGATCATCAAGCCCCAGTATTGAAGCAGTCTCGCTGGTGATCTTTGATATTGCCTGTTCCTTTGAAAGTCCAAATCTCAGGAGATGTCTCAGTGTATAGAATATTGTCCGCTGCAGAATTACAGGGTGGTCGGACATCATGCAGAATTTTGCCCCGGATTCCAGGAGATATTCTGTGTTTCTCCAGGACTCATGCTTAAGTTCAACCTTGTACGGGTGGCTGTCCATTGGGCCATATACAATTGGAATGCCATTCTGTGCAATCCTTCTGAATGCTTCGGTTGAATGTATATCCACACCATGATTGAGCACAACTTTCAGGCCAAACTCATTCTTCAGGCCAATGAGCAGGTTTGCGTCATCCTCCTTGTGGGTATGGACCATAAGTTTGTATTTTCCTGAAAGGATATCCATAAATATCTCAGTGAGAGGATCAATCTCATCCGGGTCTTTCTTCCCCTTTATAACAGTTCCTTCTGACTGTTTTTCCATCATAAAGCGTGGTGGCTTTTACATATTTCATTCATGAGGATTGCCTATAAGCCTTAAAACTTATTCGATCAGGCTTATTGTGTATGAACATACGAATTTGCCTCCCGGTTCAATTGTTATCAGGCCGATCCCGTTATTGAATGAATCTGGTGCACCTGTCATTGGCTCAATGGCAACTGATTTGTCCTCTGCATACTCTCCATTGTAGACCTGGAAATATGGCATGTTTTCCCTTTCAATGAGTATATGGGCCATACCGTTGTGCAGGTGTAGATCCCCACCTCCCATGAAACAGTTGTCAAAAACTGTCCCGGACTTTGAGGTCATCTGATGCATGCTGAAATCTGTCATCTGCCCTGTTGGAAAATATCTGTCGGCATACTCCAGCATTTTAACCGGTTTATCTGCAGTTATATCCCATTCCCCGTGTGTTAGAAAATATGGGTGTGTTCCTACCATGACCGGCGAGTTCCTCTCCCCAGTATTCTCTATTTCAAATTTAGTTGTGAAAGATTCACTGTCAATCCTGTATTTTACAATATTATGCAGCCTTGATGGATACCCTGGATCAGAGAGTGCAAACCCCAGTTCAACAGAGTCCTCATCCTTTTCCAGCACGTCCCATTTCACATGCCTGACCAGTCCATGGATGCTGTGGTTTCCGCTTTCGGCAGGAAGATCATACTCCCTGCCCTCGAATCTGTATACATGATCTCTTACCCTGTTGGCATATGGAATCAGGACCGCTGCCCCACCATGTGTCTCCTTTCCATCATTGGACTGCTTTAGAATTTCAACACCATCAATAAAAAGTTTCTTTACATAGGACCCCGTCTGATCGATCTCTGCCAGCGAATCCATGAATTTTATTTCCATGAGAACAAACCATGAATATAGCCTATTTTATTTTTATGGTAAAATCAGCAAAGCCTTAATTTCATGAAGTGCATTCAAAAGAGGTTGCAGGATATACAGATTACCAAGGATGTGTTCATTTCAGACCTATACTGTGTCTACCTGAGAGATATCTCGGCTGTTGTGGTATCAGATCTGCATCTGGGTTTTGAAGAGGAGATGAATCTACATGGTCTTTTTCTCCCAAGGTTCCAGCTGAACCATGTTGAGGGACTCATAGACAGAATAGTTGAAAGGTATGAACCTGAGACTCTTATCATCAACGGGGATTTCAAGCAGGAATTTTCAAGGAATCTTTCACAGGAATGGACCGACATAATACATTTTATTGACAGGTATTCTGACCACCTTAAACTCAGATTTGTGAGAGGCAACCATGATAATTTTCTCATGACCATACTGAACAGGAGAAGCCTGGATCTTCCGGAGGTCATTGAAACCGAAAGATATTATATATATCACGGTGACAGGGACAGAAGCCTGAAAAAGATCACAATTCTTGGCCATGAACACCCTTCACTTGTGCTTCGAGACCAGATAGGAGGCGTATTCAAGATTCCTGCTTTCGTCTACAACAGCGATTCCGGAGTGATCATAACACCTGCAATGAGTTTCTTTTCTTCAGGGACCGATGTCGCACAGTCTCTGTTGAGTGACGAACACTTTACCCCTGCCCTGAAGAATACCGATCCAGACAGGTACAGGGTTTACGGTATTACCGATGAGTTTGGCCTTGTTGATTTCGGCTACATAGGAGATATCAGGACTGATGCAAAAAAAGGATTCAAAGGAAAATAGTTCAATATCCAATAGCAATGTGGGTACATGAATTCAAGAGAACTTTTCAGTCAGTCCTCCGGACTCTTTCCCGGAGGGGTTAATTCACCCGTTAGGTATTACGATCCGTACCCTGTATTCATGAAAAAAGGGATTGGATCTACAATATATGATGTGGAGGACAAACCATATACAGATTTCTGCCTTGCATTCGGACCCCTTTTACTTGGACACAGCCACCCGGAGATTGTAAATGCTGTCAGGTCAGCTGTTGAAAATGCAACATCTCTTGGCGCACCCACTGAAAATGAGGTCAGGATGGGAAATATCATCAAAACTGCCGTACCCTCGGTTGAAAAGATGAGGTTCACAAACAGCGGAACTGAGGCCACAATGCACGCCTTGAGGCTGGCCAGGGGATTCACAGGCAGGAATATCATAGTGAAGATGGAGGGAGGTTTTCATGGATCACATGACTATGCACTCATTAAATCAGGAAGCGGTACACTGACCTTCGGTACACCATCTTCCCGGGGGATACCACCGGAAGTATCAAGAACTGTGGTCGTGGGGCAGTATAACAATCCGGATGGTATTGAAGAAATTTTCAAAAAGTATGGAAAGGAGATTGCAGCAGTGATCACTGAACCCATAATGGGAAACGCAGGAGTCATAAAACCTGAAAAAGGGTTTCTGGGTTTTCTTAGAGATATAACCAGCAGCAACGATTCACTTCTTATCTTTGATGAAGTCATAACAGGATTCAGATTGGGTTTCGGAGGCTATCAGGACATAGCGGGAGTGAAGCCCGACATAACCACCATGGGCAAGATAATTGGAGGAGGATTTCCAATTGGCCTTTTTGGTGGGAGAGATGACATAATGGACAAAATATCGCCATTGGGACAGGTGTATGAATCCGGCACATTCTCCGGAAACTATATTACTATGGCGGCAGGAATTGCTGCTCTGAATCAGCTTAAGAAAATGGATTATTCCGGCCTTGAAGCAAAATCTGCCCTGTTTGAAAAGACACTTCTGGAAAATATGCCTGAGGGTGAAAAGTTTGCCGTGAGCAGGTTAGGGGCCATGTTCCAGATATTCCTTGATATCGATCATCCAGGAAGTTATGAAGAGGTCATTAAGGCTGATTCCAGGAAGTTCATGAGGATGTTCCACGGATTGCTGGAAAGAGGCGTCTATCTGGCACCTGGTCAGTTTGAGACCAATTTCATAAGCTTCGCACACAGTAAAGAGGATCTTGAGAGTTCAGCTTTAAAAATAGCTGAAACCCTGAAAGAAATAAGTAAAACCTGATCAGATATTCAAGATATCGTCAATGTCTCCAAACTCTTCACCGTGAATTGCTGTCTTCAATTCACTTAGAAACCTGCTAAGATCCTTGGGATCGGAGATCTCAATCATCTTCCTGAACGCCACAGTATATGGTGATAAAACTTTTTTGGAAAGTGAATTTGCCATAGCAGAAATTGCAGAATCAATATCAGTCCCCTTGCTTATCTCCCTCTTGAACTCTTCAGCCTCCTCTTTCTGTTTGAGGCGTGAATAGCGGTACATATGGGCAATGAGATCGTCGTACTCAATCTCTTTCAGTTTTCTCATGGTTTTTTCTATTTCCCCCTCCACCATGTTCCCTGCAACCAGGATTTCTTTTTTCTTCATTGATCTGTTCTTTTCCATTACGTTTTCCAGACTCCCCATATTCAGGACCTGAATTCCGTCAATGCTTCCATCCAGATTTTCAATATTGTCAGGTTTTGAGATATCCACATAGAATTTTGGTGAACCTGAGGCGATCATGTCCTCCCGGGTTATGAGTATATCCGGAGAGGTTGTGGCAGTGAGTATAATATCGTTTTTCCCCATCTCTTCCTTCAGGTTACGCAATGAGCTGAATTTACAATTAAGTATCCCTGCCGCTTCCATTGACTTTTCAGGGTTTCTTCCGCATACAGTAATGGACTCCGGGTTCTCCTTGCCAATGTATTTTCCAAGAGAGATGGCCATTCGGCCTGTTCCGATTATGAGCACATTCCTCCCCTCGATTCCAAATCTGGCTTTCAGTGCATCTATGGCAATGGAAGGAATTGATGTTTTTCCCTTTGAAATTGAGGTTTTTTCTCTTACCTGCTTGCCTATGCTAAGAGCTTTTCTGAATATAACCGATATGGGTTTGTTCACCAGATTTCTTTCAAGTGCAGTTTCGTATGATGCCTTAATCTGCCTGAGGATGTCGTTTTCACCCACTGACATTGACTCCAGTCCGCTTGCAACCCTGAAAAGATGCCTTATGGCATCCTCGTCCCTTTTAACCACTGATCCCTGGAATAAGGAAGTAGCTGCCAGATTACCGTAAAAGTAAAGCTCAAGCCTGTTGCAGGTCACAAGAATTACGTATTTTTTAACTCCAATGGATTTCAGGGCCTCCTCCCAGTAACTGTAGCCCTGTGATATTTTGCCGTCCAGATCACCGGGAGTGTCTCTGTAGTTCCATGAAATTACCGTGAATTGTGCCATTGAAGCCACTCTTTCGTAACGTTGCATGATGTTAATCACATATATTCCGTTTTGCTTTTTGTGCGGTAAAATATTATCACCAGAAATCGCCACCGAGGTCCCGTGCAATCCTGATTAGCATCCTCACAGCAATATATAGGAAAAAAGATCCGACTATGAAAAGTACAATTGACACTGCAACTTCTCCCCGTATTCCGAGACCAATTGCTCCGGTTGAAAAGAGCTCAACGCCCACCACAAGAAATGCAAGGCCGATCACCAGCCTTATTATTTTGTTTACAGCAGCATCACTAATTATTGGCATCATTGAAAGATTACTTCATTCTATTTTAATGAATTTAACAAAAAGATATGTGTGTAGGAAATGCCCCTATTCATGCCACAGAATCCAGGAATTCAGGATAGTTTTATTGGTGTCTCCCTGATTCTTTTCCCCGTGTATACCTCAACTGCCCTTGCGATTGCTGCCGGTGTTCCAATTGTGGGTGCCTCACCCAATCCTTTGGCGCCACTGGGGAGATCTGAAGGTGTTTCATCGAATTTCACAGTGTATTTTGTTGTAATTTCTGAAGTCAGGAGACCGGCTTCCGATATTGAGCTGGTCTGGAGCTGTCCCTCGTCGTCGAATTCTATATTTTCACTGAGAGCTTGACCTATACCCTGCAGGTTCCCACCCACTATCTGGCCCCTGACCATGGGCCTGTTCAGGATTCTGCCAAGATCGTAGTATGACCTGTCCTCAAGGACCTTGATTCTTCCATATGAGTCCACAGATACCTTTGCAAGATTTGAACCGAAACTGTTGTATGAATCCTTGTAGCTGAAGAATTCGTATACATCAAACTCTCCTGACAATAGCTTTGATGCGGAGTAAGTTCCGAATTTCTTTACCACCTGGTCCCTGATTTTTCTTGCTGCTACAGTTACTGCAGAACCTCCCATCATAGCTGATCTGCTTCCCCACGCCCCTACACCTGATTCCATTGCGTCGGTATCGCCGGGTTCTAGATCAACCAGATCCTCTTTAACGCCCAATTCCTCGTTTATGATCTTCTTGACAAAGTCTTCATGTCCCTGACCATGGGTATTTCCACCGAGCCAAACCTTTATCTTTCCATCCTCTGATCTTATCCTTGCACTTTCACCGGGCTGGCTAGCAGGCACAAGGACAAACATTGCAACTCCGGAGTCCTTTGTGGCTTCAAATGGAACATATCCAAGCTCTTTTCTTGCCTTTATCATGAATGGTTTAGAAGCACCGATTTTCATACCTGTAGGTGATACAAATGGGTGTTCTGTTGCATTAATGATCCTAAGATCAAATGGATCCATTTTAAGTTCGTCTGCCAGCATATCCATCATTCTTTCGGTGAAAAATGCAGCCTCAGGTCTTCCGGCACCGCGATATGGACCCTGTGGGACCTTATTTGTGAATACAGAAAGTGCCCTGAAATACGCATTTTCTATATGGTATTGCCCGGTTATCTGATGGGCTATGAATCTGGAGGAAAATTCACCCGTTCCTATTCCTGAATGAATCCTCAAGAACTATTGGTGAATCGTTCTTGAAATCCTTTCCCAGCCATTTTTCTGAAATTATATTGTTTTTGAAACCACTGTGTATGGGTTCTGAAGTCAGTGCTTTCTCTGGATCAATGACAGGTTTGAGAGGATCATAATCAACCTCAACTGAACTTATTAGATCCTCAGACTTGTAAGGATCATCAGAGTATACTGCAGCGATTGGTTCTCCCAGGTAGTTTACAAATTCAGAGGCAAAAACCATATGCTGGGCTCTTTCAAACCCCGACATGGCACCTTCGCCCACTGCTGCGAGAGGATGGTTGAATGTTTTAGCATTGATTCCACCCTTTACCCTTAGAAGGCGTGCCCTTGCATAGTCACTCCTCACCACAGACATGTATAGCATATTTGGAAATTTTATATCATCAACGAACTGCCCCATACCTCTTACGAATTTTTCTTCACTTTTCATGTATACCACTCAGGCCTCTATGGGCTCTTCTCTAACAAGATCCTTGTTCTGTTCTGCGCTTATCTCTTTTGCCGCTTCCTTAACCGCTTTTACTATATTTTCATAGCCTGTGCACCTGCATAGATTTCCTGATAGTGCTTCTCTGATCTCTTTTTCCGTAGGGTTGCGGTTTTTCTGTAGCAGCCAGAAGCTTGTCATTAGCATACCTGAAGTACAGTAGCCGCACTGAAGGCCGTGCTTGTCCACAAAGGCCTCCTGTACTGGATGCAATTTGCCGTTCTTCGCCAGACCTTCTACAGTGGTTATGCGCCTGTTATCAGCCTGCACCGCAAGAACAGTGCAAGACTTTACAGCCTTTCCGTCAAGCACCACCGTACATGCACCACAGTTTGAAGTGTCGCAACCCACATGTGTTCCTGTGAGCCCTGCCACATCCCTTATGAAATGCACCAGTAACATTCTTGGCTCAACCTTAGAACTGTACTCCTTACCATTTATAGTTATTTTAACATCTTTTTTTGCCATATAATTCACCTCAAAGTTTCCTTAGACTTTTCCTTGTCCCCTCTATGAAGAGTTTTCTGACCAGATCTCTCTTCTGATCCACCGTGCCATTTCTGTCCGCAACCGGATTGATTTCCCCTGCCGCAGCTTCTGAAGCTTTTTCTATTACCGTGGGAGTCATCTTCGACCCAACCATTGTCTCTGAAGCTTTTCTGAGGAAGATAGATGTTGGCCCTACGGATGCAACAGCTGATCCAAATTTCTCACAGATACCATCTTTATTGACCTTTAACTGGATTGCAATTGCTGCTATTGAAAAGTCGCCGGCAGGTTTTTTGAATTTTATATATGTTCCTGCACTACGTGTTCCCCAGTCAGGAAACTGAACTTCAGTTATAATCTCATTTCCATTAAGTGATGTTGTATATGAATCCAGATAGAGTTCCCTGGCCTTTACATTTCTTTGCCCTCCTGGGCCAGTTACAGTTACCGTTCCATCGAGAGCCATTAACACAGCAGGAAGGTCGTTGCCTGGATCACCATGCGCAATGTTTCCTCCCACTGTGCCCATGTTCCTTATGAGCGGATCCGCAATGCTTGCAGTGGCCTCCTTAAGGATTTCAAAATTTTTTCCAAAGTTCCTGTAGTTTTCAAGAGCACTTATCTTTGTTGTGGAACCCACGAGAAGAGCTCGGTCATTCCTTGTTATATAGGTCAGCGAATCTATGTTTCCTATATCAACGAGGTACGGTATGGAGGTAACCCTTGATTTCAAAAGGGGAAGCAAACTTTGCCCCCCTGCCAGCACCTTTGCTTCATCGTTGTACTTCTTAAGAAGGCCAATGGCTTCTTCCAGAGTACCTGGTGCAAAATAGTCAAATTCAGTAGGTCTCATGAGACCAATTAGTTGTAAATTGTATTTAAAAATTCCTGAAAATATAGGGTTTAAAAGGCTTTCCTCTTTTCTTTTATGATCTCCGATATGATGCTTAATGCAATTTCTGAAGGCGTTACTGCTCCGATATCTATCCCTATTGGAGAATGGACAGACTTCAGAAAAGCTTCGGAGATACCCCGTTCCTTCAGTATCTCAACATCATTCTTGAACCGCTTCCTGCTTGCCATTATTCCGGTGTAAGAAGGCTTATGTTTTGCCACAGTTTCAAGGGCAGGTATATCATTATCACCCTTTGTCAGGATTACGACAAAGTCAGTTGGCAGTATATCCAGGCTGTCCAATTTGAATCCCAGATCCGAAATAAGTTCATCTGGTTTCTCATCCAGGTTTGGCAGAGGATCAACAACCAGGGTCCTGAATCCTGCCAGTTTCCCAAATTTCAGTAGCTGGTTTTCCACCTCGTCTCTACCTCCCTGCCCGATGATTACCAGCCTGTCTGTAGGGGTATATGGTTCAAGATACACTTCTATGGAGCCACCACAGAAAGTCTCGACGTAGATGTCATCATCATTTCTGTTTTTTATGAGCGCAGTTAGAGAATCTGTGGTCTTCTCCATATGCACCTTGAATATTTTTGGTTTACCGGTCTCAAGAACCTTCTGGGATTCTTCAATAATAACTGATTCGGGACAGGAACCGCCCAGATTTCCGTGAATTATGCGGTCACCCTGTACAAGAGCCTTGAAACCGGGCTTTGCAACTGATGACCCCTCAGTCCTGATAACAGTGGCTATGGCAAACTTTTTTCCTTCCTGCTTTAATTTCATGATTGCTTCAGGGAATCCCTCATCATACATATCTGAAAATGTTAGTTCATTATTTATGTTTTATTGTATTGTTTGTCAATCTATTACGTTTAACAAAGCTTGGATATGAGAAAACATGATTCAAATTTAATAACCCGAACATAAGATGAGAAAAGTTTTAATTATGGACAAAGGCATTAACCAATAACCTAAAAATTAATTTAAAGGGTTGATCAAATGGTAAGGTTAACTATATCAGTAAAAAATTTGAAAGAGATTGCGGATCTTCTCAATACAGTGGTATCTGAAGCAAAATTCAAGATAGACCAGAACGGCCTCTCTGTTAAGGCAGTGGACCCGGCACATGTTGCAATGATAAGCATTGATGTTCCAAAGAGTTCCTTCGCAGAATATGATGTCTCCGGTGAGGAGGAACTCTCAATGGATGTCGAGAGACTCAAGTCCATCATCAGGCTTGCAGGATCAAACGATAATGTAACTGTAACCAAGGAAAAAGAAAAACTCAGGTTCGAGATCGGAACTATTGTAAAGAGCATATCTCTTCTGGATAACAATTCAGTTAATACCCCCAGGGTTCCACAGATAAATTCTGAATCATATGTCATTGTAGAAAAGAGTGAGCTTGAACGTGGACTGAAAGCTGCGGAAGACGTATCGGACGCAATAAGGCTGACAATGAGCCCAGATGATTTTCGTGCTAAATCATCATCGGATTCTGAAGAGTCTGAGATGATATTGCACAAGGACATGCTGAAAGAGATCAGGTGCACTGGTTCCATCAAGAGTTCATATCCACTTGAATATCTGCTGAAATTCGTGAAGTCACTCTCCACATCAGATGTACTGAAGCTTGGGTTCAAAGACGATTATCCACTTACGATTGAATTTCAGTTTGGACAGAACAGGAACAAACCTGAGGAATCCATGAAGGGAAGCTTCCTGCTTGCTCCAAGAATGGAGCAGTAATTTTTCAAATCAACCATAGAAAAATGAACAGAGTACACTTTATTTTTTATTGAACCATTTAGATCTGGTAAACTGAATATTTTCCACGATCTGAATGCTAAGAATTTTTTTCAGTACCTTTTTTGTATATATATATATTCAATTGAGTTAGCTAAGATATTTTCAAAATTTAAAAGCGGGCGCGGGGGGATTCGGACCCCCGATCTATAGCTTAGGAGGCTATTGCCATATCCAGACTGGGCCACGCGCCCATTATTCCATTGCAATGCAACTTAATGCAAAGCCATTCTGCATAATAAACTAATATTTTATTTTTGGTCTGGCTTGTCATGCGGAGAGACTTCCAGATTGTGAAAAGAATAGTTATTAATCTAATCTAATAATTCAAGTTCATGGAAATACATATTAAGGGAAGCACAAACAACATAAGGTTCTCTGCTGCACATTTCATTCCAAATATTGAGAAATGCTCTAGGCTGCACGGCCATGATTATTCAGTGGATCTGACCCTTAATGGGGAGATGGTTGACGGAGTTCTCATTGACTATGGAATTATAAAAAAAGAGATCAGGAGCATAATAGAACCGATAGATCATAAAGTTATAGTTCCAGCAGTAGATAATTACTCCACGCATAAAGTTGAGAACGGTGTGTGCAAAGTAAATTTCAGGCAAAAGGAATACCAATTTCCAGAAGGCGATGTATTCCTTCTGGACGCTGATATGTCTTCCAGTGAAAATCTTTCCCAGTATTTTTTCACCATGCTTTCGGAAAGGATACGAAAACACAGAAACATTAAATTTTTGTCAGTAGTGGTTTATGAGGGACCCGGCCAGGGGGCAAAGAGCGAGGATAGCATTGACCAATAACAGGGCAGTTGTTCTGGTCTCAGGGGGACTGGATTCAGCCACGGTACTTGCTTATGCGCTTTCTTTGGGCTTTGAAACAACCGCCATAAGTTTTGATTATGGGCAGAGGCACAGTATTGAGCTTGAAAGCGGGAAAAGAATCTGTGAACATTACGGGATTGAGAGAAAGATTGTAAATTTAGACATGAAGCAGATAGGGGGTAGCAGCCTGACTTCCGACATGAACGTGGAGACCAGATCCATTGATGAAATTTCGGAATCTATCCCCACGAGCTATGTTCCGGCCAGAAATACCATATTTCTCTCCATTGCGTCTGCTTTTGCAGAGGTACTGGATGCAGACACCCTTTTTATTGGTGCAAATGCAGTGGATTATTCGGGATATCCAGACTGCAGACCGAAGTTTTTCAACTCAATGGAGAATACTATAAACCTTGGAACAAAACGCGGACAGCATTCTCGTTTAAGAATTGCAGTTCCTCTCCAGTATCTCACAAAAGGGGAGATAATCTCACTGGGAATGAGCCTTAAAGTTCCATATGATCTGACCCATTCATGTTACAGGGGGGAAGATGAAGCCTGTGGTGAGTGCGATTCGTGTCTTCTGAGGCTGAAAGGTTTTGTGGATTCCGGTTTCAGAGATCCCGTAAAATATAAAAAATATCCTGATTTTTATGAAAAATACCTTGGTAAATCAGTTCTTTGAAAAGAACTGATCCACGAGTTTGCAGCTGTTTTTAACAGACTCTACCGTCTTTTCCCACAGGGCAAGTTCATCTTTATTGAAATCCATCTCGTAAATTTTTTCAACACCGTCTTTTCCAATCTTTATTGGAACACCTATGAATATGCCAGAGGCGTTGTAATGCTTACCGGTGGACCCTTCCAGATAGGCTGCGCATGGAATAACTCTCTTCCTGTCTCTTATTATTGATTCAACCATGGCTGTGATTGAAATACCAGGTGCGTAGTAGGCACTTCCGGTCTTAAGATAATTGACAATCTCTCCACCACCGAATCTTGTTCTCTTGATGATCTCATCAATCTTTTCTTTGCTCATGAGGTTAGCGATTGGTATTCCCGATACGCTTGAGTATCTTACGAATGGAACCATATCGTCCCCATGACCACCAATCACGAAAGCGTTCACGTCTTCCACTGCAACTCCAAGTTCCTGTGCGATGAAATACCTGAACCTTGAGCTGTCAAGGGATCCTCCAAGACCCATTATTCTCTCAGGGCTTATTCCTGTGGATTTCTGAAGAGCATAGGCCATTATGTCTGCCGGATTTGATACTACCACCACAACAGAATTTGGACTGTATTTTTTTATATTTTTTCCAACATCGGAGATAATTTCTATGTTTTTGTTCAGAAGATCGTCCCTGCTCATTCCTGGTTTTCTGGCAAGTCCAGCTGTAACCACTATAACATCAGAGTCCGCCATATTTTTGTAGGCTTCAGGATTCGTTGTTGTGAAACCTTTCACTTCCACTGAAGTTCTCCAGTGTGGTGTTCCTTCGGCTATATCAAGTGCCTTCCCTTCAGGTACCCCGTCCACTACATCAAACAGGTAAATATCCCCAAGTTCCCGTGCTGCCAGAAACTGGGCTACTGTAGCTCCAACATTGCCAGCGCCTATCACAGATATTTTGTTTCTTCTCATATAACCTGATTGCATACGTAAACTTAAATTTGCTTCCGGATTGTTATGATTTTGTAAAGGAACGTGGTGAGCCTCAGGATGTTCTCCATCAAATATGAGGGTTCAATATTTAAGATGTGAAATAAAGGAACTAAACTGAGTGCACAAACACTTAAATCTATCCTGATATATTCTCATGCGTTCATGCTGATTGTTGACAGGGAAAGTTAAAATAATTAATTGGCGTGGTATTGTGGTAGAGATGATCCTGGTATATGATAAGGGAGGAAAGCATGGGGAAATCTGCAATACTCTCATGATTCCCACTGGTGTAGAGTATAAGCTGGTACATGACTTTACAGAATCTGTACTTGAGAAAGAAAAACCTACCTCGGTCATGATTTATGTTGATGGAAAGATTGAAAAACCGGTTGAAGATCTACTTTTGAGGGAGAGAAGGGATTTCCTCCTGATTCTGCTGATGGAAAAAGATATAGAGATTAATGAGAAGATAAGATACAGCAGCGAAATTGTCTTTTTAGATCTTCTGGACATGAATGAGTCCAGAAAGAGGCTGAGAAAAGCACTCACGTCCCATATTGTAAGAAAACTGAAAACCATAAACGATTTTACTATTTATTTGGCTAAAAATGGCATATACCCCGGTACAGTCTTTTTTACAAAGCCTGAAAATACCCAGGCTTTCATGTCACTTCTTTTGTCGGTTAACATAAACAAAAAAAATCTACTTATTGCATCCAGGTTCAATTTCGCACTGGAAATGCCTGAAATTTTCAATGATGATAATTTTGTATGGGTCACTGATTCAATAGGTGCCCAAAGAAACCGACCGGTTAACCTCTCTTTCATTTCAGACACAATAGTGAAGAGGATGCTTGAGGGGAAAAGTTCTGTTGTCTTTGTGGATGTCTTTGATCTTCTCATAGTATATCATGAGTTCTTCGAAGTTGCAAGGGCTTTCGAGCAGATAAAAAGCGCTGCAATAGAGAAAAATTCCTACCTGATCCTGGTTTTTTCGGACAATGCTATGGACAGCATCCAGTTCGGGCAGATTACAAGATTCTGCCAGGAATGGCAACCTGAAAGTATTGAAGATCTTGAAATGAGAGGTTAGATGATAATGGAAAATGAGAGTCTTTTTGGCAAGATAAATGAGTTTTTCTCCCAGAGCAGGGGAAGATCTCTTGTTGTCAAAGGAAAACCTGGAGCTGGAAAAACAACATTTGCTCTTGAATTCCTGGAAAGTGTCAGGCAAAACACTCCAATCTCATACCTCTCGTCAAGAACTTCAGATGTTTCGCTCTATGAAACCTTCAAATGGCTTGAAGGCGTTTCCATAAAGGCTGAAGAAGCTGCAACGAGCGAACTTGTAAATGTCAATACAGAGTCCCTTTCAAAACTCGAGAGAATGATTGAAGAAGGGAAGATGAGCACATCCATTGAAGGAAATCTTGTTCTTAACATACAGGACCTTCTTCCGGAAATCAAGTTAATTTACAATTTTGTTGATAAGAATTTTAATGGAAACCCCATCATAGTAATAGATTCGATTGATGCCATAGCCGAAAAATACGATATGAATGAGAATGTTCTTTTTTCATTGTTGAACGCGGATCTTGTTGAAAAATCAGGGGCCAATATTATTGTGATAATTGAGGCAAAGGAAAAGCCAAAACTGGAATATTTCGCGGATGGAGTAATATCCATGGACTATTATCTCAAAAATGATTTTCTTGTCAGGACTGCAACAATTGAAAAGCTCAGAGGCATATCAATCTCATCCTCTCCAATTTTCCTGTATTCCCTATATGAAGGGAGATTCCTGCCACTTGACAGGAAACCTGTCCTGTACCCCAATTCAAAGGTCAAAATGCCCAAGGTTGAAAATCCTGATCTGTTCCAGGTGCCACTTGGAAGTTCGGAGCTTACAAAACTCAATCCAACTGGAGAGGATAGCGTTCCCCTTGGATCCTTAATAATACTCCATCGTGAGGATGAATCAACAGGAGTTAATGACGTTGTCAACCTGATGAAAAACAACATGGTGAAAAATGCCATTTCCCAAAACAGGGGAGTAATAGATGTTACTTCCGGAAGTTATGAATCATCAAGAGTGCTTACCGCCAGTCTTGAAAATGAATACCTGAAGCATTACATAACGGCAGAGAAGTCTAAAAAATCAAACTCTTTTATCATAAACCTTGAGGGTAAGAGCATAGCCGAGGATTTCCCCAATGAAGTTGTTGATTTCTTCCTTTCAAATTCATCTAGGCCCAATCTATATTTCTTTTCCTCTGACTTTCTAATATTCACCTATGGATACGAATTTTTTGGTGATCTCCTAAATCTGATCAACGGCCTGAGGCCAACAGGGGCAATAATAATCATTACAGATGATGATTACTATAAAAGGATAAGCCATTACGCAAGCCTCACCATACATTTCAGAGAGGCAAATGGATATGTTCTGGTAAACTCTTCAAACAGAAGGCTTTATGCCGCCACACCAGAGTATGATGCAGACAGATGGCCCACCATGAAGCTTTCAGAAATAGTCTGATGCCGTTGCTAATCCATTTCCTCTATTGCAGTTATGCTGACATTTTTTATTGACCTGTAACCCTGTGTCTTCATACCCAAGGATGATGTGAGTTCCCAGAGTGCTATAAGAGAAGAGGAAACAAGATAAACAGAACCTGACTGTGCTTTGTCCATGTCGCTGGAATGTACCTTTCCAGAGGCTATGATCCTGTTGCTGTCTATCTCAAAATTCAGGTCTTCATAAATAACTCTGACATCATTTATCCCATAAATTTCGTGGAAATGAAAAATTGCCTTTTCTGATACTTCTCTTGCACTATCAAAAATATTCACGTCTTTATGGGCTTCTAACCTGAGGAATTCGGACACGTCTGTTTCCACAAGCATTTCTCCCTTTGAACTCACGCAGTACTTCAATGCAAACCCCAATAAGCTTTAATCCACTGAATGATTAAGTATTTATGTTTCCGGCAACCAGAATGAGAAGGATAAGAACAACACCGCGAATGCGCGATCTTGTGGCTGAAACGAAAATTGATCCATCAAAGCTAATCATGCCAGTTTTTGTTGATGAAAATCTGAAAAATATGGCACCCATAAACTCCATGCCCGGGATTTACACCTACCCTCTGGAAACGGTTGGAAAGTATCTGGAAAGCCTGGAATCAAAAGGAATAAGGAATATTCTCCTATTTGGAGTTCCAGCTCACAAGGATGCCATGGGTTCTTCTTCCTACGATCCCAACGGCGGCGTGCAGAAGACCATCAAGATTGCCAAGGAGAATACCTCCCTGACTGTAATGACAGACCTCTGCCTCTGTGAGTACACCGATCACGGACATTGCGGCATAGTGGAGAAATCTATTATTAATAATGATCGAACCCTGGATGTTTATGACAGAATCGCAATCAGTTACGCCGAAAGTGGATCCGACGTTATTGCACCGAGTGGCATGATGGATGGGCAGGTTGGTTCCATCAGGAGAGCCCTTGACCAGTCCGGGTTTAACGGCACATCAATTCTTGCTTACAGCGCAAAATACTCTTCGAATCTCTTTGGCCCGTTCAGGGAAGCTGTCAAGTCTGCCCCAGGTTTTGGGGACAGAAAAACTTATCAGATGGACTGGCGCAACTCAAGAGAGGCCATGAGGGAGATTGAACTTGATATAAAAGAGGGAGCTGATATGATAATGGTTAAACCTGCCATCTTCTACCTGGACATAATATCTGAGGCCAGAAAGAGATTTGACCTGCCACTGGCTGCCTACAGTGTCAGCGGGGAATACAGCATGATAAAGAAAGCCATACTTGAGGGCTACATGAACGAAAACATCATACTTGAAGGCATGACTTCAGTGTTCAGGGCTGGATCAGATATGCTCATAACTTACTTTGCAGAATGGTTTATGGAAAACGTGGAGCAGTAACCTCCTTAATGGTATGCATCAGGTTTAAGAACTTCCAATACTGCTCATAAATACTTATGGAAACCTGACAGGAAATCATTGTGTATAAAGAAACAGGCCTTTTTTTCTCCGTCCTGTGCCACTGGGAATAAATCATATAAATTAACAAAATGCTTATTAAATAATGCAGGATTTAGTTACGGTGATTAAAATATGGCAGTAACATTAGGACAAAAAGCACCGGATTTTACAGTGAATTCAACGCAGGGGCCAATAACGCTCTCGAACTACAAAGGGAAATGGGTTCTCTTATTTTCGCATCCCGCTGATTTTACTCCGGTATGCACAACAGAGTTTATGGCATTCAGTGAATCTTACGAAGATTTCAAGAAACTTGGGGTGGAACTCATTGGACTGAGTGTAGACAGCATTTATTCTCACATTGCATGGCTTAAGGATATCAAGGAAAAATACGGAATCGAAGTCCCATTCCCGGTTCTGGCAGATCTGGACAGGGAAGTTGCAACTGAATTCAACCTGCTTGATCCCAAGGTCGGAACTACTGTTAGAGGAGTCTTCATAATCGACCCAAACCAGGTTGTTAGATGGATGATCTACTATCCAGCAGAGACGGGAAGGAATATAAAAGAAATCCTGAGAGTGATAAAGGCACTCCAGTTCAACTGGGCAAACAAGCTCGCAACTGGTGCAAACTGGGAACCAGGAGATTCAGGAATCGCATCAGCACCCGGAACTCTAAAGGACGCACTCGCAAGGGAGAAGGAAGCTGGAGCGGAGAGATGGTATCTTAAGAGAGTAAAAGTATAAGTTGATCCAATTGGTAGAATGCGCCATGTACAATGTGGTTCTGGGTGATATTCACCCATCCACAATTTGTGTCGATATATCTAAACTTCCAGATTCTTTCAGAGACCTTCTTGAGGTGCTCATTTCGGACTACCCTGCAGAGAGCATGGCTGAATTCATAGAAACTTATGCAAGAACAGACACAGTAATGCCAGATGACAGGACTCTTGGATTTGTTGTTGTGAACAACAACAAGAAAGCTGTAGCATTATCTTTCAGCACAATTCCCAATGGTATAAGGGAAGCTATTCTGAACATATGCTCAGAGTACAGGGAAAAGAATTTCGAAGTTGAAGTTGATATAGGTTAGTACTGCGGGAAAACCTTTATAATTTAAATTTGTGAGATGTGTTAAAAGCCCGAATTATAAAGTTTAAATAGAGATTTTTGATTGGAGTAAGTATGATTGACGCACCCATTGAATGGGCAATTGTAATAGTGGTAATTTTGGTGCTCTTTGGAAGCACAAAGAAAATACCGGAATTTGCCAGGAATCTGGGTAGAGCAACAGGCGAATTTAAAAGAGGACAGGTTGAGCTGGAAAACGAACTCAGGAAATCAATGTCCCCGGATGCATCCTCTGTAAAGCCCTCTGAAATAAACTACAGTGAAGCTGCAAAGAATCTGGGAATTGAAACCTCAGGAAAGAGCGAAGAACAGCTTAAGACGGAAATTAGAGAAAAACTCAGCAACAACCAATGAGTGACGAAGAGCTTTTACCTCTGCTCTTTAAGAACCTCGATGAACTTCGATATCGAGTTATAAGGATTTTTTATGTATTTGGATTCTTCTTCATATTCCTTATGATCTTCAGGATCCAGACTTTGGATCTTTTTGGCTTTAAGTTTCCATTCATTTATCCGGATGTCTACAGAAATACAGGAAGCCAGTTTCTCGCACTTGTGGAGAGTCATGTGTTGCCCAAAGGGACAGAAATTCTTGTTTTTCGTCCCACAGATGGAGTTGCAGCTGACCTGTACCTTACAATGTTTATGGCCCTTGTTCTTTCAATGCCCTATACGGTTTACCAGATATCTAGATTTTTAAACCCAGCCCTGAAGAAATCAGAGAGGGACATGGTTAAATCACTTGTCATCCCTGCCTCTGGCCTTTTTGCAGCGGGTTCATTTGTCGGGCTGTGGCTTATTGCCCCTGAACTTTTTATAATTTTCAACAGATTCGATCTTGGTCTAGGGGCCACCACTTCAATGGGACTGATGAACTTTGTCTCCTTCCTCTTTATATATGTTCTAACATTCGGACTTGCATTTGAACTCCCTGTAATAATGGTAGCCATCACAAGGCTTGGAATTGTTAACTCTGAGTACTGGAGAAGAAACTGGAGATATGCTGTGGTTGCATCACTGGTTTTCGGCATGATCTTTTCACCTGGTGTAACAGGTTTCACCATGATTGTGATGTCTGTACCCATGATGATACTGTACTTTGGTGGGTATTATTTTGCCAGAAGAATCGAAAGACGCAGAATGGATCAGTCAATGCAGGAGAATAAGGACCTCTTTTCCAATTGAACTGTTTTAATGAAATTCTTTCATCTATATCCACTTAATAAAGGGAGATCCCTGCATCCATTAATCCATGATTATAATGAATTTCGGAACGTGTAGAGTTCTTTCAATTTAATTTTTGAGGTGTCGTATACATCAAAAAACAGACGATCCACTGTGGAAGATCTGTTTGAGATGCTTCTCATTGATTTATAAAAAGTGAATAGATCAGGATTAATCTCCTTGAGAAATTTCCTGGATTCCTTTGAAAAGCTGTCATCTGGCAGAACGGAGCTTACGAAACCCATGGATTTCGCTTCCGCTGCGCTCATTATCTCCCCAGAGATTATTCTGTTGTAAGCCTGAGATGGAAAACGATCCATTATTTCAGGTATGATTCCTGTGAATGAAGGGAGGCCAAATTTCAGGTCCGGCATGCCGAATCTTGAATGATCGGATGCAATGATCATATCGGATGATAGAGCGAATTCAAGCCCCATGCCCAGTGCCAGGCCATCAACCACACTTATGACCGGCAGATTCAGCGTCTGCAGTGCCCTTGATATTGAAAAACCAAGTGAATATATATTCTTGAGAAAACCGCGATCGTTTATCCTGACACATGATCCATTATATCCAACTGAGAAGGCTCTCCTTCCCTTTCCTCTTAGGGCAACCACCCTTATAGATTCATTTCCCATAACATCAGTCAGCGCGGAAAGAAAATCCTGCAGAACCTCTATATCGATGGTATTTCCATCCAAATTTGAGATGGTTATCCATCCTATCCTATCTTCGTCTATTGTTAAGTCAACCTTGCCTCTTCCCGAAATATCCATTTAACGATCCTTCAGTACATTGTCAGGTTATACTCCCTGTCCTTTTCCTGGTAATCTTCAAGGGATTTTATTTTTAATAAATCAGATATGGTCTGCATGACATGGCCATACTTTGGATCATACAGCTCCCTGCCCATCCTGATCCTCTTAAGGTCCGGGTCAAAGTATATCTGTTCCCCATGTTTTTTCAGGCAGTGTATGCATTCTGCTGCCGATTCCTCGGTCTCTTTCAGTTCTGAAAAACATTCCTCAAAATTTCTGCTCATAAAGTTTCAACCTCATTTTGTTATTTGTCGTCGCATCTCTTCCCATCAAAGTATGGGAATTTTATGTTATACCTATCTATTACAAGTTCCAGCATATAATAGAGGGACTGAAGGGTGTCCTCTCCATATATTTTTGAATTATCCATGTCAATACCGGATGCATTGACCCTGGATTTAAAATCATCCAATGTTATTTTGCCCTCAAGAAGCAGTTTCAGATCCTCCAGAAAGGCCAATTCTTTCGTGTTTCTCTTTTCCCGGGTTACCCTGTTCTGGAATTCTATTCTATTTATGCTTTTGTTGAGCCTTTCCATTGCATCATCCAAATCTCCGAACAGGAGTGCACCCTTTATAATTTCCATATCAAGATTCAAATTCATTATAAATCACCCGAATAAACCTCCAGCAGCAGAAATAAGCACTGGAAACATTGCATAAGCCAGCCCCAGTGCAACCACTATTATTGCTGATATTATGACGGGACTCTTTGTCCACCCTGTGAGGTTAAATGTATCCTTCTTTTGTGGTTCTTTCCAGAACATCTGCTGTATGACCCTCAGATAGTAGAAGACTGAGATTGCACTGTTAAGGATTGCGATTATTGCCAGCCACCACAGCTGACCGGATATCAGTGCAATGAACAGGTAATATTTTGCCATGAAACCTCCCGTTAAAGGAATTCCAGCCAGTGCCAGAAGTATTATTGCAAAGCTTACAGCTGTTGCAGGAGACCTCTTTGCCAGGCCTGAAATATCTGATAACTCAATCTTCTCTTTAGAAATAACATTCATTGTTATGAATGCCCCTCCCTTCATGAATATGTATACCAGGGAATAGAACATTCCTGCCGCAATTGCAAAGTCGATCACTGAACTTCCAAGTTTGTTGGTCGCAGAGTACGCCACTATGACAACTACGAGTATAAGATAACCTGCCTGGGCAATGCTTGAATAACCCAAAAGCCTCTTGAGATTGTTTTGTGAAAGAGCCGCAATATTTCCATATGTCATTGTAAGAATGGCGATTATAACAAAGAAATAGTACACAGACTGAAGATCTGATGAGAAACCCACAAGGAATATTCTCAGTATTATGAGAAAAGCCAGGATCTTGGTGCCTGAAGATAGAAACGCTGAAACAGAATTTTCAGTACCATCGTATGTATCAAGTGCCCACTGGTGAAGGGGAAACAGTGCCATCTTGAAACCAAAACCAATAATGAGGAATGCAAGTGCTATTAGAAATGCCTCTGGAGAATTCACTGTGGTTATGCCCCTCAGGTTGAACGTCGATGTAGCCATGAAGAAGAAAGAGGCCCCAAATATTATGAAGGCGGTTCCTACAGTTCCAGTGAAGAAATACTTTATGGATGCCTCAAGTGTTCTTCTGTCCTTTCCAAAACTGGCCAGAACATAAGTCCCTATACTTACGGATTCGAAAGCAATAAAGATAGTGATTATATTGTAAGAGAAAGCGGCGATGATCATGCCCACTGTTATGAATAGGAGAAGGGCGTAGAATACCTCTGATTTCAGGTTTATCTTCTGAAGTGCCGGGAAGACGATGAACATGGATGATATGACCATTACCATTGCAAAATAGGTTCCGAAATCGTTAAAAATGATAGTACCCCCAAACATGCTCACTGCAGGTCCGGAAGTTGTGAAATAAAGAACTGGAAGTGATATTGCCATGGCTGCAAAAGTTATACCTGCCGTTATCCTCTTGTCAATCCTGAAGATCCCAAGAGCCAGTATTATGAACCCGACTATTCCCAGAAAGAAAACACTGGAATAGTGAACAAGAACCCCCGAGAGACCGGAGGTTATTGAGGTTGTAAAGAATACATAGGGATTCATAGGGCACCAATCCCTCCCAGATGGGCAATATAGCTGACCAGTGGAACATATACAAGGTTAGGAACAATTCCTATTATGAAAATCATTATTAGTAATCCCATGAGTATGCTGATCTCCTTCGAATTTATATCCCCAATTTTACCAAGGTTTTCGTTGTAGGGCCCGAAAAGTGATTTCTGTGCAGCCCATATGTGATATGATGCTGTTATTATCATACCGAATATGAGGAAGAATATTATCCAGCTTATTGCCTGGAAAGACCCGACAAATATGGAGAATTCACCAATGAATCCTGCCAGTCCCGGAAGACCTAGGGAGGCAAGGAGCCCCGCCAGAAATAGGGATGAGAGCACAGGCGCTTCCCTGAAGATCCCTCCTAAATTCATCATGGTCTGTTTTCCAGTTTTCTCTGTTATGAAATACAGTGTTGCAAAAATCATTGCCATTATCAACCCGTGGGCAACTATCTGGAACATGCCCCCTGAAAGTTCAAGTATTCCTGAATAGAATGTGCTGTAGTTGTATATATTTGCAGATGCATAAGCAGATGCACTGATTGTTCCGGCTTCAAGTATTCCGGCACCGAATGCAATTGTAACGAATCCCATTGCTGCTGCGCTGGCAAAAGCCATCATTCTCTTCAGGCTCTGCTGGAACATTGCAGTAAGTGCAAAGTATATGAGGCTGATTATGCCAAGAAGTATAAGGACATAGAGGACGGTGCTGCTGAATATTCCTGATACAGGAAGAAGTATGCCGAATAGCCCATATCCCCCCATAACAGAAAGCCCACCAGCCAGAATTACAGTTCCAGGGAAAGGTGCGCTTTCGTATGAATCAGGAAGCCATGAGTGAACAGGAAATGAAGGCATTTTGACCAGGAATCCAAAAAGGAAACCAAAAATCAGGAAATCTTTCCAGAGAACAGGGATTGTGTTAATGAAGGATGTGTTTAGAAGTGCAGACATCTGGAAAGTCAGAACCCCTGAGTGGGAAAGTGAGTAGAAGTTATACAGTGTTAATATTGCCAGAAGTATGAAAAGTGATCCGAACTGGGTGTAAACAAAGAATTTCATTGATGCGGAATCCTTGTTCTTTCCGCCAAACTGGCCTATCATGAAATAAACAGGTATTAGAACTACTTCCCAGAATATATAGAAGAAGAGGAAATTTCTTGAGATCAGAATGCCATACAGACCTGCACCTGCTATGAGTATGTAGCTGTACATTGTTCTGGAATCTTTGTTATCCTTTGTTATAAGTGCTGCAATGAATATTATGACCGTACCAAGTATTAGTAGCCAGTCTGTGAAGCCTGTGACAGCTGTGGAAAAATATATTCCTGTGCTTGTGGAAAGGGCTATGTTTGATACTGAAACGTAGCCTCCAGAATATGAAGAGGCAAAATGCAGAAGGCTGTATACAACTGTAAGAACCATAACAACTGCCGATGATATTATTGCGTATTCCTTTCTCCTGCTGGTGAATGCAAAGGATCCAATTGACACAAGTATGCTGATTATGAATATTGCAAGTAGAAACATTTAGATCAACCTCAGAATTTCCATTATTATGAATATGATAGAAATACCACTGATGAGCACTACAAAGTAATTTCTGATAATTCCATCCTGTATTCTGCGCATAAATGTTCCAAGTCTCATTGTGTCATGTCCAACAACATCAACAGATGTGTTGTAATGACTCTCAAATGTGCTGAATGCTGCAGAAAGTGGTAGAATCACCCTTTCGGCTATTATGTTTGTAAACAGGTAATCTATGTAGAACTTGTTCTTCACAACCTTATAGAGAGGGTTGCCGGAGAAGTGGAAATGCTTCCATCTCTCTGTGCCATAGAGATAGTAGGTTATAACTACACCTATAACTATGAAAGCCCAGGGAATTGCCTCAATATAAATTGGAGCCGATGGAATTGGTGTGGACGGACTTATATAATCATAGAAATGAGACTGCCATATTCCGAAACCGAGGGAAAATGCCGCAAGGAAGAACAGAGGTATCTGGACATGCAGAGGAGGATCCTTTGCCTCTTCAGCGAGTTTTGACCTGGGTTTTCCAAGTGCAACAAGGAAGAACATCCTGAAGGTATAAAGGACGGTAAGCAGAGCACCTGTCACCAGGAACAGCCAGGGCAGGAATGAAATGAATCCGTACCCGGAACCTGTGAAGTATGTCCATGCAGCATCAATTATTGCGTCTTTTGAGAAATACGCTGCAGTGGGCGGTATAGCAGCCAGAGTTATTGCGCCTATAAACATGAGGGTTACAGTTACCGGCATACGTTTCCACAGTCCACCCATGCGTCTCACATCCCTGAGCTCCATCATTGCAAGCAGCAGGGAACCTGCTGTCATGAACAGTAAAGCCTTGAACATCGCATGAACTACCAGATGGTACATGCCGTAAGCAACCCCTGAATAACCTATGGTAAGAAATCCTCCAAGACCAATGGCGGCAAGCATATAACCCAGCTGGCTGATAGTGGAATACGCCAGAATCCTCTTCAGGTCGTTTACAACAAGCCCAAGAATACCGGCAAATACCGCAGTGAATGCTCCAAGTATTGCCACTGACTCAAGGGCAAAGGGTGCTGAAGCCTGGAATATTTGGAACAGCCTTGCTACCAGATATATTCCAGCTGTGACCATTGTGGCTGCATGTATAAGGGCCGAAACTGTTGTTGGGCCTTCCATTGCATCCGGTATCCAGACATGCAAAGGGAACTGGGATGATTTTCCTGCAGCTGCTGCAAGAAACAGAACTGAAACTATACCGAGCGTAACCTTTCCAACATGCGCGGCAACCAGGCCTGCGTTATTTATGAGGTATGGTATGCTGAGTGGACTTGATCCGTTCAGGCCAGTGAATCCTATAAGGTGTGTATAGAGAAGGGCCATTCCGGCAAGAAACAGTAAATCCCCAACCCTTGTTACAATGAAAGCCTTTTTTGCGGCTGAAGCGGCATTTGGTTTGAAAAACCAGAAGCCAATCAGCAGATATGAACACAATCCAACAAGTTCCCAGAAAAGGAAGAAGAAGACCAGGTTTGATGATATGACAAGACCGAGCATGCCTGCTGTAAAAAGTGCTGTTTCCGCAAAATAAACATGCCTGTTTGGATCCTTGCCCATGTAATGCATTGCGTACAGATGTATCATCAGCCCCACGAATGAGACCATCAGAACCATGACAAGTGAAAGATGGTCAACATAGATACCATAGTTTATACTGTAGAACCAGTGGACGCTCTCATGTATTGGGCCGGACGCATTGACCTGCAGATATGTAAGGTAGGAGAAAAGGAGGGACAGACCTATTGATGTGGATGCAATTATTCCGGACCAGTTTCGATACTTTATGCCTACTAGATATGACAGCACGAACCCAACAAGGGGAGATATGAAGATTAACCACGCATATATGAACATTGATTCACCACTTTATTTCTTTCAGCAGGGAAATTGAAATCTTCCCGAATTTTCTATATATTGCACTGAGCAGACTCATCCCAATGACCGATTCCACAACCCCTATGGCTATGGCAAAGAGTGCCATGAGCATGGGTTGAGAACTGTAATAGTACGATCCAACCGCGACCAGGTTCAGTATACCTGAATTGAGCAGTATTTCTATGGAGATCATCATTTTTATCCCTATATTGGAGGTCATTACTCCGTATAGGCCGATCGTGAACAGTATAAGTGACAGCATTGCCACAAGCAGTATTAACATCTATTGCTCCTCCTTTCCAGTTATATAGAACATACCTACAATCCCCCCCACCAGTATGAGTGACAGAAGTTCGAATGGTGTGACGTAGATGCCGAACAGATTTACACCAATGGAGGCAATATCCTGTGAAACAGGTATAAAGCTGCCCTTTATCTGAACCACGTTGATTGCGAATACGATAAAGAACAGTATTGCAGATGCTTTATAGGCCAGATTCTTACTCAATTTCCTTACCTCCCGTCAGCATCAGGGTAAATACAAGAAGGGTAACTACGGCCCCTACGAAAACAAGAAGCTCCACTGCACCAACAATCGAACCTCCAAGAAAGATGAAAAGTGCTGATAGCACAAACAGGAATATCATGAGCCATACTGATGAATGAACCAGATTCTTGGCAGAGATCGTTATCAGAGCGAGTATTACAAGTATTGCTGCAAAGATAACAAAAATAATTGAGAATATCATTTTATAACTTCCTCCTCAGGCATTGATAGCTCCTCGGGGGAATATGTAAAACTGTTTCTTGTCCTGGCAGTTTCAAATTCATGCGTCAGATATATGGCATCTGTAGGGCATATCTCCTCACAGTTTCTGCATACAGTACAGGTCCCGAAATTCACATCAGGATATATTTTCCTCTTGTTTCTCTGGTTCTCTCTCTCAACCTTGTTCATATGAATACTGAGGTTGGGACAGACCTGTTCGCATAGGGTGCAACCCACGCAGTCGTCAAGGCTAAGAGCGATTCTGAATTTGAACCTGTCAGGGATCTTTGGCCTTACCTCAGGATACTGCACTGTAACAGGTTTCTGGAAAAGGTGCTTTCCAACTGTCACCATTGCTTTCAATGTTCCTACCAGCGGAACCTGCTTCTTTGGTTCCTCTACTTCTTTTACACCTATCATAACACGCCAACCCCCAGTGTGAGAAATCCTGCAATTATGAGATTTATTATGGATATGGGCAGAAGGTATTTCCAGCCCATATTCACAAACTTATCAATCCTGATTCTTGGAAGAGAGAGCCATATTGTAAAGGATATCAATACCAGAATCATTGTTTTAATGAGTAAATATATAAACCCTGCGTCAGATGAGAATGGTCCGTTGTAGCCTCCAAGGTACAGGAGAGAGACCATCATTGAACCAAGGAATATGCTGCCGAACATCCCCATGTAGAACAGGCCGAACCTCATCCCTGTGTACTCTGTGGAATGCCCGGAAACAAGTTCACTATCACTTTCTGCCATATCAAATGGCGAATATGAGGCCCTTGCCACCATTGCAATGAAAAATACAAACAGACCTATAACTTCAGGAATACCGTATGGAATAAACTGTGTTGAAACCAAAGATTCAAGGTTAAGAGGACTGGACGTCCTCCCTGAAGCCATCATGACAAGCGCCAGAACTGAAATCATCATGGGTATCTCAAATGAGACGTCTTTGGCCACTCCCCTCAAAGCCCCCATAACAGCGTACTTGTTGCTTGAACTGACACCTGCAAGAAGTTCACCCACAGGCATTATTGCGATAGCTGCAAACAGGAGAATAACGCTCACTCCGGAATGCGTTATGGTGAGCGAACCAATGTAGAAGAAGTCTCCGTAAGGGAGCAGAGCAAATGCGAGAACAAGACCCAGAAAGACCAGGACAGGTGCGACTTTATAGGGAAGGTCGTCCCTGTTTTTGGGAAGTATTGTTTCCTTCCCAACAAGCTTCATGCTGTCGGCTATAAGCTGAAGGAGCCCGAATTTTCCCACCCTATTTGGCCCAATTCTTAACTGAAGCCTTGCCATGTATTTTCTGAACAGGTAGATCATCATAACCAGGACTACCATTACGAAAATTATGAAAAATATGGTCTCAAACAGGTATGCAAGTATGTATGATATGTAGTGCCCCAGGGGCGAGAAGAACTGGGCAAGATGAGTCAATACGTTCATCTGTCAACCTCCCCGAAAACCAGGTCAATTGTTCCAGAGATTGCAACCATATCAGCAACCATTGTATCCCTTGCAAGAACGGGAAGCACCGAGAGATTCTTAAATGAAGGGCTTCTGACATGAATCCTGTATGGTTTAACCCCCCCATCTCCAACTAGATAAACACCGAATTCACCCTTTGGAGATTCCGTTCTGGCGTAATATTCTCCCTCTCCGCGCAGCCTTATCATCAATGATTTTTTAGATTTTGGATTGAAATATGGACCTTCGGGAATCTGCTTAATAGCCTGCTTCACTATCTTCACAGACTGACGCATCTCTTCAAACCTTACAATGAATCTTGCAAGATTGTCTTTCTTGTGTGAAATAGGAATGTCGAAATTTATTTTATCATATACAAGGTACGGTTCTTCCTTCCTTATGTCGTAGGGAATACCTGATGCTCTGAGCATTGGTCCGGTGACGCCATAATCTATTGCAACTTCCGGCTCCAGGATACCTATCCCCTTTGTCCTGGAAATGAAAATATCATTATTTATGAAAGCTTTGTAAATATCTTCTAGTTTACCCGGAAACTGATCCAGGAAAGCTTCTATTTTAGCTATTATCTTATCGTTAAAGTCCTGGTAAACCCCGCCAATGCTCATGTAATTTACCTGCTGCCTTGATCCGGATACCTCCACGAAAATATCCAGAATTTTTTCCCTCTCTACAAAGCAGTAGAAGAATGGCGTAAGCATGCCCAGATCCAGACCGTATGCACCTGCCCAAACCAGATGAGCTGCAATCCTGCTCAGCTCTGCCATTACAACCCTGATCCACTGTGCCCTTTCAGGTGGCGGTATTCCCAGTAGTTTCTCTGCTGCCTCAAGATATCCGACTTCCATGTTCATGGCTGCTACATAGTCCATTCTGTCAAAATACATCATGGCGTCGCAGTAATAGTCCAGTTCGCAGATTTTTTCTGCGTTCCTGTGCAGATATCCGATTATTGGTTCCACATCCTTGACTATTTCACCGTCCAGTTTCAATTTAAGCCTCAGCACTCCATGGGTGGAAGGATGCTGCGGCCCCATGTTCAATTCTACCCATTCATCTGGGTTGCTTTTGGATTTTTGATCCTGCATCATTACCAACCATCTCCAGGATCAAAAGTGGCATAGTCATTGCCTTCCTCATCCATATTTATGTACTGAACTTTCTTGAGATCGTAATTTTTCCGAAGCGGGTGCCCAACCCAGTTTTCAGGCAGGAACATTCTCTTCAGATTTGGATGGCCCTCAAACACTATCCCCATCATGTCGTACTGTTCCCTCTCGTCCCAGTTTGCGCTGCTCCACAATCCCGAAACACTGGGAACTCTCTCATCAAGTGTTTCAGTCTTTACAACAATGTATTTTTTGGATTCAAAATTATGAAGGTGATATACAACTTCAAGCTTATCTTTCCTGTCGACCCCGGTTATAAGGGAAAGATGATTGAAACCCTGTTTTTTCAGTTCAGTCATGAGCTCGATCAGGTTCTCCTTTGCAACCTTCAGTATTCTTCTCCCGTCTTTTCCTTTAGTCTCTTCAATGATTTCAACCAACATGATCACCTGTCCGTTTCATTCCTGATCTTTTTCTGCAGTGTAATTATCCCATGTGTCAATGCTTCAGGAGTTGGCGGGCACCCAGGTACGTATACATCAACAGGCACGACTTTGTCCACTCCCAGAACTACAGAATAACCCTGGTTATATGGGCCGCCCTGAATAACACACACGCCCATGGCAATAACATATTTCGGGTAAGGCATTTCATCATATATTCTTCTAAGTCTCGGTGCCATCTTCTTAGTTACTGTTCCAGAAACAATCATAAGATCTGATTGTCTGGGAGAATTCCTGAATATTTCACTTCCAAATCTTGAAATATCAAGGTTTGAGGCCTGAATTGCCATCATCTCAATTGCACAGCATGCGAGACCGAATGTAAGCGGCCAGAGCGAGTTGCTTCTGCCCCATTCCAGAGCCTTGTCCAGAGTGGTCGTAAGCAGACCCACATCACCGGTTTTCATTTCATCCACCTCATGTGACCTTCCTTAAAGGCGTAATATACAACAAACAGGGGCATTGCCAGGAATATCAGGGTATTTATGAACGGGAGAAATCCAAGACTCTTGAAATCGAATGCCCATGGGAATAAAAGGGCAAGATCTACATCAAAGAGAACAAATAGGAGTATTATGACATAATATTGAACATGGACAAACTTGCCTATTTCCCCTCTGGAAACCTCACCGGATTCATATGGCTCCAGATACCTGGTTGACTTCACCGGTGGATTTTCGCTCTTCACAAGGTTTGTCAGGATATCAAAAGGATTGAACGAGAGTTTCTTTTTTTTCTCAAACCTGCCTTCGCCCAGAGAAGGGAGGAACATGAACAACCCTACCATTCCCAATATTAGTAATATGAGGACTATGAGCAGAGGGATATACCCATCTAACATGTATTTGGTATCGTAAGACGATATTTAAGTATTGTTTCCATAGCATGATAAAACCGTTAAAATAAGCTTATTTTTGAATAAAATTGATGACCTATTTTTGATCTGTCATTCGCCTGAAGACTGATATGGCCAGTGCTGGATCCACAAGTTTTTTGCTTGATCTTCCAAGGTACGGAATAATATTTTTCTGGGTCAGCGTACCATCCTTGAGACCCGATGAGATAAATGATGCGATATCGTCTTCTGACATTATCTGCCTTTCTATCTCTGACTTTAGATCATCGCCCATAAGTCCTGAAATTGTGGATATTTCAATGGCCTTCTCCATGACAAACCTTGACCAGTTTTCTCCTTTTGCTATTTGCAGAACTTTCATGATGAGATTTTCATCAGGTTCTTTACCTGACTTTTCCCTAATTTCTGGAATTTTCTGAAGCAAAAGCCTTGCCACTGATCTTGCATCCTTATAATAATCGGCTATTCGCCTGAATTTCACCATATTTCCAGATTTTATCAGGACAACGGCATCCTGTTCTGATATGCCGTATCTTTCTGTGAGTTCTTTCTGAAGTTCCTTGGCTTCGAGCGGTATATTTTTCCTGCAGAAGTCCATTGTTTCAGCTGAGATGTGTTTTATGGGAATATCAGTCTCGGGATACATCCTGTCTTTTCCTGGAAGTGGCCTCAGAAAGAATGTCTCCCCATCATCTCTTGGCCCCCTTGTTTCAGCAAGATCAAGGGATAAAAGTTTATTGATTCTGCTGTTTATACCTGACGTTATTACCCCTATCCTGGAAGGAGGTGATGAAAGAATAAGAACTGCGTCATCCTGCTGCTTTCCAAGTTTGCTGTAAACAGTGCTTATTTTTTCTTCCTCTATTCCGTAGGCGGGAAGTTCATCGGAATGAAAAATGCCACCAAGCCCGAATGCCTTGACCACGTCAGATATCTCTTTTCCGATTCTCAGATCACCTTTTTTCAGAGTTCCGGCGAATTTTGGCAGCAGAGAGCAGTAAACCCGGTTTCCAGCCTTGAAACCTGATCTTATTATAATTGATGATGAATCTTCGAAGATACTGCTCACATCTGTAAATTTAACAGCAATTTGTTTTCCACCAGATCTCTTCTTCACTGTTTCGATTGCCCTGAGGATTGATTCCTGCCTTTTTTTCTCATACCTTATGAAATCGCTTATGAGAGAGAGTTTCTGGACTCCCTTTATCTCCACTCTTCCCATGCCAATTGACATGTTCACATCCTGCCTTATGGAATCCACCTCTCTTCTGGCGTAACCTGACAGCATGCCTATGGACCCTATTTTCTCCGCGACCTCAACGGCATGTTCCTCGTCCACTATATCTGGTTCCGTTGATACCTCTATAAGAGGTATTCCCAGCCTGTCAAGAGAATAAGTTACAGCGGATTGACCTCCCTCAACTTTCCTTGCTGAATCCTCCTCCAGGCATACAGTGGATATGCGCACTCTCCCCCTGCTTGTATCTAAATATCCGTCAAATCCGATTATGGAAGTCCTCTGGAATCCGCTTGTGTTTGAGCCGTCCACAACCACTTTTCGCATGGTAGATACATTCTCCACAGTGTTGCAGTGAAGTGCCAGAGACATTATGACAGATGCTTTCACCGCATCCTCATCCATCTGGTGTGGGGGCTCTTCGTCGTACTCTACAAGGCATGTGTTTTCCGTTGCCTCATAGGTGAATACCCTGTCCCTTTCCATCTCATATTCTGCAGCAATATCCATCTTTCCAAGCTCTGAAAGAGTTGGCCGCAGTACTCTTGTAAAGTTAAAATAGATCTTGTTTTCTCCAGAATTCTGATTGCATCTGCAGAATAGCTTTCCTGTGTTAAGCTGCATGTGAACCTCAAGTCCGATCCTGATCTTTTCTAAGGGCATCGTCAAAAGCCTCCTGCATTGAAGTGTGAAGAGATTTCCCTTTCCAGTATTTCGCCTCTGAGATTTTCCTGCATACGGTTTTCAAATTCTTCAGCTGGATAATTTGCAAGCACATACATGGCCTTCACATATGCTACCTCAGGGAGTATGCTGCCCATGGGTATAACACCAGCATCCTTCAAAATCCTGCCAGTGGAATATACATCCATATCTACGGAACCGTTTATGCACTGCGACGTCATCATTATCTTTATACCATCTCTGGCTGTTTTCCGTATTGTATCGACAAGATCTGTGCTTACATGCCCCAGACCGGTTCCCATAAGAATTGCTGCATGCTTCTTGGAAACTATATTTTCAAGGTCTTCAGGGGAAAGTGTCGGTGAGAAATAAATCAATGCAACCCTGCTGTCCATCCTGTCAGAAAACCTGATTTCATCTGAAATTTTCCTGTATTCATCCCTGAGAATTGTCCCTTCCGGCCCTGAAAGTCCAAGTGGTCTGGAACCTATTGTCCTGAATGCATCCCTTCTGCTTGTATGCATCTTTCTTGATCTTACGGATCTGTGGAGTGCAATTCCCGTATCGGAAGTTGTGTCATGCATGGCTATTCCAACCTCTCCAAAATCAGTTGAAGAAAACTCAAGCGCACCTCTGAAATTAAGAAATGCGTCGCTGCTGGGCCTGTCTGAACTTCTCTGCGATCCAACAAATACCACAGGAGTGGTCTGATTTTCAAACATGAAAGCCAGGGCAGATGATGTGTATGACATTGTGTCTGTCCCATGGGTTATTATGATTCCATCAGATTTTTTCATGAAATCCCGTGTGGATCTGGCAAGGGCAATCCAGTTTTCAGGCTTCATGTTTTCACTGAGTATTTCACCGTATTCTGAAAGTTCAAGGTTAAATCTTCCGGTTATTCCGGGTATTGAGGAGGCCAGGAATTCCAGATCCTTTACCGGTTTTACGGCTCCAGTTGAGTAGTCAACCCTGCTGGCAATTGTGCCACCTGTGGTTATTATTGTAATATTTGTTTTTCCCTCCCCTAATTTTGAACTGCCGTTCTCTGAGAATCCGGCAGATTTCTTTTGAGGGACACGCCTCAAAATTTCAATTGAGGATGATGGAAAGGAGAGGTTGTAACCGTTTTCAAGTTTTACAATAAGAAGATCCTTTTCGTGGCTTATGTACGTGCCTTTCAATATGGATGGACCATACTTTATCTCCAGAAAATCTCCCTTTTCAAGCTGATCTTCGGGTTTCATGTCAGGTTTATGTTTAATGTCTTAATTAATATTCGATTTCATTGATCATAGGAGAATCGGGAGATCAGAATAGAGATCTCTGTATTGGGTTTCCTGAATTCTCCAGTCTCCCAAGTAGTTCCAGGGCATTCATAGGGGCATTTCCATTTGGATGGTTGTTGAAATATACAAAAATGTCACCCATATCCTTCACACTGTTGATCGTTTTTGCAAAATTGGCAATTTCTTCTGCGCTGTATCTGTAATTGTATCTTGCCATGGGTATATTAGTTGGTGAATTCCAGCATGCTGAGTTTCTTCCATGAAGCCTTAAATAAGCCATGCCCTTTGAAAAATATATTTTCTCCATGGGATATTCTGGGCTGTCCAGAGAGGCGGGAATAGCCCCAAGTTTAATGATCTCTTCATAAAAACTGCCGCCTGAATAAAGCGAACTGTGTCTGGGTTCCACAGCATACTTAAGAGAAGATGTTGAAAGTGTGCTCAGGAGATCGCAGACATTTGAAAGGTTTCTTTCATTGGTATAAGGAGAGAGCTGGATCAGGGCAAAGCACAATTTGCCAGCAAGTTTTAACCGCATTAGAACTCGATCCTCAAAGTGCAGCATCAACTTTCGGCATTGTTTAATGTTCCTCAGGAGAAGATCATGTGTTACAGAAGAAGGAATTTTAACAGAGTAAAGGAAATCTCTCCCTTCTGCCTGCCTGATCCATTTTCCCACAGTCTCCTCACTGGGAAAACTGTAGAATGTTGAATTTATTTCCACTGTATTGAAAAATGAAGAATATGCAGTGAAAAGATTTCTTGTCCCCTTTGGGTGACATCCTCCCACGCCTAAAGAGCGTGGGCTTCCTGCTTCAACCACTTCACTTGCTTTATCCCCTCCTTCTGAAGAAGGGATAGAGTAGAGGTGATTGTGTCCACAGGCGTAAATT
>Ga0078972_1004762_pt1 | contig 36211 bp, 25 predicted proteins | sample YelNatPaOPGAMG01_FD_67568 | JGI IMG/M metagenome (GOLD analysis project Ga0078972, IMG submission 67568) | Hot spring thermophilic microbial communities from Obsidian Pool, Yellowstone National Park, USA - OP-RAMG-01 (SPADES assembly) (version 2) | ecosystem: Environmental > Aquatic > Thermal...
CAATTCCGTGAATGCCGTGGGATCGAAGATTGGCGTTATCTGCTGTGTGCGGCGCATTATCCAGTGCGTCTGCTGGTTGACGGTCGAGACGAGAGACCTGCCGGCTACGTCTGTACTCATGGTGGCGGAGAACACCCGCTGCGGGTGAACGAGGCTGCGGTCTTTGATCACGAGGCTGGCCTCGCTGTGCTGCGGCTGTTGAGCCAAGAGACCAACTGTGAGCTACAGTTGGGCGGGCCGCCCAGCGGTTTGCTGGCCCAGTTGGCCCGCAGCCTGGGCAGCAGCAGCCTGCCACCTTATCAATGGCTGTTTCGGATCGTTGACTTGCGCGCTTTGCTGCTCAAGCTGGCACCGGTTTTCGGCGCACGGCTGGCTGCTTCTCCTTTCGCCAGGTTCACGGGCGCTCTGACGCTCAACCTGTTCCGCCAAGCCTTGATGCTGGTGTTCGAGAACGGCAGACTTAGACAGGTGGAAATGGCGGGTTTCCGTGACGCCTCCATGGGCGCCGACCCGGGTGACCTTGCCATCCCGCCCGACGCCTTCGTGCGCCTGCTGCTCGGGTATCGGCGACTGGAGGACTTGTATGATGCTTGGCCAGACACTGTGGTGCGGCCAGAATCGAGGCTACTGCTCCAGGTTCTTTTCCCGCCCGTCACCTCGCACCTGTACATGCATTATCACTATCTGGGACCGGTAGTGCAGGCCAGCGCACCAGCGCCCGGCAATTCCGTGTAGGAGGCCATGACACAATGGCAAAGGACATCAAGGTCGCATTCGCCGGCGTTCATCGCGCCAGTTCTTTCTTCAAGGCGTTCCAACTGCACCCCGACACCGAGATCGTCGCCCTGTGTGACGTGAATGAGCAGACGTTGGCGGACGCGGGCCGGGCGACGGGCATCCGCGGCCTATACGTCCTTTACGAGAAGATGCTGGATGAAGCCAAACCTGATGCTGTCGTCGTGGCCACGCCAATGCAGCACCACGTGTCGCAGGCCATCGCCGCCTTGCAGCGCGACATAAGCGTGCTGTCCGAGGTCACGGCGGCAGTCAGCATTGACGAGGCCCGCTGGCTGGTGCAGGAGACGAAGAAGAGCAAAGCCATCTATATGATGGCCGAGAACTATACCTACACCAAACCCAACGCCATGGTGCGGGCCATGGTGGAGGCGGGCGTCTTCGGTGAGGTCTACTACGCTGAGGGTGAGTATCTGCACGATTGCTCGTCCATCCAGCACACCCCCGATGGCAAGCCCACCTGGCGCTACTATTGGCAGGTCGGGGTCAACGGTTCCACCTACCCAACCCACAGCCTTGGGCCCTGCCTGCAGTGGGTGAAGGAGCGGCCGGAGCGCATCAGTTGCATCGGCACCGGCCGCTGGACCGACCCCGAGCATACGCTCGAGGACACCACACTTCTCCTCTGCAAGACCAAGAGCGAGAAGCTCATCCGTGTGCGCGTGGACATGCTCTCCAAGCGGCCGCACGCCATGACAAACTACACGCTACAGGGCACGAAGGGAGTCTACGAGAGCGCACGGCGCCAGGGCGAGAAGAACTGGGTGTGGCTCAAGGATTACAGCCGTGATCCCAACGAGTGGACACCGCTGGAGCAGTTCGAGGCGGAGTTCCTGCCCGACATATGGAAGGACCCGCCGAAGGAGGCCCTGGAGGCCGGACATGGCGGTGGCGACTACTTCGAGGTTATGGATTTCGTAGAGGCGGTGCAGGGTAGGAAGGCGCCCACGATTGGTATCCACGAAGCTATGGACATGACACTGCCCGGCCTGGTCAGCCAGGAGTCAATCCGCCGCGGCGGAGAGTGGTTACCAGTGCCCGACTCCCGCTGCTGGTAAGCGGGCGGAGGCACTGGGCGAGCAGGGGGCTGCGCTCGCCAGAAGGTGACCGATTGCTCGATGAGTGCCGGTACTGTAACATTGGAACGCAATGTTTTGCGCATCCATCACTGATCGAACGCTCATAATTGGGTCACTTGGCGCGCCAAACGGTCGTTGTGGCGAGGGCCCGGGCTGCTGGCCGGGATATGGCGGGGAGGCGAGGTCGTAGCGGTGGCATCAACAGACGCGAGACGCTTGGCCATCCTCGAGGCACTGCGGGATAGCAAGACAATCCGAGTGGCGGACCTGTCGCGCCAGTTTGGTGTCTCTGAGGTTTCCATTCGGCGCGACCTGGCGAAGCTGGAGCAGTACGGCCTCTTGCGGCGGGTGCATGGGGGCGCAATCGGTAACCCGACCGTGCCCCCCAACCATTCCTTCGATGAGCGGCTGCGGCGCCGCGCCGAGGAGAAGCGCCGCATTGGCAAGGCTGCCGCTGCACTTGTGCAGCCGGGGGATAGCATAATTCTCGACTCGGGCACGACAGTGCTCCAGGTGGCGCGCGAGATCGCCGCCCGGTCGGAGCAGCCGGAGCAGTTCACGGTGATCACGAGTTCGCTGCCGGCCTTTCGCGAACTGGCGGGCAGCCGCAACCTGAGCCTGATCATCCTCGGCGGCGTCTTCCTGCCGGACTACCAGACACTGGTGGGCCCGCAAACGCTGGCCAACCTGTCAGCATTGCATGCCGATAAGCTCTTTCTCGGTTCGGACGGGCTGAGCTTCAGCCACGGCGTGACGACGCGCAGCCTTCTGGAAGCCGAGGTAAGCAAGGCCATGGTCCGGGCGGCGACCGAGATCATAGTTGTCTGCGATTCCAAGAAGATTGGGACCGTGGGCTTCACCAGCGTGGTGCCGCTATCCCAGGTGCATAGGCTTGTGACCGACACCGAGGCCCCGGAGCCGTTCGTGAACGAGCTTCGCAGCCTCGGCGTCGAGGTCATCCTCGCCTGAGGCTCGGGCGCGCCACTGCTCGGCGGACAGCAGGCCCATGAGAGTGAAGGGCGGCTGGCCGACGAGGGAGGGCTAACCCTCGCTGAGCAGCAAGACGCCATATCCTGGCAGCAGGATGTCACCAGCTAGATCGCGGCCTGAGATGAGGTCGTGAGTGGCGGGCAGACGCACCGTTGTGGCCTCGGCGTTCAGGTTGAGGACGAAGAGCAGGCGCCGCCCTCCTTGCCAGCGCACCGTCGCCTCCACCCCGGGAGGCGTCTCCAGGACGGGCTCTACGCCGGAGGCGGCCAGCAACCAGGCTACAAGCGGTTCATGCAGTTCCGTGTCACCGAGTGCACCCACGTACACAGCGCGTCCGGCGCCCACTCTGTTGAGCGTGATCGCCGCCCGGCCGGCGTAGTAGCCCTCTCCGTAGGTGGCGAGCACCTCGGCACCTCGAGGCTCGATGACGTCGCACCAGACGCGAACCGGGGCGCTGCTGGCAAGCCTGGACAGTTCGCGATGGCTGAAAATGATGTGGTTGCCCTGGCCGACGGGCTGTGGGTCGTATTCCTCGACGACTATGCCGAGTGTGTCGGCCAACAGTCCCGGCAACGGCCTCTCTACGACGGCATTGAAGTAGTCCTTGACGCCAGCACGGAAGGTCGTGACCAGGGTACCGCCGTTGCGCACGTAGTTCTCCAGGCTGCTCGCCAGGTCGGGCGTCAGGATATAGGGCGCCGGGGCGATGAGCAGCTTGTAGCCTGAGAGATTGGTGCCGGGCTTGACGATGTCCACGCCGACGTTGAAGCGGTGCAGCGCTTTGTACCAGGAGAGGAAATAGGCAGGGTAAGAGAACTCCGCCTGGTTGGGCTGGCCCTGGAAGGCAAAGCGGGTATCGTAGTCCATCAGCATGGCGACCTGGGCGCGCGTCTCGGCGCCAGTGAGCAGGTCGCCGAGGCGAGCGAACTCCTCGCCTGTCTGCTGCACCTCGGCATAGCGGCGTGTCGGCTGGCCATGGTGTTCGAGTATGCCGTGCCAGTATTGCTCGGTGCCGAAACGAGAAGTGCGCCAGCGGAAGTAAACGATTGCGTCCGCTCCGTGGGCGACAGCCTGCCAACTCCACAGGCGGATCTCACCGGGCCGGGGAGCGGGGGTCATGGTGGTCCAGCCCGCATGGCCGGCCTGCTCCTCCATCACCCAGAAGCTCTGCCGCTTAAGGCTGCGCATCGTGTCGTGCCCCAGGGCCACGGCCGGCAGGTCAACTCCTTCGCGCCAGAAACCGCGCGGGTAGTTGTCCCAAGAGACGAAATCCAGGTTGCGAGCAAGGTCGTAATAGTCAATCCGGTCGTACGTAAAACCCATAAAGTTGTGGGTGATGAACTGCTTTGGGCAGACAGCCCTGAGGATATCTATCTGCTCCTGCTGGAAGCCGACATAACTGGCAGAGGAGAAGCGTTTGAAATCCAGTTCGAGGCCAGGGTTGGGGACGCCGCCTGTGGCCACCGGCAGTGGGATCTGGGACCACTCGGTGTAGACATGGGACCAGAAGATGGTGCCCCAGGCGGTGTTCAGGTTATGCAGGCTGCCGTACTGGTGCTGCAGCCACACCTGGAACTCCTGCCGCGAAAGCTCGCAGTAGCAGGGGTCGCCGAACTCGTTGTCAATCTGCCAGCCGATGACCGCGGGGTGGTCAGCGTAGTGCTCAGCCATCGCCAGGGTGATGCGCCGGGCGAATTCCCTGTAGGTGGGGCTGTGAGGGCAGTATTCGCGCCGGTTGCCGTATGTGAGCCGCCGGCCCTGCTCATCCACGCGATAGATCTCGGGGTGGCTCTGCGCCAGCCAGGGCGGCGGCGAGGCAGTGGGCGTGCCCAGGACCACGTCAATGCCGTGGTCATGCAGCACTTCGATGGCCCTGTCGAGCCAGGCGAAATCGTAGTTGCCATCGCTAGGCTCGAGGCGGCTCCAGGCGAACTCAGCCAGGCGGACGGTGTTGATGTGAGCTTCTTGCATCAACCTGGCGTCAACTGGCCAGCGCTCTTCTGGCCAGTGCTCAGGGTAGTAGTCGGCACCGTAACGAAACATCGCGCACTCCCTCTGCCAGGGCGGCTGCCTGAGAATGCTCGAGGCCACCCATGGCACCTTGCCTTTCTAGCATACAGGGGAAAGGCTCTCAAGCTGCTGCTCGCCGGCAACGGCAAGACGTGTTTCAGCGAGGTGTGCCGGCTGAGCGCTGTCCACCCGGCCACCGGACTGGGCCGGCCTAAGGCACGACTACCGTCCGCACTTCGCTGCCGTACCGGCTCAGGCCATCAAGAGCCGCGTTTATGGCCGCCGCTTCCAGTGGCACTCGCTGCGTGATCACCTGGCTGAGGTCAAGCCGGCGGCGCCGCACGAACTGCAGCAGGATGGGCAATTCCTGAAGCAGGTGATCGGAACAACCAATCACCTCTGCTTCCCGGCCGATCAGGTCAGTGTAAGAGGCGACCTCGAATGGTTTGTCGCTGATGCCGACGAGCACGGCGCGGCCGAAGACGGCGAGCGACTGTACCGCCTGGGCCATCGTTTGTGGCAAGCCGATCAGTTCGAGAGCGACATCCACGCCGCGGCCGCTGGTTGCGGAGCGGATGGCCGGCACAGGATCGTGCTCGGCAGCGTTGATGGCGATGGCACCGTAGCTTTCGGCGATTCTGAGCTTGGCCGGGTTGATATCCACGGCATAAACGTCCAGGGCGCCTGCCGCCCTGGCTAATTGCACGGCCGACATGCCCAGTCCACCGGCCCCGAAGATAGCCACCGTCTCGCCGGCGCTCAGCCTCGCTTTGCGCAAGGCATGGAACGATGTGGCCGAAGAGCACATCAGAATGGCTCCCTGGTCGAAAGGTATTTCTGCGGGCAGAGGCACGGCGTTGCGCGCCGGGACAGCGATGAATTCGGCGAACCCCCCGTCGCGATGCTTGCCAAGCATGCGCCCCTGCTGGCAGAACTGTTCCGCCCCCGCTGCACAGGCAGGACAGGCACCGCAAGAGACGAGATAGTGCAGGCAGACGCGGTCCCCGAGCTGGGGGCTGTCCACTCCTTCACCGACTTGCTCAACGGTGCCGGCGATCTCGTGCCCGAGGGTGATGGGCACGAAGGCTACGGGTGAAGTGCCGGCGCGGTAGTGCGCATCTGAGTGGCAGATACCGGCGGCCTTCACGCGGACGAGGATATCGCCGGGGCCTATCGCCGGCACGGGGATGTTCTGCTCCTCCAGAGGTGCTCCGGCCGCCGTCAAGCGGATGGCCTTCATCATTGCGATCTCCTAGCCTCACTGTCTGCGGGCCCAGCCGCCGCGGCAGTGGCCCGCATTCCTGCTCTCATACTCCTTCCATTATGCAGCGCCAAGCTCTCTTGCCAAGACGGCTTTGAGGTCCGCTTGCTGGGCAGAGTGTCAAGGCCTTGGCAGCTCTTCCAGGGGTCCGGAGTGCCTCGCCAGGGTCAGCGCCGGACGCCAGCGCGGGATTGGGGTCCTGCGCCCGCTCCTACCTGGACAACGGCCGAAACCCAGTTGCTGCAACCTATTGACAGCGGCCGGAAAAGATACTATGCTGGAACTGTCCTAGCGTATCAGGCAGTGGGACAGCTGTATCCTCGGGGGTTGGGGAAGTTGGGTGTAGCGGATGATATCGAGCAGGCGCTGATAATGCGCATCCGGGCCGGGCATTACCCGGCGAATACGCGCCTGCCTTCGGTGCGCGAGCTCGCTCGGCACTATGGCGTGAACAAGAACACGATCGCGCGCATCTACCAGTCTCTCGAGCAGAAAGGTTACGTGCGCAGCGTGGCGGGCAAGGGAGTGTATGCCTCGGAGGGGCGGGTGGAGAGGCAGCCGGGCGCCAGGGTAGAGGATGCCCTGGCGGCGGACCTGGCCAGGATCGTCTGGCGGGCGAAGCTCATGGGCTTGCAGGCCGAGCAGGTACGCGAGTTGGCGAATGCGGCCATGCAGCGGGTCTATGGTGGTGACCAGGTGCGTCTGCTCTTTGTCGAATGCAACAGCTACGACGCCGAGAATCTGGGCGGGCAGGTGCGGGAGGGCGTGGGTGTGCCGGTGCGCCTTGCCCTGCTGTCGGATCTGGAGCATGACGCCGAGGGCACCTGCCAGGATGTAGATATGGTGGTCACTACGTTCTACCACTTATCGGCGGTCCAGGCCCTTGTGTCAGCGGCATGCGGCGGTCTACCGGTGATCGGTGTGCATGCGCCACCGGAGGCCGCGGGCCTGTTGCGCATTGCCCGGGCGCCGCATGGCAGCCGGGTGCTGGTCGTCTGCACTGAGCCGACCACGCTGAACACTTTGTTCAATCAGGTGCGTACCTACAACGCCGGCATAAAGGTGGAGACTTGTCTGGTGGGCAAGTGTGCAGACATGTCGGCCATGATGCGGCAGGCGGATTTCGTCGTGGACACGCACACGTCGCATGGAGCGGTGCAAGCGCTGCAGCCGTCCGCGCCTGTGGTGACGATCACGTTCGCCGTGGACCAACAGTCGCTGGACTTTCTGAGGGGGAAAGTGGAGGAGGTAGCCAGCTCGCGGTTAGCGGTGGCCCGCTCTATGGTCGAAGTCGAGGATGGGCGTATGCCGACGATGAGTTCCCTCGGAACGGGGTCGGGTTGAGCCCGATCTGCACGGCCGTGAAGGCGATGATGGGCAAGGACGGGAAGGCGCCGTGAACGCGGTATCTGCGCAAACGATTGCTGAAGAAGCTGAGGCAGCCCTGGAGCGCATCTGGGCCATGTACGACGAGGCCGAGATCGAGCGACGCAAGCAGAGGGTGCGCGACGTTTGGGAGTACCGACCCGTGGACCATATCCCTCTGCATGTTACCGTCTACGAGAACCCCTGGCATTTCACGATGCGCGACACTCTGGAGGATGGCGAGAAGCAATGGGCAGTGGCCATCGCCGGCATTGAGAGGGCGATGCGCGTCTTGCCCGACGACTACATTCCGACCATGCGGCCCGACGTGGGCTACATGACTATGGCCACGGTGTATGGCATCCCGGTCCACTGGTCGGACGATCCAAACCAGATGCCGGGCATCGCCCACAACCTCATCTACGACATGAAGCAAGTGTACGACCTGCCGGAGGCCGACCCGACGCAGCAGGGCCTGATGCCCGAATGCCTGCGGCGCGAGGCCTTGTTTGCTAGACGCTGCCAGGGCAAGCTCTATCCCTCGGGCATTGATATGGGCGGCCCACTCAACACTTGCAAGGATCTGATCGAGACCAACCTCTTCTACACGGCCTTCTACGAGTATCCGAAAGAACTGCATTTCCTGCTTGACCGCATCACGAGAGACATGATCGCCTGCTATGACGCCATCATCGCTGCTGCCGGCGGCAAGCAGAACATGTCAACGACCGATTTCGATAGCCTGTGGGCGCCGGAGAAGTACAAGGGCTACGTTTCTGACGATGTCTGTGCCACCATCAGTCCTCAGACCTTCGCCGAGTTCGGCCGGCCGTACAACAGCCGCATCTTTGCCCGCTACGGTGGCGGCTTGATGCACAACTGCGGACCTAACCCCTCGGCACACCTCTACCTCGACCACACGCCGCCGATCAAGGGCGTGACGCTTGCCTGGGAGTACAGCAAGGGCGATGCGGCGGCTTTCAAGCGAGCGTTTGCCGGTCGTGGCCTGATCTACACAGGTGTTGGCGGCCTGGGCGCTGACTTCGGCGGTGACCTGAAAAGGACGCTGGATACGTTCAGAGGGATCGCCGAGTTCTTCGCTCCCGATGTGGTCGTCGTGCCCTGCATTGGCATTGACGGCGCTTCCGTGACCGATGACCAGATACGCGAGGCGTACTCCAGGATTGTCCAGGTGTCTCGGGACTACGCCGAGCACATGCGCTGGGTGGAGTAGGGACACAGTGGATGTGGCTTTGGTGCCGGCGCTTGCACTTTTGCCGGCCTTGGCAGCGCGGATCGGCGGAGGGCGGTGGCAATGAGGGCGTCGGTGAGTGAGTTGGACCTCCTGCACGAAGCCACCTTGCGGCTGCTGAGTCGCACTGGGGTGCGCGTTGGCTCGGCGGAGGTGCTGGATTTGCTCGCTTCGGTCGGCGTACGCGTTGATCGCCGGGCGCAACGGGCATACCCGGGGGAAGAGCAGGTTCATCGCGCTCTTGCCAGCGCGCCCAGGTCGTTCGCCCTTTATGGGCGAGCCACGGCGGCGCCCCTCATCGTCGGTGGTGAGAACGCCTGGATTGTCGCGGGTGGCGGCTCAGTGCGTGTGCTCACCCTTGATTGCCGCTACGAACCCAGCACCTGGGAACACCTACGTCAGTTCAACACGCTCCTGGATGCTCTCCCGAACATTCACGTCCTCATCAACCAGGTTGACCCTCAGGGAGACGCGCGGGCTGGCTTCTACAAGCGGCTGGCTGCCGAGATGCTCATCGGCACGCCCAAGCCACCTCTGTTCCAGGCGGGCGATGCTGAGGACGTGCATGCCTTCGTGGAGATGGGCGTGGCGATCAGAGGATCGCGCCAGGCTCTGCGGGATAAGCCAATCTTCATGACCGGCGGCAACGCCGAGCCGCCGCTGTACATACCGGCGCATGTGGCCGAGCTGCATGTCGCAGCCAGTCGCGAAGGCATCCCTTCGAGCGTGGGCGACTACGTGATGATGGGCGTCACCGGGCCCGAAACGGTGGCCGGCGCTGTGGTAGAGATCAACGCCATCCAACTCACGGCCCTGATCATGTCCCAGGCGGCTCAGCCGGGGGCGCCGTTCAGCTACACCTGCTTTGGCGGCAGCGCCAACATGCGCACGCTCGACCCGCTCACCGCAAACCCGCAGTCGCTGAAGCTGATACGACTCGCTGCTGAACTGGGGCACTGGTACGGCCTCCCTACCTATTCAGCCGCGCCCGTTGACGCCAAGATGGCCGACTCGCAGGCCGCGTGCGAACGTGCTGTGCAGCTAGAGATCTTGCTCGATGCCGGCGTCAACCTCATCCAGGGCCCAACGTCGCACATGGACCAGATGATGCTCTCCAGCTTCGTCCAGGCGGTTATAGACGACGAGATCGCCGGCTATGTCCTCGCAGCTCATAGACGACCCGAGATCACAGAGGAGACCCTTGCGCTCGACGTGATCGGCGATGTTGTCGCGGAGCCGACGCTGCAAGCACTCAAGTTTGCTGCCCATCCTCATACTGTGCGCCACCTTCGCGCTGACCTCTGGGAGCCGCGGGTATTCATCGAGGATGGGTTCCTGGCCTGGCAGGCAATCGGTGCCCCTACGGTCTACGAGCGTGCGGAGAGCATTGCCCGTGAAATCCTTGCTAGCCATTGCCCAGAGCCTCTGCCGGCGGCGACTGAGGCGCAGATACGAGAGATCGCAGGAGCCATCCCATGAGTGCCAGCCGGGTGAGGACCAAAGAGCGCGCTAGCATCGGGTTGGCAGCCATGTGTGCCGGCTGGTTCAAGGAGGTGGGGCTGCAGGCCGAGGCGAGTGGCCTCGGGGCCGTGCTGCAGCAGGACTACGCGCGCCTCGTGGCCTTTCTTGGAGAGCATTTCGGCACTGTAGTGGCCCCAGGCGTGATCAGCAGCGTCGAAGAGGCGATCCAGGCCGTGGCGGCTTTCCGGCGAGCGTCTGTAGACGCTGTGGTGCTAGTGCACATCATGTGGAGCGAGGATCAGCCGCTCATCGCTCTGCTAGAAGGCTGCAACGACCTGCCGCTTGTCCTCTGGCACTACCATCCTACGGGGCACCTGCCAGCATTTCTGACTACTGACGATCTCTTTCGCCGCAGTGGCACTGTGGGCGCTTTGCAGGGCAGTGCCGTGTTGCAGCGGCTGGGCATCCAGCCTCTGCTCGTCCGCGGCACGCCTGGCAATGCGGCATTGGGCAGGCGTCTTTCTGAGCTAGATCGTGCCCTGGCGGTGCGCGCCAAGGTCAAAGAGCTGGCCGCCGGGCGCATCGCTGGCATGTGCGAGGTGATGACGGGCACGCGGGTGCATGAGCAGGCGCTAGAAGGGCAACTCGGGGTGCGGCTCGTGGAGATCAGCGCGGAGGAGTACGCCTCAGCCTGCGAGGCGGTGCCCGCCGAACGAGCCCGCGCTTTCCAGGTTCAGGTGGCGCGGGCTGCACGGGAAGTGCGAGTCTGCGAAGAGAGTCTGCAATTGGCCTGCCGCAACACGCTGGCGCTCGATGACCTGGTCGCCAAGTATGGCCTGGGCGTGGTGGCGATCCAGGATCTCGACCCCGAGCTGCACCGGCTGGCCGGGACCAGGCCTTGCCTCTGCCCGCCGGTGAGTGCCGAGATGGGCGTTGCCTTCGGCATGGAAAGCGACGTCAACGCCACATTGGGCCTATTCGTGGCGATGCATGCGAGCGGTCAGCCCTGCATGTATACCGAGATCTTCAGCTACGACCCGGATGAGAATGTGCTGCTGATGGGTCACGCTGGGGTGCACGACCCGCGCCTGGCGTCGGAAGCAGGCGTACACGTCGTGCCGGATTACGAGTATCGCTTAGCGGACAAGTGGGAGGGAGCATGGCAGGAGTTCCGGCTCAAGCCCGGCCCTGTCACCTGCGTCAGCCTGTACGACACCGGGCGCGGCTACCGCATGACTGCTTTCGAAGGCCAGTCCTTGCCGGGACCGCTGCGTTTGCAAGGATTCGCCCATGCCGTCATCAGGCCAGATGGTGGTGTCGAGGCGCTGCTGGCTGAACTACTCCAATTGGGGCTGACGCAGCATTTCGCCGTCGCCCCCGGTCATCTTGTCTCGCTGCTGGCGACGTGGTGCGACGTGAGCGGCGTCGAATTCAAGCAAGTGGCGGCATTCGATGGTGGGAGGTGAGTTGGATTGACGTCGAAGGAGAGGATCCTGACTGTGCTTGATGGCGGCAAGGCGGACCTGATTCCCGCCTTCCCCCATTGGTGGGGCGTGTACAAACTGGACATTCTCGGCATGGACCCGCGCCTGTTCCCCACGCTGGGCGGGCCGCGCCTGGCCGAGATAGACGCCAATTTCTATGAGACGTTCAAGCCTGATCTGTTTCACCTCGGTGGCGGTGCCTCGCGTGAGATCTGGGATATGCCGATCGAGCGAGTTGGCGATGAGATGTACCTTTTTGACCCCGCCTCCGGTAGACGGCGAAGGCTCATGCCGGACTGGACCATCGAGACCCTGCCTGGCGACCGTCTCACGCTCGGGCTCACATCCAAGAGCGAGATAGACGACTACGTTGCCCGCTATTATCCGGACCAGCAGGCCATACTCGAATCCGGAACGTACGACCACGTCCGTGAGATCGCGCGGCGCTACGGCGACCGCGTATTCGTCGCGGTGAACATTGGTTCGCCCGTATGCAGCATCTTCGGTCCCAATGGCCCCCTCGGCTATGAGCAAGCGCTAGTGGCGCTGCACGAGAAGCCAGCGCTCATGCGCTACCTCATCGAGCGCAGCTACGAAGGCTACCTGGAAGAGGCAAAGGCGTTGGCCGCGATCGGCTGCCATGGGCTCATCGTCTCCGAGGCTTATGTAGCGGCCGACACGGTCTCTCCAGGCATGTTCGATGACTTCGTCTACGAGGTGTTCAAGCATTTCCACCAGCGAGTAGCGGCGCTGGGGGTGATTCCGTTCATGTACTTCATGGGCAACATCAACCCCTTGCTGCCACGGCTGGCCGACATCGGCATCAAGTGCCTGATGGTGGAGGAGCCCAAGAAGGGGTTCGACGTGGACGTGGTCAAGATCAAGCAGCAACTGGCCGATCGCGTTTGCCTGGTGGGCAACGTGGACAGCGTCGAGGTCATGTGGCGAGGGACCCCGGCAGACGTCGAGCGGGCTGTGCAGGCGCAGTTGCCAGCGGCGCGGCAGGGGGGCTTCATCATGAGCACCGGCAGCCCACTCACGGTCGGTACGCCCGTCGAGAACGTTCACACATTCATGAGGGCGGCCCATGTCCCCTACTGACCCTGTCAGCGGAGGGATGGTGTTCATGGCGCGCACACGGTCGAGGTCGGTCCTGTGACTCCTAGAGAACGCATGCTTGCTGCCTACAAGAGGCAGGTGCCCGACAGTGTGCCAGTGTCACCGGAGCTGTGGGATGCGACGGCGATTGCCGTTGCCCGCCGGCCCTTCTATGAGCTTGTGGGGCCCTTCGCCGATGTGCCATGGTGGCAGACGCACCTGGCGGCCTTTGAGTACTTTGGCGCTGATGCCTGGATTGTCCCGGGTGTGGGACGCTCGCCGCGGCAGGCCGAGATGGTGGTCGAGAAATCGGCCTTCATTGATGACGCCACTGTCGAGACGGACATCGTCTACAACACCCCTCAAGGCCCGTTGCACGCCATCGCTCGGACAACCAGCGACTACTCTGGTTGGCTGATCGAGCACCCGGTAAAGCAGTTTCCTGCAGACATGGAGCGGTACGAGTGCTACTACTTCGACGACCCGGATGAGGCGGATGTCGCCGACATCAACGAGGCCATAGCTGGCGTTGGCGAAAAGGGCCTGGTCACGCCCGGCGTCGGTGAACTGTTCACCAGCTTCCTCGCCACTGTGCGCGAGGGGGGCATGGTGCAGACGATCTACGACCTGAACGACTATCCTGAGTACTGCTGGAGACTGCATGCGCGCTACGTGGAGCACATCTCGGCTCAGACTCGTGTCGTTCTTGAGAAGACCAGAGCGCAAGCCATCTTCGTGAACAGCGGTTACTCAGCGCCGCCGATTATCAGCCCTGCGGTGTACCGCCGGTTCGATGTACCTGTGCTCAAGGCTGTGAGCGAGATTTGCCATCAGTTCAATGTGCCTCTGCATCTGCACCAGCACGGCCATGTGCAGGTGTTGGTGAACGACCTGATTGGTGCTGGCGTGGATATAGTGTGTCCACTGTTGCCGCCGCCGCAAGGAGACGTGGCCGACCTGGGCCTGCTCAAGCGTCTCACTGCTGGCAAGATCGCGTTAAAGGGGAATGTGGACCCGATAGAGGTGCTGCTCAAGGGTTCGCCGGCTGACGTCGAGCGCGCCGTGCTACTCTGCATTGAGGCGGCGGCGGAGGGAGGTGGCTATATCCTGGGTACGGCCGACAGTACCGTGGTCGGCACCCCGTTCGAGAACATACATGCCTTTGTCGAGGCGGGACGCAAGTACGGGCGATACTAGCTCTGGTAGGAGGGTCGAGTGCCGGGCGATATAAGTGGTTTCGCAGTCCTGAAGACGATATTCCTGGTCAAGGAAGGGGGCGGGCTGGCGCAGCTTCTCAATGTGCAGATTGATAACAGTGGTCCGGTGACGGCCGGCAACTTGCTGATCGAGCTTGCCGGAAGCAGCCGGAACATCGAGTTGCCCCGGATCCGTCACGGTCTCGATCTCTACCCGGTGACTGTGCCGGAGGTGACATCGCCCACGCTGGCTAGATTTGTGCTTGAGGTCGGTGCGACCCGGCTGGAAAGCGAGGTCATGCTGGACAGGGTGCGGCACTGGCAGGTGTACCTGACGCACTTCTCGCATCACGACTTGGGCTACACCGACCTACCAGAGGCCTGCATTCAGGCGCACAAGGACTACTACAACAGCATTATCGAGTACTGCCGTCAAACGGAAGACTTTCCGGACGATGCCAAGTTCCGCTGGACCTGCGACACGACCTGGGCGGTGAAGTACTACCTGCAGGACGCTAGCGAGCGGCAGATCGCGGCGTTCTTCGATCTGGTGCGGGACGGGCGCATTGAGATCACGGCCCAGTACGCGGCTTTCAACTCAGCGCTCCTGACGCATGAAGAGTTGGTACGGTCCATCTATTACGCCCACGAGCTCGGGCGCAAGTACGGCTTCCGAGTGACCAGCGCTATGACCACCGACATCCCTGGGCATCCCTGGGGATTCCCGCAAGTGCTGGCTAAGAGCGGCGTTCGCTACCTGGCGACAGCCGTCAATCAGGATTGGGCCCAGGACGGCGTACCACGGGCCAAGGTGCCGCGAGTCTCGCGTCCCTTCTACTGGTCCTCGGCTGACGGGAGCGAGGTGCTGGTGTGGAACAGCGACCCCAAGGACATCTACACCGAGGGCCGAGAACTGGGTTTGACCTATAGCTACGACCGGGCGATGTCCCGCCTGCCCGCGTACCTGAAGAGCCTGGAGGATGGCGGCTACCAGTATGATGCCATCAACCTGCGCACGACCTGGAAAGGGGCTGACAATGCCCCGCCCTGCATATCGCTGTCGCGCATCGTGCGGCAGTGGAACGAGAAATGGGCCTATCCGAAGCTGCGCGTGGCCACCAGCAGCCAGTTCTTCGAGTACATGGAGAGAGAGTACGGCGATCGCTTCCCACATTACACGGGCGACTGGACGGACTGGTGGATAGATGGGCCTGGTTCATCGGCATATGAGACGGGCATAACCCGGGTCGCACATGAGGAACTGGCGTCGGCCGAGAAGTTGGCGGCCTTGACGCTGCTCCTGGGCGAGGGCCGGCCCTATCCGAAGGAGGCGATCGAACAGGCGTACGACAACCTCATGCTCTACGACGAGCATACGTGGGGCATGTGGAATAACGTCTCCGACCCGTATCTGCCGACCACCGAGCAGGAATGGGCCACCAAGGCTGCTTTTGCCAACGATGCGGTGCGCCAGAGCCGCGGCCTTCTTGATGAGGGCATTGCTTGGCTCGGGCGGCAAGTCAGGAGCGACGAGTCGGCTCTCGTGGTCGTCTTCAACGCGCTCTCGTGGCCGCGCACCGACGTGGTGCGGGTGCGGCTTGAGCCCACTTTGGAACACTTGAGCCGGCCCTTCCGGCTGCTCGATGCCGCGGGAGAAGCAGTGCCCTATCAACTGATCGAGTCCCACAAAGGCGGAAGCCTCACCATTGCCTTCGTTGCCCGCGATGTGCCTTCGTGCGGCTACAAGTCCTACCGGCTGGTGCCTGGGGCGGCGGCTACGGACAAGCAACCCAGCTTCAGGGCAGAGGGCAATGTTCTCGAGAACAGCTTCTACCGGGTGACGCTGGACGAAAGGACAGGGGCCATCGCCAGCGTCTGGGATAAGGAGCTGCGCCTGGAACTGGTAGACCAGGCCAGCTGCTACAAGCTGAACCAATATGTCTATGACGCTGGCGAGCCGCCGATCAATGGCCGCTTCTTTGCCGAAGCGATGGGCATTCATGGCAGCGGCTCGGGAGCCGTGTATGGCAGCGCCGTGGCGATCGGTAAGTGCCGGATCGGTCGCGACGCGAGGCTGTCCTGGACCAACCGCGGGCGGGTGAAAGAGGCAGCCGATATCTCCCCTTGGATTCGCCAGGAAGTGATCCTGTACGAGGACATCAAGCGCATAGACCTGGTGAACCGCTTGTACAAGGAGGAAACGCTGGAGAAGGAGGGCCTGTATTACGCCTTCCCATTCCAGGTGAAGGACGGTGCTTTCAAGTTGGAGATCGCCGGCGGTCCAATGCGGCCAGGCGAAGACCAGCTGCCCGATAGCTGCCACGACTGGCACAGCGTGCAGTACTGGCTGGACGTCACCGGACCCGAATGCGGAGTGACCTGGTCGAGCCGCGAGGTGCCGGTGGTCTCTCTGGGCGACATCAACACCGGCAAGTGGCAGTCCGATCTGCGGCTGGACAACACGACCTTCTTCGCCTACGCCATGAACAACTACTGGGCGACCAACTTCAAAGAGAGGCAGGGTGGCGATTTCACCTTCCGCTTCTCGTTCACAAGCCATGGCCCAGGTTGGGGCGTCGCTGATGCGAACAGGTTCGGCTGGGGCTACTGCACTGACCTGCAGGCCGTGGTTGTGCCACCGGGTCAGGCGGGGAGGCTGGCCGGGAGCACTGGCAGCTTCGTGGAGATCGATGCGCCGAACGTAATGCTGTTCACCCTGAAGGGTGCCGAGGACGGCGATGGGCTGGTTGTGAGGCTGCTCGAGCTCGAGGGCCGCGCCACCACAGCTCGCCTGAGCACGTCCCCGAGGACTGTCTCCCAAGCATTTCGAACTGACATGGTGGAGAGGAACCTGGAGCCGCTGCCGGTCTCAGGCGGGGTGGTGACGGTGCCTGTGCCCGGCCGCGGCATCGAGAGCGTGAGGTTACGTGTATGAGGAACACCGCACCATTGCCAATTGCTGGCAATATCACTTATCGGGGACTGCCGAGCGCAGGAGCGTTCAACGGGCGGACCGGGTCCGCCTTTAAGCCGGCTTCAATCGGGAAGCCGAGCTTCCGCAAGATGAACTGAGGACTGAGGAGGTCACGAGATGGCTGGTAAGAGACTGGATCGCCGCGCTTTTCTTCGTGCCGGGCTGATCGCCGCCGGTGGCTCAGCCTTGGCTGCTTGCGGTGCTACGCCAACGCCGCAAGTGATCAAGGAGACCGTGGTCGTTGCCGGTACGCCGGAGATAGTGAAGGAGACGGTCGTCGTGGCGGGGACCCCCGAGGTGGTGAAGGAGACGGTCGTCGTCAAGGAGACCGTGGTTGCCGAGCCGCCCAAGACTTACGAGACCGGCGAGTTGAGCATCCTGCTTTGCTGTTCTGGCCCGGACGAGATCGCCGCTAAGGAGGCCTTCAACAAGCGCTTCGCCGCCAAGCGCCCAGGCGTCACCGTCCATCAGGAGCCCATGCCGGCCGGCCAGAACTACTTCGAGAAGCTGCAGACCGTGATCGCCGCTGGCACTGCACCTGATATCTACGACATGTGGGAAGGCTACGTGCAGCCCTACGCCAAGAACGGTGCCCTGATGGACCTGGAGCCTTTCCTGGAAAAGGATCCGATCCTCAAGAAGGCGGACTTCTGGCAGGGAGCTCTGCGCAGTGTCACCTACCAGGACAAGCTATACTCCTGCCTGATCGCTCTCATGCCTGGGCCGGTATCGCTGTACTACAACAAGAAGCTGTTCAACGAGATCGGAGCCACCTTCCCTTCCAGCGACTGGACGTGGGACCAGATGCGCGAAGCGGCGAAGGCACTCACCAAGGGTGCTCAGACAGGATCGCCAACCCAATACGGGCTCGTGTTTGACCTCTGGTTCGTGCCCTGGCTGTACTGGATCTGGTCCAACCACGGCGATGTCTTCAACGCCGATGAGACGAAGTGCACTGCCACTGAGCCACCGGCCTACGAGGCCCTGCAGTACTGGGCCGACATCGTGGTCAAGGACCTGTCAGCGCCAACGGTCTCGACGCAGACAACCATGCAGGGGGCGCTGAACATGTTCACCACAGGGCAGGTGGCGATGTACCTGGGCAACTGCTGGAACCTGGGCGACCTGAAGAACGCTCGCAGCCAGGGGCTGGATTGGGGGGCACGGTTGTCTCCTAAGGCCAACGACGGCAACCGCGTCTTCTACCAGCACACCTGGTGCTGGGGCATCTGGACGGGGACCAAGAAGCCCAACCTGGCCTGGGAGTATTGCCGCGACTTCGTCACTGATGAAGAGATGATGACCGCCTTCAACACCTTCCAAAAGGCCATGCCGGCGGTCAGGCGCATGCTGCACACGTTCCTTACGCCTGAGACGGACGAACTCGGCTGGTCCGGTGTTGTGGACATCGTGGGCGATGTCAACAAGCTGCGCTACCCCGGCGCCGGAGCCAAATGGGACAAGATCAGCGGCATCTTTGAGGCCGAGATTGACCTGGTATTCACAGGCGAGAAGACGGCCAAGGATGCGATGGCCGCCGCCTGCCCCAAAGTGGACGAAGAGCTGGCGCGGGCCTAAGCCTGCAACTCATCCCTTGGCGCCAACCTGGGATGGCAGGCGTTCCAGCCTCTGGGTGCTTCGCTCTCGTTACGGAGCGAAGCGCCCAGAGGCGGCGAAGCGTTACAACGGGAGGCACGTACCTATGCAGTCCGCCGAGACTCAAGCTCTGCAATTGGCCCCGCGCAGACGCGGCCTTGGCCTGCGCCGGCGTGAGATGCTGGTTGGCTATCTCACCCTGTCCCCATGGGCGATCGGCTTTCTCATCTTCACGCTGGGCCCGATGATTGCCTCGCTGTGGTTCAGCTTCAGTGAGTACAAGATTATCCAGGCGCCCAGGTGGATAGGGCTGGCCAACTATCAGCGCATGTTCACTGACGACCTGTTCTACAAGTCGCTGCAGGTGACCGTGTACTACACGGTTACCAGCGTGCCTCTCGGGATTGTCGCTGCTCTGATCGTGGCTGTGTTGCTGAACCAGAACGTCTGGGGGGCGCGCATCATGCGCACGATCTTCTACCTGCCCTCAGTCATCTCGGGGGTGGCGGTGTCGCTGGTTTTCGCCTGGATCTTCAACTACCGCTTCGGCATCCTCAACTACATTCTCGGGCTGATCGGGATTCACGGCCCGGACTGGCTCGGTTGGCGCCAGTGGGCGCTGCCCGCCTTCGTCCTGATGAGCCTATGGGGCATCGGCGGCAACATGATTATTCTGCTGGCCGGGCTCCAAGGCGTGCCGGTGACGCTGCATGAGGCAGCCGAGATTGATGGCGCGAACGCCTGGCGGCGTTTCTGGAGCATCACCCTGCCCATGATATCGCCGGCTATCCTTTTTGTTAGCATCATGAGCATTATCGGTAGCTTCCAGACCTTCACGCAGGCCTACATCATGACTGGCGGTGGCCCGGCCTATGCTACCCTGTTCTACCTCCTCTATCTCTACCGCAATGCTTTCAACTGGTTTGAGATGGGTTACGCTTCCGCTCTGGCCTGGGTTCTCTTCGCGATCATCCTGATCTGCACGCTGCTCGCCCTCCAGGTATCGCGCTCCAGTGTCCACTATGAGGGGGAATGACCGATGACCACAGCCTCATGGCCTATCCAACGTCGGCGGCAGCGCTGGCTCGTTGCCCAGCGTATGGCCGTACGCGTCTTCGTGTTCTTGCTCCTTTTGCCACTGGCTGGCTTTATCATTCTGCCGTTCCTTTGGATGCTGAGTTCCTCTTTCAAGCCCATCGGCTCCGGCATCCGCTTCCCGCCTCAGTTCATCCCGACTCATTGGGTCTGGAGCAACTACCCCCTGGTCTTCCAGACCATTCCGTTCCTGACCTACATGCGCAACAGCATCATCGTGACGGGGGGCGTGATCGTCGGTGAGGTGCTTTCCTCCTCTATCGTCGGCTATTCCTTTGCTCGGCTGCGCTACCCAGGGCGTGAGGCGGCCTTCATATTGGTCTTAGCCACCATGATGATCCCGTTCCCGGTCACCATGGTGCCGACCTTCGTGCTTTTCAACCTGATCCACTGGGTCAACACCTATCTGCCGCTCATCGTCCCGGCATGGTTTGCGCCGCCGTTCGCCGTCTTCCTGCTGCGCCAGTTCTTCATGACGGTGAACCGCGAGTTGGACGATGCAGCGAAGGTGGACGGCTGCAACGAACTGCGCATTCTGTTTCAGATACTCATGCCCTTGTCCAAACCGGCCCTTACGACAGTGGCGATCTTCTCCTTCACCGCGAACTGGAACGACTTCCTGGGTCCTCTGATCTACCTCAGCGACGCCAGGAAGTTCACTCTGGCACTCGGTATCAACTACCTGCGGTCATTCCGCGGTGGTGGTGACCTGGCACCGCAGATGGCGGCAAGCCTGATGTTCTCGGCTCCCTGCATCATTTTGTTCTTCCTGGCGCAGCGCTACTTCGTCCAGGGCATTGTCACCACGGGCATCAAAGGTTGAGGCTGGCTGACGAGATGGCCGCCCCGGCAAGCGCTGTTTCCTGGTGGCGCGGTTTGCGCCTGCCGGCGCTTGCCAGGCTGGGCTTTCTCGCTGCCCTCGCGTGCCTCATAGGCACGTGCTCCAGTCAGCCAGGTGCTGCCAGGGCGGAGCCAACGGGACGGAACGGCAGCCTGCAGCTGTATGTGCTTTACTCTGGCTCCTGCGTTCAGTGTCGGCTCACGAAGCCATTAGTGTCGCGCTTTGCTGACGATCACCCTGGCCAGCTTTCTTGGGCCATGGTACTGCTGGAGGAAAACCAGGGTCGCCAGTTGCGGCAACGTTATGGAGCGCGTTGTGTTCCCGCTGTCCTGATAGTAGATGAAACTGGCAGGCTGCTGGCCGGCCCAAGATGTGGGCCGGTGACCTATGCCGAGCTGGAGGAGTTGCTGCAGGACGCAAAGAGGGCCTCAGGCGGTGGGGGCTGAAGGCGACGTTTGGGCAGCTGATCGGCGCAGCAAGTAATGCAGCGCCTGGGGGGCATAGCTCGTGGATACCAGGAAGTGAGTGAATGACGGCGAAAGAACGAATGCTGGCGGTGATGAGTGGCAAGCAGCCGGATACCGTGCCGGTGGCTCCCCATTGGTGGGGCAACTACAAGTTTGAGATCGCCGGCAAGGATTACATGCTCGACCGGTGGGGCGACGGCGCGAGCATGGTGCCGATTTACCGTGCCTTCTACGAGCGCTTCCGGCCGGACTGGTTCCACCTGAGTGGCGGTTATCCTCGCCTGCGCAATGGCATGCCCAGCCGCGACTATCGCGCCGAGCGCGTCATGACACCTTCAGGCGAGCGCATGTTTCTCATCGCGCCCGATGGCTCGCGCGACGAGATCCTGGCCGATGAGAGTTTGGCTTCTGAGGCGGCGCGAAAACACTGGGACACTGGCATGTCTATCATGGAAGCCATTGACTGGCAACTCGAGCACGTGCACACGGTGAGCGCCAGGGAGTACGTGGAGGCGGGCTACACGGACCACGCGCAGAGCATCGTCAGCGAGTATGGTGACAGAGTCTTCGTATGCGTCAACGTTGGTGCCCCCGGCATCCAGACGATGAGCACTTATGAACGCAGCATGATGGCCCTGTACGACTACCCGGAGGGGGTAAAACGCCTGGCTCGCATCCACTACGAGCAGGCCCTGGAGTTGGCCAAAGCCTTCGCCTGGGCCGGCGTGCACGGCTGGCTCATTTCTGAGGATGTGGCCGGCGCCGACACGATCTCACCTCAGATGTACGAGGACATGCTCTACCCTTGCGACTGTTGGTTCTTCGAACAGGTGAGCAGACTGGGCATGGTGCCCATGGTCTATTTCTGCGGCGATGTGCGCCCACTGATACCCCTTATCCGCGATTCAGGGGTGAAAGCGCTGCTGATTGAGGACAACCGCAAGACCTTTAGCTTCGACCTGGTCTCCATCGTCAAGCAGCTTCGGGGCAAGGTCGCCCTTTTCGGCAACCTCGACACAACTGAGCTTCTGCTGCGCGGCCAGCCAAGCGAGGTTGAGCAGGGAGTCTACGAACAGTTGGCGGCGGCGGAATATGGCCCGTTTGTGGTGGCCAACGGGAGCCCTTTGGCGCCCGGCACACCGCCTGAGAACGTGGAAGCTATGATCCGCGCCGCTCGCAAGGGGCGACGCTCGAGCGATCACGGGCATGGTACTGGAGAGAGCAAATGACCGGTAAGGTGGACATCGTCCCATTCGCTGCCAAGGCAATTGCCGACGAGGCTGGAGAGTATAGCCTTTGGTGGGAGGATCCGAGAGACATCGAGCGCGTGGAGGTCACCTTTGCCGCCGAGCTGAGGCAGGAGCAGTTGCCTGCCCTTTTCTATTGGCAACGGACCTGGCCTGGCATACACGTACCGGCGAATCAGGTTGTGGGGGCTGGCTCGCAGGGATGGCTGCCTACGGACGACTGGATCAATGGTCGCTGGCAACGGGCAGCTTACGACTGCCAGGGGAACGGCAACCACTGGACCTACACCTTTGCTGACCTGCGTCAGGAGGAGATACCTGGTTTCCCCTGGCCTGGCGACGCGCATCACCCGACCGGCTTGCCGCACCTGGGTGAGCAGGGCGAGCGCATCGGCTTTCGGCGCACCCTGAAGCTCCGCCTTGCCGGAGAGCACATGCCCGCGATCGCCCAGATTGCTGTGTATACCTCCTCGGAATGGCGGGAAACCGAGGTCGTGATCGAATGGGGCGGCATCAGCAGCCATGAGCAGGTGTGGGATGGCCACCTTGAGGCATTCAACGGACATGTGCTTCGCGTCGAGGCGGAGCGTGGGCGCGTTGAGGTGGATGCCGACGGGATGTGGCATGCCGCGCCAGGAGTAGCACCGGCAGGAGTACGGGCCCGGATCAGGTACGCGTATAACGCGGATAGCAACTCCTTTGACCAGACCATAATAACCATGCGTGCTTCCGGCGAGACGTCTTTCAGCGTAGCCGTCAACGACCTGCTGGTGAATAACACCATCTATGTGCCGGCGCTGGGCGTGGCGGCTGGCATGGCTGAGGCCTGGCCAGGGCTTGAGGCGGTGCGTGACCGATGGGAGGCCTCGCTGCAGCGGACCACAAGGCAGCGAGTCGAGGACCTGCCTGAGCAGACCTGGGAAAGGGTGGTGCGCGAACAGCCACCAAAGGCCAGATTGCTATACTTTGTGCTCGGGACCGAGGGTGGCCGCCAGAAAGCCCGCCTGCACCCCAACGGGGATCTCGAGATCGGCGAGAACTTCATCCGCAAGGTGCCGGGCAAAGATTCACAGCGCCTGCTCTGGCAGGGCGAGAACCTGCGCTATCACTTCGGCTTGCCCGGCGAACGGCCTCGGCGCGAACTGCTGGATGGCTACCTGCCAATCCTTCGCTCCACCTGGGATGTTGGGTCAGTGCTCTACTGGCAGGAAGCCTTTGCCACCTGGCTCGAGGCGGACATTGCCGATAGCAGCGACAAGCAGGGCGATGACACGGTGGTGGGTCTCATCCGCTTTGGGCTCGAGAACCCAGGCACGGCACCGCAGAGGGCTCGCCTCGCGATCATCACTGCCGACGCTAGCACCACATCCGAGCCGCTAGTAGCCGAGGGCAGGCTGATCTACGCCGAGCGTGAGGGTGGAAGGTGCCTGCGCCTGGCCTTCGACGCCGGCGGCCGCGGCAGCCTGATCGCAGGGGAGAGTGGGTTGGCTTACGAGCTGACCTTGGCTCCCGGCGAGATTCACACGGTGACTGCCAAGGTGCCTTTCATCACAATCTCCAAGCCCGATGAACTGGCTGCCCTGGAAGGCCTGGACTACGAAGAACAAAGGCGGAAGGTGGCGGGCTTCTGGCGCAGGCGCGTGAGCCAGGGCATGCAAATCACCGTGCCCAACGATGACTTCAACCGCTTCCACCGCGCTCATCTCACTCACATGCTGATTGTCAACGACCGAGAACCTGGCTCGGACAGGTTGGTGCCCCGCTGCGGTGGCTTCCATTACGGCAATTTCCCCGATGAAGGCGTCATGTGCATCGCCGACTTGGATCGGCGCGGGTACACTAAGGAGGCCGAACGCTGCCTTGAGATCATGGCGCACTATCAGGGCACAGTGGCTTTGCCGGGCGACTTCGAGTCGAGTTTCGGCGTGCTCTATGGCTCAAACGGCTACGAATCCGGCGGCTACAACCGTGGCCAGGGCTGGGCCATGTTCGGCTTTGCTGAACACTATCGCTACACGCGGGACGAGAACTGGCTGCGGCGGGTGGCGCCGGTGCTGGTGAAAGCCTGCGATTGGGTGACACAGGAGCGCCGGCGCACCATGAGGCTAGCGCCGGATGGCGGGCGTCCGATTGACTATGGCTTTCTGCCGGCCGGCTCTCTCGAGGACGTAACAGATTACTGGCATTGGCTGACCAGCAACGTTTACGCTTGCTGGGGCTTCAAGTGGATCGCCTGGGCTTTACGCGAGATCGCTCACCCTGAAGCGAAGCGACTCTCCGCGGACGCCGAGGCCTTCTGCCAGGACCTGATGCGCGGGCTCAATGAAGCGCGCGTGCGCTCCCCGGTGGTGCGGCTCGCTGATGGCAGCTGGGTGCCCTACTGGCCGGCGCGGCTGGAGCGGCGCGGGCGCGACTTCGGTTGGCTGCGCGAGGTGCTGGAGGGAAGCATGGGTCTCCTCCTGAGCGAGATGATCTCTGTCAGCGACCCGGCTGCCGAATGGATACTGGATGACTACGAGGACAACCTGTATCTCTCCAAGCGCTACGGCTACCCGGGCACCATGCCCGATTTCGACGAAAGCCGCTGGTTCGACTGGGGCGGATTCTCCATGCAGTCGAACCTTCTGGCCCACCCGGCCATCTACCTGAAGCGCGACGAGATAAAGTGCTTCTTGCGCAGTTTTCTCAATGGCTTCAATTCGACCTTCTACCGCGACGTGCTGATGTGCAGCGAGCACGACCTGCCTACTCTCGCGGACTGGGCAGGTGACCACTTCAAGACCTCGGATGAAGCGAATGTCGCCTCTTACATGCGCCTGATGCTGATCGAGGAACACGGCGATGACCTGCTGTTGGCCAAGGCCGTTCCCAGGGAATGGCTCGAGCACGGCAAGGAGATACGCGTCGAGCGTGCCCTTACCTATTTCGGGGAGATGAACTTCAGCCTGCGCTCGTTCGTTGCCGACGGCCTGATCGAGGGCAGCATCGGCCTGCCGCAGCGGAACCCGCCGCAGCGGGCCAGGCTGCGGCTGCGCCACCCGCAGATGGCGCGTATTGCGGCGGTCGAAATGAACGGCGAGGCCTGGTCCGGCTTCGACGCTGCCGACGAGGTGATTGACTTGCCGTTGGACCGCGGCCCAGTGCTCACCGTCAGAGCGTTCTACCGGTGAGAGACCAGGCCAGCCCCGCGCACAACCGTTCCAAAGGGCCGGCGTCAAGAAACAGAAGCTGCGCCATCGCAGCATGGCCGGCCAGCCAGGGGTGTGGCGAAAGCGAATTGCGGCAGAGGTGAATCACATGCACGAAAGCAATGTGGCCCTGTGGGCGATCGGAAACTTGCGAGAGCAGATGCGCCGAGATGGGCTGGGCGCCTGCCTTATCTCCACGCCGATGAACGTGAGCTATCTGAGCGGCGTGGGCATCGGTGGCTACATCGGCCTTGCCAACGACGTAGCATATCTGCTCCTCACCGAGAGCGAGGCCACGCTTGTTGTGGCCGAATCCACCGGAGTGACCAGCACGGACTGGCTAAGCGTGGTTCCCTACCAGGACTACAACATTCACCGCGATATCGAGCCGCGCGGCGAGGCCTTGGCAGCACTGACCGCTGCCATCGGCAAGCTGCGTGGGGCCGGCCGCGTGGGCGCTGAGGTGCGCCACCTGCCGGCGATGGCCTGGCAGTCGCTGACGGCGTGCAACGGCGTCACTGAGGTCGTGGACATAGGCTCGCGCCTCTCGGCCTTGCGCGCCATCAAGCATCCGGCGGAGGTCGAGGCAATCGAGCGCAGCGTGCATACGACGGACGCCATGTTCGAGGCGGTGCAGCAGAGCATCGGTGCGGGTAACAGCGAGATAGACGTCTATCTCGTCTGCAGCCGCGTGGTGGCCACGGAATCGCATGGCATGGCCATGCTGAGCGGCGACTTTGTCTCCGGTGAACGCAGCGCACTCATCGGCGGGCCACCCAGCCCGCGCCGCCTCCATCACGGCGATCTGCTCATCGTGGACATCTTCCCGCGAGTCGGTGCCTACTGGGCCGACACCACACGCACCTACTCCGTTGGTGTGCCGTCGCAAGCGGTGCTGGATCGCCATGCTGTGCTCGAGGCAGCCCTGGCTGCTGGTGAGGCGGCGGCGAGGCCTGGGGTGCCCTGTCGCGACCTGTATGGCGTCGTCAAGAACGTTATCGCTAAAGCTGGCTTCGGTGACTACTTTCCGCACCATGCCGGGCATTGCGTTGGACTGACTCCTTCCGAGGACCCACGCATCATACCGGGGAGCACAGCGGTGCTGAGAGAAGGAATGGTGTTTACGCTCGAACCAGGTGTTTACCCCCCTGGCGAACAGGGCATGCGGTTGGAGGATAACTTCGTGGTCACCACGGACGGCTGCCGCAGCTTGTCCCGGTTCCCGCGCAAACTGATCGTCTTGGAGGCCTAGGCAGTGTTGAGCGAAGCCTGGGTGTGGCATGGCGGCAACGACCTTCGGCTCGAGCCCTGGACAGTTCCCGACCCTGGCCCCGGGCAAGTGCTGCTCGCGGTGCGCGCCGCGGGCATCTGCAGTACGGACCTTCACGTCCTTGATGGCGGTGTTGCTTTCGCCAAGCCGCCGCACGTGATGGGGCATGAGGGAGCGGGGGAAGTGATTGCCTTAGGCGAGGGCGCGCCTGCTGCTCTTCTCGGGTCGAGGGTGGCAGTGGATACCGTCATCGGCTGCGGCCACTGCCGTTTCTGCCTTTCCGGGCGCAAGCATCTCTGCCCCTCTGTGCAAGAGATTGGCCAGACCATCCCCGGCATGTGGGCGCGCCATTGTGTACTCCCTGTTGACAACCTGGTCTCGATCGGCCAGACGGTTTCCTTCGCCGCCGCGACACAAATGGAGACGCTCCACTGCGTCTTGGGTGGGGTGGATAAGCTGCAATTGCTTGTGGGAGAGCGGGCCCTGGTGCTTGGCTGTGGCATCACCGGCATTCTCTTCGCCAGCCTGCTCAAACTCAATGGTGCAAGCCGGGTCGTGCTCACTGGCACGCGCCAGCACCGCCTCGAAATGGCACGGCGCTTCGGAGCCGACCGGGTGATTAACGTGAGCGAGGAAGACCTGGTGACGACACTGGCTGGCGAGCGCTTCGACGTCGTCGTGGAGACAACAGGCAGACGTGAGAGCATCCTCCAGGCAGGGCGGCTCGCTGAGGCAGGGGGGCGCGTGCTCCTCTTCGGCATTCCCGCCGGCGGCAGGGCCGAGATAGACGTGATGGACGCGATATGGCGCGAGGTGCGCTACCTGCCGACCGGCAACGCGCCACAGGTGTGGCCGCGCCTGGCGGAACTGGTCACCAGTCGGCAGGTAGACCTCGAGCCCCTGGTGGATTGCCGCCTGCCGTTCGAACGGCTGGATGAGGCCGTGCGGTTGGCACGCACCGGCCACGACCGTTGCGTCAAGGTGGTGGTTGAAACGCCTCTGCATCCTGGGTAACCGATTCAGATGTCTTGTACGATGGAGGGGAAATGACGGACAGCAGTGGAGAGATTCTGCAGAGCATGGCCCAAGCCGTGATTGATGGTGAGGCCGAGCGCGTACGAGAGTTGGCCCGGCGTGCTCTGGAGCAGGGGATTGAGCCCATGAGGGCCATTAACGAGGGCCTGATTCCCGGCATCTCCGAGGTGGGCCGGCGCTTCGAGCGTAAGGAGTATTTCCTGCCAGAGTTAATGATGGCAGCCGACGCCATGAAGAAGGGTATGGAGGTGCTTGAGGCGGCACTGACTGCCGGCGGCGGCAAGCGCGAGAGCCAGGGTACGGTTGTCTTGGGGACGGTGAAAGGCGACATTCACGACATCGGCAAGTCCATCGTCGGCACATTGCTTAGCGCCCATGGTTTCAACGTGATTGACCTCGGCGTTGACGTCAGTGCTGATCGCTTCATCGAGAACATCGTCAACAACAATGCCGACGTCCTCGGCATGTCCGCCCTGTTGCCGACCACTATGCCATACATGAAGCGTGTCGTTGATGAACTGGTCTCTCGAGGCCTGCGCCAGAGGGTGAAGGTTATCGTCGGCGGCGCTCCCGTCACACCGGAATACGCCAGGCAGATCGGCGCCGATGCCTACGGCGACGACGCCATCTCGGCCGTGCACGTCGTGCAGCAGTTGCTCGGGCTCGCGAACTGAGAAGGCGGCCGGCGTACGCTGAGAGCAAGAGGAGAGCGGCTACTGCATCGGTGGCCATGCTCTCGGCCTTCGGCGGCCGGCCAGACAGGAGGAAACAATGCCTAGAAGAGGCCTGCGTGGTGGGCTGCTGAAGTTCATCCGTCCCGACGACCTGGAGCAGATCCGTTTTGCCGTGCTCGAGGTGCTTTCCGAAGTTGGGATACTCATGGAATACCGCCCCGCTCTTGAATTGCTGGCCGATCACGGCGCCAAGGTGGATTGGAAGACGAGCGTCGTCAGGCTGCCGGAAGGGCTGGTGCAGAGGGCGTTGGTGACCGCTCCGAGCCGGTTCACGCTCTACGGCAAGACGCCGGAATACGACGTGAAGGTGGACCTCGATCGCGTCTACACCATTGGCGGTTCCTGTGCCTTGTCGGTGCTGGACCTGGACGGCCAGCATCGCCTTGCCGTGCGGCAGGACCTGGTGGACCTGACCCGCCTGCTCGAAGAGATGCCGCACCTGGACATTATGCACCAGATAGTGGTGCCCAGTGATGTCCCCGAACTTGGTTACGAACTGGTGAACTTCGCTACCTGCTACTCGATCAGCAAACGAAACTACTACTCCCAGGCGCAAAGCGCCGAGTCGGTGCGGGACCAGATACGCATGGCGGCTGTTTACCAGGGCAGCGAGGAGGCCGTGCGCGACCGGCCCACTTTCAGCGAAGTAGTGTGCATGGTCAGCCCGTGCAAACACGAGAAGCAGAACTCGGAAGTGCTGATGGAGTCGGCCAGGCACGGCATCCCGCTCTACATTGAGGTGGACTCGCTGTGCGGGGCCACGACGCCGGCGCCGATCGCCGGCACGCTGGTCGAGGAAGGGGCGACGGTGATCGCGGGCGTAGTGCTGGCGCAGCTCGTGAACCCGGGTACCCCTTGCATCTTCTCGATCGCGTCCGGCATCCTCGACATGGCGAACGGTGCCTATTCCGGCGCCGCGCCCGAGACGGCGCTGATCCACGCCGGCACGGCTCAGGTCGCGCACCGTTTCGGCCTCCCCTACCAGGGCGGCACGGGGATAGATGCGAAACTGCCCGATGCCCAGGCTGGCTATGAGCGGGCGCTGCAGGTGCTCACCAACATCTTGGCTGGCACCAACTTCGTCCACCTGTCCTATGGCATGATGGAGCAGATGCTTCTGGCCAGCTACGAGCAGGTGGTGATAGATGAGGAGATCATGGGGGCGGCCTTCCGCATCGCCCAGGGCTTCGACGTCAACGACTACACCCTGTCTGTGGACATGCTCGCCAGGGTAGGAGCCTTGGGCAAGCATTTCCTCACCCAGCGCGAGACGCGTGATTTCTACCGCAAGGACCGCTGGCAGCCCACGATAACTAATCGCGACCCCTGGGACACGTGGCAGGCGGCGGGCGGCAAGGACATGCGTCAGTACGCCAATGAGCGCGCCCGCGCCATCCTGGCGGAGGAGAAGCCGTGGGCCGTAGACCAGGAGCAGGCCGCGGAGATAGAGCGCCTTTGCCAGGAGGGCGTGCGCAAGGCACAGGAGCGCAGGCAAGCGATGTAGCCCATCGCCCGCTTTCCTTCGGTCGTGGAACGGAGGGCCAGGAAATGCTCGTCACGGCTGGCCCTCAGCCGCCGGCGCAAACGACAGACAGGTAACGGCGAGGCGCCAGTGACGGAGTGCGGCTCGCCGCTGGCCGATAGCTTGATGGAGGAATCTTGGCATGAGTCTACCTAACGAAGTCTTGGTGCATCGGGATTGGCAGCGCCGCTTTCCGAAAGTGGTGCGCACCGAGGGCATCTACATCTACAGCGAGGATGGAAAGCGCTACATAGATGGCTCCGGCGGTTCTTCGGTTGTCGTGAGCATCGGCCATGGTGTGCGCGAGGTGTGGGAGGCGGTGGCGCGGCAGGCCGAACACTTCTGGTTCTACCCCGCCCATGCCTTCAGCAACGACGCGGCGCTCGAGCTATGCGACATGATCGCCGAGATGGCTCCGGGCGAACTGCGCAACGACTGCAAGGTGTGGCTCACGTGCACTGGCACTGATGCCACTGACGACGCGGTACGCCTGGCGCGGCAGTACTTTCTGGAGCGCGGCGAGCCCTCGCGCTACCTGGTCATCAGCCGCTGGCAGGCGTTCCATGGCAACAACATCGCTGTCGCCGGCTTCTCCGGCCTCACGGCCCGGCGCAGGCATCTGATGCCGATGTTCGTCAACAACCCGCATATCCCGCCGGCTTACTGCTATCGCTGTCCCTTCGAGAAGACCGCGGACAGTTGTGGCTTGCTCTGCGCCCGCGCCCTGGAACGCGAGATTCGCCAGCAAGGTCCGGAGAATGTAGCTGCCTTCATAGCCGAGCCGGTGGTCGGCGCGGCGCTCGGTGCAGTGCCGGCGCCACCTGGCTATTTCCAGGCGATTCGTGAGATTTGCGACCGCTATGGCGTGCTCTGGATCGCGGACGAGGTGATGACGGGCTGGGGCCGCACCGGCACCATGTTCGGCGTGGATCACTGGGGTGTGACGCCGGACATCATCGCCACGGCTAAGGGCATATCCTCAGGCTACGCGCCCATCGCAGCGATTATCGCCCGCAAGAGCGTCTGGAAGCCACTGGAGGAGAACAACTCGCCCTTCAAGGCCGGGCATACGCTGAACGCAAACCCGATCTCATCCGCTGCCAGCGTGGCCGTGCTCAAGTACCTGCGCGACCACGACTTGGTGCGCCGCTCGCGCGAGATGGGCGAGTACTTCCTTGGCCGGCTGAGGGAGTTGCTGCAGTATGAGATCGTGGGCGATGTGCGCGGCCTGGGGCTGATGCTGGGCTTCGAACTCGTGGCTGACCGGCAGACGAAAGAACCGTTTGCAGCGGACCTCCATGTCAGCCGGATGCTCGAGGAAGAGGCCTTCGAGCGCGGCCTGATAATCTACCCCTGCACTGGGTCCGTTGATGGTGTTCTGGGTGACATGATCCTGATGGCGCCACCCCTTGTCATCAGCAAGGAAGAGGTTGATGAGATCATCGCCATTCTGCAGCAATCGCTGGAAGCGGTGAGCGCCAGGCTGCGTGTGGGCACCCAGGCATGAAGCTGGCCGTCGTGATCAGCACGCCGGAGGTCGCCACGCCACCTCCGGTTGCTTTGCTGAGCGGGTCGTTCCAGGAGAGGCTGGCCAAGGCAGCCGCCATCGGCTATCAGGGCGTGGAGCTCATGTGCGCTCGGCCGGCGGCGCTTGACCCCGCCTGGGTCGCCAGGGAGCTGCGGGCGCAGTGCCTGGAGGCGCCGGCTTTTGGTACCGGGGCGCTATTCATTAGCGAGGGCCTGACGCTGTTGCATGAGGATGCCGAGATGCGCCTGGCGGCCATGAAGCGGGCCGAACAACTGGTGGACCTGGCAGCCGCGGTTTGCCAGGGCACCGAGGCTCTCGGCCCCATTATCACGATCGGCAGTTTCCGAGGGCGGGCGGCCACGATGGGCGGGGCCGGCCCCGGGCGCGAGGCCCTGGCGGCGGCCCTCGTAGCACTGGCCCGCTATGCCGCAAAGGCAGGAGTGCGCCTGGCGCTTGAGCCGCTCAATCGCTATGAGGCCGATCTCCTCAACACTGCGGAAGAGGCGCTCGCCTTCATCGCCGAGCTGGGCGAGGAGAACGTGGGTCTGTTGCTCGATACTTTCCATGTCAACATCGAAGAGCCGGACCCGAACGCTGCGGTGGCCCAAACACGTGGGCGGTTGTGGCATGTTCACTTGGGAGATTCCAACCGCGAGCCGCCGGGCAGGGGCCATTTCGATTTCGCCGCGTTCGTGGCCGCTTTGCGGCAGGCTGGTTACAATGGCTACCTGTCTGCCGAGCTTCTGGCTCGCCCGGATGCGGACGCGGCGGCGCGCCTCACCTACTGCCACATGGCGCCGCTGCTCGGGCTGGCGCGCCCCTGAGACTTCAGGAATCATTCGCTGGCCGACAGGCAAACCTGGCCGAGACGGCCCTGGGCCGCCACGGCCGCACAACAGGAGGACAACTGATGGAGAGCAGCGCCTTGGAGCGCCTCGCTCTATGCAGCCCCGAGACGGAGATCTGGTTCGACTCCTCGCCGCTCGTCTATGCCGGTTGGCGAGAAAGCTTTCTTGGCGGGTTGGGCGAGGAGGAACGTCGCAACATTGGTCGGGATCTGGACGCGTTTTTCAACCCGGCCGGAGGCCGGCCCGGCTACATCCGCGGTGCCACCACCAACCAACCGCTCACGTTGCAGGTGCTCGAGGCCGATTGGCCTCGTTGGCAGGCGTGGGCGCGCGCAGCGGCGGAAAAGCACCGCGACTGGGCGCCCAGGCAGGTGGCCTGGGAGACTTTCAAGGAGATCGTTCGCGCCGGCAGCGAGTTGCTGCTGCCGGTATTCGAGGCCTCTGGTGCCCGCTACGGCTACATCTGTGGCCAGGTGGACCCGCGCCTCAACGACGACACCGCGGCGATGGTCGCCCAGGCTCTGGATCTTCACGCGGCAAGCCCGAACATAATGATCAAGATGCCGGGCACGGCGGCGGGCATCGAGGGCGTGCGCCTGCTCACGGCAAAGGGCATCCCCACCACGACCACGCTCTCGTTCAGCGTGCCCCAGCTGATAGCCGTGGCAGAAGCCTACGAGGCCGGCCTGAGCCAGGCCAGCGCCAGCGGCGTGGATCTCTCGCACTGCCGCGCCACGGGGGTCATGATGTTGGGGCGCTTCGAGGACCACCCCGTTTTCAAGCAGCAGGCGGCCGAGCAGGGCATCGAGTTGAGCGCCGCCGACCTGCGCTGGGCTGGCGTCGCCATCTTCAAGAAAGCTGTGCAGCTTTACCGGCAGAGGCGCTACCGCTGCAAACTTCTCGCCGCCTCGATGCGCTTAGGGCCGATGGTAGACGGCCGTCAGCGCATCTGGCATCTGGAAATGCTCGCCGGCGCTCCAGCCGTGCTCACCATTTTCCCGAACATCATCGAAGCCTTCTTGCTCTCCTACCGCGCTGACCCTATCGAGCCGCGCATCGACGAAGAGGTGCCGCCAGAGGAGTTGGCGAGACTGTTGCGCATCCCCTATTTTCGCCAGGCCTACGAGGAAGACGGCCTCAGGCCCGAGCAGTTCGCAGCGTACCCTCCGGTGGTGGCGACCGCCGAAAGCTTCACCAAGGCGCAGGTTGACTTCGAAAACAAGGTGATAGCAGGCCTGGCCTAGCTGCGCTCTCGCCGATCGAGAGCGAAAGGGAGCGATTGCCGTGGTGGCCAAACGTAACGTGGCTGTGATCTCAATGTCGGATGGCCGAGAGCGGGTGCACGAGGGGCTGCTGCCCGTGATAGCGGCGCACCAGAAGCGCCTGGTAGACTGGCTTGAGGCTAGCGGCGAGGCGCACGTAGCCTGCACGCTTATCGTGCACAGCCAGCAGGAGGCTCGCTCGGCTATGGCCGAACTGCGCCGCGCTGCGGCGGAGGCGCTGATCGTGTGTCAGCCCGTGTTCGGTTTCCCCCACAACGCCGTGGCCATCATCCGCGACCTGGGTTTGCCCACGCTCCTCTTTGCCCCCTGGGAGCCTGCCTATCCCGCTCTCGTGGGCGTGCTCACCATCGGCGGTGGTCTGACGGAGGTGGGCATCGCACACCGGCGCCTCTGGGGGAGGCTGGAAGACCCCGAGATTCAGCGCCAGTTGCTCGCCTTTGTCCGTGGAGGCGGGGCCGTCACGGCCCTGCGCGGAAGGCGCATCGGGCAGATGGGTGGGCGAAGCATGGGCCTGTACACCACTGCCGCTGACGGTGCCATGTGGCAACGCCAGTTCGGCGTGGACCTCGACCACTGCGACCAGAGCGAGATCGTGCGCCGCGCCGAGGCTATGCCGCGCGAGCGCGTTGCCACCGGCGTGGGCTGGCTGATGGCCAACCTGCGCTGTGAGTTCGACCAGGGCCAACTCACCGAGGCCAAACTGGCCAGTCAGGTGCGATCCTATCTGGCTACCAAGGACATAGTGACCGAGCTTGGCTGGGATGCCCTGGCGCTCAAGTGCCACTACGAGATGAGTGAGTTCCAGGTGGCCCAGTGCCTGACGCCGGCCTTTCTCAGCGAGCCGGCCGATTGGGAAGGCGAGAAACAAGCTGTACCGACTTCCTGCGAGGCCGATGCTGACGGCGCGCTGACGATGCTGGCAATGCAGCTTGCAACCGGCCGGACGGCAGCACTCATGGACATCCGCTTCTACGACCGGGCTAAGGAGGTCTACGTTCTCTCCAACTGCGGTGCTGCACCGGTGTCGTTCGCCGCTGCGGCGGGCGCTGGCCGCGAGGAAGCGCTTGCCCGGGTGACGCTCTGCCCTTGCACGGCGAAATACCTCGGTGGCGGTGCCCACGTGCGCTTCGTTTTCTCGGCTGGAGAGATGACCCTGGCTCGCTTGAGCCGCGACGAACAGGGCTACCGCATGCTTATCGCCAAGGGCGAGGCCCTTGGCCTGCCACTTGAGCAGGTCGAGGGGGCGAGCACCATCTGGCCGCACGCTTTCATCCGCCTGGCAATACGACCGCAAGAACTGGTGGAGACCCTGCAGGCCAACCATCTGCATCTCGTCCAGGGGGATTACGTGCGCGAGCTGGATGAGTTGTGCCGGTTCAGCGGCGTGAGGGCAGTGCATATTGCCTAGCCGGCCGCCTTGCGTCCATCGCCTTGACAGGCGGACCAGCTCTTGCCATGCTAGTGGTCGCGTGGGTGCTCGTTGCTTGCCCGCCGCGGAGGTGAACTGTGAAGCTCGAGGAAATGAAGCCGCGCGAGATCAATGCCGTGCTGCGGGAGTGCCCGCTTGCCTATCTGGTGTGGGGAGCTCTGGAGTGGCACGGCGTGCACAATGCCATCGGGCTGGATACGATCAAAGCCTACAACATGGCCCTGGACCTCTGCCGGGAGACGGGCGGCGTAGTGCTGCCGCCGGTGTACTGCGGTTACCAGACGATGCGCCCCTGGCAGGGGTTCACGCACACCTTTGAGTTCAGCCGCGAACTGGTGACGCAGTATGCCTATGAATACCTGGAGAACCTCTACGACGAGGGTTTCAGGGCCATCGTTCTGCTAATGGGCCACTACGGCAACAAGCATGTCGAGGCGTTGAACGCCGCGGTGGACCACTTCGTCGAGCGGCATGCAAACGTGCGCGTTCTCGCCATGCCGGACTACGTTCCCGCTTCCTGGGTCAACGTCTCCGGCGGCGACCACGCTGGCAAGAACGAGACCTCTTTGCTCATGCATTACCGGCCCGACCTGGTTGACCTCTCTCGCCTGCCGGAGGGTGAACTCGACCCCAACCGTGAAGGCTGCACCGCCAACGCCAAGGAGGCCAGCGCTGAGCACGGCGCCATGCTGGCGCGCGTGTTCGTGGAGCAGGCGACGCCGCGCGTGAGGGAATTGCTGCGCGAGGCAATGGAAGCTCAGCCGAAGGAGATCGCTGACGGGGGTTAGCTTGGCGGGCGAAGGGCGGGCGCAGGACAAGACCCTGGCCATGATCCACACAGTGGCCGGGCTCGCAGGCAGTTTCGGGGCCCTGGCCAGGGAGATGCTGCCCGGCTTGCCGGTGTTCCACCTGGTGGATGAAGGCCTGCTGGGCCGTATCATCCGTGAAGGGCAGGTGACGGCTGCCATGTGCCGGCGCATCGTGGAGTTGGCGGCCAATGCCGAACAAGATGGCGCGGACGTCATCCTGCTCACCTGCTCGGCGATGAGCCCCGCGGTTGACGTTGCCGCTCCCCTGCTCAACATCCCTATCTTCAAAGTGGATCAACCGATGGTGCGCCAGGCGGTGCCACAGGCAAGGCGCATCGGTGTCTTCGCGACTGT
>Ga0078972_1004763_pt1 | contig 36210 bp, 31 predicted proteins | sample YelNatPaOPGAMG01_FD_67568 | JGI IMG/M metagenome (GOLD analysis project Ga0078972, IMG submission 67568) | Hot spring thermophilic microbial communities from Obsidian Pool, Yellowstone National Park, USA - OP-RAMG-01 (SPADES assembly) (version 2) | ecosystem: Environmental > Aquatic > Thermal...
TGACCGTGCTCAGGAATGCCTCAGAAGGTTCGAGAGTAGGTGATGTAGAGCGGTTTGTGGGAAAACCACACGAACCGTTCATTGAGGGGTAGGCCCCGAAAGGGGCCACCTACTCTATCACGGAAGCCTTGTTCCATTCGGGGTTGGTACTCCATGCCGACAACTGAACATCCGCGAGAACTGAGGCACAGTTTATCTGTCGGTCAGTTACTGTTGATAGTTCAAAAAGAAGAGCTAAATATTACTTCCGTGCTTGATTATACTAAGATATTTGTCATACATGTAGAACCTATTGCGTCGCTTACCGCTAACCTCGCGCAGTATTCCTAATTCCTGTAAACAGTTAATTGCGTTCCTCGCCGCAGGGGCACTTACGTCCAAAGCTTTGGCAGTGGAAGGAACGGAAACCAACGGTTGTCGGAAAAGCATGTCCAGAAGACGAGTGGCTATCGGTGCCGACCTGCCAAGGGAATTAACCAAGAGACTGTGGGCGCGTTGCAAATCCAAAATCGACTTAGCCGCGTTCGTAGCCTGCGTCGATACTTCGTATATACCGGTCAGATAAAACTTTATCCAACCTTCCCAATCGCCATCACGCCTGACCGCAGTCAGCCGCTCATAGTATTCGTCGCGATGCTGTTTAAAGTACAGACTCAGGTAAAGAAGAGGTCTCTCCACAACCTTTTCGGCGCAAAGTGTAAAGGTGATAAGCAGCCTGCCTAAACGCCCATTTCCATCCAGGAAAGGATGGATGGTCTCGAACTGGGCGTGCGCCAGACCGGCTTTGATCAAAGCCGATGGCCGATATTCCGCGTTAATGAATTTTTCAAGTTCACCCATGCATGGCATGACCTCATGAGCGGGCGGAGGTACAAACCGCGCGTCCGATGGCATGGTCCCGCCTATCCAGTTTTGACTTTTCCGGAATTCGCCCGGTGCTTTATGTCCGCCGCGAGTGCCCTCCAACAGCCTGGTGTGTATCTCCCTGATCAGGCGCAGACTGAGGGGCAGTTCCTTTAGGCGCTGGAGACCGTAATCCATGGCGGCGACATAATTGGATACTTCCTTGACGTCCGGGTGACCATTTTGTTCTCCTAAGGATTCATATTCCAGGAGTTCTGCCAGCGAGGCCTGGGTTCCTTCGATCTGGGAGCTCAGTACAGCTTCCTTTCTTATAAACATATACAAAAAAAGGTCCGGATTGGGTAACAGGTATGTTGCCCCGTCCAACCGGCCCAATGACCTGTTGGCGTTCTCGATCAGATTTCCCAACTCGTCATCGTACACGAGCGGTGGATCAGGTGGCAGCGGCTTGGGAACGAAGGCCAGAAAAGGCTTCGGTCCAACCCTTTGTTCGACGAGCCGACCCGCTCTGGGGGAAGCCGTTTTCAGCATACACATCCTCCTTAAGAAACGAAAAGCCATTTTCCTTTCTTAAGCCGAACCGCTAAGAAAACTTGGTTTCTTTACGAAACCTGTCGCCCCACCCGCAATGGTCAGCCGAACCTCAGTTTCCTACCTTATTTTAGCATTCCTCGTTTCCCCGGTCAACCGGGTGCATCGTCCGCCGTTCCTCGGGAGCAGGATGTTTGCCGACCACCGTAGATGGCTGCCCTCCACTTCCCTGGGTTGTCCATCGTCCCGGCGCCCGGCCGCGTGTGATGGGCGTCGGCCCCATCGCCACCCAAGGCTTGTCATACCGGCCCTTCTTCGATATAATTGGTTAGGTTCACCTTACACGCGCCCGCGTAGACCGGCCGACGGAAGATAGAGCGGGGTCGCCCAGGGGAGAGAATGGAAAAGAAATACTGGCGGATCAAGGAAGACGTTCCCCTCTTGTCTGAAATATTGTCGCTGGAGTTGGGCCTCTCCCGGCACGCGGCCCGCGTTTTGGTGACGCGGGGCGTCCGGACGGTGGAGGAGGCGCATTTCTTTTTATACGGTGGTTTGGCCGACCTGCCCGACCCCATGCTCCTGCCGGACATGGACCGCGCGGTGGGACGCCTGGCGGGAGCACTGGAGCGCGGGGAACGGATACTGGTGTGCGGCGACTACGATGTCGACGGTGTCTCGGCCACGGCCATAGTGGTGCGGGCCCTGCGGCGCCTCGGAGGGCGCGTGGGGTACTGGCTGCCGGACCGCATCACCGAAGGATACGGACTCAACGAACCGGCGGTGCGCTGGGCCGCTTCCGAGGGCTACAACCTGCTCCTGACCGTGGACAACGGCTCCGGCGCCCATGCAGCGGTGGCCGCAGCCGGGGGTCTGGGCCTCGAAGTCATCGTCACCGACCATCACCAGGTGCCGCCGCAGGCGGTGCCCGCTTACGCGCATGTCAACCCGCACCGGCGGGAGAGTGGCTATCCGTTTCGGCCCCTGGCCGGGGCCGGTGTGGCCTTGAAGCTGGTGCAGGCTCTCTTCGGCGCCATGGGCGCCGAGGGTTGGGAAGACTACCTGGATCTGGCCATGCTGGGTACGGTGGCCGACGCCGTGCCCCTTTTGGGTGAAAACCGGGTTCTGGTCCGGGAGGGCCTGGCCCGTCTCCCCGTGACCGGCCACACGGGCCTGCGCCTGTTGGTTCAGGGCACGGGGGTGCGCGAGGCAAGCGTCCGCACGGTGGCCTTCCACCTGGCGCCGCCGCTCAACGCCGCCGGCCGGCTGGGCGACGCGCGGCCGGCCCTGGAACTGTTGTTGGCGACGGACGAGGCGGCGGCGGGCACCCTGGTGCGGGACCTTCTCCAGCAAAACCAGTTGCGGCGCGGCCTGGAAGGGGAGATTATGGCCCAGGCCTGGGCCCGGGCCGTGGACGCGCCGGATCAGGTGCTCGTTCTGGCGTCGGAGGAGTGGCATCCGGGGCTGGTGGGAGTGGCGGCCTCCCGCCTGGCCGACCAGTTGCAAAAGCCGGTGCTCCTGATAGCCATAGCGGGAGACGAAGGACGCGGTTCCGGCCGTTCCCCCGACGGTTTTCCCCTTCTGGCGGCCCTCGACGCGGCCCGTCACTTGCTTCTGGAGTACGGGGGACACGCCCAGGCGGCTGGTTTCCGGCTCCGCCTGGACTGTCTGGAGCCGCTGCGCGAAGCCCTCAACGCCTACCGGCCCGCGGAGACGGCCGGTCCGGCCTGGGAGTTGGACGGCGAACTGGCCTTGGACGAGTTGACCGAGGACTTGGTGCGGGAACTGGAGACGTTCGCCCCGTTCGGCAGCGGCAACCCGGAGCCGGTTTTTTGCTGCCGGGCGGTGACGCCGGTGGCGTGTCAAAGCGTGGGCAAGGAGAGCCGGCACCTGAAAATGAAAGTGGCCGCCGGGCCTGTGGTGTGTGGCGGGATCGCTTTCGGGCACGGGCAGAACCCGCCCGCACCGGGACCCCTGGACCTGGCCTGCCGCCCGATGATAAACGAATGGAACGGCCAGCGCAAGATCGAGCTGGAGGTGCTGGACTTCCGTCCGGCCGGGGACGTGACCGGGGCCGGGCGCTCGGCTTCCGGCGACACCCTGCCGGCGGCCTGCTTCCTGCCGGAGTCGGTATCCCGGGCCATGCGCATGTACCCCCGGGACGGGACGGGATCGCCCCCGGGGATTGGGCAACCACCGGAACAGGACCTGGTGTTCCTGCCCGGGGGCGGGTGGCTGGCCGCGCTGGACCGGCTTTTGGCGGACGCCGACGCGGCCCTGGTGCTGGTCGCCACGGTCAAGGGGGTACTGGAGCTGTATCACGCCCTGGGATCCGCCGGCGAAGGGGTGGCCTGCCACTACCTGGGGTGCGACGGGGAGGGAGCGGCCCGGGTGCTGATCAGTACCTATGCCGCCGTGCCCTCGCTGGCCGGCATCGGGGGGCGGCGGGTGGTAGCCTGGCGGTTGCCGTACACTCCGGCCGAATGGTACGGTGCCCTGCGGGCGCTGCGGGAGGCCGGCGTTCGGGAAGTACGTTGTCTTTTCGGACCGCCCCGGGGCGCCGAAGCCCTGGACTTGTTGCCGGACCGGGATTTTATGGCCGCCCTGTACATATACTTGCGCAAATTGGCCGGGACCGGCGGCGCCTTTGCCTTTTCCCCGGCGGCGGTCCGGTTGGTGCCGGCCGGGTGGCCGTCCTACGCGGTCGGAGCCGAGCAGGTGCTGGTCGGACTTACGGTTTTGCGTGAACTGGGCCTGATCGCCTATGCGTACCGCGACGGCCGGGTGGAAGGGGAGCTGGGGCAACGGCCCCGGCATAAACTGGACCTGGAGGAGTCGGCCACCTACCGGTGGCTGGGCATCCTGCGGCGGGATAGCGACCGGCTGCGCCGGGAACTGTTGCGGCTGAACTGACGTCCCGAGGGGGGTGCGCTTCGTGCTACCCGAGAAAAGCGAGGACACCGGGCTGGAAAAGCTGTTGGCCCGGGCTTCGGTCTACCTGATCGGTTCGGACATCGAGCTATTGCGGCGCGCCTACGATTTTGCCAGCCGGGCGCACGGCAGCCAGAAGCGCATTTCCGGCGACCCGTATATCACCCACCCGGTGCAGGTGGCCCTGATCCTGGCCGAAATGGAACTGGATCCGGACACCCTGGCCGGAGCGCTCCTGCACGACGTGGTCGAGGACACCGGCGTGGTCCTGCCGGAGATCGAGGCCGCTTTCGGCCGCGAGATCGCCACCCTGGTGGACGGGGTCACCAAGCTGGGCCGCCTGGGCTACCGTTCCAAGGAAGAACAGCAGGTGGAGAACCTGCGTAAGATGTTCCTGGCCATGGCCAAGGACATCCGGGTGATCCTGATCAAACTGGCCGACCGGCTGCACAACCTGCGCACTTTGAACTACCAGCCGCCCCAGAAACAGCGCGAAGTCGCCGAGGAGACCCTCGAGGTATTCGCGCCCCTGGCCCACCGCCTGGGCATCTACCACCTGAAGATGGAAATGGAGGACCTGGCCTTCCGCTACCGGCAGCCGGAGGAGTACCGGAGCCTGGCCGACGCCATAGCCAAGAGCCGGGCCAAGCGGGAGGAATACATCCGCGAGGTCGTCAAGATCCTGCGTGAAAAGCTTCTGGAAGTGAGCATCCGCGGCGACATCCAGGGCAGGGCCAAGCACCTCTACAGCATCTACGAAAAGATGGCGGCCCAAAACAAGCAACTGGGCGAAATCTACGACGTCATGGCGGTACGCGTCCTGGTGCACACGGTGCGGGACTGCTACGCCGTCCTGGGCATGGTCCATTCCCTGTGGAAACCGATTCCGGGGCGCTTCAAGGATTACATCGCCATGCCCAAGTCCAACATGTACCAGTCGCTGCACACCACCGTTGTCGGACCCCAGGGGGATCCGGTGGAGATCCAGATCCGCACCTTCGACATGCACCGTACCGCGGAGTACGGCATTGCCGCCCACTGGCGCTACAAGGAGGGCGGTAACGGCGAGACCCACCTCGACCAAAAGCTGAGTTGGCTCAGGCGCCTTCTGGAATGGCAAAACGACCTGCGCGACGCCCGCGAATTCATGGAATCCCTGAAAATAGACCTCTTCAGCGACGTGGTCTTCGTCTTCACCCCCCGCGGCGACGTCATCGACCTCCCGGCCGGCTCCGTGCCCCTGGATCTCGCTTACCGCATCCACACCGACGTAGGACACCGTTCGGTGGGGGCCAAGGTGAACGGGCGTATCGTCCCCTTCGACTACCGTCTCACCAACGGGGACATCGTGGAAATGATCACCTCCAAGAACGGTACTCCCAGCCGGGACTGGCTCAAGGTGGTCAACACCTCGCACGCCCGGACCAAGATCCGGCAATGGTTCCGCAAGGAACGGCGTGAGGAGAACATCGCCCGGGGCCGCGAAGCGCTCGAGCGGGAAGCCAAAAAGCTTCGTTTGGAATGGGAGGCGGTGAAGAACGAACGCCTGGTCGAGATTGGCCGGCGCTACGGTCTGAATTCCCTGGAGGACGTTTACGCGGCGGTCGGTGACGGCACCCTGGGGGCGGCCGGACTGGTGGCCAAGATCAGGGACGAACTGCTGGCCGAGCGCAACGTGACCCCCATCGCCGGTTTCAAACCGGAAGCCAAAACGGGTGCCGATTGGAGCAAACCATCGCAGGGCATCCGGGTCAAGGGGGCCGACAACCTGCTGATCCGCCTGGCCCATTGTTGCAATCCGGTGCCCGGCGATCCCGTGGTCGGTTTCATCACCCGCGGCCGGGGCATATCGGTGCACCGGGCCGACTGCCGCAACCTCAACTCCTCGTTGCGGGAGGAAAGCGAACGCTTCATCGAGGTCGTCTGGGACAAGGACTACAAGTTGCCCTTCCAGGTCCGGCTGGACATAACCGGGTCGGACCGGGCCGGCCTTTTGGGCGACGTCATGGCTGTTCTGACCGAGATGAAAATCAGCGCTAACTGGGTCACGGCCCGGGGAACGAAGGAACGGCAGGCGGTCATCGAAATGATGCTGGAGATGAAGTCCCTCGACCAGCTTCAATATCTGGTGGATAAAGTCACGCGGGTCCGCGGTGTGCACGAAGTGCGGCGGCCCAGTCAGGGGGGAGCTGCCGTTGCGGGCGGTCATCCAGCGGGTACGTAGGGCCGGGGTGAGCGTGGACGGGGCTGTCGCCGGCCGGATCGGTCCGGGTTTGTTGGTTTTCCTGGGGGTCGGGCGGGAGGACGACACGGAAACGGCCCGCCGCCTGGCCGAAAAAGTGGCCGCCCTGCGCATTTTCCCCGACGCGGCGGACAAGATGAACCGGTCGGTCCGGGACGCCGGCGGAGAGATCCTGGTGGTTTCGCAGTTCACCCTCTACGCCGATTGCCGCCACGGCCACCGGCCGGCTTTTACGGCGGCCGCGCCGCCCGGCGCGGCCGAGGCCCTGTATCGCTTTTTTGTGCAAACCCTGCGGGAGACGGGAGTGGTGGTGGCTACCGGTGTCTTCGGCGCCCGGATGCTGGTGGAGATCGAAAACGACGGGCCGGTTACAATTATCCTGGATACCGGAGGATAGGCTCCCATGGCCGAGGTTTGAGAACGTTTGGCTTGTTTTCGGTTACCTCCGCGACCCACCCTGCGGGCGGGGGCCCGGCCGGGAGCTTGGCCCGGTGTCAAAGGCGACTATGGAGAAACAGGGGGAGAAAGAACTGTGATATTCGAAGGCTTTGCCGTGGGTCCCATCGAAGCCAACTGTTACATCCTGGGCTGTGAACGCACCCGGGAGGCGGCCGTGGTCGACCCCGGCGCGGAAGGGGACCGGATTCTCCGGCGCCTGAGGGATTTGAAACTCCAGGCGGCCAAGATCGTTCTCACCCACGGCCATGGGGACCACATCGGCGCCGTGGGCGAGGTCCGCGCGGCCACGGGTGCGGACGTGCTGATTCACCGGGACGACGCCTCGTGTCTAACCCGGCCCGAGCGGAACCTGTCGGCTTTCATGGGGGTACGGATGGAGTTCGCCCCGGCCGACCGGCTCCTGACCGACGGAGACGTGATCGAGGTCGGCGATATCCGCCTGACGGTGCTGCACACGCCGGGTCACACCCCGGGCGGGATCTGCCTGGCCTTTGCGGGGGGCGTTCTGACCGGCGATACCCTGTTCGCCGGTTCGGTGGGGCGCTCCGATTTTCCGGGCGGCAGCCACACCCAACTCATCGATTCCATCAAACGCCAACTGATGGTACTGCCGGACGAAACCCCGGTCTACCCGGGCCACGGACCGGCCAGCACCATCGGCGAGGAGAGAAGGGAAAATCCCTACTTGTAGACGGCCGGCGCCTTGACCCGTACCGTGACGGTGACGGCGACCTGCCGGTCGTAGTTGCGGATGGCGTAGAGGTCGCCCCGGTCGAAGAGGCCGACCGGGCCATCCGCCTGGATATCCAGTTGGTGGCTGGCAAAATTGTGCTTCGGAAAGAAAATCATTCGCCCCGGGGGGATGGTGGTTTCGTCCAACAGCACCAGCATGCCGTTACCTCTCGTGCCGGCGTCCGCCGGCCGTTTTTCATGCTGTCCATTATATCACCCGGGCGGCGGCGTTGACAAAGACCGGTGCTTTCCTTAAAATGGGGTCGGAGCGCAAAGGGCATCCTTGTTCTTGACCATGCGGGGGATGTCCCTGTTTTAGGAATTTCTGGAATATGAATGACGACAGAAAATGGCAGGTGCAAAAATGCTGGAAGCTGAAACCATGCGGGGACTCGAGCGGAGCGCGCACTGCGGCCGGCTGACCGAGGCCGACGCCGGAGACAGGGTGGTACTTATGGGCTGGGTGCAGACCCGGCGGGACCACGGGGGTCTCATCTTTCTCGACTTGCGCGACCGCAGCGGCGTGGTACAGGTGGTTTGCGATCCCGAAAAGGCCGCGGCCTTCGCCAAGGCCCGGGAGATACGCAGCGAATACGTGCTGGCGGTAGGCGGCACCGTCACCAGGCGGCCGGAAGGCACCGAAAACCAGGCCCTGCCCACCGGCCGGGTCGAAGTCAGGGCGGACGACCTGCGGGTGCTCAACACGTCCCGCACGCCGCCGTTTTACATAGAGGACGGCGTCGAGGTGGAGGAAACGGTGCGGCTGCGTTACCGTTATCTGGACCTGCGCCGCCCCGAAATGCAACGGCTGCTGCGCATCCGTCACCAGGCCGCGAAGGCGGTGCGGGACTTCCTCAGCGATGAGGGCTTCTGGGAGGTGGAAACCCCGTTTCTGACCCGCAGCACGCCCGAAGGAGCGCGCGACTTCCTGGTGCCGAGCCGTCTCAACCCGGGCCGCTTCTACGCCCTGCCCCAGTCGCCCCAACTGTTCAAGCAGATCCTCCAGGTTGCGGGTGTGGAGCGCTATTTCCAGATCGCCCGCTGTTTCCGGGACGAGGACCTGCGGGCCGACCGCCAGCCCGAGTTTACGCAGGTCGACATAGAGATGTCCTTCGTCCACGAAGAGGACGTCATTGGGCTCACCGAGCGGATGATGGCCCGTCTTTTCCGGGAAGCACTGGGCCGCGACCTGCCCCGCCCGCTGCCCCGCCTGACCTACGCCGAAGCCATGCGCCGTTACGGTTCGGACAAGCCGGACCTCCGTTTCGGCCTGGAAATCAACGACGTCACCGCCGCGGTCGCTTCCTGCGGGTTCAAGGTCTTTCAGACCGCCGTGGAACAAGGCGGCGTGGTGCGGGGTATCGCCGCCCCCGGGGCCGGATCGTTTTCCCGGCGGGAAATCGACGAACTGACCGCCCTGGTGGCCGGGCACGGGGCCAAAGGACTGGCCTACCTCTTCGTGGAAGAACAAGGGGTCCGTTCCCCCATCGCCAAGTTCTTTACCGAAAGCGAACTGGCGGCCGTCACCGGAGGGCTGGGCGCCAAGGCCGGCGACCTGTGCCTGATGGTGGCCGACCGGGAGGAGGTGGCGGCGCGGGCCCTGGGAGCGTTGCGCCTGGACCTGGCCCGGCGCCTGGCCTTGCTTCCCGCCGACGCTTTTGCCCTGGTCTGGGTGACCGACTTTCCCTTGCTCGAGTACGATGACGCCGAAGGGCGGCACAAGGCCGTTCACCACCCCTTTACGGCGCCGCGGGAGGAAGATATCCCGCTTTTGGCCACCGACCCGGGCCGGGTGCTCGCCCGGGCCTACGACATCGTGCTCAACGGGGTGGAACTGGGCGGCGGCAGCATCCGCATCCACCAGCGCCGGGTCCAGGAAATGGTGTTCAAGGCCATCGGCCTGGCCCCGGAGGAGGCCCGGGAACAGTTCGGCTTCCTGCTGGAAGCCTTCGAGTACGGCACGCCGCCGCACGGCGGCATAGCCCTGGGTTTCGACCGGCTCCTGATGCTGCTCGCCGGGCGGGACACCATCCGGGACGTCATTCCCTTCCCCAAGACCCAGAGCGCCGCCGACCTGATGGTCCGGGCGCCCGGCCCGGTCAGCGCGGGCCAGTTGCGGGAGGTGCATCTCAAGAGCACGGTGTCCGGCCGGACGTCCTAGAAAAAAGGGGGTGAAGGGGCGATAACCCATTATTCACCGCCACCGGGAAGTTGCGTTTCCTTTGGCCCTGTGTTATAATGAACTCCGGTAGCACAACTGAATAGGTTTGCCCTGCGGTGTGCGTAGGAGCTTTGAAGTTTTGATCCAACACCATTAAATTGGGAGCCGGACTCTGTGGGTGGCTTGCAGGTCTCACTCCGAGGGGATAGCAAAAAATTCGCAGGAGGCACCCCCGTTGGCAGACGGGTTCAGAAAACTTGGGCTTTTACGGCACGGTGGGGCTTTATATGTTGTGTTTTACAAAAGAGGGTGCTTTTTTAGATCAGCGCCCTCTTTTGCTTAGCTCCGGTTTCAAAACAGGGTCAATCAGGTAGTAGAATATTCCTCGAGCAAAAATTGTCCGGTGGAACAGGGGAGGGGGCATCCGTGGACGAAGCCTGGCAGAGGACGGCCTGGTTGATCGGCGGGGAAGCGTTACGGGTTTTGGGTGCGGCCCGGGTGGCCGTGTTCGGCCTGGGCGGGGTGGGGTCCTTCTGTGTGGAGGGCCTGGTCCGGGCCGGTGTGGGCAGTTTGCTCCTCGTGGACCGGGACGTTTTCGAACCGTCGAACCTGAACCGGCAACTGGGCGCCCTGGTCGATACCGTGGGGCGGCCCAAGGCCGAAGTGATGGCCGGGCGGGTGGTCCGGATCAATCCGGCGGCCCGGGTGGATTTCCGGGTGGACGAATACACGCCCCGCAAGGGGGTCCTGTTCTTTCACGACCGGTTGGACTACGTGGTGGACGCCATGGACGACGTAAGGGCCAAGGTTGACCTGATCAAGCGGGCGCTGGCCCTGGGCATCCCGGTCGTATCCAGCATGGGGGCCGGCAACCGTCTGGATCCCACCCGTTTCCGGGTGGCCGATGTTTCGGCCACGCACGGCTGTCCCCTGGCCCGGGTGGTCCGCAAGAAACTCCGGGAGGAAGGCATTGACCGGGGCGTGAAGGCGGTGTTTTCCGACGAACCGCCCATCCGGGCGGTGGAGGGTCCCACGCCGGCCAGTATCTCCTTCGTGCCGCCGGTGGCCGGCTTCGTCCTGGCCTCGGTGGTGGTGAGGGATTTGACCGGGCGGGGCTGATTCCGATTTCGACGAAGAGTGATGGCGTGGTCCGGCCGGTGCGGACATGGTTGCGCGGTCACCGGTTCGACGCGAGCGTGCCCGGGGCCGACGAACCGGCATTTACGGCGCCTGTCGTCCAGGCGCCTTGCGGTATTGAACGGGCCCTGAGCAAGGGATATACTGTTCACGGGACAGCCTTCGAGGAGGCGCAAAAATGTCAGGCGCCAGTGCGGCCGACGTTTTGACCCGTCTGGGGGACAAATGGAAGGGCCTTATCGAGAGAGCCGCCGACTTGGAGCGGACCGGGAAGGCGGAACCGTTCCGGGACAGGCCGCGCCCGGGCCTGGTGCCGGACGGGGAGCGAAACCATCCGGAAGCCGGGGACTTGCTCAACCGTCTGCTGCGAACGTACAGGGGCGCGACCCTGGCGGAGGTTTTTCCCGGCCGCGAAGTCGGGCTGGACGGGTCCACCTGCTACTGTATCGACAGTACGAGTCCCATGGACTTACATATGATCGGCCGGGACACGGCCAGGGAACGCCTTTTGGCCGACCTGAGGCTCCTTTACGGGATCGGCGGCCGGACCCAGGCGAGTCTGAAAGAGCAGGGCTGGGCCACCATCGGGGACTTGTTGCGGCATCCGCGGCACAACGGCGAGGCCGCCCGGTTTCTGGCCATCCTGGAAACGGGCGACGCCGGTCGGTTGATCGAGTGGATCAGGCGGTGGCTGCCGGCTTCGGATCCCCTGGCTTTCTACTGTTCCTCGTTTCATCCCCCCGGCGCCATGGTGGTTCTGGATATCGAAACGTTGGGACTTTCGCCCGACCGGCCGGTCATCCTGATCGGCGCGGCGCGCCCCGCCGGCGACGATATCGTCGTCCGCCAGTACCTGGTTCGCGATATCGGGGAGGAAGCCGCGGTTGTGAAAACGTTCCTTTCCCAGGTGCACTCCGGGAGCTTTCTGGTCACTTACAACGGCAAATCCTTCGACGTTCCCTACGTCAGGGGGCGTATGGCCTATTACGGGATCCGGGGCCGTCTCGACGTGCCTCACTACGACATGCTCCCCTTCGCCAGGCGGGTCTGGCGGGAGCAAGTGGCCGACTGCCGGCTGGTGACCCTGGAAAAATACCTCTTCGCCACGGCGCGGGAAGACGACGTACCGGGCGATCTGGTCCCCGCCTTCTACAAGACCTACCAGGAGACGGGAAACGTCGGGCCGCTCGTTCCCATCGTCGCGCACAACCGGCAGGACCTGGTTACCCTGGCGCGGCTTTTCGCCCGGCTGCACGAGGAATGGCGCTGATGATCGAGGACTTGCTGAGAACCCTGCGGGAAGATCCCCGCTTCGCGCCCCGGATCGAACATATAGAGGTCGTACCGGGCCGGGAAGCGGTCTACGGGAGCCTGGACCCGCCGTTGCCCCGCCCCGTCGAGGCGGCTTTGTACCGGCGCCACATCAGGCTTTACACCCACCAGTGCCACGCCATAAGGGCCGTCCGGGCCGGGAAGAACATCGCCGTCACCACCCCCACCGCCTCGGGAAAGACCATGGCCTTCAACCTTCCCGTCTTCGAGCGGCTGGAGCGGGTGCCCGGGGCCACGGCGCTCTATCTGTATCCCACCAAGGCCCTCGCCAACGACCAGTTGGGCGTGCTCAAGGAATGGGAGCGTCTGACCGGCATCGGGATCAAGCCCGGCGTCTACGACGGGGACACCCCGGCCGGGGCCCGGGCCGGGATCAGGCGTAGCGCGCGCATCGTGGTGAGCAACCCGCACGAGATCCATCAGGTTCTGGCGTGGCATTACCAGTGGGAGAGGTTTTGGGCCGGCCTGCATTTCGTGGTGGTGGACGAAGGCCACCGCTGGCGCGGCGTCCCGGGGTCCCATATGGCCTGTCTCTTGCGGCGTCTTTGGCGCATCTGCCGCTATTACGGTTCGAGCCCCCAGTTCGTTTTTTCCACGGCCACCATCGCCAATCCGGTCGAACTGGCGCAGGAATTGACCGGCCTTCCGTTCGAGTTGGTGGACGACGACGGCGCGCCGCGTGGCACCAGGTACTTTGTGCTCTACAATCCCTACTTCGCCGGCCGGGAGATTTATTCCACCCACCAGGAAACCAGGGACCTGTTTCTGGTTTTGGTGCGCGGCGGCCTGCAGACGCTTTGTTTCACCGTTTCCCGGCGCACGGCCGAATTGATCGCCCATTGGGCCCGGGAGGCCGCTCCGGAACTGGCCGGGCGGGTCGCTCCGTACCGGGCCGGGTACCTGCCGGCCCAGCGCCGGGAGATCGAGGCGGGGCTGAAACAGGGCACCCTCCAGGGGATCGTTGCCACCAACGCCCTGGAACTGGGCATCGACGTGGGTTCCCTGGACGCCGTGCTCATTTCCGGTTATCCGGGTACCATGACCGCCACCTGGCAGCAGGCCGGCCGGGCCGGCCGCCGCAACGCCTCGTCGCTGGCCGCCCTGGTGGCTTTCCGGAACCCCCTCGACCAGTATCTGGTCAGGCACCCGCACCTCTTCTTCGACCAACCGGGCGAACGGGCCGTCATCGACCCCGGCAACCCGTATGTTGCCTCCGGCCACCTGCTCTGCGCGGCCGCCGAACTGCCCGTCGGGCCGGGGGACGAAACCTTGTTCGGTCCCCAAACCGGGGACATCCTGAAAGCGCTGGCGGCGGACCGTCTGCTCGCCGCCACGCCGCGCGGCTGGGTGTATACCGGGCGTACGCGGGCGGCCGAAGCGGTGGCGCTGGACAAAATCGGCGGCGAGGTGTTCAAGGTTCTCTGCGAGGGCCGGCTTCTGGAAACCATGGACCGGTCCCAGGCCTTCCGGGAAGTGCACCGCGGGGCGGTCCTGTTGCACCAGGGCGAAACCTACCTGGTGCGGGCCCTGGATCCGGCGACGGCCACGGTCGAGGTGGTCAGAAAAGACGTGGACTACCACACCGACGTGCTGAAGGTGGTCGATATCCAGGTGGCCGGCGTGCTGGACCGGAAGACGGAAAACGGCCTGGACGTCTCTTACGGCCGGATCGAGGTAACGGAAAGCTATGTCGGTTACAAGATCATGAAGGGCGATGCCGCGGTGGGCCGGGAGCAACTCGACCTGCCGCCTTTGCGTTTTGCCACCACCGGCTTCTGGTTTACCCTGCCGGAGGAGGCGATCCAATGGGTCTGGGAAAACAGGAGCGCTGACCCTGACATACCCGGGTTGGTGCAAAAAGCGGGCTCGCCGGCGCGGGTCCGGGAGACCACCTTCGCCGGCGGGCTGCACGCCATCGAGCACGCCCTGATCGGCATCATGCCGCTCTACGTCATGTGCGACCGCTGGGACATCGGCGGCGTGTCGACGCCCTTGCATCCGGATACGCTAAAGCCGACGGTGTTTGTCTACGACGGTTACGAGGGCGGCATCGGCCTGGCGGAAAAGGCCTGCGAACTGTTCGCACCGTTGGTCAATACGACGTACGAGTTGGTCCGGGACTGCACCTGCCAGGAGGGCTGTCCGGCCTGCGTCTATTCGCCGAAGTGCGGCAACGGCAACGTACCCCTGGACAAGAAGGCGGCCCGGCTGCTCCTGGAACAAATGGCAACTGGAGGGATGTTTCATGGCTCTGGATCCCCAGGCCAAGGCCTTGCTTGACTTTCTGAACTCGCAAAAGGCTCCGCCGGTCGAACGTCTGACGGTGGAACAAAACCGGGCCGGGATCAAGCTGCTGTGCCGGTACGGCAACGTGGCCCCGGCCCCGGTGGCGGGCGTGGAAGACCGCATGATCCCCGTGGCGGGCGGGGAAATCGGGGCGCGCCTCTACACCCCGGAGGGAGATGCGCCCCGGCCGGTGCTGGTCTATTTCCACGGCGGCGGTTTCATCATGGGCGACCTGGACGACTGGGATCCCCCGCTGCGGGAATTGACCAACGCGGCGGGTTGCCTGGTGGTCTCCGTGGCCTACCGTCTGGCGCCCGAGCACCGGTTTCCCACCGCTCCCGAGGACTGTTACCGGGCCCTGTCGTGGGTGGCGGAAAACGCCGCATCCCTGGGCGGTGATCCCGGGCGGATCGCGGTGGGAGGCGACAGCGCCGGGGGCAACCTGGCCGCCGTGGCGGCCCTGATGGCGCGGGAGCGGGGCGGCCCCCTGCCGGTTTGCCAGGTCCTGATCTACCCGGTTACCGACATGGCCGGGGACTATCCGTCGCAGCACGAGTTCGGCGAGGGTTACTTTCTCACCACCGAAGCCGCGCGGTATTTCCACAGCCTTTACTTCCGCACCGATGAAGACGCGCAAAACGTCTACGCTTCGCCCCTTCTGGCCGACCTGGGCGGGCTGCCGCCGGCCCTGGTGGTCACGGCCGGCTACGATCCCCTGCGGGACCAGGGGCAGGCCTACGCGCGCAAGCTGGCCGTCGCCGGGGTCCGGGTCGATTACCGCTGCTACGGGGGCATGATCCACGGTTTCCTGAACATGGCCGGTTTGTTGGACAAGGGCCGGGAACTGATCGCGGATACGGCCGCGTATCTCGGGGAGAACCTCAAGGGATACGGGAATTCTTGATTGGAAAAGGAAATGTTGACATGACATAGGTTTTGCGTACCATCCTCGATTTGTGGTATCTACCCGGGACGATATTTCCGGAACTACACCGTGCAAATGCCAATGGTCGGTGTTCCTTGATGTGACAAACGTGCCGAAATGGTACGAAGCGGCGTTCGATGCCAATACGGGGGAGGAACTTCCCTTACGGACGACGGACAGGGAAATTGCCCCGGCCATAGCCTTCTTTCGGGATGCCTGCGGGTCTGGCCACCGTTTTTCGGGCGCCCGGCTCCCGTTGGTATCAAACTTGCTAGTTATCGGATATGGTATCCAATCACTTCCTGAACCTCCCCTTATGTGCTCCTCCGGTGGGCCGACAGCCTGGCGGAGGTTTTTTTGTTCGCTAAGTATAAGATGCAGCGTTGGGTGGAACGTATTTCCCCGTTGGGCCGATGGTTTCTTTTGCCCTGCGTGACAGACTTTAACGGCAACGTTTGCTATTGGAACAGTCGCTCCAGCGACGGGCAGGGCCATGGCGCTGAAATGGCGACGCCGAACGGGAAAACGACGGCGTCCCCTTTGGGCATGGCGGGCCGAAACACCGCCGCCGGCAGCTTTCCGGCGTCCGGAGTCGTCTATTCCGGCCATGGCCGACTTTTGGCATTGATCTTGCATCTTTGTACTGAAACCATTTGCAAGCCGGCGGGAAGTACATCTTGGCGGCGCCAACCGGTCCGGAGGGAGGTGAACGGCAAGAGAGCGGGGGATGGACGCCGGCGGGCCAGGTTTTCCGGGTTTTGTCGATTTCATCGGCAGGAATCCGGTGTTTCACCGGGATCCCTAAAATACCGTGGAGGTGCGCGAATGAGCAAGGTTTACCTGGCCCCGGCGGGGGCGACGAACTGGGCCGAGAGCATCATTGCCAAGGCCAAGGAACTCTTTTACGTGGCGGAACTGGACAAGTGCATCGCCCCCGGCGACTCGGTGGCCATCAAGATCCACGTGGGGGAGTGGAACCGCACCAGCTGTCTGCGGCCGGAATACGTGGCGGCCATTGTGGAAGAGGTCAAGAAATGCGGCGGCAGGCCGTTCGTCACCGACGGCACCACGCTTACCTACCACCTGTTCAGTTCCCGGTTTGACGAAGTGAGCATCCTGAAGACCGCCTACCGGCACGGTTTCAATCCCAACTCGCTGGGTTGCCCCGTTATCCCGTGCGACGGTTTCATCGGTCACGACGACGTGCGGGTGGACATTCCCGACGGCAACATCCTGAAGGAGACCTACGTCGGCCGGGCCATCGCCTGCGCCGACGCCGTGATCAACCTGGCCCACGCCAAGGGGCATCCGATCACCTCTTTCGGCGGCTGCATCAAGAACTTCGGCATCGGCAGCCAGAGCAAGCGGGGCAAGTACTGCACCCACCTGTCCATGTGGGGCGATCCCAAAGACGCCGTCGGCTATCCGCTGGTCAACGCGGCCAACTGCCACGGCACCGCGTGCAAGTGGCACAGGCTGTGCGAGGACGGCTGTCCCGAGAACGCCATCAAGATCGACGACCAGGGTCTGCATTTCAACTATGCCAAGTGCCGTCTCTGCTACAGCTGCCAGGTGACCTGCCTGTTCACCGGCGAGAGTTCCATCGGTTTCCGCGACGACTATTTCCCGTTCGCCCAGATCGCCATGTCCGACGCCGCCAAGGGCGTGATGAACCAGCACGATCCGGGCAAGATCGGCTACATGTCCTACGTCCTGGACGTTTCGCCGGAGTGTGACTGCTTCCCGTGGTCCGGTCTGTCCATCGTGCCCGACATCGGCGTCCTGGCTTCCAAGGACATCGTGGCCATCGACGCCGCCGCCGTCGACCTTATCGACGCCGCGCCCAACTATCCGGGCTCGCGGTCGGACGCCCTGGGCCTGAAGCCGGGTGACGACAAGTTCCAGGCCATCAACGCGGTGACGCCGCGCATCCAGCTGCGGGCGGCGGAGAAGATCGGCATGGGCAGCATGACCTACGAACTGGAGAAGTACGAGCCGGTCCTGACGCCGGAGAACATCGGCAAGCACCAGATCGAGCCGACGCCGACGACCCTCGTCTTGCGCAAGCATTTCGCCGCCGGCGGGCACATCCTCAACGACGCCGGGGTCCTGCCCTTCAAACGCGTTCCCTTCGGCCAGGGCGACGAGTGGAAGGTTTTCGCGTAGTGCCGTACCGTTTCCGTAAGGCCGTCAGTCCGCCGCGCGGGCTGACGGCGGTTCCCCCGAATGGCGGGAGGGAGCAAAAGCACACAGGCGGGAGGACAAGGACATGCCGGAAGTGTACCTGGTTGGGCCCCGGTCGAGAGACAGTTGCCTCGACCGGATCGGTACCCTCCTGGCCCCGTTTGCCGGACTCGTTCCGCAAAACCGGAAGGTGCTCACCTTTATCAAGACCAACTACAGTCAACTCGGCAACACCAGGCACCTGCGGCCCATCTGGGTCCGGGCGGTGGTGGAGGCGATACGGCACCTGGGCGGCACACCCGCGGTGACGGATACTTCCGGTTATTCCCCCGGCGGACGCATCATCGGCGCCGAGTGGTTCGAGGCGGCGGAGATCATGGGCTATTCCGAACCGGCCCTCGGGTGCGAGCGAATTCTGGCCAACGGTTACGAGGGCGACGACGGAGAGTTCGTCTCCACCGGCGGCGCCGAACTGGGCGGCGTGGAAATCGCCCGGGCCATCCGGGAGGCCGCGTGTCTGGTGGTGGTCTCGCACGTTACCGCCCATCCGCTGGCCGGCTTAAGCGGCGCCCTGGTCAACCTGGGGGTGGAGTGTCTCAACAATTCGGGCAAGAGCAGGGTTTATGCCGCTTTGCGGCCCCGCTGGCAGGAGGACGGCTGTGACCGCTGCGGGGTCTGCGCCGAACAGTGTCCGGCCGGAGCCCTATCCTGGAACGGTCGGCTGACCGCGGGACCCGGAGCCTGCCTGGGTTGCGGCAACTGTGTGGCGGTATGCTCGGCGCGGGCCCGGCGCTTCGCTTTGGAGCAGACCGCGGCCTTCCAGGGCCGGGTGGCCGAAGCGGCCGCCGCCCTGGTCAAAACCCTGGGCAAGAAGATGGTCTTCGTCAACCTTCTGACGGACATCGTACCGCAGCCCGACCGGCTGGGGTGGGCCGACGTCCCGTTTGTCCCCGATCTGGGCTTTGCCGCTTCCCTGGATCCGGTGGCCCTGGACGCGTTTACGGTCGAACTGGTGCGGCGGGCGCCGGGTCTTCCCAATTCGGCGGCGGAGGATGCCGGAGTGTGCGCCTGTGGCGCGGAGAAATTCGGGGCCGTGACCGGAGCCGATCCCCGGTACCTGTTGGAGCGGGCCGAAGCGGTGGGCGTGGGCTCCCGGAAGTACGAAGTCTTGGTCGCGGAAGGGGTGGGGCGTGTCCATGGAAACGTATGAAGTCATCAGCCTTAGGGAAGAGGCCAAAAGCCGGCTGGCCGACCAGCACGGGCCGATTTACCAGGCTCTGAAGGACATCCGGTACAAGATCGCCGTGTTGAGCGGCAAGGGCGGGGTGGGTAAGACCAGCGCCTGCGTCAACATCGCCTCGCTCCTGAAGAGAAAGGGCATGGACGTAGCTATCTTCGACGCCGACGTGCACGGTCCCAGCGTGCCCAAGCTGACCGGTCTGGCCGGCCGGACCGACCTGCACGGGGCCTGGCAGATGAACGCCGTGGCCACCGCCGACGGGGTCAAGGTCATGTCGGTGAGCCTTTTCTGGCCCGGGGAAGCCACCCCGGTCATGTGGAAGGGTCACTACAAGGCGCGGGTGATCCGCCAGTTGCTGGCCTCGGTACGGTGGGGCGGTGTGCCGGACTGCCTGTTGATCGACCTGCCGCCGGGGACGGGGGACGAGCCGACGACAATCATGAAGTCCATTCCCGGCCTCACCGGGGTGGTGGTGGTGACCACGCCCCAGGAAGTTTCGGTGGCGGTATGTTCCAAGGCCATTTCCAGCGCCGTGGAACTGGGGGTGCCGATTCTCGGCCTCATCGAAAACATGAGTGCTTTCGTCTGTCCCCACTGCGGGGAAAGGATCGCCGTTTTGGGCGCGGGCCGGGGTGAAGACCTGGCCAGAACCTATAAGATACCGTTTCTGGGCCGGATTCCCCTGAGCGAGTTGGCCGGGCTGGCGGCCGACGAGGGCGTGCCCCTGGTGGTACGCTACCCCGCATCGCCGGTGGCACGGGCCTTTTCGTCCTGCACGGAGGAATTGCTGGCCCGGATCAGGGAAAGGGAGGGGACCGGGGTTTGAAGATACTGATTACCGGCGGAGCGGGCAACATCGGGCGCCAACTGGTACAAAAAGCGCTCGCCTCCGCCAACGAGGTTGTCGTTTTCGATATTCCGCAGGCCAATTACGAGGGCCTGGAGGGCGTAAAGGGTGTCGACGTGGTCAAGGGGTTTGTGAACGACACCCGGGCCCTGGCCCTGGCCACCGGCGGCGTGGACGCCGTCATCCACCTGGCCGCCCTGATGACCCACCTTTGCACCGACCGGGAAAAAACGTTTGCCGTCAACGTGGAAGGGACCCGCAACGTCCTGGACGCTTTGGCGCGGTCCGGGCGCGACGCCCGCTTCGTCTTTTCCTCCTCGGTTTCGACTTACGGCTACACGCTGGCCGACACGCCGCCGGTGACGACCGACCATCCCCAGGTGGCCACGGACCTGTACGCCGAAAGCAAGATCGAGGCGGAAAAGGTGGTGCTGGCCGCCGGAATCCCCTACACCATCCTGCGGATTTCCGGGGTGGTCATACCCGCGTTCTACGATCCCAACCCCTGGCAGTTCATGCCGGAACAACGGGTGGAGTTCGTGCACCGGGACGACGTGGCCACGGCGCTCTTCAACGCCGCGGTGGCGCCGGGTGCGCGCGGCCGGATCTTCAACGTCGCCGGCGGGGAGGCCTGGCGGACGACCGGGCGGGAATGGGCCCGGCGGCACCTGACGGTGTTGGACTTCCCGGTGGAAGAGGCGGTCTATTCCGAACATCCCGGGTGGTTCGACTGGTACGATACGGCCGATGGACAGCGTCTTCTGGCCTACCAGAACAATACGCCGGACATGTTTTTCGAACAACTGGCAAAGGCCGTGGAAGACTTCTACAACCAATGACAGGACCAAATACTATGACCAAAAGTCGGGAGGAAACAACATGGCTGGTTATCCCGCGCACGAAAACGCGGCCGTGATCCTCGCCAAACTGGAGGAAGCCCTGGGCAAGGCGGGCGGCGAAAGCAGGGAACGGATCGGGTCGATCATTGCCGAACTGGATCCGATCAAGGACAACCGTACCTTCATGCGCACCCAGAAAGCCGAGCGGGTGACCGAGGAACTTCTTCCGGTCGCCGCGGCGCTGGCGGAGAATCCGTCGGATCCGGAAAACCTGTCCAAGATGGAAACGGACATCGCCTTCCTGGTGGAAAAGGTCAAGACCTTCGTCATTCGCATGACCTAGGGCGACCGCCCGGCGGCACCGTTTCCACATCTCGAGTTGGGTGGTGGTCGCAGGTGACCCTGGCGGCGGAAAAAAGACGGGATCTGGACTCGTTGCTCCTGACCGGGGGGAACGGGGTCCTGCAGGTGATGCAGAAGTTTTTGGCCGGACGCGTCGCCCGCGAGGAATTCCTGGACACCCTGGCGAAGATCAATTCTGCTGTCGAAAGCGTGGTGCCCGCCTGGTGGGAGGACCTGGTGCGCGACCCGGGCCTCGTTCCCCACTGGCAGGTTCTGCAGACCCTGCGGGGGCTGCAGTTTGAACTGTCCTACCAGTTCGCCGAGTACGGGGAGTCCACTCTGAACGACGACATGAGGGAGATCGCTCTGAATTTGAAGCGGATCGCCGGCCGGTAACGGCTGTCCGGGTGGAAACGGAGCTAAGGAGCGGGAGGACCATGTTGAAAGAGGAACTGCGCCGGTTGCTGGAAGACGTCAGGGACAACCGGGTGGAGGTGGACCGGGCGCTGGACCGGCTCGGTACCCTGCCGTACGAGGACCTGGGCTTTGCCGTCCTGGACCACCACCGGGCCCTGCGTTGCGGGTTTCCGGAGGTGGTGTTCTGCCAGGGCAAGACGGTGGAGCAAATTGCCGCCATTTTCATCCGCCTGTGCGAAGGCAGCCGGAGCATCCTGGGTACCAGGGCCGTTCCCGAGGCTTACGAGGCGGTGCGGCGGGTCTATCCCGACGCGGAATACCATCCGTTGGCCCGGACCATCGTGGTCCGGCGCGGGGACCGGCCGTCCGGAAAAGGCCGCGTCCTGGTCATGAGCGCCGGTACGGCCGACCTGCCGGTGGCCGAGGAGGCGGCGGTGACCGCGGAGATCATGGGCAACGAGGTAAAAAAGGCCTACGACGTGGGGGTGGCCGGACTGCACCGTTTGCTGGACAAGTTGGACCTGATCCGCTGGGCCCACGCCGTCATCGTGGTGGCCGGTATGGAGGGGGCCCTGGCCAGCGTGGTGGGGGGCCTGGCCGAAGCGCCGGTCATCGCGGTGCCGACCAGCGTCGGTTACGGGGCGAGTTTCCACGGGCTGTCGGCTCTGTTGTGCATGCTGAACAGCTGCGCCTCGGGAGTGAGCGTGGTCAACATCGACAACGGTTTCGGCGCCGCGGCCATGGCAGGCGCCATCACCCGGGTGAGGGAAAGGGTGGACGATTGACCGGCGGTCAGGGAACCCGGTAAGCGCGGAGAGAAACCAGGGGCTCGCGGGAAGGAGTTTCCTTCCTGAAGCCGGAGGTACCAACCTGGAGGGTGCAACATGAAGATAGCCTACCTGGACTGCTTTTCCGGTATCAGCGGCGACATGTGCCTGGGAGCCCTGGTGGGGGCCGGAGTGGACCTGGACGTCCTGCGGGAACACCTGGCCAGGCTTCCCGTGCACGGCTACGAGATCCGCCGGGAGAAGATCAGGCGCGGCGGCCTGGCGGCCGAGAACATCGTGGTCGAGGTTTTTGAGCCGGACCAGCCGGAGCGCCACCTGGGGGACATAGAAGGGATTATCGGGAGCAGCGACCTGCCCGAAGCGGTCAAGGCGAAGAGTATCGCCGTTTTCCGGTGCCTGGCCGAAGCGGAAGCCCGGGTGCACGGCATCGGGCGTGAGGAGGTCCATTTCCACGAAGTCGGGGCGGTCGACGCCGTCGTCGACGTGGTGGGGACGGTCACGGGCTTCGCCCTGCTCGGCGTGGAGAAGGTGTATGCCTCGCCCCTGCCGCTGGGCCGCGGCTTCATCCGGTGCCGGCACGGGCTCGTTCCCTCGCCGGCCCCGGCGACCCTGGAAATCCTGAAGAACGTCCCGGTCTACGGCACCGCGGTGGAGGCGGAACTGGTCACCCCGACCGGGGCGGCCCTGGCGGCCACTTTGGCCGGGGCCTTCGTCCCCTTTCCCTCCATGGTGGTCACGGCCATCGGCTACGGATCGGGGAAAACGGACCTGGAACACCCCAACCTGCTGCGGCTGGTGGTGGGGGAGGCGTGCGGGGACGAATTACCCCCCGCCCACGCGGAGGACTCCCATACCCACCGGGACGCCCACGACCACGGGGAAGGCCACAGCCACCCGCACCCCCCCTCGCACGGGCACACCCATACCCATGGGCGCCGGTCCGTCCCGGAACATCCGCCGGCGGGCGGGCGGGAGTCCTGATGTCCACGCCGCAGGATCTGGTTGAAGACGTAAGCTTTTTGTTGGGCAAATTCGCTTTTCTGGACGCCCAGGATCTGCGCGCGCTGTGCCGCGGCCTCGGCCTGCCCGTCACCAACCTGGGCGGCAGCGACATGGTCGAACAGGTGCGGGCCGTGGTCCTGACCGCCCTCAACGCATATGCCACCCGGCCGTCGCCGGAGGAGGGCTTGGTGTTGCGGCGGTTCCGTTACGGCTTCCTGCTGGAAAGCGGCTTTGTCGACCGCTTTCTGGCGGGAGTGAAGCGGGCCGGGAAGGAGTAGGTCCGGCAAGAGAAGGTGGGCCCCTGATATTACCGGCTCCCCGGGGCGCCGGGCCTGGTGGGATTCGTCAAAGCGAGGAGCGACCGCTTCTGCCGGACTGGCAACCGTTTGCGTCCGGCTTCCGCCGGGGGCCTGCGCCCCTGCCTTTTCCACGAACGGGACGCGGGCTTGCTCGCGCCTTTGCGGACGGGAGTTGGTATGGCGGAACTCACCGCCCTGATCGGGCGGGAGTCGGGAAACCCGAAGGGCACCGGGTCGCCCGGGGGCCCGGTGGCGCGAAAGGTCACGAATCGGGGGAGGAGAGCGATGGGTGAAGCCAGCGCCGTCAGGACGGTTCTGCCAGCCCACTGCCTGGAAATATTGGCCGTGATCAGGGAAGCGGGCGGCATGGTTTGCACCGGCAGTTGCCACCAGCAAAAGAAGGAACAACTGCACTGCCGGCAGATAGGCAAAGTCCTGGATATCGGGTTCGCCACGGTGTGGGACCGGGTCAACCATCTGTTGCAGCAGGGGCTGCTGGAGGCGGCGGAAGGCGAGGTGCCCCGCCGGCTGCGCGTTACGCCGGCCGGTGAAGCGGTGCTCGCGGCCGGTCCGGGGAAGGAGCCGGTTTGAAACCCGGCATGGGGGAAAACCGGGCGGCCGGACGATGCCGGGTGGTCCACCTGGGCCGGTACGGTTACCGGGAGGCATGGGCCCTTCAGGAGAGGCTCGTGGAACTGAGGGCCGGTGCCCTCGTTCCCGACACCCTGCTTCTTCTCAGTCATCCGCCGGTCATCACCATCGGCCGTCAGGGAACCAGGGCGAACATCCTGGTGGACGGGGAAGTCCTGGCGCGGGCGGGCATCGAAATCCATGAAACCGACCGGGGCGGCGACGTCACCTACCACGGTCCCGGGCAATTGGTCGCTTACGCGGTTCTTGACCTGGGCTGGCACGGCCGGGACCTGCACCGGCTGATCTTCAACTATGAAGAAGTCGTTATCCGTGTTCTCCACCGTTACGGTGTCAAGGGTTGCCGGCTGGAAAAACACCCGGGTGTCTGGGTGGAAGGCCGGAAAATAGGCGCCGTGGGTGTCGCCGTGCGCAACTGGGTTTGTTATCATGGGTTTGCCGTCAACATAGACCCGGACATGACCCACTTCTCCTACATTCTGCCGTGCGGCATCAGGGAATCGGGCGTGACCTCCCTGGCCCGGGTGTCGGGTCGTCCGGTGGCCGAGGCCGGCGTGGCACAGGTGGTGGCCGAGGTTTTCGGCGAGGTCTTCGGACGGGAAATGGTGACAGGGTATGCGCCGGAGGAATTGTGGGCAGGTGTTCGGTTTGAACCGTAGTATGCCCGTTTATACCCCAACCCGCCTGCGGCGGACCGGGTGCCCCGCGGCGGCCAAACCGCCGTGGTTGGTTACGGCGGCGCCCCAGCCGTCGGTTATGGAGCGCATGACCCGGGCTCTCGAACAAGGTCGCCTCAGCACGGTCTGCGAGTGGGCGGTTTGTCCCAATATCGGCGAATGTTACAGCCGGGGAACGGCCACCTTCCTGATTTTGGGGCGCGTTTGTACGCGGCACTGCGCCTTTTGCCCCCTGGCGACGGGTGGGCCGGGGGAGCCCGATGCCGCCGAGCCCGAAAGGGTGGCGCAGATGGTTCGTTCCCTGCGGCTGGAGCATGTCGTGATCACTTCCGTGACCAGGGACGATCTGCCGGACGGCGGTGCCGGCCATTTCGCCGCCACCGTGCTGGCCATAAAGAAAATTTGCCGCGGGACATCCGTCGAGGTTCTGATTCCCGATTTCCAGGGGTCGCGCCGGGCGGTCGCGACCGTCACCGGGGCCGGTCCGGATGTGATCGGTCACAACGTGGAGACGGTTCCCCGGCTCTACCCCGCGGTTCGCCCGGGTGCCGGTTACCGGCGGTCCCTCGACCTCCTGGCCCTGGTCAAACAAACCGCCGCCGGCGTCCGCACCAAATCCGGGCTCATGCTGGGCCTCGGCGAAACGGAGGACGAATTGAAGCGGACGATGCGGGACTTGCGGCGGGCCGGGTGCGATTTTCTCACTCTCGGGCAGTACCTGCAGCCCGACGAAAACCACCATCCGGTCGTGGCCTGGATCACCCCGGAACAATTCGGCCTGTACCGGGACGTGGCCCTGGATCTCGGATTCAAGCAGGTTCTGTCCTCTCCGTTGGCCAGAAGTTCCTATCGCGCCGGGGAGATGTTTCGCCGGGGCCTGCCATTGTAGAACGGTGAGAGGGAGGAGCGGAAAGTGGCCCATAGCTTGTGCATGCCCAAACTGGGGGCGACGATGGAACAAGGCTTGATCGTCGAATGGTACCGGCACGAAGGCGAAAGTATCCACGAAGGGGATTTCCTGGTGGAGGTGCTGACCAGGAAGGCCAGTTTCAAGGTCCAGTCCCCTCTAACGGGAACGGTATACAAGATCCTGGCGGCGGCGGGTTCCATCGTCAAGGTCGGGTTGCCGTTGGCCGTGTTGGCCGGGGCGGGGGACGAAGAGGCCGTTTTGCACAGGGTGGCCGGGGAAGCCGAACGGTTGTGGACCGGTTCGGAAATCACTCCCGAGGTTTACGCCTGTCCTGTCGATCCGCCTCATTGATCCCGTTTTGGGGCTGCCCGTCCGGCCGGAACGGGGGGGACGGCAATGCCCTGCCGAATGAGGCTTTGCCCGGCGGGCGCGGGTACCCGGCCCGGCCGGCGTGTTCCCCCGCCGGGCGTCCGGTTCCCGTAGCGGGGCCGCAACGGCCCGGTGTTCCTATTCGTCGTGCAATATGCTATAATATCAGTTAATTCGTTTTTTGCTCCCGTAAAGACCTTCGCGTTTTGCAACGACAGGGTACGTAAGCTTTCTTGCCCAAAACTGGTGATTTGACTATCGATCAGGCAAATGAGAGTGGTGCGGCTCTTTGAATATCAGCAAGTTTGTCTCGCCGGAAATAATCTTCGGTCGCGGCGCCCTGTCCCAGGTCGGGGACAGCGCCCTGCGCATCGGGGCCAACCGCGTCTTCGTGGTCAGCGACGCCGGCGTGACCGACGCCGGCTGGGTGGAGAGGGTCCTGAAACACTTGCGGGCGGCCGGACTTTCGTACGAGGTTTTTTCCGACCTCACCTCCAACCCCAAGGATCACGAGATAGCCCGGGGGCTGGCCAGATACCAGGCTTCCGGTTGCGATGTCCTGATGCCGGTGGGGGGATCGAGTCCCACCGACGTCGCCAAATCCATCGCTCTGTTGGCTACCAACGGGGGCAGCATCCACGACTACGAGGGTGTCAACAAGGTGACCAAACCGCTGCCCCCCATCATCGCGGTGCCGTCGACGGGGGGCTCCGGGTCGGAGGTCACCCAGTTCGCCATAGTGGTGGACGGACAGCGCCAGCTGAAAATGGCCATCATTTCCCGTTCTCTGGTCCCGGACATCACCATCATCGACCCGGAAGTGCTCCAGACCAAGAGTGCCCGGCTGACGGCGGCCACGGGCATGGACGCCTTGTGCCATGCCGTCGAAGCCTACGTCTCCCTGGCGGCCACCCCGCTCACCGACATCCACGCTTTGGCCGCCATGCGGCTGATCGCGGCCAACCTGCGTCAATCGGTGGCCTGCCGGACCAACATGGAGGCCAAGGTGAACATGGCCATGGCCAGCCTCAACGCCTCGCTGGCCTTCTCCAACGCCATCCTGGGGGCGGTGCACGCCCTGGCCCACCAGGTGGACGGGCTGTTGGACACGCATCACGGGGAAACGTGCGCTTCGCTGTTGCCCCACGTGATGGAGTTCAACCTGATCGCCTGCCCCGGGAAGTACCAGATGATCGCCGAGGCGCTGGGGGAGGACGTGCGGGGCATGAACGAGCGGGCCGCGGCCGGGGCGGCCGTGACGGCGGTTCGCCGTCTGAGCGCGGACATCGGCCTGGACCGGCGCCTGAGGGAAATAGGGTTGACCGAGCAGTCGGTCGCCGGGTTGAGCAAGAACGCCTTGAACGACGCCTGTCTGATTACCAATCCGCGGGACGCCGACGGAGAGGACCTGGCCGGGCTTTATCTCAGGGCCATTTGAGCGGAGCCGGGGGAGGGGAAAGCGTGTTCGACCAAAAGGCGAAGCTGATCGAAAACCTGACCGGCGTCAACGCGTCCAAACTGAACTATTACGTCGAACTCAAGAAACGCAACGAGGAGATCGTCCGGCAGAACAAGCGTCTGGAAATCATCCGGCAGTTGGCCCGGGACATCAACATCGACATGTCCATCGAAGACATCATCGGGCGGGTCTACGGCCAACTGTCCCTGGCGGTTCCCTGCGATTTCCTCGGGCTGGCGATGCTGAAGGCGGAAAACCTGTATATGACGGCCATGATGCCGTACAATTTTTGCCTTTTGGAACCGGTCCCGGCCGGGTCCTTCCTGAGGCAGTGCCTGGACGCCGGCCAGACCCGGGTCTTCGATCCCGCTTCCCTTTGCGATGCCTTCATAGGGAAGTGGGTCACCGGCTACTTGCGGCAGCGCCACGACGACACCGGCGGGAATTCCGTGGCGTCGGAAGAGATACGTTCCCTGGCGGTGGTGCCCCTTTTCGCCCGCGGGGAGGCCCGGGGCCTGCTTCTGGTGGGTAGCGTGCGGGCCGCGGCATACGGGGACGCCGATGTCAACTTCGTGCAACAACTGGCGGACCAATTGGCCATCTGCCTGCAGAACCGGCAACTTTACGAGCAGGTCTCCCGGGCCAAGAACCAGTGGGAGGAAACCTTCAAGGCCGTCACCGAGCCGATCCTGCTGATCGACGAACGCTACGTGGTGCTGCGCTGCAACAACCGGCTGCCGTCGGGGATGGGTTTCCACGACCCCGAAGGAGGGCGCGAAAAATGCCACCATTTACTGTGGAACCGGCACGAGCCCTGTGAGGACTGCCCGCTGGAGGAGGTCCGGCGGACCGCCAGACCGGTACACAAACGGGTGCAGACGGATAACGGCCTGGTGCTCGACGTCTCCTATTTCCCGGTCGTCAACGACAACAGTGCCGTTTCCACGGTCATCCTGCACATGAAGGACGTGACGGAACAGACCAAGATGGAGGCCAGGCTGATGCAGTCGGCCAAACTGGCGGCCATCGGCGAGATGGCGGCGGGCGTAGCCCACGAACTGAACAACCCCATGACCGTGATCATCGGCGCGGCCCAGATGATCCTTCGCGATTCCGGCGGACAGGGTCCGGATGCGGAGGCGTTGGCGAGCATCGTCAACGGCGGTTTGCGCTGCAAAAGAATTATTCAGAACCTTTTGACCTTTTCCAGGCAGGACCAGTGTCCTTTCGTGCCCACCGATCCGAACGAGGAGGTGGAACGGGCCCTGAGCCTGATCCAGTACCAGGTCGAGGGATGTCACATTACCATCAGGAAGGAACTGGACCCCGGCCTGCCCCGGATCCTGGCCAACGGGCAACAACTGCAGCAGGTGCTGATCAATTTCCTGCTCAACGCCCGGGACGCCCTGGAGCGGGTGGAGGGCGACCGGATCATCGAGTTGTCCACCTCCGTGCGGAACAGGGAAGGGCAGGACTGGGTGGTGGTCACGGTGGCGGATAACGGGATCGGCATCAGCCCGGAAAACCTGACCAAGATCTTCACTCCGTTTTACACCGGCAAGGAACCCACCCGGGGAACTGGTCTGGGCCTTTCGGTGAGCCTGGGCATCGCCGAGAAACACGGCGGTACCATCGAGGTGGAAAGTATGCCGGGGGAAGGCAGCGCTTTTTCCCTCTACCTGCCGGTCAAGAAACCGGAGTAACCTAAAGGGGCGGTGATGGCATGCCTTTAGGGACCGTTCTAATCATCGACGACGAGGTGGACGTCGGGCGCTTTTTCCGGCGTCTTCTCGAAAAACATTACCGGGTGCGGGTGGCGGCCAACGGGGCCCAGGTGCAACAGGCCCTGCGGGAGGACGCCTTCGACGTGGCCCTGGTCGACCTGAAGCTCCCCGATACCGACGGATTGACCCTGCTCGGGCAAATCAAGGCGGTGCAGCCGGGCTGCGAAGCGATCATCATGACCGGCTACAGCACGACCCGCACCGCGGTCCGGGCCATCCAACTCGGGGCCTACGATTATATCGAAAAGCCCTTCGACGACATCGCCCAGATCGAGGAGTTGATCGAAAAGGCGGCCAATTACGGGCGCGGCGTCCGCCAGGGACAGCCCCAGCCCGAGGAGTGGTCCGGGCTGGCCGCCCGGGCGGGCTTTCTGGTCGGCTCCTCGGCGGTCATGCACCGGCTGGCCTCGGTGGCCTACAAGATAGCCGGCAAGGACGTCAACGTGCTCCTGCAGGGCGAGACGGGCACCGGCAAGGAGGTCCTGGCCCGCTTCATCCACGCCGCCAGCGTCAGGGCCGGCAACGTTTTCATTCCGGTCAACTGCGGGGCGCTGCCGGAAAACCTTCTGGAGAGCGAACTCTTCGGCCACGAGAAAGGCGCCTTCACCGGGGCCAACAGCATGCGCCGCGGTTTTTTCGAAATGGCCAACCACGGCACCCTGTTTCTGGACGAAATAGGGGAGGCCAGCCCGGCCATCCAGGTCAAGCTCCTGCGCGTGCTGGAAACCGGCCAGTTCATGCGCATCGGCGGCGAAACCAGCATCACCGCCGACGTGCGGGTGATCGCCGCCACCAACGTCGACCTGCAGCAGGCGGTGCGGGACAGGACTTTCCGGGAGGACCTGTTTTACCGTCTGGACGTGGTGCGTCTGGACGTGCCTCCTTTGCGTTCCCACCGGGAAGACCTGCCCCTGCTGGCCGAATACTTTCTGCACAAGGTGGACCCGGCCATGCGGATTTCGGCCGAGGCCCTCGGGGTCATGGCCGCCCACGACTGGCCGGGCAACGTGCGCGAGCTGGCCAACGCCATCAGTCAGGCGGCGGCGTTGTGTGACGACCGCGTCATCGGCCCCGGCCACCTGGGCCCCAAGTTCCGGCCGGGACCCCCTTCCCCGGGCGCTCCCGGGGACCGGTCCGCGGGTGACCTGCCGGCGTTGCTCCCGTTTCTGAAACAACTGGGCGACGACTTTGCGTGGCTGGATACGGTGGAGGCCACGGAGTTGAGCGGCCTGCTGGAACTCCTGCGCCGGCTGGAGCCCATGATTATTGGGAAAATGAAAGAGAAAGGGGCCGGAATCGAACCGCCCCCCCTGGAGCAGGTGGAAGCGCGGGCCATTGCCCAAGCGCTGGCCTATTACGGCGGGAACATCACCCTGGCCGCCAGGAAACTGGGCCTGGGCCGCAACACCCTTTACCGCCGGATCAGGGACTACAACCTGAAGCAGCACTGATCCCCGGCGGCCGGACCTCGACCGGCCGCTATGGCGAAGGCCCGGTGCGGCGTGGGCCGGCGGCGGTGGTTTTGTCGCTTCCGCACACCGGGCATTCCGGGTTCCTTTCCACCGGCACTTCGTGGAAGCGGGCCGTGAGACAGTCGTAAACCAGCATTCTCCCCACCAGCGGTTCACCCAATCCCAGAAGGAAGCGGATCGCCTCCGCAGCCTGGACGGTACCGACGACCCCGGGCACGGCGCCCAGAACGCCGGCCTGGGCGGTGGTGGGAGCTTGCGGACCCGGCGGGTCCGGAAAGATACAGGCCAGGCACGGTCCCTTGCCGGGCACGACGGTCATGGCCTGGCCGGCCCAGCCCAGCACCCCGCCGTAGACGAAGGGTATATTCAAGCGGAGGCAGGTCCGGTTGACGACGTAACGGGCCGAGAAATTGTCCGTGGCGTCGATGACGAAATCGTAAGGGGCCATGACCGTGGCCGCGTTGTCGTCGTCCAACGGGGATGGATATGTCGACACCACCAGGTCCGGGTCGAGGGCCTTCAGTTTTTCCGCCGCCGATTGCACCTTGGGGCGTCCCAGGTCCGGCGTGGCGTGGAGAATCTGCCGCTGCAGGTTGGACAGGGAGACCGTGTCCGGATCGATGAGGCCGAGGCGGCCCACTCCGGCGGCGGCCAGGTAATAGGCGGCGGGCGATCCCAGACCGCCCGCGCCGACCAGAAGCACGCCGGCGCGGCGCAAACGTTCCTGCCCTACCGCGCCCACCCCGGCCAGCAGGATGTTGCGCTCGAACCGCCGGTGTTGCTCCGGCGTCAGGTGAAGGGTTTCTTTCACGACGAAGTCACCTGTTCAACGACAAGGAAGCCACCTCTGCGGCGCCGTGAGACCAATCAACCATCCGGCCAGTCCCGGAACACTTCCGTGAAGGAATGCGTGACGAAGCGGTCGACCGTCTCCCGCAGCCGGCGGTATCTTGCCAACAATTCCGCGGCGGTGGGGGTGAGTTTGGCCCCGCCGCCCATTTCCCCGCCCACCTGGGTCACGATCAGGGACAGGCCCCAGCGTTCCTCGGCCGATCGGATCTTGCCCCAGGCCGCCCGGTAGGACATGTCCATTTCGCGGGCCGCCTGGGCGATGGACCCCAAAGCGGCGACGCGGGTGAGAAGCTGGAAGAGCCCCTCTCCGAACACACCGCCGTTTTTGGCCAGCCAGATTTTGTAATCGGCGTGGAGGGGACCGCCGCCATTGCCGTCCGCCATGCGGTTCAACCTCCACCCACCGCCGGAAAAACGGCGACCCGGTCCCCGTCGGCCAGCACCGTGGTCAGGTCCCGGCGGATCCCGTTGACCAGGAAGGAAAACGCCTTTTCTTCGGGTATGTTCAGTTTTTCCAGAAGCATGAGGCCGGTGGTATCCGCCCCGATCTCGACCGTCATGGCTTCGCCGGAGCGGGTACCGGGGATGCAGGTCTCCAGACCGCAGAACACCCTCACTTCCACCGCCATGTGATCACTCCCCGGTCGTCGCTCGTTTGGCGATATCCTTGAAGCCAACAATCTCCAATACATCCTTCCCGGGCGCGGCAAGCACACTTTTATGATACACGAGGGGGAGGGCGGTGGCAAGGGTGCGACCGGACGTGAGCCGGGCCCGGGGGAGAACAAGGTGGGGCGAAGCGCCCCACCCGCGTTGCCTTTTGACCATATGTCCGACAGCGTTGGTACCGGAGAGCTAGAAGTTGATGACCTCGTCCAGTTCCTCTTTCAAAGCGAACCTGGTGTTGTGAGGCGGCAGTTCCTCGGTATAGAAGAACTCGGGCAGACGGTCGTCGGCCTTCGTAAAACCGGCCCTGGTGTTGAAATCCTTTTCCCGCTTGAGGATGTCCTTGCCCAGGGCCACCACGTCGTCCGCGGTGAGGGAGAGACCGTACATGGCGTTGATCATTTCGATGACCTGGGGCAGACCATCGGGGTTGTCCAGTACGGCAAAGGCCACGAAGAGGCACAGACCGGTGCTGTCCACGGCCGCGGTGGCGATTTGCAGGTTGCGGGAAAGTTCGATCTGTCCTTCGTCTCCCAGGGGCGAAACGTCGCCGCCGACCTTCAGGATGTTGGCGGTCACGGCGTAGCCGGCGGTGTGGTCGGCGCCCATGGGGGTGGTGGCATAGGTCACGCCGTTGCCCCGGCAGGAACGGGGGTCGTAGGCCGGGATGCCCTGGCCCTTGACGGCGGGGATCCGGGTAACGCCGTAGATCTTGCCGGCAAAGGTGGCGCCGGAACCCACGATCCGGCCCAGGGGCGTGCCGCGGCCGACCTCCTTGAGGGTCTCGACCGCCGCCTTGCCGTCGCCGAAAGCGATGACGCCCGCTTCCATGAGCACGCCAAGGGTGCAGGCCGCTTCGATGGTATCCAGGCCGGCGTCATTGCAGATATAGTTGAGTTCGGCGATGGTGTCGAGGTCGCCGATCTCCAGGTTGGGACCGAAGCCCCAGGCCGTCTCGTACTCGACCGAACCCACCGAGCGTCCGTCGGGCAGGATGTACACGTTGGAGCAGCGCATGACGCAGCCGGGGTTGCAGGCGTGGGTGGCCTTACCCCCGCGCGCGGTGCACATCTCGGCCTCTTTCTCGCCGCCGACGTCGTTGGCCTTTTCGAAACGGCCGCGGGAGAAATTGCGGGTCGGCAGGGTGCCGGCCTCGTTGATGATGTTCATCAGGACGTTGGTGCCGTAAGCGGGCAAGGCCTGGCCGGTGACCGGGTGGGCGTGCAGGATGTCGGCGAATTTCTTGGCCGCGGCCCGGAAGCGCTCCTTGTCCTTGACCGGTACGTCGAAGGTCTTGGGGGAGTCCACCACGATGGCCTTGAGACCTTTGGAGCCCATGACGGCGCCCAGGCCGCCGCGGCCGGCGTAGCGGGAGGCGTGACCCTCCGGGTCGTTCATGCCGATCCCGGCTCCGGACATCAGCATTTCGCCGGCCGGACCGATGAAAACGACCCCGACCTTGTCGCCGTACTTTTGCTTAAGGAGTGATACGGTCTCGTAACCGCCCTTGCCGGCCACGTCGCCGCCGGGCAACAGTTCCACCTGGTCGGGCGTGATCCGGAGGACGTAAAATTCCCCGGCCGGCGCCTTGTCCTCCACCACGATGGCTTTGTAACCGAGATTGGCCAGCTTCTGCGACACGACGCCGCCGGAGTTGGATTCCTTGATGCCGCCGGTCAACGGACTCTTTCCTCCCACCGACAGGCGGCCGGAAGAGGGGGCGTTGGTTCCGGAGAGCAGACCGGGGGCGAAGACCAGCTTGTTGAACGGCCCGAGCGGCTCGCACTCCGGCGGGACCTCGTCGCACACCAGGCGGGAGGTCAGAGCCCGGCCACCCAAAGCGGCATATTGGGCCGGGACCGGTTCCACGGTGACCCGGCGGGTCGCCATGTTGACCCTGAGCATTTTGTCCACCGTCAATTCCTCCTTTGACCGTTTTGAATTATTCGTTCTGCACTTAACGTGCACAACGGGATGACGAATAGTCGTTATGCAACAGTTATGCCAAACGGGGCGAATAAAAAATAATTGTCTTCAAGCGCGGTTTTAAAGGCTTGGCCCGGTGGAAAGAAAGGCCGGCGGGGGGGCCGGGTCAGCAAGTGTACCAAAACAACACAACCAGCCGGTCCCTTTCCGGCGCACCTGTTCCGTTGTGGAACAGGTGCCGTTGGAACCGGCTGGAGCCCATCGGTTGCCGTGCCGGGGTTTTCGACGGGGTCAAGATCTCCCTATATGCCTTGACATGCACAACGCGTGCCGGACAAAGACCCCCGGCGGGGGCCGGGTACGCAACCGACACGGCCCTATTGCACGGCCTTGTTCTTGAAACCCAGAATTACCCGGTAGGGGCCGGGCGTGCCCGGGGGGACGAAGGCCACCCGGTCCCCCGGCTTGACGGCACTGTGCAGACCCCGGGCGACCCCGTTCACAAAAACGATTTCGATCTGGTCCGGGGAAAGGTCGAGCCGTTCGACCAGGTCTTCGGCCGTAGTTTCCGAAAGGAGGTTGATCCGGTAGGGGAAGGGCCAGCCCCGGTCTTCGAACAGTTTCCTCAAATCGCCAAAAGCCCTTATTTCGACGGCAGGCAAGCTGCGTACCCCCTCGCAAGGTTTTCCCGGCCCCGGGGGCCGGAGGCGTCACAACGGTTGCCCATACGTTCGGCAAAAAGAAGGATAATCCTGCCGCCCGCGATATATTGGAGCGGCACGCCGGGTGGCCCACCCTGGCGCAATCTTCCTTCAAACGACAGGTGTTCGTGGACACGGCGGCAACGGGAAGAAGGCGGCGCCGCTTTCCATGTGCCGCCCGTACCCGGTGACTGAACGCCCGCCAGACGGCGGAGCTTAAGGCAAAAAGGGATGACTGATCCCGAACTCCTTGATTTTACGGTAGAGAGTATTGCGGCCGATGCCCAGGAGGCGGGCCGCCGGAGCGACTTTCCACTGGCTCTGATTGAGCGCCCTGATGATGGTCAACCTGGTCTGCTGGCGCAGGAACGGTTCCGGCATGGCGGCCGGCAGGGACAAGCCGCTTCTGATGTCATCCGGCACGTCCGCGGCTGTCAAAAGGGAACCGTTACTCATGGCTACCATGCTTTCGATGCAGTTCTCCAACTCGCGAATGTTGCCCGGCCAGGAGTAGGCCATCAGCAAACTGTAAACTTCGTCGGCTGTGTCCAGAGGGGCCTTTCCCATCTGTTCACAGGCCTTGCGGACAAAAAAGGGCACCAGTTCCAAGATGTCCTCCATCCTGTCCCGCAGGGGGGGCAACCCGATGGTGATCACTTTCAGGCGGTAGAACAGGTCGAGCCTGAACAGACCCCGATTGACCATGTCCTGGAGATCCTTGTTGGTGGCGGCAATGACCCGGACATCCACTTTTCGCGGCCGTGCGTCTCCAATCCGCCAAATCTCCCTTTCCTGCAAAACACGCAACAGAACGGGCTGCTTGGCCAGGGGCATGTCACCGATTTCATCCAGGAAGATGGTGCCGCCGTTGGCCAGTTCGAACTTTCCGATCCGGCCTCCCCGGCGCGAGCCGGTGAAAGCTCCGTCGCAATAGCCGAAAAGTTCGCTCTCGATCAACGAGTCGGGCAGCGCCGAGCAACTGAAAGCGATGAAGGGCCCTCCGCGACGCGGGCTGCACTCGTGCAGGTAGCGGGCGACGACTTCCTTGCCGGTACCGCTCTCCCCCACAATGAGGACGGAGGCATCGCTCCGGGCGGCCCTGGCAGCTTGTTCAAAGACCCGGAGGGAAGGGCCGCCCGGCAGCAGGACGGCTTTCCCCGCCAGGTCCACCCCGCCGGTGCCCTCGGG
>Ga0078972_1004764_pt1 | contig 36191 bp, 35 predicted proteins | sample YelNatPaOPGAMG01_FD_67568 | JGI IMG/M metagenome (GOLD analysis project Ga0078972, IMG submission 67568) | Hot spring thermophilic microbial communities from Obsidian Pool, Yellowstone National Park, USA - OP-RAMG-01 (SPADES assembly) (version 2) | ecosystem: Environmental > Aquatic > Thermal...
CTTTGATATATCGAAATTTTCATTAAATAAATTTTTAAATTTTTCCTCACCCCCTTTTTAATTTTTATATTAAGTTAAGGATATTAAATTAAAGTATTTTTCTTTAATTTCTGATCATATCATTCTCGATCAACCCATTTTTCCAGGTAAAAACCTTCTAATTAAGCCCTTATATCCCTTTCAGAGGAAATTTTAAAGAAATGGGAAAAAAAGTCAAGAAAAATTTTGACTGGAGCTTCTGAAGCTTTTTTATGCGAAATCAAAACAAAACCAAGAATCATCAAGGTTGATCGATTTTATACTACGAAATGCTGTTTTATCCGCATGGACAAAAATGAAGATCTCATCAGCGGTCAACTCAAATGTATGATTAAAAAGCTTAGAACTCCCAAAAATCTTTCCGATGCGATAAAAATTCTTTTCACCAGCATTTTGAGTTTGCCCCTCTATCACAGGTAAACCCACTCGTGGAAAAATCCAAATAAGAAAACAGGCTGGCGACGAAAATGGAAGAGATAAGCTCAAGGTTGAAAAATTAAAATATTCAAGTCTGCTCCCTCAATCCACGGTCCTGGAGAATGATTCGTAAAAGTCGGATTGGCCATGGCCCAACCCAACCCCAATATCATGGAAGAATTGAGAAAGACCTTTGCGGCGATCAAAAGATTTGAATTTTATCTGGCCAGCTCTGCGGAAATTGACTTCTGCCCGAAGCAAATGTTAATGGCTGAGAAAAAGATACCAAAAATAGCCTAGCCAATTTTTTATTTAAAAAGTTAACTATTGATAAATGGTTTTTTCAATTTGTTAGGATTAGAAATTTTTCGTTCATTATTTTTACTAAAGTTTTGCACTTTTTAGATATTGTATAAAATAAGCTGTCCCCCTATAATAGGCTAATTAAATCAAATAGTTTCAAAACAGCCCAAAAAGGAGGACAGCTTATGAGATTTAAAAATGCAAAAACAGACCTACAGTTCATATTATCCTTATTCTCTAATAATTTTTCAAGACCTTCTTTCAAATTATTTACCTCTTTTGTCACAGGATTCATCAGATTGGGAAAAGAAGCCCATACCTCCTCTATGGTCAAAGCCCTCAGTTCTCCCTCTATCCAACGATCCATCACAAGCTTCACAAGATTCCTGGCTAAAAACTCTTGGTCCCAAGAAGAAATCATCCGAATCAGATTGGGACAATTCTTCCATAAATTGCATATCAAAGCTAACTCTATCCTCTTTCTCCTTATCGATGATACCCTCGTTCGAAAGACAGGTAAAAAGATTCCTGGATGCTCCTGGTATAGGGATCATAATAAGAATATGGCCAGGCTCTTTGGTCACCAATGGGTCATCTCGGCCCTCCTCTATCGGGACTTCCTCCTTCCCCTCAGAGCAAAGCTCTACCACCCAAAGGGACAAAGAGGATGTGGCCCCTTTCATACAAAAATCACCCTGGCTAAGAAGATTATACAAACTCTTAATCTCCCTGTCCCCTGTAAACTCTATGTCCTTGTGGATAGCTGGTATTGGACAAAAGAGCTGGTTAAATTCTGCCGGAGGTTGGGCTAGCACATGATCTCTCAGCTCAAATCTAACTCTATCCTCTGGATTGATGGAAAAAGAACCAAGCTCAGTACCCTTATAAACCAGTATCCTTATCGGGAAATCTCCATTTCTCTCTATGGAAAGACCAGAAACCTCAGGCTTGCTAAGTTTATTGCTGAGATCAATGGTCTTGGCAAGGTTGCTGTGGTTGTAGTCAGACAGAAAAGGAAGAAGCCTGTCTATCTTGTCTCCACTAATCTTTATCTCTCTGCAATTGATGTACTCAAGTATTATGCCAAGCGTTGGAAGATTGAGCAGATGATCAAAGATCTCAAACAGCGACTTGGGTTTGGAGATTATCAGGCAAGAAGTCTTAAGGCTATCGAACGGCATGTGGCTTTAGTCCTTCTTAGCTATTTTGTTTTGGTCCTTCTCAAGGTACTACAGTGGCTCAAAAATAAGAAACAGCCTCTGGATTTATCAATTCGTTGTTTAGCTTTCCAGCTTCGAAGATATATTTTAGTTGAAAGCATTAGTCTCACACTTAAGGCAATGAAAATTCGATTTAAGCAAAATATTCTCGATACTTATCTCGAACAACTATGAGTATAAAAAAGTTCAAAACTTTAATTATATTATTGAATGCGTAAGATTGGAGAGTATTTTTATTAATTGGGTATCGTAGTTATTGGGGAGGAAAAAATGACTAAGTCTCCGGTGAGATTTATTTTTGTAATTCCTTTTTATAATCAGGATGAATATATTAAGGAATGCCTGAAATCAATAGAGATTAATTCCCATGAAGATATTAAAATAATTGTTATTAATAATAGCGATAGACAGACAGATATTAATCAAATTTACAAAGAATATAAAAATATGACCATTATAAATACAAACAAAAATTTGGGGTTTTCTATGGCCTGCAATTTAGGGGCAAAAATTGCGATTCAAAGAGGGGCCGAATATATTATTTGTCTTAATCAAGATACGATAATTTGTGAAAGGTTTCTTTCGGAAATAATAAAGCCATTTATGGAAAAAGAAGACATAGTCTTAGCGGCACCGATTCATTATACCTATGATGGTAGGAGCATTGAGCCAATATTCATTAGGTGGTATTTGACTCAGTGTCCAGATTTAATTGTTGATGCTTTAGACTGTAAACTTAAAACATTCTACGAAGTAGAATATATTAGTGGTGCATGTTTTGCTATCAAAACAGAGTTTATCAAAAAATATGGTTTTTTCGACCCCATATATTTTATGTATTCAGAGGATGAAGATTTGTGTAGAAGAGTGAGATACTTGGGGTATAGAATAGTAATTGTCCCAAGAGCCAAATTCCGTCATTATCATAGTCATACGCAAGCAGATGAAAAAGATAAAAGAAGGATAAGGTTATGGCGGCGCAATTCGACGGCAATCTTTCTTTTAAAAAATATTAGAGAACCAATTTGGAAAGCAATGGCAAGGTTAATATATAATTATTTAATTGATTATGTAAGTTATATAATGAGATTTAGGATTGGTTCAATATTAATAAATATGTGGTGGGATATGAAACTAATATATTTATTTCCAAAGATACTGAAAAGTCGAAAAAATGAACTCAGATATATAAACTCGAAATTAGATTTTCCAAGAGAGGAGAAAAAATGTGGCTCTAAAGGAGGTATCCTTTAGAGATTAGTATTAGACTTAGATTATGGTTCAAGATCTACACTACCATGTATAAGGAAAAGCTTGTCTTATAGCTTCGTGAGAGAAAAAACTTTTTAATGTAAATGTAGCTTGTTTATAGGAAAAGCCACACCAAAGGAGGCATATAAATATTAAGATGGAGTTTACTCGCCAATTGCAAAGAAATGTAAATAGTAGCATCTGAAGTTTTAAAAAGAGCTCTCCATATTGGATAAAAACACCGAGAATAAACACAAGATATCTAAAAGAGGGAGTCCATAAAAGTTAAACATAGCGGAAATGAGATTAAAAGTGACATACATGCCATTCCCGAGAGTTGTTTTTAGAATTAGAAAGTCACTTCGATCTTTGGACTATGCATCATATAATCATCATTTGTATGGCTGAAGCTGAAGAAAGGGTTGCGGAGTAGATTTGATTCGCCTTAAAATTGTATGATTTTCAGATATCACTCCATCGTGATGGTTTTGATTATAAATTTGATTTTATAATACCAAAGCCTTCATGACACGAACTATTTTATTGTTATAATCCGATTGTGGAGTAGCTTCTTGGGCTGAGACTTTTTCAAGAAGTGGCGACAGTTTCGCGAGTCACTGGCAGAATAAATGAACAGGCATTGAGAAGGCCTGGGAGGTGTTTTGTTTGATGCTTATTAACCAGATTCAGGATTTTCATCTGCTGTGGGTTCGAGGGATATAATAAGATAGGGGAAGAAATGCCTGATGTGATTATACAATTATATATAAATTGGCTCAAACGGAATAAGTCTTCGATGTTTTTTACTCACAAAGCGATATTCATATTTCCTATGGACTCCAAAGTTTTATAAAGAGTTGAATGGCGGGGCTTCAAAATGGGTTGCCCTGGGTTAGGATCGTAATCTAAATTTGTAATTGGAGATGATTGCTTACTCTTCCGGAGTAGGGAATAAGAGAAAAGTGTAGTTCTCATTAGATCTTAGAGTATTTAGAGGCCCTGAGAAACCATTTTTTGCAAAGAACTGGCAGGTTTATCTATTCCCAAGACAAGTTGACTTTGTTGATAAACACTAGCTAGGTTGTTCAAAAAGAGTTACTTTTTAATTTAAAAGTTCTTCTTAAAGCCAGATCTAATTTCTACACAATAGTTTTTTCCCTAATTTATACAATGTTAAAGTATTAAATAAAGTTAGGAAAAATGAAACAATTAGTTTCAATAATCATACCGGCATATAATTGTGAAAGATGGGTTTCTCAGTCAATTGAATCGGCATTGGCACAGACTTGGCCAAATAAGGAAATAATTGTGGTTGATGATGGTTCAACTGACAATACTTTATCAATTGCAAAAAGATATGAATCAAAAATCCTGAAGGTTGTGCATCAAGAAAATAGAGGTGCCGCAGCTGCAAGAAATACAGGCTTAAAATTAGCCCAAGGCGATTATATTCAATATTTAGATGCTGATGATTTATTAGCACCAGATAAAATTGAAACACAAATAAAGTATATTGAAAAGGGGATCAATTCGAAAATATTGGTAAGTGGACCATGGGCTAAATTTTATTATCATCCTAAAAGCGCAAAATTTATTCAAAATGACCTTTGGAAAGATATGGATCCTATCGAATGGATGATAATTAAATTCAACAAAAATATTTGGATGACTATAGAATCATGGCTTATTAGTAGAAGATTAATTAGTCAACTATTTTATAGCTACATAGCAATAGCAAAGAGAAAGATACTTTATACTATTATGAAAGTCCAAAAAGAATTAAAGGCCAGTTTTATTAGTTTATTTATATATGCAGAATGAAAAACAAAAAAGAATACATAAAATCCCAATTATAGATGAACTAAAGAGACAAATTCCTATTTTCAAAAGATTTAAAACTTTATTGAACAGTAGATTGATTTAGTGATTCAAAACTCATATTGGAAATCGAGCTTGCAAAGATTGGCAAAATTAGGTTACCTTGAACCTTAAATAATTAGTATTCTCAAATTGTTTATTTCAGGATACAAAAATAAGGTATAAGAATAATTAATGAACAATTGGAAAAAGTTGGATTATGAATTCAAAAATTCCTAAGCGTATTATTCAAGTATGGGGACAGGGAGAAGATAATTTGACTCCCTTTGGGAAGGCTGCTGTAGTAAACGCAAAGTTACTTAATCCTGATTTCGAATATCTGTTTTTTGATGATTATCGTATTGATACCTTTATTATTGAATATTTTCCAGAATATCGAAAGATGTTTGATTCTTTTCGTTTCAGAATTCAAAGGTATGATTTTTTTAGATACTTGGCTATTTATCATTTTGGCGGGTTTTATTTTGATATTGATGTATTTTTATATAAAAATTTATCAGATCTTTTAAAGTATGATTGCATATTTACATTTGAGAGAATTGGTATTAATAAATACACAAAAAAGAAATATAATATGCATTGGGATGTCGGTAACTTCGCATTTGGGGCAGTCCCAGGCCATCCTTTTATTCAGGCAATTATAGAGAATTGTGTAAGGGCCCAAAAAGACCCAGAATGGGTAAATATTATGCTAAAATCAATACCTTGGATGTTTCGAAAAGATGCATACGTAATTTGTACAACAGGCCCTGGGATTGTAACAAGGACTTATGCAGAAAATCCAGATCTTCGGTGTTTGGTAAAAATATTAATGCCTGAAGATATATATGATAGAAAGAATTGGTCTCAATTTGGTAATTATGGAATTGATTTAAGTTGTTATGAAACACAAAGTGCCTGGAGAAAGAAAAAAAGAAATATATTTTATAGAAAAATATGGAATTACTGGTACTCAAAAACAGATAATAAAAATATAAAATTGGCTCAAAGAGATAAAAAAGCATTGATGCCCTCAAAATCAATTTAAATTAGGATAGTTAAAAATGGAAAGAATTAATAATAAAAGGTTAAAAATATCCTTACTTACGGGGGGGCAAGATATCCATTATTCATTAGGGCTATTATCGGGATTAGTATTAAAAGATATTTATATTGAGTTTATTGGTAATGATTTAATGAGAAATGCTGATGTTACAAAAAGTCCTAATGTAAATTTTTTTAATTTACGGGGAGATCAAAATCCTAAGGCTCCAATGAGAAAAAAAATAATTCGTGTTTTAAAGTATTATTTCAAGCTAATTAAATATGCAGCAGTTACAGATTCAAAAGTATTTCATATATTATGGTTAAATAAATTTATTTATTTTGATAGAACTTTGTTGAATATTTATTACAAAATGTTAGGCAAAAAACTTATTTTTACTGCTCATGATATTAATTTTAGAAAATTAGTAGGGAAAGATACAATTATCAACAGATTAACTTTAAAATTTCTATATAAAATAGTAGACCATATAATTGTACATAATGAAAAAATGAAATCTGAATTAATTAATGATTTTAAGATAGAAGGGAATAAGATATCTATAATTCCATTTGGAATAAACGAGGTTATCCCAAATTCAAATTTGACAAGAGAAGAAGCAAGAAGAAAACTGAATTTGGAAGAACATGAAAAGGTAATTTTATTTTTTGGCAATATAGCACCTTATAAAGGATTAGACCAGCTCATTGAAGCCTTAAAATATTTAAAAGAAAGAAATATTAAATTACTCATCGCTGGAAGGATAAAACATGGATGCCATGAATATTGGGAAAATGTTGAAAAAATGGTATTAAAGCATGATTTAGAAAAATATATAATTAAAAAAATTGAATATATTCCTGAGGAAGAAGCTGAAATCTATTTTAAATCTGCTGATGTTTTAATTATGCCATATAAATATATTTTCCAAAGCGGTGTAATATTTACCGCATATCATTTTGGCCTCCCAGTTATAGCTACGGATGTTGGAGCTATTAAAGAGGATATTATTGAAGGTAAAACTGGGTTTGTATGTAAAGCAAATGACCCTGAAGACCTGTCAAAAAAGATTACTTTTTTTTATGAAAGCGACATTTATAATAATTTTGAGAATTATAGAAATCAAATAATTGAATATGCAAAGAAGAAGTATTCATGGGAAATAGCAGGAGAAAAAAATTATCAAGTTTATAAGAGAATAGTGGAAAATTTGAATTAAAGTGACAAAATGTCAAAATCTCTAAAAATTTTTTTCTGAAAAAGTTATATAAAAAATTTGGATTTTAGAAATAAAAAAAGAAAATAAATAGTTTTGCAATTTTATTTAACGATATTAATAATTTAAGCGTATAATCTTATTTAAATTTTGGCTATTTGTGATAGTATTTTTTGTAAAGATAAAAATAATAAAGGGCATATTATTTGCAATTCCAAATTTAAAAGTAAATATGCAAGGAGGAATTATTAAATAATATGCCTAATAAAATGTTTATAAATCTACTTATCTTTTTATTATCGGCTATTGGATTAATTCCATCAATTGGATTTACGGCAACTTATTGGGTTAGTCCTAATGGCACAGCAACGTGGGCTAACTGTAGGAGCGAAACTCCCTTAGATGGAACTGCTGCTTGTTCTTTGAATACGGCTAATTCAAATGTTTCTCCGGGAGATACTGTCTATTTAAGAGGTGGCACATATAATACTCACATTTTTCCAGCTCGCAGCGGCGATGCTTCAAATAGAATTACTTATACTGCCTATTCAGGCGAAACACCAATCATAAGGAATACTACTACTCCATACGCTACATATTATCATGGAATCGCTCTGACTGGACGCAATTACATTAAGATTATTGGAGTTACCGTAGATAATCCTATTAATGAAGTCCCTCTAGGCAAAAGTAGACCTCTTATGATTACTCATGGAGGTTCATATAACGAGATAGCGAATTGCATAATTGATGGAAACGGAGGAGGGACAATTCAAATATGGAAGGGAAACAGTGACCTCGGTCCCGAATATGCGGCAAAATTTAATTGGATACATGATAATTATATAATAAGAACTGGTTCGGTAAGTACTAATTGTGATGACGATGGTGGAATGCAAATCGGTGTGCCAGCTTATGATAATGTAAGCGGATATAATACTATAGAAAATAATGTTTTTTATGCAGGAGGACATCACAATCTTGAAACCTACACAAAATATAACGTTATTAGAAATAATATATTTCACCATGAAAATGGAAGTTTCACTGCACCAAATCCACCTTGTCCTTATAGAGGAGGAGGACCAAATGGAGACCAATATGGAAATAGAAATATTCAGATATATGATGGATATAACGAAGATAAATTTAATCTAATAGAAGGCAACAAATTTGGTCATTCAGGTCAACCTCCAGATGACGATGGTGGAGACGGCTTTACATTGACTGCTCCTAAAAATATTGTAAGATATAATGCAATTTATAATTCACAAAACAATGGCATCTTAATGAAAACGGGTGCAAGTTCATATGCTGACTACAATAGAATTTATAACAATACAATTTATTATAGTGGTTCATGGTATAGTGGTTCAGGACAATGGCAGGGAGCCAATTTTAGATGGTATGGTTCTTATGCCAGAGTAGGGAATGTAATAAAGAATAACATCCTTTATTCTTATGGTCCTGGTGGTAAAGATTGGACTGGAGGTTCAGCTACTATTTATACTGATAATACAGTAATTAATAACTTCTGCACTGACCCTCAACCTGGTAGATGTTCTGCCAATGGCAACCCTCTTTTGGTTAATCCCGATATATCTGATCCAACAAGTTTAACTTTACCTGATTTGAGATTACAATCCAATTCTCCTGCTATTGATGGTGGAACACATCTTACTTTGGCTAAGGGATCAGGAAATAACTCAACAACTTTAGTAGTTGATGATGCATTATATTTTCAGGATGGAACATGGGGGTCTTCTTTATCAAATATCCAAGCTGATTGGATAGCAATTGGTTCAGTGGATAATGTTGTTCAAATAAAATCAATAAATTATTCAACGAATACGATTACCCTTAAATCTCCTATGTCATGGAGTGATAGAGCTAAGATTTGGTTATATAAGAAATCGGATGGAGAACGTGTTTTATACGGTTCAGCACCTGATTTTGGAGCTTATGAATTTATTCCTACAATTGATAAACAAAGCCCAATTCCGCCCAAAAACCTCCGCATCCAATAATTAAGTTCTCTTAATAATTAATCCAATCCCAATGTAGTGAACTAAATATTATCCTTTTAAGGATATCAAATTATTGTAATGTAATAAAGCTAAATGATTGATAATATTGCAAAATTTGAGTCGTTACGAATTTTAGTGGTTGGGGATGTAATGCTTGACCGCTATTTATGGGGAGATGTGGAAAGAATATCTCCAGAGGCTCCTGTGCCAGTTTTACATGTGAAAGAGAAAACAGAATCAGCAGGCGGAGCTGGGAATATTGTTTCTAATCTTTTGGGGTTAGGGTGTTCTGTAACTTTAGTCAGTGTTTGTGGAGATGATGAAGCTGGGGAAAAACTTTTCGATATCTTAAATCATGAGAAGATAGCCTTAAAAATTCTGAAAGATACAAAACGCCCAACCATTGTAAAAACAAGGGCAATGGCAAAAAATCAGCAACTCTTAAGATTAGATGAGGAAATGCCGTTTCCCCTTTCTCAAAATTTGAAAAATAAAATTATAGATATTGTTAAAGAAGAATCATTAGAAAATGATGCAATTATTTTTTCAGATTATGGGAAAGGCGTACTATTAGATAAGAACATATGTCAAGAAATTATAAAATTCAGTAAAATTAAAAATAAAATTATAATGATTGATCCAAAGGGACGAGATTGGGATAGATATAATGGAGCAACATGTGTTACGCCAAATACATCGGAATTTGAACTTGTCTGTGGTGAGTCAATTGGCGATAATAATCATTTATTTAATGCTATGAAAGAAATTATAAAGAAATATGATCTTTCGAAATTAGTTGTAACCAGAGGTTCAAAAGGTATGGCAGCTATGGAAAAATCCTCGGATGGTTTTTTAATTCCCACAATGGCAAAGGAAGTTTATGACGTCTCTGGCGCAGGGGATACTGTTATTGCAACACTTACAACTGCCTATGCTGCAGGATTCCCATTTATTGAAGCAGTAAAGCTCGCAAATATAGCGGCTGGTATTGTTGTTGGGAAAATAGGTACTCAACCCATTACCCGATTGGAATTGGAAACTGCAATTAAGCTGAATGGTTTTAAGACATGTGCCTCTTTTTCTTCAAAAATAACATCGCTTACAGCTGCTGAAGCACTTGTTAGAGCTTGGAAATCTGCAAATTATAAAATTGTATTTACAAATGGTTGTTTTGATCTTCTTCACCCAGGTCATATTTATCTTTTAAACTCTGCAAAGGCACTTGGGGATAAATTAGTTGTGGGATTAAATAGTGATTTATCTGTAAGAAGGCTAAAAGGTCCTACAAGACCTATTTTGGATGAGAAAGCCCGGGCAGCTTTACTTGGCTCGTTAGAAACAGTGGATCTCGTGATTATTTTTGATGATGATATGCCCGAAAATTTAATAAGAATCCTAAAGCCAGATATACTTGTAAAAGGTAATGATTATAAAATGGACGAAGTTGTAGGGAAGGAAATTGTTGAATCCTATGGAGGTAAAATTCATCTAATACCCATTCTTAAAGGTTATAGCACTAAAAAAATTACTCAATTCGTCCTCAATTCCAATGAAAAACAAAATATCTTTTAACCTTAAACTTGTAACCTGTAACTCGAAACCTGTAACTCGCAACCTGTAACTCGCAACCCGCAACCTGTAACCTGTAACCTGCAACTCGCAACCTGTAACTCGCAACCTGCAACCTGTAACTTGTAACCTGTAACTTATTTATGCACACTTTAATAATCAAACTTGGAGCAGCCGGAGACGTTGTTCGAACAACCAGTCTTCTACAAGTTTTACCACCATATATTGATTGGGTAACCGATGATAGCAATGTGGTCTTTCTTGAAGGAAATAAAAAATTAAATTCTATTATTCCATGGTCTCGAAAAAATGAGATAGACGGTAATGTATATGATTTGGTAATTAATCTTGAGGATTCTATAGAGGCATCGAATTTACTGAAAAAAATTAAATTCAAAAACCTTTTTGGAGCTTACATTGATGGAAATGAAAAATTGAATTATACAGAAAATTCAAGTAAATGGTTTGATTTGAGTTTAATAAGTCGATTTGGAAAAGAAAAGGCGGATTTACTAAAATTTGAAAACCGAAGAAGTTATCAGGAGATTATTTTTGAAGGATTGGGAATGCAGTTTAAAGGTGAATCATATTTTATTCCAGAATCTATAGAAACTGATTTAAAAGGAGATATTGCAATTGCTCCAGAGGCAGGGCCAGTATGGCCGAATAAAAAATGGGCTTATTATGAAGATTTAGCAGAAGAATTAAAGAAACTTGGTTATAAAGTAAATATGCTACCTATTCGGAAAAGCGTTCTTGAACATATCGGTGATATAAAAAATCATCGGTGCTTAGTGAGTGGGGATACACTCCCTATGCATATAGCGATGGGATGTGGAATCAGATGCGTTACTCTCTTTACCTGCACAAGCCCATGGGAAATTTATGATTACGGACTTCAGAAAAAGATTATTTCGCCTTATTTAGGAGAATTTTTTTATAAGCGAGAATATAATTTAAGAGCTACAACTGCAATCCAACTCGAAGAAGTATTAGAAGCAGTCCTAAAACAAATAGAATTTAAAAAAAGATTATTTTAGAAGATAAATCTTTCCCCTAGTTCTAACCCTTTCCCATGAGGGGATAGGATTAAGGTAATAAGATTATTAATTTTCATTAGTCGTAAGAGAAAAACCTATCATGAATAATTATTTTAAAAAAAATTCCTCCTCACTTATTCTTTCTTGCCAAAAGGGCAGGAAAAGAAGATTTCTTAATTATTTATTTTTATCTTGAAATTACTCAATAATTTTTGAGGAAATTATATCGTTTATATGAAGAATGCGTAAATGAAAACATTTAATTTTTACCAAAGGATTATCGTTTTATTGGTTTTTGTATGTATGGTTTCATTCACAGCATGCAACAAACAGCCAATTGGAGAAAAAAAAGTCAATGTGGTTTTTCGGTATGATGATTTTTCAGCGAGAAGCTCCACTGAAATGGAGTTAAGAATTATTGATATTTTTCAACAGAATGAAGCTACCATAACTTTCGGAGTAATACCATTTGTCTGTGTTGGCGACGTGCATGATCCATCTCCCAAGGATATTGTCCCTATTACACCAATAAAAAAGAATATTTTAAAGAATGGATATAAGAACGGTATATTGGATATAGCATTGCATGGATATTCTCATCAAACAAATAACGCTAAAAAAAACACGGAATTCTCTGGTCTCCCTTATAATAGTCAGATAGAAAGATTAGCAAAGGGGAAAAAGTACCTTGAAAGCATAATAGATGCCCCTATCAATATATTTGTGCCACCATGGAATAGTTACGACTTAAATACATTGAGAGCTCTTTATGAACTTGGATTTTCCACCCTTTCAGCGAGCAAGGATGGGGAGGCAACAAAAAATTCTAAGCTTAATTTTTTACCAACTACATGCAATCTTTCTGAAATTAGAGAAGCAGTAAATGCAGCAAGAAGCTCTTTTGACAATCAACCTGTCATTGTTGTTTTATTCCATGAGTATGATTTTAAGGAGATTGATGCTAAACGTGGTATCATTACTTATCAAGAGTTTTCAAATCTATTGAATTGGCTCAAATCGCAAAGAGACGTTCGCTTATTATCAATTAGCGAAGCTACTAAAGTAATTAATGACGTGAGTGCAACTCGCTTTCTATTAAATAAAAAATATTACAGACTATCTCAACTTCTGCCATCATTATTGCATGACGAATCTAAAACGCTTTATCAGGAATCACCAATTCTGCTGAAAATAGTCCTAAGAGTTTTTAGTTTTTATTTATTTATCATTAGCTTTGTAGCATTCCTATCTTTTATAATGTTGCTTTTATTTTTCCCTAAATCTAAATTTATAATAAATAGTAGTATATTTGTAAGTGTAATGCTAACAATAATTTTGCTCATTTATACTTTCCATGATAAGAAAATAGGTTTTAAAGGAATGATGGCCAATGCTGTTGTTATTGGAATTTCGATTGGGATATGTTTGAGTTTTTTGTATATGAAAAAGAAAAAGTTTTTAAATCGAAATAGTAATGATAGCAATAACATTAACATGTGAAATAAAGGGGACGATTCTATTTATTTATCTTTCACTTATGTTCGAGGACAGAGTGAATTCAATGGGAAGTAGTTTAAAGTGTCTTAATGGAAAGAAATAGCGGGGAGGAATTGGGTCAAATCTTACAATATCAACAATAAAGATGAGAAGTCTTCCTGAATTTAAAGCTTGGAACTATTAGGGTTAGCTGGAGGCCTCTCATAACAAAGCCATTTCCAATATCCCACCCCAAAACTTTATTTTTGTGGTAAAAGTAAATATTTAACCTCTATTCTGACTCAATTTTTAAGTCATCTTTAAACCTTTTAAATATTTTTATTATTTCTCAATATTCCATTATTCCATCATTCCATTATTCCATTATTCCATTATTCCAATATTCCAATATTCCATTATTCCATTATTCCATTATTCCATTATTTTATTATCCCCCTCACCTTCGTCCTCTCCCCCACGGGTAGAGGATAATTTATTTTCCATTTGTATATCCATTATATAATCCCAATAAACCTTCATGCTCTATGCTCTATGCCCTATGCTCTTTGCTCTATGCGATCTTTTGTATGGATGTTTTTACGTTAAATGGAATTCGTAATTCGGTCACGAAGACCATATCGGTATTTGTGATTCGTTATTCGTAAATCGTGATTCGTAAAACGTGAAATAAAATTTTTTAGACGTTTAACGAAAGATGCTAAACGAAACGGGCATCGTTACTGTTTAGCGCTTAACGTAGCCTTTTAAATAGGTAAATTTTCCTAAATAATGTGGATAATATAAATATAATTAATACTTCGAGTCGATTGTTTTGTGAGGGATTAAAAATTGACTTTTATGAAAATTGTCCTGATCCTGATTGGGATAATTTTCTTTCTCATCTTCCTGGAGCACACATTGAACAGACAAGTCTTTGGGCTTCATTTAGGGCCCACTATGGATGGCGTTCTGTGCGTTGGGTTGTCCGCGAAAATGAGCAGATCGTGGGTGGGATACAGATGTTTCTGTCTACCTTTCTTCGAGCTTGGCAAATAGGATACGTTGTTCGAGGTCCCCATGTTTTGGGGAGTCATCGGCCCGTTGTGGATGAGGTGCTTGTTGATTTGGTGTTGAAGTATGCCCGTAAGAACCGTCCGGTGTATTTGGTCTTTGAATTGCCTTATGGGGGAGAAGGAATTGCGAACCTGCTCGACCAAAGAGGTTTCATTCTTCATCCCAAAGGAATTCCCCCGAGTGGCTTGATGACCGCCACACTGGTGTTAGACCTGCGAGTTGGTGTTGAGGATCTGATGAAAGGAATGTTACCGAGTGTTCGGAGGAAGGTGCGGATTGGAATCAAAAGTGGTTTGGAAGTTACTTTGGGGGGAAGGGAACATTTAGACATTTTCTGGAACCTTATGCTTGCAATCTGTGCTCGCCGTGGCTCATCACCCACCCCCCCCAGCCGGATTTTTTTAAAAGGTTGTGGGATGTTATGGAAGATAATGGATGGGTAAAACTTTTCCTTTTGAAATTAAAGGATGAGGTTGTTTCTGGAGCATTTGCTTTCACTTTTGGAGACACAATTAGGGTATGGAAAGTTGGTTGGTCTGGTGAGCATGGTGATAAGAAACCGAATCATTTCTTGTGGTGGTCTATAATTTTATGGGCTAAGGAAAATGGTTTTCGTGAACTCGATTTTGTTTGGGTTGACGAAGATGACGCTATTTTACTTGCTCGTGGTGAGAAAAATCCCAATGTTTTCCGTGATGGTACCACTTTTTTCAAAATGGGTTTTGGAGGCCGTTTAGTAATGATTCCAGAACCCAGATCCCAATTCTTTCATCCATTTCTTAAAGTTTTTCCGAGAAGATGGTTGTTTAGTATAATACAAGCATCAGGGCTAAAACATTCAATAAGTTTTTTATGGAATAAAAATCAATTACGGAAACATTTGAATGAGGATCCAAAATTATATTAAAGGAAATTCATCTTTGAAAGAAGAAATAGAGATTCTCAGAAAACCTGAAGAGTTTGAAAAGGTTAGAGACCTTTGGATGGGCTTGCAATGGAATCCATATTATGATATTGATTGGCTCCTTTTTAAATACGAACAACCCTGGTGTAAAGAGACACCATATGTGTTTTTAATCAAGCAAAATGGCTGTTCCAAAGCTATCGTAGCTGGAGAAATAAAATTTCTGCCCATACAGTTCCAGATAGGATATAAGAGGTGGCAAGGGCCTTCTCTTAAAACCCTTTTTATTAACCGATATGGAGTACTTGGTGAAAATGATGAATCTTTATGGTCAATACTTGAGCCTTATTTCGAGGATATTCTCATAAAAGGAGAGGTTGAAGCAGTGCTTCTTCGAGATTTTGATTTAAACTCTGCCGTTCATAAATTAAAATTTTCCACGCTTCCAGCTCCATGTAAATATAAAATAAATATCATCCAGGAACATTGGTTCATAAAGAATGAAAAAGCTCTCTTTGGGCATAGAAAAAAACATAAAAAATTCTGGCGTCATTTTAATAATTATTCAAACCGTATAAAAAGAAGATTAGGAGAAGAACCTAAAATTTTGAATTACCGAAAATCAGAAGATCTTAAAATTTTGCTTAAGCACACAGAAGAAGTATCAATAAAAACATGGCAACGTAAATTTAGTAATTTAGAGTTTCTCTCCAATTATATAAGGGATCGTTATTTCCATTTTTTGGAACGAGGACTTATGAATGCATACCTTCTTTATGCCGAAGGGATTCCAGTAGCATTTTTTCATGGAATTGAATACAAAGGGAAATTTTATGGCGAGGTAATGGGTTATGATCCGAATTATCATGAGGAAGGTGTAGGCACTTTTCTTTTAGGAAAGGTTTTAGAAGATCAACTGAGTAATTCAGAAAAAGTTTATCTTATTGACTTTGGTGCAGGAAATTCCGAGGCCAAAAGACATCTTTGTAATTTATTTTATTCGATTAAAGATAACTATCTTGTAGCTCCAAAATTAAAGTTTATGGCACTAAATACATTAAGGGTTATTTTTCTTTCTATTCATATTTCTACAAAAAAAATGTTGGCAAATATAGGCCTATATCATAAAATACGTTCAGCTTGGCGCTACGGCCTTCGAAAAATCTCGTGACTCGGTTCTCGTATTTCGTGAATCGTTATTCGTGAAACTTGAAATAAAATCCATTTAGACGTTTGACGAACAACGTTAAACGAAACGAGCCTCGTAACCGTTAGACGTTTGATGTTACCTTTTTAAAAAAAGGCCTTGTTACCGAGAAACAATGAGCGTAATTTCTTTTTTTGACTATGAATTAAATTTCAAATATAATTTAATTATGAGCAATGAATCAAAAATTCTTTTTAAATTTAAAGAAAATGAAAAGATGGCTCTTAGTGAGCTGAAAGAAATGTTGTATAAGAAATTTGAGGTAGTAGATTTGCGAATTTTTGGTTCAAGAGTAAAGGGTGGTGGTAATTTTGAATCAGATATAGATGTAATGATTGAACTTGCTGAGTCTAATCCTGAAATTGAATCTCAGATAGATGATATTATCTTTGAGATTAATCTTAAATATGAGTCTTTTATATCGGCAGTTATATTCAACAAAAAAGAAATAGAACAAGGACCATTATCTGAGTCTCCTATATATAAAATAATACAAAAAGAAGGCCTACAATTTTGACAACAAAAGAAAAGCAAATTCAACTTGCAAGATACCGCTTAAAACAGGCTGAAGAAAGTTTTGAAGAAGCTATCTATCTACTTTCAGGTCAAAAAAGTCCTCGTTCAATTATTAATCGTGTCTATTATGGTATGTTTTATACAATTTTGGCCCTTCTGATTTTTGAACCGTATTTTTCATCTAAGCATAGCGGGATTCTATCTTATTTTAATAAAAGATTTATAAAAGAAAAAATTTTCCCCGAGGATTTAGGACGGTCAATAAATAAGGCATTTGAGCTAAGGCAAAGAGGTGACTATCGGGAATATATTGAACTAACATATGATCAAGTTAAACCATTTATAGAAGAAGGTAAAGAATTTTTACAAAAAGTAAAAAATTATCTTGAAAAAACTCAATTTCAAACTTTGTAAAATATATAATTTAATAACCCATCAATAGATAACATCATTCGTAATTTGTAAAAAAATAATTTTTTAGCTGAAAGATGAACAACGTTAAACGAAACAGGCCTCCTTAATTTTAGACGTAAGGGGCTGTTCGTAAAGGGGTTATGAAGCCCGTATCGTCATTCGTCACACGTCATTCCTCAGATATATTTTATAAATCTTATTTTTTTCTATAGTGCCTATTCGATCGGCATTTACTTTTGAATCCTTTGATAAATTACCAGTATATTTTGTAAGAACTTCAAAAGGATAGATTTTTTCAATCTTTTATTTCAAGGCCTCAGAATTCCAATATTCCAACATTCCAGTATTCCATTATTCCAATTTTCCAATATTCCTTTATATACTTTTCATCTAAATTACTTACTTATTTTTTAAATTAACTTTTCATGACAATTTTATCATCCTCGAACGATGAAAATTTATAATCCCCCCTCACCCCCCTTTAAAAAAGGGGGGAATTTTGGGATTTGAAAGTTATTTTCTAATCAATACTTAACTCAACACTAAACACTAATCACTAACCACTAACCATTACTCACTAACCACTAATCACTACTCACTAACCACTAACCACTAATCACTTATTCCATTGTCGTAAAACTTTACAATTTTAATTTCCTTTAGAATCGCCTTTTTTATTTTCTAATTTATTGTTTTTATTAGGCTTTTTCTTAACACTTAACACTCAACACAAATCAACTAATTTTTCTGTCGGAAAACTTTACAATTTTTAATCTCCCAAAAATCCAAAATGTAATTATTCTAACCTATTGTATTTTTTAACATTTTTTACTTTTCACTCTTCACTCCTCACATTTCACTTTTTAGGGTGTCGGAATTCTTTACAATTTTTTAAAATTAACAAAAACTTGCTCAAAAAATTCATTAATAATTTCAATAAATTATAATTCAATAAATTTGGCATAATTGTTGCTTTTTTATTTTTAAAAATAAAGAAGGAGGTATCTAAAATGAGAAAATTAATATTCGTTCTGAGTTTATTTTTGGTGCTTATAATTGTTCCTATGGCTATGGCTGATACTGTAACAATTACTCGTGTTTCAGGATATTTTCAATCTGGTTTTAATGGTGGTGAATTTACTGTAGTAATTAATGATACTAGTTCGGCGCCAGATTTAAATTGGGTTCTTCAACATTATATTAATGGGAAAACTGGAGGCATATTGCCATATAGTTTCCAGACTTTTTGTGTTGAAACAGCGGAATATATTGGAAACAATTTAAATTTTGATATTTCTCAAAAAGCAATTTATGGTAGAAATTATCCATATGGTGACCCAATTTCTAAGGGAACTGCATGGCTATATGCTCAATTTGTTAAAGGAACCTTGACTGGCTATGATTATACTGGATCTGGTCGAGCAGCAGATGCAAAAGCTTTACAAGAGACAATTTGGTGGCTTGAAGGAGAAGGACCTGATCCAGGAGTAAGTAATAAATTCAGGGACTTAGTTGATGATTTACCAAATTATACAGATGATAATAATGGCTATTATCCTGTTGCAGTACTGAATGTTTGGAAACAGGATGGTACGGTTGCCCAAGATCAGCTTGTTTATGTTCCTGAGCCAGGAATCCTGATTCTTTTGGGGATTGGGCTTTCGGTAGTGGGATTGGCAGCCCGAAGATTTAGAAAGATATAATTTAAATTAAATTAAAAATTTAAGGTATGAAGGTCTGCCTGCTTATTTGTGAGTGGGTAGACCTTCTAATTTTTTAAACGCTAAATTTCCTTCCATTATAATCTACTCAAATATTTAAATAGATTTAGGAATTTTTAAGGTAAAAACCCCTTAATCCCCCTCGGGGAGAGGAAATTAGTAGGAAAATCCTCTCCCCAAAGGGGAAAAGATGGTGGGTGAAAATGTCCTCTCCCCAAAGAAGAATGAAATAACTAATAAAATCCTCTTCTATTGGAGAGGAAATGGGTAAAAAAGTCCTCTACCAAAGGGGAGAAAAAAATGTGGATGAAAGTCCTCTATCAAAGAGGAGAAGGAAATAAGTAATAAAATCTTCTCCCAAGGGAGGAGGAATGGGTAAGAAAATTTTACCTCAATGGGAGGGGAAGGAGTAAAATTACTCTTCCCTGTTAATAAAAAGATTGAGGAGTTCCTATCTCTGTGAAAGAGAATAGATATGCGAGAGGAAAAAAGGAAGGGGAATAAATTCTACAGAATTTACCAATTCAATAAATCAATTAAACTAATTAATTCAAATAACTCAATTAACTCAATTAACCCAATTAACTCAAAAAACTCGATTTATTTATTTAATTATTGTAATATAAATCTTAATGGCAGAAAGAAGCTTAGACTGGTTAAGACAAGCAGAAAAAGATTTAGAAAAGGCAAATTTAGACCTTCAATGGGGCTATTATGAATGGGCTTGTTTCACCTCTCAACAGGCTGCAGAGAAAGCTATTAAAGCATTGTTTCAACATTTGCATGGCGAAGCGTGGGGACACGGAACAAAAGCATTGTTAGAAAATCTACCCTATGAAGATAATTTTCAACTTATTGAAGAGGCAAAAATTCTTGATAAATTCTATATTACAACTCGATATCCCAATGGGCTTCCAACAGGTATCCCACATGATTATTTTACAAAGAGGGAGGCTGAAGAGGCTATAAGGGCTGCTAAAAAAATTTATGAATGGTGTAAAAGTAAGATTTCTCAACAGAGATGAAATTTTTTATAGATTAGTTGAAATTGCTAAAAGGTTATTAGCAAATAAAACCAATGTGATAGAGGTGAGTCTTTTTGGTTCATTGGCAAAAGGGAATTATACTCCTCGAAGTGATATTGATATATATGTATTGTTAAAAGAAGATTCAAAAAAATTTATTGATAGGATTCCGGAGTTTCTTGATTATTTTGAGAAAGTTGGACTTGCTATTGAAGTTTTTCCATATACCGTAGAAGAGATAAAAAAGATGAAAGATAATGATTTCATCAAGACAATTTATGAAACAAGAATCATTCTTGCATCCCGTTTTTAAATAAAGAGAATTAAAAAATTTGTTAATTAATTGAAAAGAAAAATTATCTCTCATTTCGGCAATCCAATCCTTTTCTTTATGATGGAACGAATTTGCTCTTGCTGCTTTAAAGGCTTTTTCTGCTTCTTCATAGGAAAAATTGGTTGGCCAATGTGCTGGGTAGCTTGTTTTAATAAAAAAACGTTCAGGTATTCACATTGTTCTCGTAACTTCTCATGACAGGTTTATCACCCTCGAACGATGAAAATTTAATAATCCCCCTTTAAAAAAGGTGGGATGGGGGATTTAAAATTATTTTCAAGGTAATATATTTAAGTATGAATCTTTAGATGAGCATATCCCCCTTCTCTTCATCAGCTTTCCTGAGCCATTCACTGATGATTTCGATATTAGACATATAGAATCTTTCCTTCTTTTAAGACCGATTTCAGGAAAGGGTCTTCCATCTTTAATCTTTTTTCGAATTCTTCGGGACGATAGATGAAAAGGTCAATAGGAATGTTATGGTCGATTAAGCAGCTAAGCTCCCTGAATACTATATAAAATTTTATGCTTTTCCTAAAATAGAGTCAATCGAATACAAAAAAAGATTTAGGGGTCAAGGGTTCCAGGGTTCGAGGGCATTTGAATTATTATTTTTTACTACCATAAATTTTAAAATTATGTTAATTTAAGTTTGTTATGGAGACCTCAAGAGATAAAGAAATTAGGATGACTCCTTCTATGAGGAGGGAGATTATAAAGATAGTGGATGAGCGTATAAGAGAGGCTCATGTCACAAGGGAGGATTTTACTGAGCTTAAGAACATAGTAAAGGAGCTTGCCGAAGCACAGAGGAATAGTGAGCAGCGACTTACAAGGCTTGAGATTGCAGTTAATGAGCTTGCTGAGGCACAGAAGCGAACAGAGCAGAGGGTTGAGGAGCTTGCTGAGGCACAGAAGAATAGCGAGCAGCGACTTACAAGGCTTGAGATTGCGGTTAATGAGCTTGCCGAAGCACAGAGGAATAGCGAGCAGCGACTTACAAGGCTTGAGATTGCAGTTAATGAGCTTGCTGAGGCACAGAAGCGAACAGAGCAGAGGGTTGAGGAGCTTACCGAGGCACAGAGGAATAGTGAGCAGCGACTTACAAGGCTTGAGATTGCAGTTAATGAGCTTGCCGAGGCACAGAAGCGAACAGAGCAAAGGGTTGAGGAGCTTGCTCAAGCTCAGAAGCGAACAGAGGAGGAGCTCCGTAAACTGATTGAAGAGCATTCAAAGACAAGGGAGCAGTTGGGCGGGCTTTCTATTACAGTAGGATACATTTTAGAAAATGAGGCAATGAGGGCTTTGCCAACACTTTTGGAGGAGGAGTTTGGTCTTAAGGTTGAGGGTCGATTGGTGAGGAAATTTTTGACAGATATAAATGGCAATCCAATGGAGGTAAATATATTTGGTGAAGCCATAAAAGATGGTGAGCGGTTTTTGATAGTTGGAGAGAGTAAAAGTCAACTTTCTACTGGAGGAGTTGATGAGTTTATAAGGAAGAAGCTCGATAGATTATCCAAACCCGAGGGAATTGGATTATTCCCAATTTTAGTTACCCATATGATTACTGCGCCCGATGTGGTTAATTATGCCTTATCAAAGGGAATAAGAAGAGTTTACTATTCATATGAATTTGGGAAGTGAAATATATAAAACATTTTTAAAGTAAAAGGATTTAAGAATGGTTAGGAGGCGGACTGAAATTAATGATGATTTGAAGAATTTCAAAGAGGAAATTGTCAAGCAATTTCACATCATCTCTGAGGGTCTAATTGATCAGATTAAACAAGTTGCTGAAGGGGTAGTTACAGTTAACCAAAAGGTTGATCGTTTTCGTGAAGAAATAAAAGAAGAAGTCGAACAAAGATATGGAATGCTATCTAATGCTATTATAGAGGTAAACAAAAAATTGGAGGAGACTCGGCAGGAGGTTAGGGAGGTAAGGCAGGGGTTAGAGGAGACTCGTCAGGATGTTAGGGAACTTCGGAATGATTTGAATGAGACTCGGCAGGAGGTTAGAGAGGTAAGGCAGGGGTTAGAGGAGACTCGTCAGGATGTTAGGGAACTTCGGAATGACCTGAATGAGACTCGGCAGGAGGTTAGGGAGGTAAGGCAGGGGTTAGAGGAGACTCGTCAGGATGTTAGAGAGCTTCGGAATGACCTGAATGAGACTCGGCAGGAGGTTAGGGAGGTAAGGCAGGGGTTAGAGGAGACTCGTCAGGATGTTAAAGAGCTTCGGAATGATTTGAATGAGACTCGTCAGGAGGTTAGGGAGGTACATCAAGAGTTAAAAAAGACGCATCAAGAAATGAAGGCTGAGTTTAGAGAAGTTCAGCAGGATCTTAGAAAAGAAATTTATAAAACAAACAGTGATTTAAAGATTGAGATTCAGAATGCTCAAAAGGAGATTTTAGCAGCAACTAAATTATCTTATGCTGAATTAGATAGACGTATAAGCACACTTGAAAAGGAATTTATAGAACTGAAGAATAGAGTGGAAAAAATAGAAAGCCGTTCTGTTTCATAAAATTATTCGAATCTCCAGTCCAATTTTAAGCCAAATTATAATAATATAGAATTTAACCTTCTTCTCAACTAATCAAAATGATTAAATATTTAGTTGTTTTTAAATTGGCCTGGATTGAAAGGATGGCCTATAGGTTAAACTTTTTTATGGAAATCCTAAGTGGAATTTTTTCCTCCCTTATTGTTATTTTTTTATGGATTGCCATTTATAGGTATTCGGGAAAAGAAATTATTGGTGGGTATTCACTTTCGGAGATGATTACTTATCTCTTAGGCGGTGGATTGATAAATAGTTTTATATTAACAACGGCAGAAAATCCCGAGACAAGCCAAAATATTCAGGATGGGACTCTTTCGAACCTTCTTATTAAACCAATTAGTCCTTATTGGTTATGGTTTGCTCGCGATTTCGGGAGTAAAGCATTCTTTTTTTTATTGGGTTTGGTAGGATATATAGTTGTCTCAATTTTCTTTATGAATCATATAAAATTTGCTCCCAATATAGAAGTTTTTATACTTTTTGGGATTTCTCTTATTCTTTCATCAATTCTACAATTTTTAATATTTGAATCTTTGAGTTTACTTTCTTTCTGGGTCGAAAACACTTATGGTCTGCGGTTTACCATGCGTGTCATTATGGAAATTATAGGCGGTGCTATAATTCCAATCTCTTTTTTCCCACAATTACTTCAAAAAATATTCTTCATTCTCCCATTTCCATTTCTCATTTACCTGCCTATGAAAATATATTTAGGGAAGATTGCGCTTGATCAAGTTTTTTTGGAATTTTTAAAAGAAGGAGGATGGATTTTAGGGCTTGGAATTTTAAATTTAATGGTTTGGAAAAAAGGAATTAAGCACTATGTAGCAATGGGAGACTAAAAAAAGAAATAATGGAATAATGGAATAATGGAATATTGGAATATTGGAATAATGGAAGATTGGAAGATTGGAATATTGGAATATTGGGGGGAAAACCAACACCAATCACCAGTCACCATTCACTAATCACCAATCACCATTCACCAATCACCATTCACCAATCACCATTCACTAATCACCATCACTAATCACTAATCACCAATCACCAAAAAATGTTTCGTTATTTAAAGATTTTTGGACTTTTTGTGAAGATTGGATTAATGCGGCAGATGGCTTATAGACCACATTTTTTCATGATGGTGGCTGGTAAAATAATCCGTATAATACTACTTTTTTTCTTCTTTCAAGCCATTTTTTTAAAAATAGATAAAATTGGCCAGTGGACATTTGATCAGGTTCTTATTCTCTTTGCTACCTTTCATATGGTTGATTTTTTAATGAGTATCACATTTCAGAGAAATTTAACACAATCTCTTCCACGCTGGATCCAGACAGGAGAGCTCGATACAAGACTTTTGCTTCCGATAAATCACCTTTTTTTGGTCTCTTTTGAAAATATTGACCTTATGGACTTGTTCAGTTTTATTCCATCTCTCGCTTTTCTTGGTTTTGTCATTTTGAATTTAAATTTAACTTTTAACTTTTGGCAGTTTCTCGTATATTTAATATTGATTATTAATGCCCTTATCTTCCTTTATGCTCTTAATCTTATTGTAGCATCCATCTCATTCTGGACAGTTCAATCCTATGGAATTGGTAGAATTCTGGATAATATTTTTAAAATAGGCCGTTATCCACTGGATATATTCGAAGGATTCTGGAAGATCTTTTTTATTTATTTTTTCCCATTAATATTAATTGCACAAATTCCTGTTCAAGCATTATTAAAGGCTTTATCATTTCAGTTTATTCTTTTTTCATTTTTTGTAAGTGGAGTCTTTTTAATCATAGCATTGATGTTCTGGAAGAAAGGAATTAAAAATTACCTATCCGCAAGCACTTAATTACCAAAACACTTAACACTAACACTAACACTAACACTAACACTAACACTAATATTCTACTTCCCATGCAGGCAATCCATACAAAAGAGCTTTCTAAAAAATACTGGTTTTATGAGAAGACACCTGGTTTTTTAGGTTCCGTTAAAAACCTTTTCAAAGGCAAAAAAGTATTTGTTGAAGCAGTTAAAGGAATAAATCTCGATGTTGAGATGGGCGAGATTGTTGGCTTTATTGGACCGAATGGAGCAGGAAAAACCACAACATTAAAGATGCTTTCAGGAATCCTCTATCCAACAGCAGGAGAAGTTGAGGTATTAGGTTTTTTACCATTTAAACGGGAAAAGAAATTTCTTTCTCAAATTGCATTTGTTTCAGGCCAGAGAAGCCAGCTATTCTGGGATTTGCCAGCAAGAGAATATTTCAATTTTTCACAGACGGTTTATGAGATTCCGGAAAAGGTTTTTAAAAAAAATTTAGATATGTTAGTTCAACTCCTTGAAATTGAGGATATCTTAGATATCCCGCAAAGAAAACTCTCTTTTGGCCAGAGAAAACGCTGCGAGCTTGTAGGAGCTTTGCTTCATGACCCAAAGGTTATATTCCTTGACGAACCAACTAATGCCCTCGATTTAATCAATGCCCGCAAAGTTAGGGAATTCATATCAAATAAAGGGAAGGAAGGGAAATATACTATTATTCTAACATCTCATAATATGACAGATATTGAACAAGTATGTAAAAGGGTTGTGATTATTAATAAGGGAAAAATTATTTATGATGGAGCAATTGAGACTCTCAGCAGTTTAGATGGATTTAAGAAAAAGATGAAGATTATTTTTAATGGCACCTACGATAGAGATAAGATTAAAGAGCTTGGAAGGGTTGTTCATCTAAATGATCAAGAGGTATTAATGGAGGTTTCACCTGAAGAAACAGCTCGAGTAGCCTCAAACATATTTTCAAATTTTCCAGTGAGGGATATTAGTATTGAAAATCCTCCTCTTGAAACAATTATCGAATCCCTCTATAAAAAATGATATAATTTATACACTAAACACTAAACACTATATTATGATTCGAAGCCTCGTTTTTTTAATCTTTTCTATAGCTACAATCGTTGCCTTTTTTACCCCGCTAAGAGAATTGGCAAAGATGTCTACCAAAAGTGAGCTTTACTCACATATTCTTTTAATTCCAATTATCAGTGGATATTTTCTTTTTGGAAAGAGAAGAGAGGTTCTATCATCAGCAAAATATTCATATATACTTGGCCCTTTAATCTCTCTAAGCGGATTATTTTTATACATATTTAGTCTCAATCAAGCGACAAATCTTAATGCAAATGATTTCATGTCTCTTAAAATCTATTCTATCGTATTATTTTGGTCAGGTGGGTTTCTTTTCTTCTATGGAATCAAGTCTTTTCGAATGGCTATATTTCCGTTACTATTCCTTTTCCTCTTTGCACCACTGCCAAGTATCGTGGTTGAAAAATTTATTCTCTTTCTTCAAATCTGTTCAACAGAGGCTACATATTTTCTTTTTAAGATAACAGGAGTTCCAATTCTAAAGGAAGGATTCACTTTCCATTTGCCTGGGCTTAGCATTGAGGTGGCCAAACAGTGCAGTGGAATCAGGTCAAGTTTGGCTCTCATCATTACAAGTCTTATTGCAGGTGAGTTTTTCCTTAAGACAAAATGGAAAAAATTGGTATTAGTTCTTTGTGTAATACCAATTACGATATTTAAAAATGCTTTAAGGATTACTATTCTTTCACTATTAGGAACATATGTAGACCAAAGAATACTGGGAAGTGAGCTTCATAGAAGTGGAGGGATTCCATTCTTTGTTTTAGCGCTTCTTTTTATGGCTCCTATTCTCATATGGTTAATTAAGACTGAGAAAAAAAAAGGTAAATAATAATGGAATAATGGAATGGCTCACAAAAGATCGCAAAGAGCATAGAGCAAAGAGCAAAGGGCAAAGAGCAAAGAGCATAGAGTAAAGAGCATAGAGCATAGAGAAAAGAGCATAGAGCATGTGGGTTTATTATGTTTATATAATGGATATACAAATAGAAAAATAAATTATCCTCTACCCGTGGGGGAGAGGAGGGAGGTGAGGGGGATAATAAAATAATGGAATATTGGAATAATGGAATAAGGGAAGATTGGAAGATTGGAATATTGGAATATTGGAATAATGGAATAATGGAATATTGGAATATTGGAATATTGGGATTAAGGGATGAATAATTTTGGAATAATAATATCATTTGGGGCTGCGGCTTTAAGTCTTGGTCTTGCTGTATTTGTGCTTTTGAAGGATAGACATTCTTTCCAGCACCGAGTATTTGCAGCCGGTATGATTGCATTTGCCCTGGAATCAGTATTTACAGGCCTTAGCCTCCAAAACCATTTAACTGAAATCATACTCCGATGGCAGAGGATTCGCCTCGCTATAGGAGGATTAATTCCACCAATATGGCTTCTTTTCAGCCTTACCTTCACACAAGAAAATTATAAAGAATTGATAAAAAGATTGAAGTGGTTTCTCATATTCTCCTTTGCAATTCCTCTAATTTTTGGAATTGGTCTGAATAGAGTTCTTATTAGAGATGTTGCCTTTGATGAATCATCTAAGTGGATAATTGGCCTTGGAAGGTTAGGCCAATTTCTTTATATAGTAATCATTATTATTACTGTTATTGTAATAATGAATCTTGAACGAACCCTACGGATTTCAAGAGGTCATATACGATGGCAAATCAAGTTTATGATAATTGGATTGGGAGGAGTTTTCGCCCTTCGAATTTACACAGGTGGACAGACATTGATGTTTCGAGCTGTAGATATGGGACTCGAAATTGTAAATGCTTTTGGCCTAATTGTTGCGGATATTCTCATAGCACGATCACTTTTTAGGCTTAAGATACTTTCCATAGAGTTCTATCCTTCACAAGCAGTTCTTTACAGTTCATTTACAGTTATACTTGCAGGAATCTATTTCATCGTCGTAGGGATTCTTGTAAATCTATTTAGATATTTTAATTTGGGGCAGGCTCTTGCATTAAGAGTTTTTTTTGTATTTTTGGCCTTTCTTGGACTCTTCGTTTTACTTTTCTCTGATAGAGTTCGACATAAGATAAAGTATTTCATTTCGACCCATTTTAAAAGGCCAACCTATGACTATAGAAAAGAATGGATGAAATTTACTGAAGAAACCTCAATGATTACTGATCCTGATACCCTATGTATGAAAGTGGCAAGAATGATTTCAGATACGCTTGAGGTTCTTTCTGTAACAATATGGCTTTTTGATGAAAACTATGATAGACTGAAACCTCTGGGATCAACTATTTTTTCAAATAGTGGAATTGGCCATAGGATTTCAGATGAAGTTGGAACTAAACTCATACAGGCACTTAAAGATCAAGAAGGGCCTGTAGACCTTGATGATCCAAAAATCTCTTGGGCAGAAGATCTTAAACAATCCATGCCCGAGGCTTTTCAGGAAGCAAGAATTCGTTATTGTGTTAGACTTTCAGCAGGAGGGAGATTTTTGGGATTAATTACTTTAGGAGAAAGAGTTGGGTATGAATCTTTTTCATTTGAAGAATTTGACCTTCTTAAAACTATGGCGGATCAGATTGCAGGAAGCCTGCTAAATCTTAAGCTTGCTGAAGAGCTCCGTAAATCAAAAGAAATGGAAGCCTTTCAAACCATTTCTGCATTTATGATACACGACCTTAAAAATCTTGCCTCAACCCTTTCTCTCACCATGCAAAATCTTCCAGTCCATTTTGAAAATCCTGAATTCAGGGAGGATGCATTAAGAATTATTAACCAATCTGTTACGAAAGTAAATAACATGTGCGCTCAGCTTTCCATGTTAAGTAAAAAGATTGAATTAAAAAAGGTTGAAACAGACCTAAATGAACTCATCCTGCGTTCTATACCTTCTATAAATGGAGGAGAGAATATTCTGGTTTCTCATGAGCTTTTACCAATTCCCAAAATTTTTGTTGATCCAGAACAGATTCAAAAGGTTATAACAAATCTAATAATAAATGCCCGAGAGGCATTAATCAATGGAGGCATGATTAATATTAAAACTTTCAAAAAAGAGGCTTGGGCAATCATTTCGGTGAGTGATAATGGGTGTGGGATGTCAAAAGAATTTATGGAACAATCTCTATTTAAGCCCTTTAAAACAACTAAAAAGCAAGGAATGGGGATTGGACTTTATCAGAGTAAGACAATTGTTGAGGCTCATGGTGGGAGAATTGAAGTGGAAAGCCAAGAGGGAAAAGGCAGCACCTTCAGAGTTTATTTGCCACTTCATAATAATTGAGTAAAGTTTCAAGTTGCGGGTTTCGAGTTACGGGTTTCGAGTTACGGGTTTCGAGTTTCGAGTTACGGGTTTCGAGTTACGAGTTAAAGGAGTTTAATATGAAAAGTTATAAAGATTTAGAAATTTATAGAATTGCTTATGATTTAGCTGTAAAAGTACACAAATTTTCATTATCATTACCACAATACGAGCTCTATGAAGAGGGGAGTCAATTAAGAAAATCCTCTAAAAGTATTCCGTCCTGCATAGCCGAAGGATATGGCCGAAGAAGATATAAAGCCGAATTTATAAGATTTCTAACTTATGCCCATGCTTCATGCGATGAAACTATTGTCCATTTGAATTTTATAAAAGATATTCATAATGTTGATTCTTTTTCAATTAATAAATATCTTGAATTTTACGAAGATTTAGGAAGTAAAATAAATAAATTTGTTCATTATGTCGAGAAAGAATGGAAGACTCATAAAAAATCATTAGCCAGTAACTCGTAACTTGTAACCCGAAACTTTATGGTTAAACAGAATTTTTCCTCTCTGAAGCCAAAACTACTCATTGTTGAGGATGATTCTTCGATTGCCACTCAGATGAAGTGGGCACTTTCGAAGGATTACGAAATCTTCCTGGCAGAGAATCGCGAAAAGGCTATTGAGATTTTTGAAAAGGAAAGGCCTCCTGTCCTAACATTAGATTTGGGGCTTCCTCCACGTCCCTCTGAGCCTGAAGAAGGGTTCAATACAATCAAGGAAATTATGGGGATAGATTCTTTTGTAAAGATTATCATCATCACAGGTCAAGATGAGAAGTCAAATGCATTAAAGGCTATTGGTCTTGGAGCATATGACTTTTTCTGTAAACCCATACAGATTGAGGAACTTAAAGTTGTTCTTTCAAGGGCTTTTTACCTTTCTGGACTCGAAAGAGAATATCGAGAATTTCGAGAAAGCCTTCAGATTGATGCCTTTGAAGGAATGATTGGGACAAGTCCTCAGATGCAGTCCATATTTAATGCGATTAGAAAAGTTGCCACTGCAGAAGCTCCAGTTTTAATTATTGGAGAAAGTGGAACTGGAAAGGAGCTTGTGGCAAGAGCAATCCATCGCTTAAGTGAAAGGAGGAAAGGACCATTTGCTGTAATCAATTGCAGTGCTATTCCTGAAACTCTTCTCGAGAGTGAACTTTTCGGCCACGAGAAAGGGGCCTATACAGGTGCACATATCCAGAGGAAAGGACGATTTGAGAAGGCAGACGGAGGGACTCTTTTCTTGGATGAAATTGGAGAACTTTCATCTGCCCTTCAGGTGAAACTTCTTCGTTTTCTGCAAGAGCAGAAAATCGAAAGGGTTGGTGGAAGAGAAGAGATATCTGTAGACGTTCGGATTCTTGCAGCAACAAATAGAGACCTTAAAGAAGCTATGAAGGAAGGGAAGTTTCGAGAAGATCTTTATTATCGTCTCAGTGTAGTTGTGATTTCCCTTCCACCTTTAAGGGAGAGGGAAGGGGATGTTTTAGTTTTAGCAAATGCCCTTTTAAATCGATATGCAAAAGAGAATAAAAAGAAAGTTACCGGATTTACTCCACAAGCCATAACTGCTATTGAATCTTATCATTGGCCTGGAAATATTCGTGAACTTGAGAATCGTATAAAACGTGCAGTAATCATGGCTGAAGGATCTAAATTGACTCCAGAAGATTTAGAACTTACATCCACATTTGAAAAATATAGAGGGAAAACCCTTAAAGAGGCCCGCGAAGAACTTGAAAGGGATTTAATTGAAAGGGCAATCTATAAGAATAAAGGAAATATCTCAAAAGTTGCTGAAGAATTAGGTATCAGCCGACCAGCACTTTATGAGATAATGGAAAAGTTGGGAATAAATAAATAAGGGGAATAAGAATAATGGAATGGCTCACAAAAGATCGCATAGAGCAAAGAGCAAAGGGCATATAGCATAGAGTATTATGTTAAGAAAAAAAGCTTGGGTTTATTGGGATTATATAATGGATATACAAATGGAAAATAAATTATCCTCTACCCTTGGGGGAGAGGAAGGAGGTGAGGGGGATAATAAAATAATGGAATATGGGAATATTGGAATATTGGGGTAATGGAATAATGGGAGATTGGAAGAGGTTAGAGTATTTCTGGAGAAATTTCGGAGATCATCTTAATAGGGAGTGCAAAAATATTTTTTCTTAAAGGATAGTATTCTTCACCAGGATAAATGACAAAGCCCTTTTTACAAGAGAGTTCTTCAAAGGCAATAGAAAACCCCTTCTCGAGTTTAGGGCTTAATGAATATTTAATCTCAAAAGCTATAGGTCGGTTCCTTCGGTCAAGAATTACTAAATCAATTTCTGCCCCTGCTAAAGTCCTGTAAAAGTATAAAAGTGTATTTTCTGGAAGAAAATTTGCAATTTGTTCAATTACAAACCCTTCCCATGAATTTCCAACAACAGGATGGCCCTGAAGATCCTCAAATGATCCAATCCTTAACATGGCATGAAGAAGTCCTGAGTCACGAATATAGACCTTTTGAGATTTAGTCAATCTTTTTTTAATGTTGATATGATAAGGAAAAAGCTGTCTTACAATAAAAGTATCTGTTAGGATATCCAGATAGTTTCTCACAGTTGGAGCTGAGAGTCCAAGACTTTTCGCAATCTGACTTGCATTCCAAAGTTGACCGTGATAGTGAGAAATCATCATCCAAAATCGCCTTAAATTCATTGAAGGGATTTTAATTCCTAATTGGGGGATGTCTCTTTCAAGATAGGTTCGAATAAATGCCTCTCGCCATTTAAAACTTTCATCATCCTTTTCTGAAAGGAAGCTTAAAGGAAGTCCACCTCTTAACCATAATTTTTTAAGATTATCAAAACCAACCTCTTGGAGATTTAAAGGGTTAAGTTCATGATAGATAATTCTACCTGATAGAGTTTCTGAAGATTTTTTAATTAGATCTGGAGATGCGGATCCGAGGATAAGAAATCTTTTTGAAGACCTATTTTTATCAACAAGGGCTCTTAATATTGGAAATAGTTCTGGCATTCTCTGAATTCGTCAATAATTATTAATTTATCAGAAAATTGGCTAAGATATAACTCGGGGTCCTGAAGTTTCATAACATCCGAAGGAAGTTCAAGATCCAGATAAATAGCATTTTTTGATTCTTTTAATATCATATTGGCAAGAGTCGTTTTCCCCACTTGTCGACAACCTATAAGTCCTACAATTGGGTATTTTGAAAGAGATTCCTTGATAACCTTTTTTAACATTCTTTTTATCATGCTTGAATATTAAAATAAGAACTTTCATTTTTCAAGGAAAATTTAATATTGAATAAGGAAATAATGGAATGATGGAATTATGGAATGATGGAATAATGGAATTTTGGAATAATGTAAGACTTAAAAATCCACCTTCTCAAATGAGTTGGTGGGTTTTTTGTTTTTAAAATGAATGAAATTGGCACGTTTCATCATAATAAGAATTTTTTATACTTTTTTATTTCATTATTCCAGTATTCCAGTATTCCAATATTCCAATATTCCAATTATCTTTCTTTTCCTCCTTTGACATTTTTTTATTCATAAAATAAGATGATTAGTGAAAGGAAATAGGGGAGAACTTGATGATGGATAGGGGTTTAAACTCAGCACTCAAAAATTTAGCCCAAAAATTTGGGATTGACCTTATCTATCTTTTTGGGTCTCAGGCTGAAAAGGGGAAAAGTTATATCGAGGGGGAAAGAGTCACATTGGAGGAGTTTTCGGATCTCGATATTGCTATCTCATTTAAAAAACCACCTGAACATTTGATCCATGTTTATGGAGAGCTTTTTATGGAGATTTCGGAGATCTTCGATCCCTTTCATATTGACCTTGTTTTTATCCATGAGATGAACCCACTCTTTCAGTATGAGATTATTAAGGGTATCAGAATTTATGAAGAGGATGAAAGCGTGGCTGAAGATTTTGAAGAAATGGTGATGAAAAAGGCTGCGGATTTAGCTTTTAAAAAGAGAATGATGGATAGGGATATTATGGAGGCTATAGAAGATGGTTATTTCGAATTTGAATATAAGCCGGCTCCTTGAGCTTTTAAGATATTTGGAGGAATGCCTAAAGGAATTGCGACCTTTCTCAAAGATGTCAAAAGAAGAATTCCTTTCGGATAGAAAAAATCCTCCATTTGTCGAAAGTTATTTGAGAAGAAGCCTCGAGGTCGTCTTTGATATTGGGAGGCATATCCTCTCCAAGATCTATGGTTTTAAGGAAATCGAGTATAAAGCTATTGCTAAGGGACTTGGAGAAAAGGAGGTTATATCCCAAAGACTTTCCAGGGAACTTTATAAAATGGCTGGATATAGAAATCGGTTGGTTCATTTTTATCGAGACGTTACCTCTGAAGAACTCTATGAAATAATAACGAGCCATTTAGGGGATTTTGAACGATTTTCACAAGAAATCGTTTCATTTATTAAAGCCTATGAGAAAAGTAAATCATAAAATTTCAATGGATTCTCGAATCAAAAAGATATTAAGATCTCTAAGAAAATATAATCCTAAAAAGGTCATTCTTTTTGGATCCCATGCAAAGATGTCTTATGACCGGTATAGCGATATTGATCTTATTATAATCAAAAAAACGAGAAAAAGATTTCTTAATCGCATTAAAGAGGTATTAGAGATTATTAAACCTGATTATCCGATTGATATTCTGGTTTATACTCCAGAGGAATTTCAAAGAATGATCTCAAAAAGGAATCCATTCATTGAGTTTGTTATTAAGGAAGGGAAAGTGATTTATGAAAAATCCCGAACACGAATCGAAACGCTGGTTTGAGCAAGCCAAATATGATCTTAAGACGGCCCAATGGAATCTTAAAGGAGAACTTTTTGCTCCTGCCTGTTTTTGGGCACAACAATCTGCTGAAAAAGCCGTTAATGCATTCCTCTATTCAAAAGGTGAAAGAGTAGTTATTGGTCATTCGGTTGCTGAATTGTTGGAAAGAGGTAAAAAATATGATAAAGATATTAAAAAGCTTGTTTCACTTGGAATAATATTAGATCGATTTTATATCCCTACTCGATATCCCAATGGTCTTCCAGGAGGAGTTCCTGCCCATAATTATAAGAAGAAAGATGCAATTGAAGCAATAAAGATTGCTAAGAGGATATTAGATTTCATTTCCGATAAAATCGAATAATATCTTTTTACGAAATTATTACGCTTACAGTATTCTGATATTCTACTCCTCTATTGTTATCGAATAATCTAAGAAAAAGTGAATAAAATCATAAGGGTTCAAGGGTTCAAGGGGTCAAGGGGTCCAGGAGTCCAGGGGTTTGAAAAGGATAAGCACTAAGCACTAAACACTAACCACTCAACACTTATAAACTAAATTAGCTGTCGGAAAACCTTACAATTTTAAAATTCCTGAAGCCTTAAAAATTTTTTTGCTAACTTATTGTTTTTAATTATTTTTCCTAAACACTCAACACTCAAAATTTAAAATCTAAATTAGCTGTCGGAAAACCTTACAAAATCAATCTATTTCCCCAAATTATGAATTTAAAAAGCATGAATATTTTCGATAAGTTACGATTTCCCAAAATTTGGCACACAAATTGAATATTTTTAATTAAAACAATAAAAAAAAGAGGATTAAGATGAAAATATTAAAAATTTTAATAATTACAATTTTTATTATATTTGTAATAATTACTAATTCTTATGCAATTACTCTTTTTTATTTAACACAACCAGGTGATGATGGTCCTGGAGAGGGATTTCTATACAAGCTTGATTATGACGTATCTTCCCCAGGAAAGTATAGCGCAAAATTTAATATCAAAACTCCAGGTGGTTCATTTTTAACTCCATGGTATGCAGGATGGTTTACTTTTAAATTTGTTGCGGGAGATAATGCCGCATCTATAATTAATCTTTCTTTTCCTACTAACTCAGGTCTTTGGTCCGTAATTCCCCCTATTGTAAATATCTATGGTGGGACTAATATTGGACAAGGAGGAAGATCAGGATTTTATGTAAGCTCGTTAAATAATGAAGATGGTGAGCTTCCTTTTCCTTATAATGAATTAATTCCATTAACAACTTTTAATTCAGAAACTTATGAATTTACTTTTCAATTTCAAACCAATTTAAATGTTTTTGATGATGAAATTCCTTTCCAAGTAGGCTTCTATGATGGATTAACAGGAGGTGGAAAAATTATTACAGAAAGATTAAGTAAAACGTTATCAGTTCCCGAACCTGGAATTCTTTTATTGCTGGGGTTGGGGTTGAGTGCGGTTGGAATTGGATCGAGATATATAAAAAAAATTGGGTGAAAAGTAAAAAGTGAAAAGTGAAAAGTTAAAAGTGAAAAGTTAAAAGTTAAAAGTGAGAGAGCCCACCACCTAAAAAAGGTTGGTGGGTTTTTTGTTTTCAATATTCCAATATTCCATTACTCCATTATTCCAACAATCCACCATTTCATTATTCCATCATTCCAATATTCCAATATTCCAATATTCCAATATTCCAATATTCCAATATTCCAATATTCCATTATTCCATTATTTTATTATCCCCCTCACCTCCTTCCTCTCCCCCAAGGGTCTGATCTTAGCACACGCTTGACACCGAGGGGGAAAGATGTTATAAGGGGTTCATGTATGTTTATGGACAATATTTTCCCAAATCTATTCTGGATCGAATTCAAGAGACTATCCAAAAAGAGCCATCTATATCTCAAA
>Ga0078972_1004765_pt1 | contig 36186 bp, 40 predicted proteins | sample YelNatPaOPGAMG01_FD_67568 | JGI IMG/M metagenome (GOLD analysis project Ga0078972, IMG submission 67568) | Hot spring thermophilic microbial communities from Obsidian Pool, Yellowstone National Park, USA - OP-RAMG-01 (SPADES assembly) (version 2) | ecosystem: Environmental > Aquatic > Thermal...
ATAGCTTGGTGCATTCTTCTTGATCTGGGTCAAAACCAAAGATAAAAAGCTTATCTATATGATCTAAAAATCTATCTGCAAAACCCCATCTACACCCAACATCTACTATATGATACATTTTCAAAAACCCCTTCCCAGCTAAGGGAAGGGGAGAGATTTTAGAGATTAATAAGAGAAGTTAGCAGAATTAACGCTTGAGGTATTTAACACGTTGACGGGGATACGTTTTAGCATATTGTTAAATGTTGCGTAAGCATCAGCTGTTATATTGTTTGGACTAGCGTTTGAACCACTGATATATATAACAAGTGGCACACCAGATTGCCATGCTGTTGGATTGAGACCTGTACACAACGATGCCAATGTTGCTAAGTTTATGTAAAACACATTGGGACTGCTTGTAGATGTTAATATGCCGTTTGTTGGACAGCTGGCGCTTGGATTGTTCAGAACGCTTATACTTGCTATAGAAGCGCTTCCTGGCATAGATATGGTGATATAACCAGATTGTATAACGTTGTTGCCAGCAGGTGCTAAAGCGTCTGGTATATAGAGTTGTGTACCACCAATTGCGAATGTCAAGAAGTTTTGAGAACTAGATAAGTATGAGTAACTATTGCTGCTTGTGCTTGTTATAGAAGAGATATATATCGTGCCAGGTTGTATATTGCCAGAGTTGGAGAAGTAAAAGGTTGCTGTGTTTGAATAAGGTGAGCCAAACACTGCATCAGTAGCAGTAGTAGCTAATGATAAGCTTACAGTAGCACTACCTGTCCCTTGAGTATAAGTTGAAGATGCGCTATCGTTGGTGGTAGAACTAAAACCAGCAGATATATTAGACACAGAACTTGGTATACCATTAAATACAACAGCTAGAGTGTCTGAATTTATAGAGACAGAAAAGCCAGTAGACGAAGAAATCGTCATGGTGTTATAAGCAGTACTACTACTATCACTATAATTGCCACTTACAAATGTGCTCAAGCTACTTGGGTTTATGGTAGCTGTACCAGCATTAGCTGGTGTAACAGTTAGCTGTTGCACTACTTTTGCTAACGTTACTGAGCTTGGTGTATCGTTACCAACGTTTGAGCTATAGGATAGGGCTATAGAGCTTGTGCCTTGAGAACCATTAACGATAAATGAGGTACTAGCAGCACCACCACTTATTGTGTATGAAATATTAGCGCTTAGACCACAGTTGCTAAATGTTAAGCTGTTCTGCCCAGTATAAGATGTTGTAGCACTACACATAGAAGTGCTTCCAGTACTAATTGTGTAAGAATTGTCAGCTGAAGCACCATTGACATATTCAAAACTAGCCCCGCTCAATGTTAACGTAACCTGAGCATTGGATGGGTAACCTGCGCTTAGGGATACAACAGGAGCTGGAAGCGTTACGCCGTTTGGAAGATATTCTTTAGCAATAGTATTGACTATAGATGTTACCGTGGCCCCATGTGCCTCATGGGATATGACACCTACACTTGCTACCGCAACAAAAGCGCCCAATAGCGCTGTACTTTTAATCTTTCGCATATTCTTTTACCTCCTAAAAATTTTTGCTTCTAAAAGTATAGCAAATTATTTTTCATTTGTCAAGTGTTTTTGTAAAAATCTCTTCCCACATATCTTTTATAAGGTCTTTGTGAAATAGCTTTGCCCTTTCTAAAGAGTAATTTGCATTTTCTTCGTAAAATGTTTTATCGGCTTTTAGTCTAAATATCATATCTTTTAGCTCTTCTTTTGTGCTGTAAAAAAGCCCATCTTCACCAAGTACATATTTTGTGATATCTGATCTGTAGGCAATACATGGTATGCCAACAGACATCGCTTCAAGAAGTGAAAGTCCAAAGGCTTCTTTTGCTTTTGATGTAAAAACAAAAACAGAGGAGTGCTCTTTCATATATCCTATAGGGTCTTCCACAAAACCCAAAAATGCTGATGGGTAAAAAGCCTTGGTTTTAGCTCTTTTAGCTCTTTGGCAAAAACAAGGTCTTGTCCGTCTCCAAGAAAATCTACATCTATATCTGTACCCTTTAGTGTTTGAGATAGCTCTTGCCAGTCTTTATCTGATTTTAAAGTCCCCACCCAAGCCACTCTGAAGTTTTCATTGTATGATTTTGGTTTTGACTCTACTTTTTCAATCCAGTTTGGTATAACCTTTAGTTTTTCTACTGGAAGATTTCCCTTTGATGCTATACTATCTTTTGAAGGTTCTGATACAAAGACTATATACTTTACATTGGGGTTTTTGGTAAACTCCGTCCAAGCTTCTATCTCAGGTTTTGAACAAAAACTAAAATAATCTGCATGCACCCATAGTATAGTGTTTGGATGCAAGTCTATTGAAGATTGATTGTTTATAATAAGTATATCGTATTTTTTTATATCTTCTTTGATTTTTTCAAGCTCTTGAGACATTTTATCTACAGGATAGTACAAAGATATAGTTTTCATACCAAGTTTTTGGGCTTTTTCTAAAAGAAATTTCCTTGAGGTTAAAACGCTTATATCGTAATCTTTTTTTAAAAGCTCATAAAACTTCAAAATCATCTTCTGTCCACCACCCATAAAGGTAGCGTCGTTGTGAGCATCGCTCCAAAATACATCCACTATCAAGATTTTTGGTTTTTTAGCTTTTGGCATATAGATATTTTAGCATAGAGAGGAGGCTAACAACAGTGTATAAGTTCAGATAGACTGTGAACACAGAGTGGTTTAGCATGTTTTACTTATAGCGTGGCATACTTATCGTGGGTTGATAAAAGAACAGGCAGAGCGGTAGAAGCGCATTTTACTATTGCGTGGCATACTTGTCGGGAATTGACGAGAGAACAGGCACTGGTAGTGTAAGAAATGCTTTTAGCACATACAATGTAAGAAATGCTATGCACACTAGAGCGGCATCAGTGTATTTTAGAGCTAAAGAACAAACAAGTCTGCCACGATTTACAAGTAGATTTCCCTCTACCGTTGGTCATCATCTCATACTGATCTATCTTGAATTGTTCCAAGCTTGTTTGGAGTATTTCAACCTTGTTTTGCAGTTCAAGTATGTCCTTCTTCAAGGCTGGTATCTGATCTGTTTGGTTCTTAATGGGTGTCAACAAATTTGGAATACTCAGTGATGTGTTTGTCTCTACTTTCTGGATAACAGACTTGAATGCATCCAGACTGTTTTTGATGCCAACAAGTGTGGCTTCCATCTCTGATAGGGTATCCCCTTGCTTGAGCACTCTATCCATCAATGAATGAATGAGAAGAGCTTTACTATCATTGATGGTGTCACTATCTTGTGGGGCGTGGCATACTTGTTGGCTTCCATGTTCCATTGAGTTTCTTAGTCTTCTCGGCATATTTTGTCCTCCATACATAAGCATAATATAGCAGAATGCGTTTGTATCGTCAATAGTAGGTGTAGCTGGTATTACTGGTATGATTGGTAATACTTGTATGATGGTTGATCAAAAAAGTCGTTTACAATATACTAATACAAAAAAAATTATCAATGTGTTTGAGTTATTACATAAAAATGGCATTTTGTCAAGTAAAAACGCTTATAAATTCAAACAATAATGTGTTATGTAAGTTATTGTTAATACTTGGTTTTTTAAAAATTTTATAATAAAATAAGAGCTTTCATAAAGGCACAAAATTTTAGAGAATGTGCGGTTTTACCAACAATTATCATAAATAAGCTAAAAAATTACTAATTAGTATCATTGCAAATAAGAAAATTTTGGTTATTATCGCACCAGTATGACCAGTATGACCAGTATGACCAGTATGACTGGTATTACCAGTATGATTTATAAACAATGCATAGTCTTTAAACCTATGGTATAATTGATGTTTGAAGGAAGGTATGAAAACTAAAAAGGTGCAAAAATGAGAGAACAATTGTTTGAAAAATCGCTTAAAAATTTGTTCGTAGGAAACAACATTGAAGGTAAAGGTGGTTTTGTAAACTTAACTAAGATAAGGACTAAGTACTATTAAAAGATAGAGAAGGTGCTAAAAGAGACTAACTAACTGTTAGAACGAGACTTGTCAATAATTTTGTGTCTCATAACAAAATCTCCTGTTGAATATTTGTAAAACTTCATATGAGGACCCTTTTAATGCAGGGACTGGCTTACTCCACTTATTGTTCTTTAAAACATTCATCTAGACAAGGATATTTATCTCAAGAATCGAATTTTACTATTGCATGGCAGACTTGTGGTGCGTGGCAGACTTGTCGTAGGTTTACGAAAGAACAGGCATATACGATGTAAAAAATGCTACGCACACTATAATGGGAGTGAATTTATGGGAGAGTTTGACAAGTACTTGCAAGAAATAGGGATAGAACAGAGCGATGAAATCGCATTTCACTTCGTGGGTTTATTAAAAAACAGGCACTGGTAGTGTAAGAAATGCTAAAGCACACTTACTATAGCTATCCAAGAACCCCTAAGACCTACAAGTATGCCACGGTTTATGGTAATGTTGAACGGGTAATAAGAACAATAGAAGAAGAGCTATGGTTTATAGAAGGGATAGATTATACCATAGATCATCTTAGAGCGATGGTATCGCATTTCACTTCGTAGGTTTATGAAAGAACAGGCAGAGCGATGAAATCGCATTTCACTTCGTGGGTTTATTAAAAAACAGGCACTGGTAGTGTAAGAAATGCTTACAGCACACTACACGATGTAAGAAATGCCTTTGGCACACTAGCCTTTTGAAGAAGTACATAGAAAAATATAACTTTGTAAGACCTACAAGTATACCACGGTTTCATTATTCATTAGGTTATAGAACACCTGCTGAAGTAGCTTACAAGTATGCCACGGTTTATGGCAATGGTATAAAGAATTCTGAGGTGGTGGATCGTGGCAGACTTGTCCTATGATAATGTGTTATAATTTTTTTGTAGGTATGTGTTCACGATGTAGTGAACTTGTACAAACAGTTGACAAATCTTACACAAAAGTGTATAATATATTGATAAAGAGGCTCTGAAAAGAAATGATAACACTTGAATGTTTACTTGAGTTTGAGACTAAAGAAGATATAAACGCTATATTAGATTTAATGCGTAGGTTTTCATCTGCAATGAGATATGCATATAAAAGATTGTTAGAAAGTGAAAAAAGAAAAGATTTAAAGAAAAATATATCAAGATTATTTAACATAAACACAAGATATTCAGATGATGCTATTCTTTTAGCACAGTCTACAATCTCATCATGCAAAGAAAGAGGACAAAATCCAAAAAAGCTTGTATTTGGCTCAAGGAAATTGTTTGAGCAATTAAAGAAAAATCACTTAACGGGCAGAAGAAGAAAAGAACTAAAAGAAAAATGGAAAGAAAGCAGACAGGGAGATTTATATTCAAGAGGCGATAAATCTAAACAAGGAAATCTAAATTTAAGACTGCAGTGGATAAACGATAAGTTATATTTGAGAATAAATATAGGAGATAGACAGTATATTTATGCAAAAGTAATTAGAACTGTAAGCAGGAAGAACGATAAATGGATAGATTTTATGTTAATGCTATTGAAAGTTAAAGAATCTGGTAATTGGTTTCCATATAGTGTTAGATTAACATTGAAAAACGGTAAAGTTTATGCTTTCATATCTGTTGAAGAAAAATTACCACCTATTACAATTAAAAAAGATAGTGGAGTTATAGGTATAGATATAAACGCTTATCCATTCCATTTGGCACTATCAGCCGCATCAAAAGATGGAAATCTGGAAAACTATCAAGCAATAAGCTTGCATGAGTTATTAGATGTTAGCTCAGAGAAAAGACAATATTTAGAGTGGCAAATAGCACATCAAATAATAGAAATTGCCAAGAAGGAAAACAAAGCTATTGCAATAGAAAACTTAGATAAACTACCAAAAGGTAAAAGAGGAGATGGATTTGCTAAACTAAGACAGAAACTGCAAAAGTGGATATACAAGAGATTGTTAAATAAAATAGAGATCACAGCAAGAAGAAATGGAATAGAGATTAGAAAAGTAAATCCAGCATATACATCTTTAATAGGCAAATTAAAATATGCACCACAATTTAACATAGACAAGGATATTGCAGCAGCATTTGTAATAGCAAGAAGAGGATTGGGATATAAGGAAAAACTACCTAAAAACTACAAAGAATTATTAAATGATAAAGATTTTCTTTTATTTAGTGAAGTCAGTATTGAGGATAAGATCGCTAAACTTAAAAAAGAGATAAAAGAAGAGAAAAATGAATACAAAAGAAACAAATTAAAAAGCAAGCTAAGTAAATTAAGAAAAGAACTTAAAGCACTACGACAACATTTGTCGTTTATTATAGAAAGTGAAAAGAGTAAGTCAGTTTCTCAACAACCTGTAAACCAACGGAAGGAACAGGTGAGAGGTTCCGCTTATGCGGGATACAAAAACTGGCAAGTTCTTTTCACAGCCTTTGCCTTTTCTTGCCTTGAGAGTTATAGAGACTTTTCTCCCTTGAAAAGGGTAATGATTTCAAGGGATTGGGTAAGAATGGCAAACGGGTTAGTTCCTCCTCTTGGTCAGGGGACGGCTATGCAAAGCTGTTTAAGCAGTTTTGTATAGATTGATTGACCAGGTTGATGCATGAGATATAAAATCTGCCCAAACTGTGGCACTAAAAATCCCGAAGAGGAGTTTTTGTGTATAAATTGCATGACAGATCTATCAAATGCCAATATCACCGAAGAAGAAGCTAAACAAAAAGACAAACCACCCCAAGACGATGAGTTTAAAACCATTGTGGAAACAAAAGAAAAGCTTGTATTAGAACATGAGAAATTCAAAATAGAAGTATACTCTGGTGATATAGTAGGAAGACATCATGTAGGCTCTCAGTATCTAAAAGATTATCATACTGTATCAAGAACACATGCAAAGTTTTACAAAGAACAAGATGGATGGTATATAGAAGACCTTGGAAGCAGCAACGGCACTTATGTAAATGAGAAAAAAATAAGTGAGAAAACAAGGATAAAAAAAGGAGATGTTATTGGTTTATCCTCTGGGGTGTTGTTTAAGGTGATTTAAAAAAATTTCTAAATTACTAACTTTCTCACTCTATCCTTCTTGCGGCTGGGAAAAGTATCACATCCCTTATGGAGTCTACGTTTGCAAAGAGCATTACAAGTCTGTCTATACCTATACCTTCGCCGGCGGTGGGTGGCATACCGTATCTAAGAGCTTCTACAAAATCATCATCGGTTTCCATAGCTTCTTCGTCACCGGTGGCTTTTTGAAGCTTTTGCTCTAAAAATCTTTTGGCTTGATCTTCAGGGTCGTTTAACTCTGAGTAGGCGTTTGCTATTTCTTTTTTGTTGATATAAAGCTCAAAACGTTCTACCAGCTCATCGTCTTCTCTATGGGTTTTGGCAAGAGGGGATAGGATTTTCGGGAAATCTATGATGAAAGTAGGTTGGATTAGCTCGTCTTCTACGGTATATTCAAATACTTTTTCTATAAGCTTTGGTCTTGTTAAAGTATAAGCTTTTGGTATACCAAGCTCATGGGCAAACTTCTTTAGTTCTTCTTCATGATGTAGGAAAAAACTTTTATCTTTTGATGTTTTTTCTTCTAAAAGCTCAAAAAACTTAGCTACTCTAAAAGGTGGTTTTAGGTTTATGATACCGTTTTTAGTTTCTATGCTTTTAATACCTGTAATATCTGCAAGATAATCAAATAACTCTTGAGTAAAGTTGATAAGCTTTTTATAATCCCAGTAAGCGGCGTAAAACTCCACCATCGTAAACTCTGGGTTGTGGGTGGTGTCTACCCCTTCGTTTCTAAAGTTTTTACCAATCTCATATACCCTTGGTATACCACCCACTATTAGTTTTTTTAGATAAAGCTCTGGTGCTATCCGAAGGTAAAGCTCAGATTCAAGGTAATTGTGATATGTAACAAAAGGCCTTGCAGTGGCCCCTGAGGCTATTTGTTGTAAAATGGGTGTTTCTACTTCCATAAACTTGTTTTTGTCAAAAAATTCTCTAAGGGCTCTTACAATCTTTGATCTTAGGGCAAATACATGACGAGAATGCTCGTTGGCTATGAGGTCTAAGTACCTTTGGCGGTATTTTATCTCTACATCTTTTATCCCGTGCCATTTTTCCGGCATGTTGTTTAGGGCTTTTGTTAAAAGCTCAATATCAAAAACTTCTACAGTAAGCTCTCCCGTATGGGTTCTGAAAAGCTTTCCTTTTAGACCTATGATATCCCCTATGTCAAGATAATCTTCTACAAATTTAAACTTCTCATCTCCAAGTATATCTTTTTTTAGATATATTTGAAGTCTGCCGGTAAAATCTTGTATATGACCAAAGATGGCTTTGCCCATGCTTCTTAAAGCTATAAGCCTTCCAGCTATAGATATCTCTTCAAAGTTTGGATCTAAATCGTACTCTTTTTTGATATCATCTATGCTTGTGGTGGGGGCTTCTTCTGTGGGTTTTGCATCTATTAGGCTCAATTTTTCTTCTACCCTCGATAGCATACCTTCTATAGTGTAGGTTTTATTTGGCTCAAAAGTCTCTTTTGTGTAAGCAAGCATCTCTACGCCGGTTTCTGAGGCTATCCTAAGCACAAACCCATCTTCTGTTTTTGAAACCCTTTTTATCAAAACCTTCAATACAACCTTATCTTTTCTTGGTTCTTTTTCGTATTTTTCTCTTATATCGTGGATAAAGTAAGGGCTATCAAACTCGTATTTGTAAATGTGTTTTTGGCTTTTAAAAAGCTCTTCTAACTTTTTTTGTCTAAACTCTTCCATAGATAAAATATTTTAGCATATAAATTATTTGTAAGCTGCTATTGCAACACTTCCCATACTTTCAAACCTTTTCTTAAAATCCTTAAAACTCATAAACCTATTTTCTTTATATCCATCGTTCATAAAAAATCCCTTTTGGTTAAAACCTGTAATCACCACATAATGGGGTATACTTACCAAAAAATCTCCCATATCTATAAGTACTATTACAGGCCTACATTTTTTTATTTGGTGTTTTATAGAGTTTATGCTTCTTATATACTTAGTTTTAAAACCTTTTTTCTCAAAAAAATCTTGTATATCTGTGATAAGGCTTCCTTCTATAGAGGGCGTATAAACATCTTTTACTACACTCTCAAACGGGATTTTTTCTTTGTAAAAGATAAGCACCTCTTGCACTGCCACAGGCCCACAAAGATGTTCTTTTTTTTGTTTTATAAATGCTACGCTGAGATGGGAGCAAACCTGCCCCCCATAAGATAAAACCACAAAAAGGGTTATTATGAAAAATACCCGTTTTATCTTATAACCACCTCTTTACCGGTAAGTCTCAATATAAACAATACCAAAAGCACTATGACAAGTGCTACTATGGCAAGTCCAATGGCATCTCCACCTGCGTTTAGCTTTTGGGAGGCGTTTGCTAAAAGTCTAAGCTGTTCTTGACTCATAGAGTTTAACTTTTCTTTTACCTCTTGGGGGCTCATGCCGTACTCTTTTAGCTTCTGTGCTACTATTTTGTTCTCTAAAGCTTTTTGAATTTGGTTTATGTACTGGGCTTTATCGGATGTTTGTTGTATAGGGGCTTTTGATGGTATAAAAGAAGCCATCGCCGGTGATACGTTGTAAAAAAGTGTCCAAAAAGACAAAGCTATCGCAAGATTTTTGAGCTTCATATCAAAACCTCCTTTTGTTATTACAAGCCAAAAACTCTTGTGTATATATAGGATTTACCGTCCTTATACCAAGCTTGTCTGCCCATGTGTTTATACCTTCATCTGCAGACAGTATAGTAGCGTTTAATTCCAAAGCAAGAAGTATAACATCCACATCCTCTTTGCTATCCAAAGTGCCCTGCCTTAGGGCTTCTTTATACTTTTCTCTTAATTTTGTTATGGCGTTTGCTGTATCTTGGGATTTGTCTTTTGTAAACTCTTCAGCTATTCTAAGGCCTTTGTTTATCCTTATGCGTATATCCTCTACAAAATCAAATAATATAGAGGAGTTTATGTTGACGTTGTATCTGTTTGGGGATTTTATCCTAACAACAGATTCAAACTTTCCTTTGACAGGTTCAATGTCTACTATCTTGCATAACTCTATATATACAGTTCTTGGCATGTATATGTTTTTACAGCTTTCATTAGAAAAGCCTATAAACGCTTCTATAGCATCTAAGGGTTGTCCTAAAGATATAACCTTGTATATGTTTGGATTTGTAAATATACTTGTATCTATTACTACGTTTTCCTGCATTTAAATATTATATCAGATTTTATATTTGGTGTGGAGGCCCCCACAACGTTGTGGGGAGGGTATAAGTTAATTATTGACCGTTTGAGCCAGATGGTGCTGGTGCTGGGCTTGGAGCTGATGAACCAGAACTGCTTGAACCAGCTGCTGGAGCTGATGATGAGCTTGAAGCGCCAGATGATGAACCAGCATTGCTTGAACCAGCTGCTGGAGCTGATGATGAGCTTGAAGCGCCAGATGATGAACCAGCTTCAGGTGTTGCTGGTGTTGGAGCTGGTGGAGCTGCATTTTGAGTAGCTGCTGGAGCATTTTCGCTACCGCTGCTTTGTTCTGCTGATTGTTGCTTTGAACAAGCAACAAGAGCCAATCCTGCTGCTGCTATGATGAGTAACTTTTTCATCTTACTCCTCCTTTAAAAAAAGTATAATTATATTATAAAGCAATTTTATAAAATTTTCAAGATTTTTTTAAATTACTGGATTAATTTTAAAAACGTTTTTGATCTTATCCCAGATATTGCTTTCTTTGGGCTTTAGGATGAACTTGTCAAGATGATCATCAAGATACAAAAACTCATCGCAGAGTTTTCTCAGAGAGTAAGAAGATGTTTTTTTGAAGGTGGCGTTTTCCACTCTTTTGCCAAGGGATTGGATAACTTCCACCGTATAAGAAAAATCGCTGTCTCCGCTTACTAATACGCATGTGTCGTAGGCGTTTTTGTAAGCTAAGGACAACATATCTGTAGCAAGCATTATATCAACTTCTTTTTCTAAGAAATTGCCGTCTGGTAATTTTCTAAGTCTTGCCAATTTTACTTTTATACCCATGAAAGAAAGGTCTTCAAGAAATTTTTTTTGCTTGCTAAAGCCCTCTTTTGATTGTTTGTCTACGTCTCTTTCGCTTGGAAGGGCTGAGTAAAAATAAGCCCTTACCAAATACCTATCTTTTTTCAAAAACTCCACAAGCTTTAGATAATCTACTTTAAAAGTCTCGTTTCTAAGCCCATGAAATACGTTGGACCCGTCTATAAATATTACAATTTTTTCTTTTTCCATTTATTAGGATATAAGTTTTTGGGCTTTTGATAACAAAGTATTTAAAAACTCTTTAGACGTAGCTTCAGCGTATATTCTAATAAGGGGCTCTGTGCCGGAGGCCCTAAAAAGCACCCAAGAATCATCTTCAAAAATAAGTTTAAGTCCGTCTTTTGTATTTATTTGTTTGATACTAAGATCCTCAAGCTTGTTTGGTGGATTTTTAATCAAGTCTTTAAGTCTACTTTTTGTATGCTCTTCTACTTTTAGGTCTATCCTATTGTAATAGGCTTCTCCGTATTTGCTAAAGATATCTTTTATAATCTCTGATAAGGTCTTGCCTTCCAAAAGAAGCATCTCTATTACGAAAAGTCCTGACAAAAACCCATCTCTTTCCGGCAAGAAAAATGGAAAACCATAGCCCCCTGATTCTTCCCCGCCAAATATCACATCTTTTTTGAGCACTATCTCATTTATATACTTAAAGCCCACAGGTGTTTCTTCTACTTCTATACCAAAATCCTTGCATATCCTATCCACCAAAAAGCTGGTGGAGACTGTTTTTACCACAGCACCATTTCTGATACCTTTATTTTTTATTATATGCATCATTAAAAGCACATAGACAAGCTGAGAGTTTACAAAATCTCCTTTTTCATCCACTAAGGCTATCCTATCTCCATCTCCGTCGTTTGCTATACCAAGGTATGCTTTGGTGGTCTTGACTTTGTCTTTTAATAGTTGCAAGTTTTTTTCAACAGGCTCTGGTGCTCCTTCTCCAAAAAGCGCATCTTTGTGATGTCTTATAAAAAATGTATTTATCTTCTTATCTTTAAAAGCTTCTAAATAGTATTTAAAAGAAGGTCCATACATAGAATCGTGCACTATATCAATTTCTTTTTGTATAAGAAGGTCTTTGTTTATATTTGATATGGTTTTCTGTATGCAAGTAGAGATTATATCCACCCTTGTTATATCACTTTCGTCCAAACTAAGATCGTCTATGGTTGGTATAAACCCCTCAACGTTGTTTATAAACTCTGGCGTAGCCGCACCACCAAAAGATTCTTTTATCTTATAACCGCTGTAGTAATAAGGGTTGTGAGAAGCTGTTATCATTACCCCTTGATTATAACCCATATATTTAACTGCAAAAGAGATGTTTGGTGTGCTTATGGCTTCATTTGCAACATCTACTTTTATACCTTCTTTTTTCATGGCTTTTGCCACCAAAAGGGCAAACCTTTCTCCTAAAAACCTATGATCATAGCCAACTATTACAGTGTTTAGCCCTTTTTGTTTCAAAGCTTTTGCATGGGCTTTTGCCACCCTTATAATGTTGTCTTGACTAAACTCAAAGCCTATTACGGCTCTCCAGCCATCGGTACCAAACTTTATCATGTTTGCCCCCTTTTCTCCAATTTTTTCTTGCGCTCTTCCATCCGGTCTTTTAGCGTTCTAAACTTTGGTTTTTTCTCTTGAAATTCTTTGGATATATTTTCTAAAGCTTCGCTTATAGCCATACTTTTGTTTAATGTGTCTATCTCTAAGTTAAACATGTTTTGTTCTTGTTGTTCTAACTCTTCTTTTGACACTTGGGCGTTCATTATGGATTGGATAGCAGATACTTTTAAGTTTAGCATAAGCTCTTCAAACAATCTAAAAGCTTCTTTTTTAAACTCCACCAGCGGATCTCTTTGGGCGTAGCTTCTTAGGTAGATTCCTTCTCTTAGCTTGTCTATGGTGTGAAGTTGCTCTCTCCAAAGGTTATCTAAGATATTTAGAGTAAATACTTTTTCTATTTCTCTCATGGTTTCTTCGCCCATTTCTTGTTCTTTTTGGGCGTATTTTTCCATCACAAGCAAGAATAGTTCTTCTTCTAACTCTTCTCTGTCTTTTGCTTGGAAGTTTTCAGTCAGTTCCAAATCTATCCATTCTTTAAAAAATACCTTTAAAGGCTCTAATTCCCATAGTTCTGGTTCGTCGTCTTTTAAAAGCGTAAAAACTTGTGTGTGTATTACATCCCTTATAAACTCTTTTATCTCATCTTTTATATCGTCTTTAAACAAAATAGATCTTCTTATGTCGTAAACCACAGAGCGTTGGATGTTTATAACTTCGTCGTATTCTATAAGTCTTTTACGGGATTGAAAGTTTTGAAGTTCTACCCTCTCTTGGGCCCCTTCTAAGGATTTTGATACCATGGAGCTTTCTATGGGTTCTCCCTCTGGGATTTTCATAAACTCCATCAATTTTTTTATTCTATCACCACCAAATATTCTAAGAAGATCATCTTCCAAAGACAACACAAACCTCGTTTCTCCAGGATCTCCTTGCCTTCCAGATCTACCTCTTAGCTGATTGTCTACCCTTCTTGATTCATGCCTTTCTGTACCTATAACAAGAAGCCCGCCAGCTTTTATAACATCTTCTTTTTCTTGTTTTGTGATCTTTGTGGCTTCTTCATAGGCTTGTTTCCACTGGTCTTCTGTGGCTTTATCTTCGTCTATGCCTTTTTGTTTTAGGAGTTCTCTTGCCAAAAACTCCGGGTTACCTCCAAGTAGTATATCGGTACCTCTACCAGCCATGTTGGTGGCTATCGTCACAGCCCCTTTTCTTCCGGCTTGAGCTATCACCCACGCTTCTTTTTCGTGTTGTTTGGCGTTTAATACGTTGTGCTTTATGCCCTTTTTTTCTAAAAGCTTAGAAAGGGTCTCAGAGTCTTCTATGGATACGGTACCTACCAGTATGGGTCTTCCTTTGGCATGGTTTTCTTCTATTATGTTAGCCACGTAATCCCATTTTTCTTTTTTAGTTTTAAAGATGGAGTCTGGTAAATCTTTTCTTATGTTTGGTTTGTTGGTGGGTATCACTACAACGTCTAAATCGTATATTTCCTTAAACTCAAGAGCCTCTGTCTCGGCGGTGCCAGTCATACCAGCAAGTTTTTTGTAAAGTTTAAAGTAGTTTTGAAAAGCGGTGGTGGCAAGGGTTTGGTTTTCTTGTTGTATCTCAACGCTTTCTTTGGCCTCTATAGCCTGATGAAGCCCTTCGCTCCAACGCCTACCAGGTAGTGCTCTTCCGGTGAACTCATCCACTATCAAGATCTCACCATCTTTTACCATGTAATGAACGTCTTTTTTGTAAAGATGATGTGCCAAAACTGATTTGCTTATAGCATGCACCAAATCTATATTCTTTATATCGTAAAGATTGTGTATGCCAAAGTATTTTTCTGCTTTTTCTATACCTTCTTCTGTTAGCATTGCATTTCTGGTTTTCTCATCCAAAGTAAAATCTTTATCCAGTTCCAACGTTTTCACAAACTCGTTGGCTTGCATAACCACTTTGTTGTCTAAATTTGATGGACCAGCTATTATAAGAGGTGTTCTCGCTTCATCTATTAGTATACTATCAATCTCGTCCACTATGGCATAACCATGTCCTTTTATTTGAGTTATCTCATCCTTTGAAACGGCTAAGTTATCCCTTAGATAATCAAATCCAAATTCGTTGTTGGTACCGTATGTTATATGAGCTTCATAAGCTTTTCTTCTTTCTACAGGTACCGCTTTTGTAAAGTATGAAGTTTTTGCATGAACGTTTATCTTAGAATAATCTATAGCATCCCCTACCATTCCCTTTGGCCATACCCTTATATCTTTTTCTATGGCCTCCATTGTTTTTTCTGGGTCTTGCCAATCTACCACATAGCTGATATTGTCTGAATTGATGATACCTACTCCTAAGCCCAAAAATCTATAAATAGGACCTATCCAAACAGCATCTCTTTTGGCAAGGTAATCGTTTACCGTAACCACATGAACGCCTATATCTGTAAGGCCTGTAAAAAATGCCGGTGCTGCTGCCACAAGGGTTTTACCCTCACCTGTTTTCATTTCGGCTATTTTACCCTGATAAAGGACGATACCGCCTATTAGCTGCACATCAAAATGTCTTAGGCCCATCGTTCTTTTGGCAGCTTCTCTTACGATTGCAAAAGCTTCTACTATATCGTCTACCATCTGCCCCTGAATAATGGCTTGTTTTAGCACTTCATCTTCATTTATTTTAAAATATAACTCTTGGGCTTTTAGTACGATATCCTTGTTTGATAACTCATCTAAAGATTTTTCCAAGGCGTTTATTTTGTCCACCCATTTTTTTATCTTTTTTATTTCCCTATCGTTTTTTGTACCTAATATTTTCTTCAAAACATAATCTATCATAAGTATCCAGCCTCTACTCCTATACAAGCTTCATAGATAAAATTAATTTTGTCTTTGTATTTTTCTATGACTTCGTAATTTTCAGCCCCTGGTTGAAGCCACACAGCCTTCGCTCCCAATTTTATAGCCTCTTGGACGATAGGCTCTACATGGGCTGGGTTTCTGAAAACATTTACTATATCTATGGGCTCTGGTATTTCTTCCAAAGACTTATACACTTTGAGACCCATCACTTCTTGGCCTGCAAGTTTTGGATTGATGGGGTATATCTTGTGCATATGCTTTTTTAGCACTCTTTCCGTAACGTAGTAAGAAGGTCTATCGGGATTGTCAGAAAACCCCACTACCGCTATAACTTTAGCATTTTTAAGTACACCGTAAGCATCGTCTTTGTGCTGTGTTTCCATAAATTACTCCTCTTAAAAGCCAAAAACTTTAATAAAAACTTTAACATATATTATAACACCGACATTGTATTTGTATAAGTTCACTGCATCATGAATACAACAATACTTTCTCTTTTGGAAAAAGCTGGTATCTTAAGCTACTAAGCAATAATGTTAATACCAAGATATGCCAAGAATTTTGTTTTGGATAGGGGAGTAATATATTTTTGTGGTGAGGTTTTCTTTTACACCGCCTTTTTGTGTACTGGATTTTAGTAGTATGATAAGAGTTTTAGAGCTGGTGGAAAGGAGTTTTTCTATTTTATAAACATCGTCTAAAGATAGTCCCCTTATGTTTACAAGATCTTGAAGGTTTTTTATGGTGTGGGCGTTTCTATAGTTTATAATTTCTCTTGCAATATCGTCTGTTATATCTTTGTTTAGGCTTTTTAATATGGGTAGTTTTACGGTGTTTATGTTTAGACCTTCATTTTTGGTGTCTAAGACATACCATATGCCTTTTGTTTTTTTATGACAGTTGTTTTGATATAAAAATCTGTTGTTGTATGGCGTGGCGTATATTAGTTCTTGTTTTGATGCCATATTCTGAAAAGGGGGTGGGTATGAAAGGCTTTCTTCTTTTATGCCTAAGTTTTTACCGCTTATCCAATAATATATGTATTTGTCAAAGTCTTTTGGCATGCAAAAGTTCTCAGATAGCCTATGAAAGACCTCATAATAATTTTTATCTTTTATGCTGTTTATGTTTAAGTTCTCATCGTCTTTTACAACAATTTTTATATGTATATGATTTTTCTCAAGCTTTTCTTCATAATAAGGTTTGTATGGATTTTCAATGTATGTGTTTTTGGCTTTTAGTATGAGCTTTGGTATCAAAAAGCTATCCTCGTCGATAAGCTCTTGTTTTAAGGCTAATCTTAGGGTGTAAATATAGTAAGTTTTTGCTCTTTCAAAAGCCTCAAGACTGTAGAATATAGCCGCTAAGGAGAAAAAAAGGGCCACCAAAACTATCATTTTATATCTATCTGAGGGTTTACGAGGTCTCCTCCAAAAGCTATGTGGATGGTGTTGTCTATAAGACCTATCCCAGATATTTTTGAATTTGCAAGAGAATCCTGGTTTATGTCCACGGTGCCGCTTCCTTTTATGTTTAACTCTTTTCCCAAAAATGTAGCTTTTCCATCAAATGTAAAGATGCTTCCCTCGTCTTTTTTGTGAAAGCTTAGTTTTAAGCTTTTAATATGATATGAGTTTATATTTAAGTTTTTAAAATCCATAAAACCTTTTACATAGCTTGTTGTTATATAAAGCTTTGAATTTAGCTCTCCTTGGGATGTGTATTTGTTGTTTTTTATACAACCAAGGGGAAATCGTTGGGATAAAATCCTTATATGTTTTGAAATGAGATGCTCTTTTATATCAGTATAACCATTTTCGCAAGTAAGGGAAACATTTAGGATATCTGGGGGGTATATGCCGGCTCTTATGTATGAAAGATGGGCTATGTAATGAGAATTATGGTAAACTTTTGCATCTTGAAGGTCTATGCTCATAATATACTCTTTGGCTTTTTTGTAATATATGTAATATCCGTTTTTTGATAGGACGTATCTTGCTATTAAAAGCTTCTGGCTTAGCAATACACTTCCTATGAAAAATACAACAAAAACTCCAAGAATTGTAATAAGAGCATTGTAAACCCTTTGACGGGATATCATATTATATCTAATAGTAGATCTTGTATAGACTGCCATTCTTCTTCTGACAATTGCACGTATAGCCTTTCGTCGTCTTCGTAGACTTCTGTGATGAGATCTGGTATAGAGCTTAAAAAATGTTTGGCTTTTTGCTTACTCATACTTATTGTGTATATTCTATTCTTTTCATCCCACTCCCCGTATTCGTTTTTTTCTAAGGATATGTCTATCCATATGTCGCTAAAATCATAAGATAGCATAAAACCAGAAGGCTCTGAAAGTTCCAAAGCCTTTGTGATTTGTTTTATGGCGTTTGACAAGATATCGTTTTTCATGCTTTAACCTTTGACCTTTCTATGTACATAAGCAAGATGGTAAGTATCATAGCTATTACAAGGGTTATAGAACCAAATTTTAACACAGATTGCACTGCGTAGGCTTGTGATATAAGCGTTTGTAAACCAATCACCAAAGCCTTGGCTTTTAGTAAGCTTGTGTTTAAAATCCATTTTAAAGATTCGAGCCTGTAGTATATATAATGTACATGGGTATAGTTCATATTGTTTATGTTGTCATATACATAAGCGCTGTTTTGGGTGAATGTGTTGGTGGCTATAGAGGTCCCAGCGGCAGCACCTATAAGTCTGGCATAATTGTATAAAGCAGAACCAAGCGGGACTAAATCTTGCCTCAAATGCCTAAGAGCCAAAGCTGTAAGAGGTGCAAAGAAAAGCCCCATGCCAACACCCACAAAAAACATATAAAAAGATATGTTTAGCTTAGGTGTGAAGAAATCTACGTGAGAAAGAAAAAAGTGTATATCTATAAAAATAATGCTTTGACAAGCAAGAAGAAGTATCTTTGGATCCAACCTATCGCTTAGTTTTCCACCTATAGGCGAGAAAAGAACTATGCCTATGGCAAAAGGAAATATGTATAGCCCTGTGTCAAAGCTTCCAAGCCCCCTTACCCTCTCAAAGTAAATGGGCATTATATATAGTATTTGGAAAAATGCAAGGCCGTATACCAGAACAAAAGTGACGACTGCATAGTCAAACTCTTTGTATTTAAATATGTCAAATCCTATTAAAGGATGCTTTGATATTAAATCTGATATTAAAAAGGCTAAAAAGCAAAGTATAGCGATACTCAAAAAAACGATAGTTTTTATAGAATAAAACCACTCCCATTTTTCTCCTCTTGATAAAAGTATTATAAGGCTTGTGGACGCTGTTGCTAAAAGCCCAAAACTTATGTAGTTAAATGGTTTTTCATGCTTTTGGGGGTTGTGAAAATCTGGTAGTAGTATCAAAGATGCAAAAAATATCGGCATTATAAAAGGAAGGTTCATGTAGAATACCCATCGCCAAGACAAGTATTCCACCAAATAACCACCTATTGTAGGACCCAAACCCGGTGCAAAAGCAACCCCCATAGCATACATCCCCATAGCTAACCCGCGCTGTTCTGGTGGAAATATCCTAAAGATGATAGCCTGGGCTGCTGGTATCAAAAACCCTTCCCCTATACCTTGTATAGATCTTGCAAATATCATAGTGCCTATATTATCCATTGAACCCGATAGCGCACTTCCAATTGCAAAAAATACAATACCAGCAAGATAAACTCTTTTAAGCCCATAAAGGTTTGTAAAATGGCTAAAAACCAATATTGTGATAGCTGTAGCCACAAGATAGCTTATAGAAACCCACTGTATACCGTAAATATCTGTGGAAAGAGGGGCTATCATCTTTGGCATAGCCACGTTTACGCTTGTAATACCAAGCACCGCCACGAAAGTCCCACTTAAAACAATAAACGTATAGAGCCATTTCATAAGCTTTTCTCCAAATACTCTTTTAATTTCTTTAAAGCTTCAGTTTTTATCTGGGATACCCTTGATAAAGATATTCCTAAGATATCTGCTATCTCTTTTATACCAAGCTCCTCGTAAAATATAAGCTGCAAAACCAACTTTTCTCTCTCGTCAAGCTCATCCAAAGCTTCTTTTAGCTTATCTGCTATATCTAATTTTATAGCGTTTTCTTCAGGTGTTTCAATGTCTGATCTTATAAAGTTATCGTAGGATTTATCTTCTTCGGTGATTTTATAAACAAGATCCTCCAAATTTTGAAGGTAAGAAAATGAAATCTTATAAAGGCTGTTTTGGTATTCTTCTAAAGACTCTCCAAGTATCTTGCTTATTTCTTCGTCGGTGGGGTCTCTTTGATGTTCATTTTGAAAATTTTTTATAATTTCTTTTATCTTGTGCTCTTTGTCCCTTATGTTTCTACTGCCAAAATCAAGGCTTCTAAGGTAATCGTATATAGCCCCCTTTACCCTTATTTTTATGTAAGATTCTGGTTTTTTTGATAAATCTAAATTATCAATGGCGCTTATAAGACCTATGATGCCATAGCTCACCAAATCGTTGTAATCTACGTTTGGTGGTAAATTTCTATGTATTTTTGCGCATATGCTTTTGACAAGGGGGATGTATTGTAATATCTTTTCCTCTCTTTCCTTATTTTTAATCATTTTCTAAAAGCCCCAAACGATATTTTTTAACATAAAAATATTATATGCTTTATTAGAGATTTTTTTCAAGCTTGGATATCTTCGAAAAAACTCGGGTAAGATATGTTTATACACTCTTTGTCATCTAAGGTTGGTTCCGTGCCAAGCACCATACCAAGTATACTCATGCTCATGGCAATCCTGTGATCTTTGAAAGATTTTATCTCTTTTAGCTTCAACTTGCAAAGACCTTTTATGCTAAATCCATCTTCAAACTCTTCTATGATGGCACCCGCATGTCTGAGGTTTACGTAGATGGCTCTTATACGGTCGCTTTCTTTTTTTCTTAGTTCTTTTGCTCCTTTTACAAGGCTGATGCCATCGGCAAAACACATCAGCACAGACAATATAGGTATTTCATCTATCAAAGATGGCACATCTTTTTCTTCTATGGTTATTGCCTTTAGATTTGGTGAATATCTAACCTCTATATCTGCTATATCCTCACCGTTCTGATGCCTTAGGTTTGTGTAATTTATATTTGCTCCCATGTCTTTGGCTTTTTGGAAAAACCCATCCCTGGTTGGATTTACCAATACATCTTTCAATAAAACATGACTATCTTTGGTAAGTATCGCAAGGGCTGCTATAAAAGCTGCAGAAGAAGGGTCTGCTGGCACATCTACATCTACTGGTTTTAGGTCGGTCCCTGATTTGATTTTGACAATATAATTGCTATTTAACAAAGTGCTTAGGTCTGCTCCCATCGAAGATAGCATTCTTTCGGTGTGATCCCTTGATACGTAGGGCTCTATCACCTCTGTGATAGAACCGTTTTTTGCCAATAGTCCAGCCACCAACAAACAAGATTTTACCTGAGCCGATGCTTCTTTGTTTTCAAAAGACCCACCTATCAAAGACCCACCTTTTATAGCGATAGGAAGAAGCGATGCATCCTCTCTCCCTATGATATTAGCTCCCATTAAAGAAAGGGGTCTTGTAATCCTTTTCATAGGTCTTTTTTTAAGGCTTTCATCTCCAGTTAAAACGCTAAAAAAATTAAATCCTGCCAGTATCCCAGCTGTAATCCTGGTGGTGGTACCTGAGTTTTTAGCATCTAGTATATCTTCTGGTTCTTTAAAATATTCTTTGCCACCTCTTATTTCTAAATTGTTTTTGTCTTTTTTTATATCTATACCTAATTTTTTAAAGATCTCCAACGTTGCCATGGTATCTTCTGCTACAAGCCAGTTTTTTACATGAGATACGCCTTCTGCCAGTGCGTTAAACATAATGCTTCTATGGGATATTGATTTGTCCGATGGGACCCTTAGCTCTTTTTGAATCTTTTCTACTTTTTTTATTATCATAAATTAACCCCCAAAATCATAGATGCCAGTATTATCATACATACAAATATTATAAGCCCATAAACGATATAAAGAGCTTTGTGTGTTTTGTAAGTGCCTTTGTTTATATCATCTATAGTTTTTATAAAATTCATCCCTCCTATTACAAGCGTCGATATACCAAAAAATATAAATACAAAACCCATACCCTCAAAATGACCGTTGACGTTTATCTTTGTATGGAGCATTATGGATAATTGCTTTAAGAAAAAATCAAACTTTTCTACTACAAAACCAAAGGCTATAAGACCTATGGCGGTTCTTATCCAAGCTAAAAATGTTCTCTCAGCAGCCATGTATATACGGGGGTCTATTACTTCTTTTTGGCTCACCTTTTGGTCTCCTTGTATATATTTTACATCCAGATAAAACTTAATCGCTAAGAAAAAAAGAGCTAAAAGCGATGGCCAAATCAATATAGTGTGAAGTTCTCCGAAAAAAATCGCCAGCTTATAAAAGCCCGTATAAAAAAAATATATTTCAAGCCTTTTTGCCACTATCCCGCTACCAAAAGCGAGTAGTATAAATTTAAGATATGTAAGGTATGTTCTTTCTAAAGACATGTAGAGTCTTGGCTCATCTACGGATGGCAAATTTTTAAATATTATCACTTGTTTCTTATCTCCCTAAAGATAAATACGACCACCCCTATTATTACCAGTATCAAGACGATAGGTTCTAACAAAAAGAAAAATCTCATACCTTTACAAGTTTTTCCTCCAGTTCTTGGGCTTGCAGTGAAGATATTATATCATCTAAATCCCCGTCCAATACGCTTTGGAGTTTGTGAAGCGTTAGGTTTACCCTATGGTCTGTTATCCTGTTTTGAGAAAAATTGTAAGTTCTTATTTTTTCGCTTCTTTCACCTGTACCCACTTGTTCTTTTCTTTCTTTGTCTGTTTCTTCTTTTTTCTGCTTTTCGTAAAAATCTTTTAGTTTGGCGTACAAAATCCTCATAGCTTTTAGCTTGTTTTGAAGTTGGCTTCTTTCATCCTGGCAAGATATGCTTATACCTGTGGGAATATGGGTTATCCTCACCGCCGATTCAGTGGTATTTACATATTGCCCGCCGGCTCCAGAAGCTCTGAAGGTTTCTATTTTCAAGTCTTGAGGGTTTATGCTAACGTCGGCCTCATCGGCTTCTGGCAAAACCGCTACGGTGATAGTGGATGTATGTATCCTTCCTCCGGATTCTGTGATGGGCACCCTTTGAACCCGGTGAACCCCACTTTCGTATTTAAGGTGAGAATAGACGTTTTTACCTTCTATGGACATTATAACTTCTTTATATCCACCCAATCCTGTTTTGTTGGCTTCTAATATATTAAATCTCCATCCTTTTCTTTCAGCGTATCTTTGATACATCCTAAGAAGATCGGAGGCGAACAAAGCAGCTTCTTCACCACCGGCCCCAGCCCTTATTTCAAGTATTACGTTTTTGTTATCGTTGGCGTCTTTTGGTACCAATAAGCTTACAAGTTCTTTTTCTTTTTCTAAAAGCCTGATACTCAGTTCTTCTAACTCTTTTTCAGCTAAGTCTTTTAGATCTTTATCTTTTAGAAGTTCTTTGGCCTCGTCTATATCTTTTAAAACCTTTTTGTACTCTTTGTAAAGTTCGTGTATCTGGGAAAGTTCTTTTAGGTCTTTGCTTAGGCTTTTGTAAATTTCTGTATCTTTTGTTATATCTATAGAAGCAAGCTTTTCTTCCGTTTGGGCATACCTTTGCTCTATACTGTTTATTTTATCTAAAAAGTTTTTGGGTAGCATCACCCCTTAACCGATTAGGTTTTTTTGTCCAGTTCCAGATAGGCTGGTTTTAACTTTAACTTTCCTGCATAAAATGGATGGCATTGGTTGCAAGTTTCAAGATAAACAGTCCCACCTTTTACAGATAAAAGTGTAAAGGTATTACCACACCCGCAGTGAAAAATTGTTTCCTTCATCTCTGGATGTATTCCTTCTTTCATAAAAAACCTCCTAAAAAATTTTCAAGTCTAATATTTTATCATAGATTAAAAATAGTTTGTATGAGTTTCATACAATGAAAAGTATATATCAAAAACTATCAAATATACTAAAATCAACATTGTTGGTTTTTGGTGTATATACATCAGATGTAGGAGAGTAGTCTTTTACCTTGGTGGATAGTATCATCTTGATGTCTGGTATACAAGCCCCGCAGGAGGTGCCGGCTTTTGTCATTTTTTCTATATCTTGAACTGTTTTTGCACCGTTTTCTATGGCTTTTAATATGGTACCATAAGTGACAAAATTACACCTGCATACGATATGAGATAGATCAAACTCCCTGTTTTCGGATTTTTCAATCAAATCTTCCACAAGAAAGTCTGTGTTTACACCAAGGACGCTTGTCTTGGACTGAGCTAAGTGTAAAATTTCGCTAAAACCATGTGTGTTGTAGAGTATAGCCCCTGTTATAAAACCGTTTTTTATTATTACCTTTTTGTATATATCTTTTAGGGTGTTTTTATAGATGATTTCATCGGCGTTAGCTTCATCTTTTGTATTGCCTATTACAACTATACTTATATCAAAGGATTTTAAAATAGCGTAATCTGGTTCGTGCATAGTGTATGTTTCTTTGTTGGCATTTAGTATGTTTTTGGTGCATACTTTTACTTGGTCCATTATAGGCGCTACCGAGCCAAAGGTTTTTCCTTGAAATTCTATGCAATCCCCTATTGCGTATATATCAGTTTCTGATGTCTCTAAATATTCGTTTACCACTATACCCTTGTTGACATTTAGCCCAGAGTTTTTTGCAAGCTCCACATTTGGCGATACACCAGTGGCAAGGATCACAAAGTCTGTTTCTATCGTGGTGCCATCTGAAAATTCAATCTTATCTTTGCTAAATTTTGTGGCTTTTTTAGAAAGAAGCACATCTATATCTAATTTCTTTAGATATTTAACAAACATATCGCTGGCTTCTTTGTCTAACCAGTTTTCCATCAGAGTATCAAAGACGTGTACGATTGTTGTTTGAAGACCTATATCTTTTAAAGCTTTTGCCCCTTCAATGCCTATAAAACCACCACCTATTACAGCAGCTTTTTTAGAATGTTTGGCGTAGTTAGAGATCTTGTATATATCTTCTATGTTGTTTACAAAAAATACGTTTTCTTTGTTTAAACCTTCTATCGGTGGTATTTTTGGCACACTTCCAGTAGCCAATATGAGCTTATCGTAAGAAAAAGTTTCACCTTTATCGCTAACAAAGGTTTTATCTTTAGGATAAATTTTACTTATTTTGGTATTTAATAAAATCTCAACACCATGTTCTTTATACCAAGCTTCATCTTTTAAAAGTATTTGCTCAAAGGTCTTTTTACCGCTTAGTACATCGAGTATATATATCTTGTTGTAAGGCAAAAACTTTTCTTCCGAGAAGATATGTATATCTACATTTCCTTGTTTTATGAGCTCCTCGGTAACATTGTAAGCCCCTATACCGCCTCCTATGATACAAACTTTCATAATCACCCCCTAAAAATTATTGTAAATATTATAGCATTTTCAAAGATATCAATGTTTTTGCATAGCTTTGACAATCGTAATCCAAAGCTCTTTTCTTAGACATAATAGAGTAATGTTTTTGTTTTTCTTTGTTCTCAAGCATTTCTATCATAGCATTTGCTAAAGCATCTACATCTTTTGGTGGCACTAAAACTCCGAATTCATTTTTTATTATCTCTTTTGGTCCACCGGGGCACTCGTAAGATATAACGGGTAGTCCAAAGTGCATAGCCTCTATTATCACATTACCAAAACCTTCAAAAATGGAGCTTAATACAAAGATTTTTGAATTTTTAAGATATTTGTAAGGGTTTGTTTGATATCCAGTGAGTATGACATCGTTTTCAAGTCCAAGCTCTTTGATTTTGTTTTCTATTGTATCTCTTAGATCTCCTTCTCCTATTATGACAAGCTTTACATCTTTAAATCTATCTTTTACTTTTTTAAAAGCCTCAATAAGATAAATTTGACCCTTTTGGTCTGCCAACCTTCCTATGTTTATAAAATCTCCTTTTACATCGCAATGTTCTTCCGATAGTTTATCAAGTTTTTCAAAGTCTATACAGTTTGGTATTATCTTAAACTTATCTTCTTTTATAAAAAATGTCTTTTGAACATCTTCTTTAATAGCTTCCGATGGTACTAAGATGTAATCTAAGCTTTCGTATAAAAACTTTATCAAATATCTATAAGGTATATATACATTTTTCCCGTAAGCATAATAAGCATCGTTGTTTTGTATATTCCCGACATAAATAGTATTTTTAGATGGGTTTATAAGCTTTGAAAGAGATAGTACAATATTCTGGGCTTTCATAAAAGACATCACTATATCTGTTTTTTCAGCTTTTAATATATTTGATAGTCTGATGGCATAAGGCAATTCTCCGTTTAAAAACGTGTTTTCTTTGTGAAGGGAATATACTTTAAAATCTATATCTTCTTCTACTATAGGTTTATTTACCACGAAGAAAACCTCATGGCCCAATTTTTTGAGTGCATTTGCTATATCTATGGACATGATGGTTATAGCCGTGCCATTTTGCGAAGCTCTTCCTAAATTATGTACATAAAGACAAACAGTGTGCGTAGCATTTCTTACATCGTGAATGCCTGTTCTTTTATCTTGCCTCGAAGTAAAATGCGATACCATCGCTCTAGTGTGCTTTAGCATTTCTCAAATCTCCTTGAGTGGCTTTGTCTGTTCTTTAGCTCTGAAATGCGCTGATAGCGCTCTTTCACTCTCTTATTATAACATCTTATCTATGCTAAAATACTATTATGAAAGCGCTTTTTATTGGGGCAAGTTCTGATTTGGCTATAGCTACAGAAGAAGAGTTTGCTAAAAACGGTTTTGAGCTTTTTTTGATAGCAAGGAATAAAGATAAGTTAGAAGAGATTGCAAATCATATAAACGTAATATCTTCAAAAAAACCAAGCACTTATGTTTGTGATTTAACGGATTACGACAGTTTAGAAAAGATAATGGATGAGATATTTTCACAAAATATCATAGATGTGGTTTTGATATTCCAAGGATATTTGCCAAAAGACCCTTACGATAAAAAAGAGATCTTAAATACTATAGATGTAAATTACACCTCTTGTGTGATGAGTGCAAACTTTGCTGTGAAACATTTGTTAAAACAACATCACGGCATGCTTATAGGTGTTTCTTCGGTGGCAGGAGATAGGGCAAGGCCATCAAATTCTTTGTATGGCTCTACTAAGGCGGGTTTTAGTTTTTACCTTGAGGGTTTGAGATACTGCATGGCTTCAAAGAATATCCATGTGATGAGTGTAAAACCTGGATTTATAAAAACCAAGATGACCAAAGATATATCTTTCCCAAGCTTTTTAGCCGGAGAAAAAGAGACTGTGGCAAAAGATATATACGATGCTATGCTAAAGAAAAAAGATGTTCTTTATACACCTTCTTTTTACGAGTTTATAATAAAGGCTTTAAAACTTGTGCCGTCTTTTTTGATGAAAAAGCTTGGTAAAAACAAATGCTAATCTATGAAGCGTCATGAGGGGTATGTATTAAATAGGTTTTATCTTGTAGAAGCTGAGGAGTCTGATGCTCTTACAAAAATAGTGCAAGTTTATCTAAAACAAGGTGGCCTTATAACCCTTTATGTTAGAGATATATATGTGGATTCAAATATCTTTGGAAAGCTTGAACTTTTTGACAAAGTGGAACTTTGGTGGGAATCTGTCAAAGATTTGGCAAACTTAGTGGATATAGTAAATCATCAAAGAAACAAAAGGCTCCATAACTATGAGAACTTTATGGGTTTTTCCTACATATCAAAGCTTATAAAAGACGATATAAAACTCTACGATGAATACATATATAAGCTTTTGGAGTTTTTTTGGGACTATCATTTTGGTAAAAACTTCTATCTTCCTGTTTTATGGTTTTTAGTACATATATCTGATTATCTTGGTATTAGGCCTATGTTTTTGGATATGCCTTTGGATAACACAGATTTTTTGTATATAAACTCAAAAGACGGCAGCATAATAAAAACCGATAATGCTATCAAAGTAAGAAAAAAGGTCTTAGAGATTTTAAAAACCATATCAAATACCGATTTAGAAAATATAGGTGATATAAAAATGAGCTTATTAGATGCTAAAGAAGGGACTAAGTTTATGATGAGGCTTTTTAGAGGTTTAAATAGATGAAAAAAATTGCCATTACGATGGGAGACCCAGCCGGCATAGGACCGGAGCTTATCCTAAAGCTAAAACCATACATGGAAGATGAAAACGCCTACGTAATATATGGAGAGGAATATATTTTAAAACATGCTTCAAAGGTTTTGGGGCATAATTTTTATTATGAAAAGCTCAAAAACATTGACGATGTGAAAGATAAAGGTATATATCTTATATCTCTTGGTCTAAAGGGTGCTTTGGAGCCATCTCCTTCTTCTGGCAAGCTTGCCATAGCTTACCTTGCAAGAGCCACCGCAGATGCCATATCAAAAAAACTAAATGGTCTTTTGACGATGCCCATCAATAAATATTTTGCAAAGGCTTCTGGGTTTAGTTTTAACGGTCAAACGGAGTATTTGGCTTTTGCCGATAACAAAAGCTCTTTTGCCATGATGATGTATAGCGATGCTATAAAAGTGGTGCTTGCCACCATTCATATACCTTTAAAAGATGTAGCAAACGCTGTAAGCATAGAGCTTATAAAAGAGAAAATCCATCTTATAAAATCTTATATACCTACTTATTTTAGGTTTGAGCCCACTATAAAGGTGCTTGGTCTAAACCCTCACGCAGGAGAAGGTGGTGTTATAGGTGATGAGGAAGCGAAGCTTATAATACCAGCCATAAAAGATGAAGATGTGTTGGGGCCTATACCAGCTGACACAGCTTTTATAAATATAGATAAAAACGATATATTTCTTTGTATGTACCATGACCAAGGTCTTATACCTTTTAAGATGCTTTCTTTTGATGATGGATCTAACGTCACCATAGGGCTTTCTTTTTTGAGGACATCCCCAGACCATGGTACCGCTTACGATATAGCTTATAAGGGCTTGGCAAGGGTAGACAGCGCCAGATATTCTTTGGAGCTTTTAAAGGCTTATGGATATTAAAAGGTTAGAAGGGACAACTTTAAATGAGACCATTTTAAACTCTCAAGCCCCAGAGATTTCTAAAGAAACAGAAAACCTTGCTATAGCTATAAAAACCACCGTTTCCCAAGCCCTTCTTGGAGCTTTGAGCGATGAGCTATCAAGCCAAGGGTTTATAGAAGCCACCGTAGAAGATGTAAAACCAAACACTTATAAACTCATGCTTAACAACGGTGTTGAGATTGAAGTAAACGCCCAAACCAACATCGCCCTTAAGAAAAACGATATTTTGAAGCTCATGATAAGCTCTTTGAACCCACTTGTTTTAAAAATAGCCGATGTAAAATCCCCTTCTTCTCCTATAGTTTTTTTACAACAATCCCTTGAAAATAACACCAAATTTAGCGTTGATAATTTTTCTCCAAAAGACATTGAAAACAGTGGACTTTTTTACGAGAAAAAACTAATGGATGTGCTTCTAAAAGCCAAAGACATGTCAAGCGTGTTAAACGATCAAAAATATCAACTTCTCAAAGATATCGTAAGCACTTCAAAAGATTTAAAAAGTCTTGAGGCTTTTAAAAACTTAGAAAACGATATAAAAACCGCAATAGAGCATTTGGCAGAGGGCAATATCACTCCAAAGGATTTAGAAACCATACTAAAAGAACCCCAACCCCAAATTCAAGATATAAACGATATACTAAACCTTCTCTTAAATCAAGAACCCCAACCCCAAACACTACCAACTCAAACTCTGAACCAGCTTCAAAACATTTTATCAAACATGGAAAAGAACGCTATCTTCAATGCAAAAGAAATTCCAAAGCTTGTTCAAGAGTTATCCAACATCATCCAAAACATGCCAGACAATATAAAAGATACTTTTTTTAAAAGCCCACAAAACATCTTAGATAGTTTGAAAAATCAGACCTTTGTAAACCCCGCCAAGATTGTTGAATTGTCAAAGCATGTAAAAGAAGCTATAAACACACTTCAAAGCAATACAAACTTTGATACAAAGCTAAACCATCTTAAAGATATGTCAAATACGTTGCTAAACATAAACACAGCCCAGCAGTTTATACTTCAAAACAACGCTTTTTTTGTAAATTTTAAAGAACAAGGAGATAAGACAAGCCTATCGCACAAAAAGGCTTTTGGGGCTTTTAAGAAAGAAGAAAACACCTATAAAGCCTTTATAAAACTAAACTGGGAAGATGGGTTTTTAGGTGGTATTTTGGAGATGCCAAAAAACAACCATGCCAAACTAAAAGAAATCACTATACGCTTTTATACAGATATTGAACCTTTGTCAAAAGCTTTGGAGTCTTCCAAAAGTGAGCTTGAAGCTATGTTAAAAGAAGAGTCTTTAAACCTGAGAGCTTTTGAGGTTTTTAAGACAAAATCCCAGGAGTTTGACTTGGAAGTGGTGAAAAACGTGGCCGATAATTCAAATCTTAATATATTTACATAATATGGCTGAGGATAAAGGCAAAAAGGCTATAGCTCTAAAATACGAAAGGGGCAAAGACAGTGCCCCAAGGCTTGTGGCTAAAGGCAAGGGTTATATAGCAGATAAGATAGTAGAACTTGCAAAGGAGCACGATGTACCAGTTATTGAAGATGAGAAGCTTCTTTCTGCGGCTTACAATCTTGATATATATGAAGAGATACCACCAGAGTTATACAAAGCTGTGGCTAAGGTGCTTGTTTTCGTTGAAAAGCTTAAGAAAAGGATATAATATTTATAGGAGGTGTTTTATGAAAAAGATTTTGGTGTTTTTGGCTTTTAGTGGTATAGCGTTGGCACAACCCATGTATACTGACAGTCAAAACTTAGGAGATTTTACCTCTTATATGAAGTTTGATTACATGCACTTTACTGGTTCTCATATAAGCAGTTTTGATGGTCCTTATGTGGGGGTTGGTATAGATTGGAATTGTAGGCTTTTTAAAGTGGCTTACGGACAACTAAAACCCTCTTTACAGCTTGGCACTGGCAGGGCTTACGGAGATGGTTCTCATCTTGACTACTCAAATTTAGAGCTAAATATGAGATACCTTTATCCTATAGGTCAAAATCTTTTTGCTGGTTTTGGAGCTGGTATAGGTGCAGCGGATGTAAAACTTCAAGGTATATCTTCTGGCATGGTGGGTACTATGCAAGGTTCTGGTGAGCTTGATCTAAAGCTGTCTCCAAATATATATATAGGTGCTCAAGCTAAGTATCAGTTAGCCACCGAATACAAAAGCACAGGTATAAACCCAGACAACTATAGGCTTGGCATAAAACTTGGAATGATGTTTTAAGTATGAAGCTTTTAATGATAGACAATTACGACTCTTTTACCTATAACTTGGTTCAGTATTTTAATATGCTTGGCCAAGAGGTGAAAGTGGTAAAAAACGACGAGATATCCCCAAATGATATAGATGGTATGGATATAGATGCTATAGTTATATCTCCTGGTCCTTGTTCTCCAAAAGAAGCTGGTATATCTGTGGATGTGATAAAAGCTTACAAAGAAAAATACCCAATTCTTGGTGTATGCCTGGGTCATCAGAGTATAGGATACGCTTTTGGTGCCAATATAATAAAAGCCAAAAAACTGATGCACGGTAAAACCTCTTTGATATCTCACGATAAGGCTGGTCTTTACGAGGGGTTGCCCAATCCTTTTAAAGCAGTCAGATATCACTCTTTGGTAATAGACAAAAATACACTTCCAGAGGAGTTTGTGGTGGATGCTGTATCAGAAGATGAGGATATAATGGGCATAAGGCATGAGACCCTTCCTATTTTTGGTGTGCAGTTTCATCCAGAATCCATTGTGTCTGAGCATGGTTTTGACATATTAAAAAATTTCTTAGAAAAAGCTAAATTGAGTTATAATAAAGTTTAATACGGATAGGAGGTTGCATTATGAAAGGAGTAGCTCTTATATGGCTCACAACGTTGGTGTTTGTGGTGGCTGAAGTGGCAGGTGCTATCTTGTGGCATGGGCAAGAACACTCTACGGTAACATTTGGATTTCTCATGGAGGTGGCAGCTGTTCTAAACGGCATTTGGGTTGGTTTGGTGGTGCCTTTAGCAGCAAAAGACTAATTTGGAAGACGTTTTACTAAAGGCGAAGAACCTAAAAAAAAGCTACAACGGTTTTGAGGCTTTAAAGGGTATAACTTTTGAAGTAAAAAAAGGCGAGATTTTCGGTCTTCTTGGTACCAACGGTGCTGGGAAGACCACAACTATAAAAATAATAGCTGGCATTGTGTCAGCATCCTCTGGAGAGGTATTTATAAACGGGAAATCTATAAAAGAAAACCCCATCAAGATAAAAAGCCAAATAGGCTATGTACCTCAAGATATCTCTATAATACCTAACCTAAGCGCTTTTGAAAATCTCATGCTTGTGGGAAAGCTTTACGGTGTTTCAAAAGATAGGGTTATATCTATGCTAAAAGCCATAAACCTATGGGATAGAAAAGATTCTTTGGTGCAAACATTCTCTGGAGGTATGATAAGAAAGTTAGAGATTGCTATGGCGCTTTTGCACGAGCCTAAACTTCTTCTTTTGGATGAGCCAAGCGTAGGTCTTGATCCAAGTGCAAAACTAAATATATGGGATTTCTTAAAATCAGAAAAACAGTCTATGGCTACACTTATAACCACCCACGATATGAACGAAGCTGAACGCATATGCGATAGAATCGCCATTATGAAAAAAGGACAGATTATAGCCCAAGGGTCTTTAGAAGAGCTAAAAGATGCCATAAACGATAAAAATGCCAATTTGGAGGATATATTTATAAAACTAACGGGCGAATCCTTGGATGAAGATACCCAAGATCTAAAATCTATAAGAAAAACAAGGGATGTTATAAAAAGATTGAGCTGATGTTTATGTGGTTTTTGGCTTTTATAAGAGGAAGTTTGGTAATCTTGGAGATAGAAATAAGAAAAATGATGCGCCAAAGGATGGATATCTTTACAAGAGCTGTGCAACCTCTTATTTGGATACTGCTTTTTGGTAATGTGTTTAAAAATATAAAGAGCATCCCCATAAAAGGCGATTACCTTTCTTTTATGACCCCCGGAATTTTGGCTCAATCTGTGATGTTTGTGTCATTTTTTTACGGTATATCTTTGATATGGGATAAAGACCAAGGCCAGATAACAAGGTTTTTAAGCGCTCCCATACCCCACTCTTCTATTACCACCGGCAAAGCTCTTTTTTCTGGTGTTAGGTCTTTGGTACAGGCTTTTTTGATTGTCCTTTTCTCAAAAGCCCTAAACATAAATATCTATATAAACGTTTATACGATAATTCTTTCAATCGTTGTCATAATACTATCTGGGGTTTGTTTTGCTGGATTTTCTATGCTTATAGCCTCTTTGTTTAAAACGGTGGAAAAGTTTATGGGTATAGTTCAAATCATCACAATGCCCATATTTTTCTCAAGCAGTGCATTGTACCCTATCTCTTTGATGCCAAATTGGTTGAGGGTTGTAGCCCTTTTAAACCCCCTCACTTACTCGGTAGAAGCCCTTAGATCTTTGTTTTATCAAAACAACCTAAACATATTTGAGCCTGTTTTAGTGCTCTCTTTCTACAGCATCATTTTTTTAGTTTTTAGCGCTTTTAGCATAAGAAAACTTGTAAGTTAGAGCGCTGAAAGCGTATTTTACATCGGGTGAGAGCTTAAGAACAGGCAAAAGGATTAAAGAAAAATGAATGCAGAGCGGTGTAACCGCATTTTACATCGTGAGCAAGCTTGAAAACAGGCAAATCATCGTTAATAAAAAATAGTTAGAGCGCTGAAAGCGTGTTTTACATCGTGAGCAAGCTTGAAAACAGGCATATACGATGTAAGGAATACTAAAGCACACTAACTGATAGATGCTTAGAAGAAAATTTAAGTTCTTAAGGCTGTGGTATAATTACATTATGAAGCTTTTACCAATAGGTATACAAACCTTTGAAAAAATAAGAAACAGCAACTACTATTATGTAGATAAAACAATGTTTGTTAAAAAATTAGAAGAAGGCGGGTATTATTTTCTATCCCGCCCAAGAAGGTTTGGCAAATCTCTTTTTCTTGACACACTAAAAGAAGCGTTTTCTGGCAACAAAGAACTTTTTAAAGGGCTTTATCTGTACGATAATTGGAATTGGGAGAAGAGCTATCCTATTATAAAAATAAGCTTTGCAAGTGGAAATATAAGAACTTCAGATATTTTATTGGATCTAATGACATCTCAAGTAAATAGGATATCAGAAAAAGAACAGATAAACTTAAAAGAAAAGCGTCCAAGTCAAATGTTTTTAGAACTCATCGAAAAACTATACGAAAAATACAATGAACAAGTAGTAGTACTCATAGATGAATACGATAAGCCTATATTGGATGCGATAGAAAACATAGAAGTAGCAAAAGAAAATAGAGAGATACTTAAAGATTTTTATTCGGTTTTAAAAGATGCTGATCCTTATCTAAAGCTTGTATTCTTAACAGGGGTATCGAGGTTTTCCAAGGTGTCAATTTTTAGCGGTTTAAACCAGCTTCAAGATATCACTTTAAATGAAGAGTTTTCAACGGTATGTGGATATACCCAATCTGAGCTTGAGAGTGTGTTTGAAGACAGGATAAAAGACTTTGACAAAAACAAAGTAAAAGAGTGGTACAATGGCTATGCTTGGCTTGGAGAGAGCGTCTACAATCCTTTTGATATATTGCTTTTGTTCTCAGAAAAAAGTTTTAGAGCCTTTTGGTTTGAGACAGGAACACCTACATTTCTTATTAAGCTATTTATGAAAAACCAGTACTACATCCCAGAACTTGAGAACCTTGAGGTAGGAGAAGAGATTTTGTCAAATCTTGATGTGGAGAACATATTTCCAGAAAATCTCTTATTTCAAGCGGGTTATCTTACGATAAAAGACTACAAGGTTGTGGGTAGTAAAAACGTATTTAAATTATCTTATCCAAACTTTGAAGTGAGGATGAGTTTTAACGATGCTTTCTTAACTTATATACTAAGAAACCCACCTTTAAAAGATAAGGCTGAAATAAATTTAATAACAGCCATTCAAGAAAAGAATATAGACAAACTAAAAGATATCATATACACATTCCTTGCCAGCATCCCCCATGATTGGTATAGATCCAACAATATAGCCTCATACGAGGGTTTTTATGCATCTATTGTATATGCTCTTTTCAACGGAGCAGGGCTAAACCTTAGAGTTGAAGATAGCACCAGCGTTGGACGGATTGATATGTCTATTTTGTCAGAGGATACAATTTATATAATAGAGTTTAAGGTAGTAGAAGAAAAAGAAGAAGGGAAAGCTTTAGAGCAGATTAAAAACAAAAAGTATTATGAAAAATATATAGGCAAATATAATGAGATCTACCTAATAGGGATAGAGTTTAGTAAGAAAGATAAGAACATCGTGGGTTTTGAGTGGGAAAAATTATAGATTGTTAAAACTCTAAAGGTTTTATAATCTACATTTGCTATCCAACAAATTATTTTGTTTATACTCTAAAATTGATCTCAAAAATAGCCGGCGAATGCAAGCACAAGCCTTTTAAACTAATAATATTGAGTCTCAATCTCTAATAGTAATAAAAAATGTAAATGAGTTGAATGTGGCAATGTTGATAGAAACAGTTTCAATCCCCTATAGGCACATAAAAAACCAGGCACAGGTAAAACGCTTGGCTCTCTGGCTATAGCGTTTCAATCCCCTATAGGCACATAAAAAACAAAGATGAGGTTGGGACATACGCAGAAACCACCATCCAGTTTCAATCCCCTATAGGCACATAAAAAACTTGTTTGAAAACAAGGCATTTTTTAATAATTTTTTGCCGATCGACAGATCGTTGATAGACAATGATTTTAGAGATTTTGATGTTAATAATTTAGAAATTATATTAACATTTTTAGGCTTTTAGAAAATAAAATTAGATTATTCAAGATAGACTCTATCTTGCTCTCAGAGTATCCATTAGCTACAAGGCTCATTGGAAATTTACATAGAGCGGTATCAACGCATTTCACCTCGTAGGTTAATGAAGGGACAGACAAAAGAGCTAAAGCTAAAAATAGGTAGAGCGATAACATCGCATTTTACATCGTGAGCAAGCTTGAAAACAGGCATATTATCGTTGGTAAAATGAATGCAGAGCGCTGAAAGCGTGTTTTACATCGTGAGAGAGTTTAAGAATAGACAAAAAATTAAAGGGAAATGAATGCAGAGCGCTGAAAGCGTGTTTTACATCGGGTGAGAGTTTAAGAACAGGCAAAAGGATTAAAGAAAAATGAATGCAGAGCGATAACATCGCATTTTACATCGGGTGAGAGTTTAAGAACAGGCAAAAGGATTAAAGAAAAATGAATGCAGAGCGATAACATCGCATTTTACATCGGGTGAGAGTTTAAGAACAGGCAAAAGGATTAAAGAAAA
>Ga0078972_1004769_pt1 | contig 36168 bp, 33 predicted proteins | sample YelNatPaOPGAMG01_FD_67568 | JGI IMG/M metagenome (GOLD analysis project Ga0078972, IMG submission 67568) | Hot spring thermophilic microbial communities from Obsidian Pool, Yellowstone National Park, USA - OP-RAMG-01 (SPADES assembly) (version 2) | ecosystem: Environmental > Aquatic > Thermal...
GTTTTGCAGAAAAATTTTGATGAATTTTTTCTATATCATCATTTTTCTATGACATCGGCGGAATCCAACTGCCATGCGCTTCAAAAAGCTCGTCAACTAAGCTGTATATCTCGTCTATAGTCAGTTTTGCCAACAAAAATATGTATAGCAAAGAGTCCTGTCTGCTAAAGTTCTACGAGATTGGTGCCATAATAATGAAAATGGTGTGGCTGGATGGATGGCGCACTAGATTTTGAGCCTAAATTTGACAAGACAATACTTTGTCTGTTATCTTAACAGGTCGGAGCGCCGAACGTCGAGGGGTAGAGCAGAAGTCCCTTACCTCGGCAAGCGAGATTGACAGCCGCCTTCGGGCCAATCTCGCCCGATCCCCGGCAGAAGGGAAGGATGCCGAATAAAGAGTCGGGGTTAGCGGCGCTCGAAAGGAGGCGGTAAATTGCTAAGAACAAAAGCGCGGGGTGCCGCGGCGGCTGCTTTATGCGTGGTGATTATAATCTCTGGAGCAGTAGCCGCAGGCATAAGCCGCAGCGACGCAGAAGTAGCCCAGTTACCTGCGTTGGAGATTATTGTAAAAGCCGACGGCAGCGAACAGCGTGTTCTGACCAGTCAGGCTACCGTAGGCGAAGCTCTTGAAGATGCCGGAATATCGTTGGGATCGGCAGACTACGTCATCCCCTCTCCAAACACCAAACTACGAGCAGGAATGACTGTGCGCGTGGTTAGGGTGACGGAGAAGGTGATAGTAGAGGAGCAGCCAATAGGGTTCAAGACGCGAAAACAGCCGACCAATTCATTAAGAGTTGGTTTGACACAGGTTGTTGAAGAAGGAAAACGCGGCTTGAAAAACGTCTATTACAGGGTTAGATATGAAGATGGCGTCGAAAAAAGCCGTAGCGTGATAAGAAGCGAAGTCGTCCAGCAGCCACAGGATAGGCTGATACTGTTTGGCGAACGCGGGGCGTTGGCTTCAAGAGGCTGGTTTGTGAGCCGAAAAGTACTAATAATGCACGCTACAGCTTACGACCCAGGACCAAGAAGCTGCGGGAGATATGCATCTGGCAGAACAAGCACCGGTATACGCGCTGGTTACGGGGTGGTGGCTGTTGATCCGAGAATTATAAAGCTCGGCACCAAGCTTTACATCGAAGGCTATGGGTTTGCTATAGCTGGAGACCGTGGAAGCGCTATAAAAGGCAACCGGATTGATCTGGGTTTCGACACTTACAGAGAAGCTGCAAGGTTCGGCAGAAAAACGGTGAAGGTTCATATTCTGGACTAGCCGTCAGTTTTGCAAGGAAGCGCATTTGGCAGGCAGGGCTTTATCAATATCAAAGCTCTGCCTGGATCTTTTTATAATATGAGTATGGAAATAAATCTATGTTCCCCGGCACAGGCTGCGGCGATATTGAAGAAGCACGGCATAAAGCCTAAACGACGCCTTGGGCAGAACTTCCTTGTCGACAGAAACGTGCTTAACCGAATAGTCGAAGCTGCTGAGATAGGGCGCGAATCGGTGGTGCTAGAGATAGGTGCAGGACTGGGCACGTTATCGCAGGCGCTAGCAGAAAAAGCCAAGATGCTGGTTGCAGTAGAGACCGACAGGCAGCTTATCCCCATACTTGAAGAGACGCTTGCAGGATTTGACAATGTTGAGATAACAGCCGCTGACTTTACTCGACTTGAGCTTGAATCGTTCTTGAGTGAGAAATTCGGCGATGAGCGGTGCATTGTAGCAGCCAACCTACCTTACTACATAACAACCCCAGTTATTACAGCACTGATAGATGCACGCAGGCATATTGAGCGAATGGTGCTGATGGTGCAGAAAGAAGTTGCCGATCGTCTGGCAGCTAAACCCGGCAGCGATGACTACGGCGCGCTTAGCGTGCTGGTTCAGTTCTATTCAAAGGTGCAGATAGTGATGAAGGTGAGCAGGAACGTGTTTATGCCGGCGCCGGAAGTGGATTCGGCTGTTGTTAGGATGGATGTGCCTGCTGAGCCTGCGGTTAAAGTGCGGGATGAGAAGCTATTTTTTGAGATAGTAAGGTCTGCATTTGAACAACGCCGAAAGACTCTGCTGCGCGCTCTGATAAACAGCAGGACGCTTGGATGGGATCAGGAAAAAGTGGCGGCGGTGTTAAGCGATGCGAGGATTGAAGGCTCACGCAGAGGCGAGACGCTGTCAATCGAAGAGTTTGCTAGACTAGCAGACTCGGCATGGCGCGCAAAAAATGAGAGAATGTAAAATAGTTACCGAAGAACCACCGCGCCGCTTGAAGCGTCTATCTCGTTGTAAAATGTATAATGCCCCACATGCTTTTCAACAGAATATTTTCCAGTAACCACTACCTTATCACCATCCGTGCAAACTGGCTGTCCAAAATTGAAAACTTTAATCTCGCCGGTTCGATCGCGCAGTGTAAAGGTATAGTACGGGTTGCCTGCTCTGCTTACTCTTGCTCTAATATCAACAACTTCGCCACGCACAGTAACACGCTTGCCATCGTATTTATCTGGATTATCGAGAATCTCACCTATAGTGACACCCGAGCGTGAACAGCCCGCAGCAATCAACAAAAAGATCGCCAAAACCTGCCAGATTAACTTTGTTCTCATATGCATCACCTAAATCAGTCAATCGGACAAATTTTGATATACTAAGACATACTAAAATTATATACTACATCGCGGCACAAGAAAATTTATAGACTAGATAATGCCTGCTGCAATTGACTTTGGCAGACTCGGCATGGTGTATAGTGGTATAATTTGAGAGGATAAACTGCTCTGGCGCTGTAGAATTTGCAATCGGATTTGAAAAGTGGATGAATCTAAAACCGCTAAGCCAAGTGAAAAAACTCTGGAGCTTTTGAGAGAAAAAGGCGCTCTAAAAGAATCGCTGATTCAGGAGCGGTTGAAAGAGGGTCGAGCGCGCTGCGGCGTCTGTCAGCGGATGTGCGTGATATCGCCAGGTGCGACAGGCTACTGCAAGACGGTTGTGAATATCGAAGGGGTTCTCTATACGACTATATATGGGGTTATATCGTCTGCAGCAGCTGATCCAATAGAGAAGAAGCCCGTGTTTCACTACAAACCTGGCAGCCTGTGCTACTCAGTTGGCAGTTTGGGATGCAGTTTCAGGTGCGTTTTCTGTCAGAATTGGCAGATTGCATACGCCGATGGTTTGAGCGCCGACAGCATATGCAGATATGGCGTTACTGCTGAAGCTCTAATATCAACCGCACAGCGCACCGGATGCACGGGTGTTGCGTGGACTTATAACGAGCCGGCTATCTGGCTTAACTATACGCTGGACTGTGCCAAGCTTGCGAAAGAGGCAGGACTTTACACGGTTTATGTAACCAACGGCAGCGCGACCGAGGCGCATCTAGACATAATAGCGCCGTATCTGGACGTTTATAGAGTTGATATAAAGAGCATGTCGGACGAGTTCTACCGAAAGCTCATCAAGCTGCCATCTTCGAAAGGCATACGCGAGGTCGCGGTTCGAGCACGAAACAAAGGGATGCATATTGAATGTGTAACAAACGTGATACCAGGATGGAACGATTCCGAGTCTAACCTGCGCGAAACTGCGAGATGGATAGCCGATAATCTAGGCGACGCTGTGCCTTGGCATGTAACCAGGTTTTACCCCTACGCAAAGCTGGCTGATGTGCCGCCAACGCCGCTTTCTGTGCTGGAACGCGCTGTTAGAATCGGACGTGAGGAAGGGTTGAAATTTGTATATTTGGGGAACGTTGTTACGGCAGAAGGAGAGAATACCTACTGCCCAACCTGCGGCGAGCTTATGATAAAGCGGATAGGGTTTGAGTCTCGCATTGTTGGAGTAACTCAAGAAGGCAGATGCAGGTACGATGGCACAGATCTTGGAATCGTGATGTAGTCTTCTCAGCGCTTAAGCTTCAGAGGTTCCTGAATCAAAGGAACTATCTGTCCGTTCTTCTGATATGCCCACCCGCCGGGCTGCATATCTTTTCGTAGTTGATGATTATGGCATTCGAGTATGTGAAAAGTGGGCGGGTCGTTTGGACGCGGTATGCGGTAGATGTAAGATACAGCGCCGGCTGATTCATCTGCAGGACACTTGAGCACTGCCGCTGGAATGTAGTCCGGCACAAGGTCTTTTAGGCTTTTGGGATAAGCATCGTTCTTTGTTGCATATCTGCCAACTGCATCGCCTATGCGCTGTATATGCGAATGGCATTCAACAAGGTTTCTATAGTAAGGCGTTCTTCCTATAAAGAAAATAATTGCTGAAATAGCTATCAGGAAGAATATCAGGATCACGACGCAGCCGACCAGTCCAATCCGCCACATTGTCGGCTTTACCGTTAAAAATCCTTCGCGCCTTTCTGGTTGTTCCATCTAATTCTGCCCGCAGGTTTTAATGAGGCTTACTGATCTTCACAGTAAACCGCAGCCGCTTCCGATGTTCCAATCCATATCCCAAGGATGTACATCGCGCCGAAGTCAGCCATAATCGAAATCTCATATCCCAACCCAATAAATGCTATTATAAAAACAGGCAGGGATGCCAGCGCACCCAAAAGAAGCGATTTTATCGAGCCGTGATCTTCCCTAGGCTTGACCTTCCTTGATATAAGATAGGTAGGGATGAAAATCAACAGGTTGACAATTCCGGTAATAACTGCAAGCGGCGGCTTTGTAGTACCATAAACCACATGCAGTATTGGAAACACTACGCCTGCTGCACAGCCCAACACTACTGCCGGAACCGCCCACCATATCTTCACTGTCTGATCTGTTGATTTAGATTTTTGTTTACTCTTTGCCAACTAAGCCTCCATAACCAAATTGTATATCAAGACGAAACATGAACAACCGCGCGCAGCACTCCATCTGCTTTTGACTCCGCCAGCTTGAGCGCTTCTTCTGCCTGTTCCAGTGTAAAAGTGTGTGTCGCGTAGCTTGCTATATCTACAAGTCGTTTTTCGGTAAGTGTTATCGCTTCCTCGGTTGTCTGGTTGCTGCGTCGAACGAATATAGCAGTCAACTGCTTTCTTCTTGATGCGCTTGCATCAAATATATAGCTGTCTTCGTCTGGTATCCCCACAACCATCACCTTCCCAAGCACTCTTGCAAGCCTAGATGATTCTGCAACCGCTTCGGCGATACCGGCGCACTCAAATACAATATCAATCCCCTTGCCATTGGTTAAGTCTCTGCAGACTGATCCTACATCCTCAGGACTGCAGGCAGCATAAGCTCCCAGCTTAAGCGCCAAACTGCGCCTTGACTCAATCGGCTCGCTCACCACAATTTTCTCCACGCCTTTGGTTCTCAGCGCCTGAAGCACCGAAAGTCCTACCGCCCCTGCACCCAATACTGCCGCGCTGGAGTTTGGTTCAACCTGAGCTAGCTTCACAGCATAGATTCCAATGGCGAGCGGCTCGGTCATAGCTGCTTCGTCCATCGTAAGTGCATCAGGAACTGGCAATAAAAGCTGGGCGGGCCACGTTACATAATCGCGCAGGCAACCATCTGTAGGCGGCGTGCCGAAAAAAAGCACATCAGGACATACGTTCATGTTGCCGCTCCTGCAGAACTCACATCTGCCGCACGGCTTAGAAGGCTCTATCGCAACTCGCATACCAGGCTTGATGCCGTCAACACCATCACCAACGGCTTCAACTACACCCGATGCCTCATGCCCAAGCACCAGCGGCTCTGTAAGCTTGGTCGTGCCAATTCTGCCATCCTTAAACCAATGAACGTCAGACGCGCATATCCCAACGCTTGCTATACGCACCAGTGCTTCCCCATCCTTCGGCTCTGGCTTCGGTTCATCGTGCATTCTGAGATCGCGGGGCTGATGCAGTCTTAAAACTCTCATTCTTCCACCTTCTGCCCATATTTTTCTACATAGCGGCGATGCGCTCTTGCCACTTCTTCCGGTGGTATAGGTATCGGTTCGCCGCGCAGCATAGCAAGATGCACCGTCTTTGCCACGTCTTCCAGCATCACAGCCGCCTTGAGCGCTTCTTCTGGAGTTGGTCCTATAGTAAAGACGCCATGATTCTGCATCAGTATAGCCGGGCTGCTGCCGATGTATTTTACAACCGCCTGCCCTATCTCTTCTTCACCTATTTTGCAGTATGGAGCACATGGGATCGGTCCACCAAACTCATCTGCTATCGCAGTAAGCACAGCAGGTATTGGCTGTCCAAGAGCCGCAAAGCTCGTAGCATAGTTGGAATGAGTGTGCACAATACCGTTTACATCAGGTCTGTGACGGTAGATGTAAAGGTGAGTTGCCGTATCCACCGAAGGCTTTCTGCTGCCTTCAACAACACACCCATCCAAATCAACAATGACAATATCATCAGGTGTAAGTGCTTCAAAGCTGATGCCGCTTGGTTTGATAGCAACCAATCCGCTCGAAGAATCTCGTCCGGACACATTGCCACTTGTCATAGTAACCAACCGGTTTTTAGGAAGCTCTTTGTTAAGCTCAGCAACAAGTTTTTTCAATCCTTCAAGCAACGTCGGAGACCTCTCTATTTAATCATTTATACAGCAGCATTATACGACAGCACGGCTAATCGGCGCAATCTAACTGGTGCGTATATCCTCTATAGCAGCCAGCCTAACAAGCCGATAATTCAAATTGACAAAGGTAATGCAAGGAGGAAAAGAAGGTTGGCGCATTGCGATTACTGGTGGTTTGCCGGAAGTGTAGAATGGTGTGATCTCACCGGCGGCTCATGCAGATGCGGCGGCTGGGAAGAAGCCTGCGAGATGAAGCAGCGCAGACGCCGTCCAACCAAAAACAACACTTTTCTGCCGTTCGAACCGGATTTTGAAGAGCGCAAACGTACCTCCAAACACGCCTCAAAGCATAACCATATTCAGCGCTGACTGGCTACAATAAGCTTCTCGAGCGAATACGTTGGTTTTGACTGCGTGTTTGTCTAAGGCTGCTTTCTTCGCCATATTGGTAACATCGCTTCTGCGGCTGTGCTTGGCAGGAGTTTTCTTGCCTGCACTACTCTGAACAGGGTAGAATACTGCAGATAAAATTGTTATGCAGCCGGGGACAGGATGGGTTCAGAGCACTCGCAATTTAATCAGATCGCACAGCACTATGACGCGTTGATGGAATGCGTGCCTTACAGGCAGTGGGTCGGGTTTGTTATGGAGGTTGTAAAAAAATCCGGGCTTAAGCCTAAGAAGGCACTTGATCTGGCATGCGGCACAGGCACGGTCTCTGAACTTCTCGCTGGGCTGGGACTAGAGGTTGTTGGGGTTGATATTTCATCGGCGATGATCTCAGTTGCCAAACGCAAGGCTGCTGAAAAAGGACTTGACATAGAGTATTATGTTCAGGACGCTGCATCTCTTTCTCTTAATCACTGTTTTGACCTAGCAGTGAGTTTGTTCGACAGCATAAACTATATCACCGATCCTATCGCTCTTGAATCAGCATTTCGAAGGGTTAACAATCACCTGCTAAACGGCGGACTTTTTATATTCGACATGAACACTGAGTATGCACTTTCGCATGGGTTCTTTAATCAATCCAACATAGGCACTTTCGATTATCCAAGATATATCTGGACAAGCACTTATGATAGAGCCTCCCGCATCTGCAAAGTTGACATGGTTTTTGAGGTTATGGAACCTGACGGCACAAAGAGACAGTTTACCGAAGTTCATATACAGCGTGCTTATCGCATAGAAGAGATTGAACGTATGCTACGCGCTGCAGGGTTTGAGGTGATGGATATTTACGATAGCTTCTCGTTCCGTCAGCCTAAGCGCAGAACCGACCGTGCTGTTTTCGTGGCGAAAAAACCTTAAAGAGGTGAGCAGACTGTGAGGCGATTTTCGGTTATCACGCTGATTTTAGCACTGGCAATCATTGGGTTTACAGCCGACTATCTGTTTGGACCGCTTACTCCTGCCAAAAAGCTGCCGGTAAAAACCAATGATCCTTGGATTCTCCAGTCAAACAACCCAAAGAATAAGTATGGCACATATCTAGGCAACGGACGAATAGGCGCAAGGATTGGCTCAGATGGAGTAGGCTGGATGGATGATAAGCCAACAGATTGCTTTATGACGGGTCTTTATCAGGATGAAAAACTGATTCCACTGCCGCAGTGGAGTGATTTTTCCATATACGATGAACGCGGCAGGCGGTTTCAGGTTGACTACAAAGCACCTTATCGCCAAACACTTAATATGCGCGAAGGCTACGTGGAGACGGAGCTTACTCTTCGATCAGGAATTCAGCGATTGACTGGGAAAGTAACCTTTTTCATATCCGGAAACGATAATCCGTTGGCAAGCGACGTGGCTGCAATTCAGTACCAACTAAAGCCAAAGTTTTCAGGAAAAGTGTTTTTAGGCGACGCGCTGGGACCGGGGACAGAGTGGAAGCGTGTGCTAATCGCGCAGACTGTTACCGGCGGAAGTGAGTTTGTTGGTGTTACAACCGAAGGACATGGGGTTGTTATCTGCGTTGGCATTAGAGATGCAGAAGGCGCACCAGTGGATCGAACCGTAAGACTGCGACGCGGGAGAGATATTGTTCTAACTAAATGGGTTGTTTTGAGCGATGCGCGCGGATGCATACCAACTCTAAAGCAGAGCCTTCCATACACAGCAGCGGTTACTATGGGCGACATACTTGATGCAGTTAGACGCAGGCTGGACGCTGTATCAAAAACAGGCTTCGACAGAGTTTTTGCCGAACATAGGGCAAATTGGCGGCACAGATGGGACTCAGACATAATCATCGAAGGCGATCCTGAAGCTCAGCAAGTGGTTCATGCGATGATGTTTTATCTGCTGTCGAGTGCTAGCCCTGGTTGGAGCATCCCACCTACAGGACTCTCGTCTGCCGGCTGGAGCGGACATATTTTCTGGGACGCAGATATCTGGATGTTCCCAGCGCTTATGCTTCAGCATCCTGACGAAGCCTATGGAATAGTGAGGTATAGGAGGGACACGCTGATAGGAGCGGTAGAGAATGCTCGTGCTCGCGGACTTGCCGGTGCAGAGTATGCTTGGGAAAGTGCACGCACAGGACGCGAAACAATAGGGATGCCGTTTTCTGAAGAGCGGCATGTGACTGCAGATGCGGCAATTGCTGCAAGCTCCGTTTTTTATCAGCATCCAAAGTCACCGCGCTACTGGTCGGAATTGTATGAGCGTGATGCACTGGTTATTCTTACTAAAACAGCAGAATACTGGGTATCGAGAGCTTATTACAACAAGGAGAAAGATCGCTACGAGATTCTTCACGTGCTGCCGCCGGATGAAGATGCTGGCATTGTCAACAACAGTGCCTACACCAACGCCGCTGCAAAACGTAACTTGGAGCTTGCTATCGCCGCTTTAAAGAACGCGGGTTTGAATGTGCCCCAGAAATGGCGGGAGGTTGCAAGTAAGATGTATATACCGTTTGATGATAAAAGCCGCCGATTTATAGCCTATGATGGCTACAATGGAAGAAAAACCAAGCAGGCAGATACAGAGTTGCTCATATATCCCCTTGCCTATTCGATGCCAGACGATGTTAAACAGAGAACCTTCGACTACTACAAACAGAAAACTGATCCGCGCGGACCGGCAATGACTTCGTCTATTCACGCAATCATCGCTGCAGAGCTTGGTCGTTCGGACGAGGCATATAAGCATTTTACAGAGAGCTTCCAGCCATTCTTGCGCGGAGAGTTTTTGATGTTCAACGAAAAACGTTCAAAGACTTATGAGAATATGTGTTTTCTAACCGGATGCGGCGGAGTGCTACAGAGCGTGATATATGGGTTTGCTGGACTTAGAATTGGCAACAAACCAGAAGGCTTCAACCAGATTCTGCCGGAGCTTTACATAAAGCCGTGCATGCCAAAGAATTGGAAGAAGCTCACAATCACAAACATCTATTGGCGAGGCAAGAAATACGATCTGGAGATTCTCTCTGATAATAAATGGGTTATCCGCGAGCGCGGATGAGACTTTGATAAACTGACAGGCCGACTGATTATTCACCAGCCGGCCTGTTTTCGCGTAAGTTCGTTTAGAACCCGTAATATGGTGCAGTTAAGAAGATGTTTGGTCTGCTCAACGGCCGCATAGTCGGCGCACCGTAGCCCGGTGTGTTGTAAAGAGCGTTCATTTGGGCAAGCATCCTCTCCAATGTAACTGAACGAAAGCCAGGAGGCGGCAGCGGATGGATGACACCGCTGAAGTCGCCTCCGTTGGTGATGGTATATGGCTCGTATGGCGGTAGGATGAAATTCCTTATTGGACCTACGTCATAATAAGCACCATAAGGCGGCAGGCTGCCATAAGCTACAGGCCCATTGTAATCAACAGGCGTTTGATCGTTTTGCGCCACGTTTTCATCAACAGCAGCCGATTCGTTCGTCTTAGCCGCTTCTTCGGCTGAAGAGCCTGAATCAATCTTTGACGCAGGCTCAGCCTCTTTTGCCTGCTTGGAGCTGGATTCTTTGGGACTTATTATATAGCGCCCATCTTTCAGCTCATATTTAAGCCCAGCGCTCTCTGCCACAACTTTTAGAGCATCTTCAAAAGAAACGTTGGTAAGCGATGCGGTAATAGTACCCGACACGCCGGGCTCTATTGTGTAACTAAAACCGGTACCTTTAAAAATCGCATCTATAACATCTACCACCGGCGTTCTATCCGCATCAATAGTCACCTTCTTAGCAGTATCGGCTGTTTCTGCCGCGTATAAAGGAGCCGCCAGCAGAACCGCTGCCGCCAAAAGCACAATTGTTCCTATAAGCAGCGTTCTCATAGAAATCGCCTCCCTTCGGCACTCTGCCTTCATATATAGATAATACCCTCTAAGACGCCTCACTAAGCACTTGACATTATATTTATGCCGCATTTTATCAGACCCCGAAAGCCAACACCATAATTTATCCAATATTTTACTCTTTGCTATTGCTAACCATTGCTCGACATGATAAACTGCTTGTGAGAGGGGAAGTTTTAGCTATTCGGTATGGATTACTGAAGTAAGGGAGGGTTTCGCAGATGGAAGGCAATCATCACGACAAGATATGCCCAATCCTAGCAGCGTTTGGCTCTCGCGATTCTATCAGCTCAGGCTCGACTTGGGCATGCCGATGCAAAGGCGACGAGTGCGGCTGGTGGGACGAAGAGCAGAAAAAATGCGCCGTAACGGTTATCTCCAAAGAAATAGGACAGATGATGCCAGGCACAGGCGCAGCAGCAGGAGCAGCCTAACCTAATAACCATTACACCGCACGAGCGCGTATCGCAAGGCAGATAGGTTTTGATTTTCTGATCTCAACGGGCTCAAACCCTGAGGCGCGGAGATCGGTTGCGAGTGCGTGTTCAGTGTAGAGACGACATGGGATTTTTCTTGCGTGAAGATATGCCTTGTAGATTCCCCCAAACATCCCTTTCATAGGAGCTACCAACACAAGTTGTCCGTCGTCGGCAGTCATTCTTCTAAGCGAGCCCAGAAATCTGCGCACATCTTCAGCGAACTCCAGCACTCCTGCGCAGAACACAAAATCAAACGGCGGCGAAAGCTCTTCGGGCGGCGGAGAGTGCTCGATATCCATCACACATGCAGGGAATCCCATCTCTCTGACTCTTTTCACCATCTCAGATGATAGATCAACCGCGCATACCTCGAACCCACGTTCTCTCATAACGCAGGAGTAAAACCCCGGACCACAGCCTGCATCCAGCGCTCTGCCAGCGCCTTCGGCAGGTATCATCTTAAGCGTAATCGCAAGCTCACGTCTGCGCAACCAACCCATAATCCCTTTGGAAGCACGGTCTAGATAGTGCGCTGCGGCTTGATCATAATAAGTCTGCAGTATACGGCGAGAATCCATAAATAACCTAATGGCAAATTGAGGGATAATGGTCGGGGCGGCGAGATTTGAACTCGCGACTTCCTGCTCCCAAAGCAGGCGCGCTACCAAGCTGCGCTACACCCCGACTTTATTCATGCTGTTTTCACACTCAATCAACTTACCTGACTTCGCACAGGCGTGCTATAAAATATCTCCTTTACCGCACCTGTCTTGCTGCTTTTCATTCTACATAAGAAGCGATTCGACGTCAAGGTGCGAGCAATGAAAACGAATAAGATATAGCGTCAGCGGCAGCCATTAGTTTAAAAACATATTGAAGCATGCAGCCATTCCTGCCGATAATCCTAATACGTATGATGTCAAAAGACAATTGCATTCCGGAAGCAGTATTCTTCATAGTAAGCGTGGCGGCGTTGGCGGCGGCTGTAATCTGTGGTGGCGCATCAAAAGCTCAGTTTATCGCTGCGGCTATGGCGGCATTTGCGGTAACAGCCTGCCTCGGCATCGCTGCGCGCCGCTCACCAAACAGAATTGCCCGGATATCCAACAGGAAACCAAGAGAAATCGAAAGGGAAGTCCTTCATGCAGGAAATCGAAGATAGCGCTTTAAGCCGTCTGGCGGAGATCTCCCTTGCGGCAACAGGCTCGAAAGTGACGGCTGTTTTCGTTCGCTCAGAAAACGGAATAGAGGCAGCTGCGGCATCAAGCGTGATAGCCGGAGCAGAAAGCGTAATCGGCTCAACCCTGCCGCGATCTTTGTATGCGCAGATGGAGGATCTTCAACCAGACTCGATCTTTGAGGTGCAGTCACCACCGATTAAACTCCAAGCACTAGCTGAGCGTGCTGGCGCTAACATAATCGTAGGTGTGCCGATATATCGGAACGGAAAACTGGACGGCGCACTCATGTTAGCAACAAAAAACAGTGCTCTATCAAACCAAGCCCAAGCGGCTGCAATAGCGCTTGCTGATCTTGCATCGGATTTTCTGGATCAGTCGGATATACTAGCAGAGCTTGCGCGGGATCTGTCGGAAATGCAGTGGCTTGCTTGCATAGTTGACAAGATGCAGCCAGATGAAGGGCTTGATAAAGTAACAAACATTGTCATAGAAGCGGCACTAAGGGTGTTGTCGGCTGATGGCGTCGCTCTCTACACTATCAATGATGAGACAAAACATCTGACCTGTGAAGCATCCTATGGGCTGCCGAAGAAAATTGTTGAGGCAAAATCAGAAGAACAACAGGCTGCGCTGCTGGAAGCATCTGAGCGTAGAGATGTCGTAGTGATAAACGACATAAACAGTCTCAAACTGAATGATCCTATGCGCGACCTAGCACTTGATATAAACATTCGAAGTTTCATCTGTCTTCAGCTCAAAGTGCGTGGGACAGTGATGGGACTTTTGATAGGATTCTACCGTAAACCCAACGGCGCTGACGGCGTGCGAACAGAACCTTGCAGACTGCTCGCCATAAACGCTGCCGCTGCGCTTAACTACAGCAGGCTGCTTGAACAATCGCGTTCGCTTGTGAGCAAACTGGAAGAAGCTAACACACAGCTCGCAAAACAAACCGCGTTGGATGGGCTGACCGGACTTGGCAATCACAGATCATTTCACCAGCGGCTTGGTGAACAGGTGCATAGGGTTGGACGCTACGGCGAGTTTTTCAGCCTTGCTATGATTGATGTTGACCATTTCAAAGCTTATAACGACGCCTATGGACATCAGGAAGGCGATACGGCACTTAAGAACATCGCAGCAATAATAAGCAGACAGCTTCGAGAAAGCGATTTCGCCGCCAGATATGGAGGCGAGGAGTTTGCAATAATACTGCCTCACACAACTAAAAATCAGGCACTTGTAGCAATAGAGCGAATACGAAAAGCGATAGATGAATATCCGTTTGCCAACGGCAAAGTGACGGTGTCTGCAGGTATATCCGAGTGCCCAAGCGACGGGGTATTGCAAAATGAGGTGTTGGACAAAGCCGATCGCGCGCTCTACCATGCCAAGCTGACAGGCAGGAATCGAGTCTGTCTTTGGGGTGCTGCAGAAGAAGCACGCGGCACCTCAGACACTGTGGACTCAAAACCTATACAAGTGCTAATCATAGAAAGCGACCGTGAAGCACGCCTTATGCTGGAGGATTCACTTAGAAGCGCAGGCTATGAGCTATATCGCGCGGCTAACACTGCCGAGGCAATAGCACTTCTCAGGAGCAGGAAATTTGATATTATGCTCTCTGATGCACTTCTTTTGGACACAGATGGAATGCAGGTGATTGGACTTGCTTCGGCTATTCACCCAACGATGCCGATAGTCGTAACTACAGCCGAACATACTCGAGGCGTAGCGAAGGAAGCGTTGAGACACGGCGTAACCGACCTGCTAGTAAAACCATTTAACACCAACGAGCTGCCTATTGTAATTGAGCGGAACTTGGAGAGAAAGCGGTTGGAAAGACAGATGCTGCTCGAGAAAAGCACAGGTATTCTGCTTCAAGCGATAGACGCGCTTGTAGCTGCGATAGATGCAAAAGATCGTATGACGGCTGGGCACTCGGCGCGTGTTACACATATATCGCTTGCTATAGCAGACGTACTTGGTCTGCCATCAGAAGAACGCTACACGCTGGAACTTGCCGCAAGGCTTCATGACATTGGAAAAATCTCTCTGCCAGACGCAGCGCTTAACAAGGAAGGAAAGCTCTCGGAAGAAGACTGGGCTGCAATGCGCAGACATCCGGCAGTCGGCAGTCAGATAATCGGTTCGATAAAAGAACTAAGCTACATTGCAACAATCGTGCGGCATCATCATGAACGGCTGGATGGGCTTGGTTATCCAGATGGACTTCAGGGTGAAGCCATACCTTTCCTATCTCGGGTTATAGCTGTTGCCGACGCATTTGAAGCCATGACCAGCAATCGTTCATATCGCCCAGCAATGACCTGCGAACAGGCTATGGCAGAGTTGAGACGCTGCGTAGGCACACATTATTCAGAGCAGATAGTAATAGCTTTGGCAGAAGCTCTGCGGCTGGGCACTGTAGACATCCAGCAGTTTGACTTGGCTGCATAACAAACTTGTTTGACGCCTGTCTGTGACTAGGGTATACTGCCAAATGTGGTAGAGATAGATATAAACTCCAATCTGGACGAACAGGCCAACGCCAAACTAAACCGCCTTCGAAGTATCCTGCGCGAAATGGAAGGGGTTGTAATTGGCTACTCAGGCGGAGTTGATAGCACACTGCTTACATACATTGCACACGAAGAGCTGGGTAAAAACGCATTAGCAGTACTTGCTGTATCGCCTGTTTATCCTGCATCAGAGATCACCGAAGCAGTAGAAACAGCCAAAAAGCTGGGGATTGAGTTAATCAAAATCGAGACGAACGAAACAAACCTGCCAGAATTCGTATCAAACCCGCCGGACAGATGCTATCACTGCAAAAAAGAGCTTTTCGCCAGACTGATTGAGATTGCAAAAGAACGAGGAATCAAATGGGTTGCGGACGGCACGAACGCTGACGATTCTTCGGACTATCGGCCTGGCAGACAGGCGGCAGTGGAGATGGGAGTGCGCAGCCCACTGCTCGAAGCAGGCATAAACAAATCACAGATTCGAGAAATATCGCGCATAATGGGACTTGTTACATGGGACAAACCGGCTATGGCATGCCTTGCATCGCGGATACCTTACGAAACTAAGATAGAGCCTGATATTCTGCGCAAAATAGACCTTGCTGAATCGGCTATAAAAAGTCTCGGGTTTAAGCAGGTAAGAGTGAGACACCACGATAATATGGCTAGAATAGAAGTAGAGTCTGAGAAAATACACCTACTTACCGAGCCGAATATACGCAGGCGGATAGTTGATGCGCTTGCAAAAATAGGTTACACATATATAACATTGGACATGCGCGGATATAGAACCGGCAGTATGAACGAAACATTGGATAAAAATAACGGAGACAAGATTGGACGCTGAAAGACTGAAGAAACTGCTGGAAGATGTGCAGAGCGGGCATATAAGTGTAGAAAACGCAATAGAAGCGCTTAAAGTAATGCCTTACGAAGATATCGGTTTTGCGAAGCTGGACACTCACAGACATCTGCGCACAGGGTTTCCGGAGGTTGTGTTTTGTCAAAATAAAACCCCTGAGCAGGCTGCCGATATAGTCAAGGCAATCGTCAAGCGAAGTGGGAAGGTGCTGGCTACGCGAGTATCACCTGAAACCGCAGAAGCGATAAAGTCCAAAGTTAAAAACGCCGTATATCATGAAACCGCGCGGATTATTTCTGTAGAGAAAACAAAGCGTGCAAAGCCGAAACATGGAGATAAATATATACTCGTAGTGTGCGCAGGCACAGCAGATATACCAATCGCAGAGGAAGCCGCAGTTACTGCAGAGATACTTGGGAGCAGAGTTGAGCGAGCTTACGACATTGGAGTGGCTGGACTTCACAGACTGCTTGATCAGAAAGAGAAACTGCTTGCGGCGAACGTGCTGGTTGTTGTTGCAGGGATGGAAGGCGCGCTCGCAAGCGTTGTAGGCGGGATGGTATCAAAACCGGTTATCGCTGTGCCAACCAGCGTTGGCTATGGCGCAAGTTTTGGTGGACTCGCGGCGCTTTTGGCAATGCTTAACTCATGTGCTGCCGGCGTTGCTGTAACAAATATAGACAATGGATTCGGCGCGGGTTATTTCGCGCATCTGGTGAACAAATGAAAATACTCTATTTTGACTGTTTTGCAGGAATAAGTGGCGATATGACTCTCGGTGCTCTGATAGGCGCAGGTGCGGATCCAGATGAGCTTCGAAAATCACTCGATAAGCTGGGTGTCGGTGGATTCAAACTGGAAGTAGGCTCTCGCAACACGGGGCATATTCAGGCTACGGATGTCACCGTGCACATGACACATGAAGAGCATCATCACCATCACCGCGGACTAAGCGAAATACTTCAGATAATAGATGGCTCATCGCTTGGCGATTGGGTTAAGACGACTGCCTCGACTATATTCAAAAAGCTCGCCGAAGCAGAAGCCAAAGTGCACGGCAGCACGCCTGATAAAGTACATTTTCATGAAGTAGGCGCAGTAGACGCGATAGTTGATATAGTAGGCACTGCTATATGTCTTGACATGCTCGGCAGACCGAAGGTTATCTCAAGTCCAATGCCTACTTTTCACGGAACAGCTTCTGGCTCGCATGGAGTATTTCCCCTACCTGCACCTGCGACGCTGGAATTGCTTAAAGGTGTGCCATGGAAAACTAGAGATGTTGAAGGCGAGCTAGTTACGCCAACCGGCGCAGCAATTATCGCTGCAACAGCCTCTGGGTTTGGCACAATGCCTTCAATGAAAATCGAAAACATTGGATTAGGTGCTGGCAAAAAAGAGTTTGGATTCCCAAACGTACTTAGAGCGATATTAGGTGAAGAGATAGAACATAAACACACTTCCGAGCGCGCGGCTATAATAGAAACGAATATAGACGATATGAACCCCCAGCTCTATGAGCCTGTGATAGATCGCCTGTTTAAAGAAGGCGCTTTGGATGTGTTTATGATGCCGATTCAGATGAAGAAAAACCGTCCGGGAGTGCTTCTCAAGACAATCTCGCCGCCGGAAAAATCAACATTTCTTGCAGAGATAATCTTAAGAGAAACAACTGCAATCGGCGTGCGCATATATGAAGCTGAGCGAATGTGCCTTGAACGACGCTGGGAAGAAGTTCAAACAGACTACGGCACAGTAAAGGTGAAAATAGCGACGCTAAACGGCGAGATTATAAACAGCGCACCGGAGTACGAAGACTGTAGATCGGCTGCTGAGTCATACAAAGTGCCGGTGAAGGTTGTTTACGATGCAGCCACGGCGGCTTTCGCGCAGAGAAACGCCAATGATGGTGAAAAGAAAAGGCTTGGTCGGGGCGGGGAGATTTGAACTCCCGACCTCTCGCACCCGAAACGAGCGCTCTACCAAGCTGAGCCACGCCCCGACAGCCAACAGGATTATACCATAAGGCTCCACGCGATAACAAGCAAAATAATCTGCCGATGCTTACATCGAGAGAGGTTCTGCAAGCCTCAAGATATCCGGATGAAGACGCGGAGGCTGACTTACAGCTTCGCTTATTGGTATGCCGACAATCTCGCCGCCGCGCATAGCCGTCATCAATCCTGTTTTACCATCAAGCAGCATTTCCACCGCCGCCGCTCCAAAACGTGTGCCTAGTATACGGTCGTAAGCTGATGGTGAGCCGCCGCGCTGAACATGCCCTAGCACAGTTACTCGCACGCCGTACTCAGTTTTGCCTATAACATCCGCCAGCGCGTATGTGGCGGTCTTGCCATCTATCTCCGCGCCTTCGGCAACAACAACGATAAAATGCGGCTTGCCGCGTTTGAAGGCTGCGTTCACTTCTTTCTCGATTGCTGAAAGATCAATAGGCTGGCTTGGAAGGATAATCATCTCTGCGCCGCCTGCTACTCCTGCATTAAGCGCAAGGTAACCATGCCGCCTGCCCATAACCTCAATCAAGAACGATCTCTGATGAGCGGTAGCAGTATCTTTTATTTTGTCCATAGCATCGAGTATCGTATTTAGCGCAGTATCAACCCCAATAGCCATATCAGTGCCGCCGATATCGTTGTCTATGGACGCTGGAACCCCAATCACTTTAACGCCGGCAGCATCAAGATCAACAGCGCCATGCAGCGAGCCATCACCGCCTATAACCACTACGCCATCAATCTCCCACGCAGCCAAGTTTTCTATCGCCTTGTGCCGTCCTGCTTCGTCGCAAAACTCCGGCGCACGCGCAGTCATAAGTATCGTGCCGCCTTGTCGGATTATGCCGCCAACAGATCGGCTGTCCATCTCGATAAACTCGTTGTTAATCAGCCCTGCATAGCCGCGCCTAACACCATATACATCCAAACCCGCCGCAAGCCCATCTCTAACTACAGCGCGAACACATGCATTCATCCCCGGCGCATCACCGCCGCTTGTAAGTACTGCAATCCGTTTTACTTTTGTTCTCATATCAGTATAATCAATTACACTTTCTGTAGGTTTATTCCTTCTATTATGTGAAGGAATACTCATTCTTGGGTAGAAGTGATGTAATACTACCAGCAAAATGGATCGGACGCCATAGATGAGCAAAATAGACTCCAACCGCAGCAGTATTCTGATGGTAAAACTAGACGATTTTGTCCGATGGGCTGAAAGCTCTTCGATATGGCCGCTCTCGATGGGGCTTGCATGCTGCGCTATCGAGATGATGGCTACAGCAGCATCAAGGTTCGACATAGCAAGATTCGGTATGGAGCTTTTCAGACCATCGCCACGTCAAGCCGATCTTATGATTGTGGCGGGAAGGCTTTCGCTTAAAATGGCGCCGGTGGTTAGGCGGCTCTATGAACAGATGGCTGAACCAAAGTGGGTTGTTTCGATGGGCGCATGCGCTTCTACGTCAGGTGTGTTCAGTAGCTATGCGCTGGTGAATGGCTGCGACAAAGTGGTGCCGGTGGATGTCTATGTCCCAGGCTGCCCACCTAATCCAGAACTGCTGCTTGACGGACTCATCAAGCTGCAGGAGAAAATACGACATGGCAAGCCGAGATAATGAGCGGCGAAATTATAACCGGTGAAAATATAGATCAGTTCATAAACCGACTGGAAGAGAATGCCGGAACACCAGACGCGCAGGATATGGATGTGCGCATCGAGCCTGCCGTGCTGCATAAGCTCGCCGAGAGACTCAATAAATCGCCAAATCTCAGTTATAACTATCTTTCGGATATAACTGCGGTTGATTACCTTGGCGAATCGCCTAGATTTGAAGTTATCTATCGGCTCTACTCAATCCCTGCCAACCGCAGACTCTGGATAAGAACACGTATTGACGCAGATACCGAGATCCCAAGCACTGCCAACATCTGGCGCAACGCGGATTGGCTGGAGCGCGAAGTTTATGACATGTTTGGCATCCGGTTTGCTGGGCATCCGGACCTAAGGCGCATTCTCACACCTACTCCTTGGATAGGACATCCTCTGCGCAAAGACCATCCGCTCGGCGGCGAAGAAGTACAATTCACATTCAACACAGGCGATATAATCCCACAAGAAGAGTTCATTTCTGAACATTTAGAAGGGATGGACTTTGCCGGCTATATTGAAAATGGGGATAAGATAGAGTCAGAAGCAGGCGCCGGGCGTCTCGCAGAGCTAGTCAAAGAAGGCAAACTGATCGTCAGTATGGGACCACAGCATCCAAGCACTCACGGAGTGCTAAGGGTAATATTGGCGCTTGAAGGTGAGAATATTTATGACGTCGGGATGGACATAGGCTATGTCCACACTGGCATCGAGAAAACCGCCGAATCGCTCATTTACCAGCAGGCACTTACATTGACTGACAGAATAGACTATGTTGCGCCTATAGCAAACAATCTGGCTTGGTCACTTGCAGTTGAAAAACTGCTCGGCTTGGATATACCAGAACGTGCTCAATTTATACGAGTAATGCTTGCCGAACTCACTAGGATAGCAAGCCATCTGGTATGGCTGGGAACGAGCGCGCTCGACATAGGCGCGGTTACGCCTTTTTTATACACTTTTCGAGAACGCGAGATGTTGCTTGATATATTCGAGCTGGTAAGCGGCCAGCGGATGATGACAAGCTATATCAACATAGGCGGGCTGAGAGACGATATACCGGATGGTTTCATAGAAGCGGTGAAGGAGTTCATCAAGATATTCCCCGACAAACTAGATGACTATCATAAACTGCTCACTAAAAACCCAATCTGGGTTGAGCGAACAAGAGGAGTAGGCTGTCTGAGCTTAAACGATGCCATAAACTGCGGTGTAAGCGGGCCTGTGCTGAGAGCGTCCGGACTGGCATGGGACGTGCGAAAAGTATGGCCTTACTCGTCTTATGATGAGTTCGAGTTTGATATTCCAGTGGGTGAGCACGGTGATGTATATGATAGATACCTTGTGCGAATGGAAGAAATGCGACAAAGTCTGCGAATTGTTGAGCAGGCTGTAAACCGACTGCCAAGTGGGGCATGGAGAGTTGAGGATTACAAGCTAGTGCTGCCACCTAGAGATCGGCTTGATAAGAGCATGGAGGCGCTGATACATCATTTTCTGGTATCAACCGAAGGATTCCCCGTGCCCCGCGGCGATGCTTACACTGCCACTGAAGGCACACGCGGCGAAACAGGGTTCTATGTAGTAAGCGACGGTGGGACAAAACCATACCGCGCGAGGATGCGATCTGCTTCGTTTTCTACACTCCAAAGCCTGCCGCTGATGGCACGAGGGCACATGGTAGCCGATATGGCTGCTATTCTAGGCAGCATAGATATGATAATGGGCGAAGTGGACAGATAGGATATAGGCATGGCTGACAATGTGACATTGACCATAGACGGACAGACTGTAACAGTGGCGGCAGGCACTACGATACTTGAAGCTGCCGCAAGCATAGGCATTGAGATACCTGTATTTTGCAACCATCCAAAACTTGAGCCCATCGGCGCATGCAGACAGTGCTTGGTGGAGGTTGAAGGACAGCCTAAGCCAATTGCGTCATGCTGCACTCCTGCTGCAGAAGGCATGATCGTACACACTAAAACACCGTCGGTGCGGCAGATGTGGGAGGCTAATATAGAGTTTCTGCTTATCAACCATCCGCTAGACTGCCCAATATGTGATCGCGGTGGCGAATGTCCACTGCAGAATAATACTTTCGCCTATGGCCCACGCGACAGCCGATTTGATTACACAAAACGGCGATACAAAAAACCAGTGCGGCTCTCAGATAGAATTTTGCTTGATCGAGAGCGCTGCATACAGTGCTTCAGATGCGTGAGATTTCAGAAAGAAATCGCCGATGAGCCTGATATACAGATGTTTAGCCGCGGCTATTACGACTACATAGATACAGCGCCTGGCAAAGAATTTGAATCGCAGTTTTCTGGCAATACTATTGAACTGTGCCCGGTTGGCGCGCTGACATCGGCTGTGTTCAGGTTCAAAGCCAGACCTTGGGAGATTCAAAGCACCGAAAGCGTGTGCGTTAACTGCGGCGTTGGATGCAATATACGCATTGATGCAAGAAACTATCGTGAAGTAGTGCGTTTTTTGAGCAGAGAAAACCCAGAAGTTGACGATGGATGGCTATGCGACAAAGGAAGATTTGATTCTCTGTTCATAAACGATAAAAACAGGCTGCAGGCGCCTTTGATTCGAAAAGACGGCAGGCTTGTAGAAACAAGCTGGGATGAAGCTTTGGAAACAGCAGTCAAGATAATGAAAGATGCCGGCGGCAGATCGGCAGGGTTGATTTCACCGAAACTTACAAACGAAGCGGCTTACTTATTCTCGAAGCTTATGCGCGAGTTTGGTGCCGTCGGGTGCGACTGGAACCTTGAGCGCGCATCGGCAGACGCTGCTGTTAAAACCGCGGAAGCTTTCAGTGAAGGATTATTCGATGGCGCAATAAAAGACATCACTTCGAGTACACTCCTGATCGTATATGGCTCGGATATAAGCTCGGAACTGCCGGTTATGGACTTATGGATCAAAAAAGCGGTTAGGCGAAACGGCGCTGAGCTTGTGCTGATAGGGTGCGAGAGTTCAAAGCTTGCAAAATACGCTAAAACAGTAATGCCAGAAAATATTGAGTCTGTAGTGAAAGCAATCGAGTCATCAAAAAGCAGCGAGCGTGTCTTGATTATGGTTTCGCAGAGGCTGGTTGAATTATCGCCGTATGGTGTAGAAATCCTTGATTCGCTAAAAGAAATAGCTCGAAGCAGACAGCCAAAGGTTATGATGCTTGCATGTGCTTCAAACTCAATCGGTATGCTGGAAACAGGCGCTGTATGGGGGAAGCCTGGCAGCGAGATTAAGAAGTCTATCTTAGATGGAAACATAAAAGCTCTTTGGGTTGCGGGCGAAAGCGATAAATACGCAGAATCATTGGCTAGGGTTGATGCGCTTATAGTACAAGATATGTTCCTAACCAAAACTGCCGAGGTTGCGAATATAGTTCTGCCCGGATCGAGCTTTGCCGAAACATCGGGCACAATCATAAACACTGAACGGCGAGTACAGTGTATAAATCCTGCCATTCGAAAACTTCGCGGCACGCTTACAGATGTCGAGATATTTGCACGGGCGGCGGTTAAAACAGGACTGAACACAATCAGCCAGACTTCTGAAGACGTGTTCAAAGAACTAACTCAAACAGCAAACTCGTTCGCTGAGATTACACTGGACAAAATTGGTGCACGGGGAGTTCGACTGGAGGCGAAGCGGTGATACTCGAACTCGTAAAAGGTCTTGCTGTTACTATGAAGCATGTGCTGTTTAGAAAGCGCGTGACGGTGGAATATCCTGAGGTAAGGAGAAAACTGCCACCTCGCGCCAGATGGAGACACGTGCTGAAAAGACACGAAGATGGGCTTGAAAGATGTATAGGGTGCTCGCTGTGTGCTGGTGCATGTCCAGCTCACTGCATACACGTTGTAGCTGAAGAAAATAAAGACGGTGCAAGGTTTTCACCCGGTGAAAGATACGCCAAAATCTACGAGATAAATGAACTTCGGTGCATTTTCTGCGGCTACTGCCAAGATGCGTGTCCGGTTGAAGCGGTTGTGCTGACGGATAAACTGGACTTTGCAAGTTATTCAAGAGAAAATGCTATATACACAAAGGAAATGCTGCTTGAGCCGTATCCAGCATCAGACGAATCAGTAAGTTGAAAGGCGGTTTATACAGGAATTGGGTGTAAGGCATCCAGAATGGATTAGAGCAAAAGCGCCGGCAGGCGAAAGATATATACGAGTAAAGTCGCTGCTTAGCAGGCTTAAACTCAACACTGTATGCCAAAGCGCACATTGTCCGAATATTGGCGAGTGCTGGCATGCAGGGACTGCGACTTTTATGATACTCGGCGATGTGTGCACACGGGCATGCCGATTTTGTGCCGTAACAAGCGGCAAGCCGGAGCCGGTGGATCAGAACGAACCTGCAAGAATAGTGGAGGCAGTACGCGCGCTCGGGCTCAAGCATGTGGTGATAACTTCGGTAACCAGGGATGATCTGTCGGATGGCGGCGCATCGCAGTTTGCAGCTGTTGTAAGCGGGATACATGAATCGCTGCCGGAGTGCTCGGTAGAAGTGCTGATACCAGATTTTCAGGGCAGTGATGACGCGCTTATGACTGTGCTTGAATCTGCGCCGGAGATACTCAATCACAACATAGAAACAGTGAAACGACTTTATCCACTCGTAAGACCTCAAGCTATATATGAGCGCTCACTCAACCTGATTAGAAGAGCAAAAGAAGCGCAGCCGAACAGTGCAGTGCTCACAAAATCCGGCATTATGGTAGGTGTAGGCGAAATGTTTGATGAAGTCGTTGAAGCGCTGTCGGATCTAAGAGAAGTCGGATGTGATATAGTTACAATAGGTCAATATCTGAGACCTTCGCCGAACCATATACCAATAGAACGGTATTATGAGCCGGCGGAGTTTGAACAGCTTAAGAAAATTGGGATTGAGATGGGATTCAAGCACGTTGAATCGGCGCCGCTGGTTCGAAGCTCCTATCACGCCGAACAGCAGGCTGGGTGCTGCGGAGGTTGAACAATATGCACAAAGCAGAGCTTCTAGACATTTACAGACGAATGACGCTTATACGAGCGTTCGAAGAAAAAGCCGGCGAAAAATACAAAGAAGGCAAGATTGGCGGATTTCTGCATTTGTATATTGGACAAGAAGCTGTGGCAGTAGGCTTCATATCGGCGCTTAGGGACGATGATTATGTGATAGGTGCCTACAGAGAACATGGACAGATAATAGCACGAGGCACTGAGCCAAAATACGTGATGGCTGAGCTTTTCGGCAAAAGCACGGGCATATCTGGCGGCAAAGGCGGCTCGATGCATATGTTCGACGTGTCAAGAAAATTTATGGGTGGGCATGGGATAGTAGGCGGTGGGATGCCGCTTGCGGTAGGAATGGCGTTTGCAATCAAATACAGGGATGGCGATCAAGTTGTAATGTGCTTCTTCGGCGACGGCGCAGTAAACGAAGGCTCGTTTCATGAGTCGCTTAATCTTGCATCACTATGGCGGCTGCCGGTGATTTTTGTATGTGAGAACAATCTCTATGGAATGGGCACTGCGGTGGACAGAGCTTCTGCAGTGCCGGAAATATTTAAACGCGCGCAGTGCTACGCTATGGACGTGGAAAGCGTGGATGGGATGGATGTTCTCGCTGTGCGCGAGGCTGCAGATAGAGCGGTAAGAATAGCTAGAAGAAATCGCGAGCCAAGATTTATAGAAGCAATTACTTACAGATTCAGAGGACATTCTATAACTGATCCTGACTCATATAGAACAAAAGAAGAAATAGAAGAGTGGGAAAAACGCGACCCAATCCCACGATTGAGAAAATATCTGATTGAAAACGAGCTTGCAGCCGACGAAGAGCTGGACAAAATAAACGAGGAAACAGCGGCAGAGATAGAAGATGCGGTTAGATTTGCAGAAGAATCGCCTGAGCCGCCGGATGAAGCGCTATATTGGGATGTGTATGCATAAAACGAGAGGGCTGAGCTATGGCTGTGATGATGTATAGGCAGGCGCTTAACATGGCGCTTAAAGAAGAAATGCGGCGCGATCCAAATGTATTCATAATCGGAGAAGAGGTCGCAAAGTATCAAGGCGCATACAGGGTTACCGAAGGGCTATTGGAAGAGTTCGGGGAAGGAAGGGTGATAGACACGCCGATATCCGAAGAAGCCATAGCAGGCGCAGGGATAGGCGCAGCAATGGTTGGTCTTAGGCCTGTGGTGGAAATGATGACAGTGAACTTTGCGCTGCTTGCGCTGGATCAGATAGTAAACCACGCCGCGAAACTACGGTATATGTCTGGCGGACAGATACGAGTACCGATGGTCATTCGAGCGCCGCAGGGAGCAGGTATGCAGCTCGGTGCACAACATTCACAGAACCTCGAGAGTTGGTTCATGCATGTACCTGGGTTGAAAGTAGTTGCAGCAGCTACTCCTTATGACGCGAAAGGACTGCTGAAATCTGCTATACGCGACGACAACCCTGTTATATTCCTTGAACACGAAATGCTCTACCCTACAAAAGGCGAAGTGCCCGAAGAAGATTATTTAATCTCACTCGGTAAAGCCGATGTTAAACGCGAAGGCAGAGATATAACAATAATCTGCTACCTGAGAATGGTTACGGTGGCACTTAATGCTGCAGAGAAACTCGCAGCCGAAGGCATAGAAGCCGAGATAATAGATTTGCGCTCGCTCAAACCAATGGATATCGAAACGATCACTGAATCGGTTAAAAAGACCCACCGCGCCATTGTTGTAGAAGAAGATTGGCCAACCTGCGGCACAGGCGCTGAGGTTATGGCGCGGCTCCAGGAAACAGCTTTCGATTACTTCGACGCGCCAATAATGCGCGTAACCAGCGAAGATGTGCCGATGCCTTATTCAAAGAACCTTGAACGCTCGGCGCTTCCGGATGAGCAGAAAGTGATTGATGCTGTACACTGCGTAATGGGCTACGAATGCCGATACTCGCGTCGAACAAATATCGGCTCTACCCCCGATCGGCAAAGACAAGAATAGGCACACTACTACCAAAGCACTATACCTATGCTTCAACACACAAACCTACACTGCCTTAGGTTACAATCAAAGCAGTGCATGCCGTCGGTAGAACCACATCTTAACAACCTGCACCAACAGCAGATATGTAACAGCAAGTATGGCAATAACACCAAGCAGTGCTGCCGGCAGTGGCGTAAATTTCAGCAATTGTCCGATAGACGTATATGGCAGCACAACCGCAGCCGCAACCACAGACACCACACCTGCCAACAACGCCAAGCTGGGACGACTGCGAATGGGACTCCCTGCAGTACGAATCACAAACACTACCAGCGTCTGCGTCGCCAGTGATTCAACAAACCATCCAGTATGGAACAACATCTCATTCGTGTAAGCATGGAACAACCACAGCAGTGCGCCAAATGTGAGAAAATCGTATATTGAGCTGATAGGTCCTATAATCACCATAAACTGCCTAATAAAATCAATGCGCCATCGTTTCGGGCGGTGCAGTAGCTCCGAATCTACGTTGTCATTAGGGATAGTGATTTGGGAAAGGTCATAAAGCAGATTATTCAACAATATCTGAGTAGGCAACATCGGCAAAAAAGGCAGGAAGAGCGAAGCTGCCGCCATACTGAACATATTGCCGAAATTAGAGCTGGTACCCATGATTATATATTTCATTATGTTGGCAAAACTGCGCCGTCCTTCTACAATGCCGTCATTCAAAACTCCAAGGTCTTTCTCCAGCAGAATAACTTTCGCTGCATCCTTAGCAACCTCTACACCGTTCATAACCGAGATCCCAACATCCGCCGTATGAAGCGAAGGCGCATCGTTTATTCCGTCACCTATAAACCCTACAACATACCCACGCGCCTTTAGCGCAAGAATAACCCTGTTCTTCTGCTCAGGCGACACACGGGCAAAAATAGCTCCCTTCTCAGCCTGATAAGCCAAAGACGCATCATCCATCCCATCAATCTCACTCCCCGTAAGAATTCTTTCTGCCGACAGTCCAACGTCACGAGCTACCTTCTGAGTCACATACTGGTTGTCGCCGGTCATAATAACCACGGATATCCCATTCTGCTTAAGCGTCTCAAGAACTGTTTGAACACCATCTTTCAGCGGGTCAAGAAAAGCAGCGAAACCAACAAATGTCATATCACGCTCATCCGACGCCGCATAAACGTCCTGCTTTCCAATCGTGCGCACTGCTACTCCAAGTGTGCGATAACCATCATCGCTGAGTCTCTTGAACGTCTCTTCTGCCTCAGCTCTGCGATTCACATCAAACGGCTGCTCAATCCCATCAATCATCACTTTTTGACAAACATCAAAAACGCCTTCGGCTTCTCCCTTCGTAACAAGGATATACTCCCCATCACCACTATGCCTAACCACAACCGAAAGACGTTTGCGGTTGAAGTCAAACGGAATTTCATCTACCTTGTCATAATCCAATATATTAGGATGCTCGTGCTGAAGAATGGCATCATCAAGCGGACTCTTTATTCCTGTTTCGAAGTAGCTGTTAAGGTAGATAAACTGCAGAACTCTATCGTCATCTTTGCCCCGCGCGTCTACATGTCTATCTAGCACTATCGCTCCTTCAGTAAGCGTACCTGTTTTATCGCTGCACAAAATATCTATGCTGCCGAAGTCTTCTATCGCCGCAAGCTGCTTAACCAAAACCTTCTTTTTGGTCATCCTTCTTGCACCCTGCGCCAGTGTAACAGTGATAATCATTGGCATCAGCTCCGGCGTTAGCCCTACAGCCAGCGCGATTGAAAACAGAAAAGATTCCAACACTGGACGATGAAAAATGATATTCACGAGCAGAACGAACAGCACAAGCGCCATAATCACTCGTGTAAGCATTATTCCAAAGCGGCGTATACCACGGCCAAACTCAGTCTCTGGCGGATGCATGGCAAGTCTTTGGGCAATTTCGCCAAGTTCCGTATCTTTACCCGTATGAACAACAACCGCCCTGCCAATGCCTGTCTGCACACTTGTCCCCAAGAACACGCTGTTCACAGCATCAGCGACCGCATGCTTTCCACCAGAAAGGTCGCCAGGCGATTTATCCACCGGCAGCGATTCTCCAGTAAGTGCAGACTCCCGCACATGCAAATCTTTCGATTCTAAAAGGCGAGCGTCCGCCGGCACAAGATCTCCGGCATTAAGCAGCACTACATCGCCTGGCACAAGATCTGCCATAGGCAGTTCACGCTCCTCGCCATCACGCAGCACAGATGCAGTCGTAGCAACCTGTTTCTGAATCTCCTCCATCGCATGCTTGGCTTGAAACTCCATAAAAAAGTTCAGCACCACGCTGAGCATAACGATGGTGATAATAATCCCTCCTCCAACCTTATCACCCATCACGATAGATATTATGCTGGCAACAAGAAGAATGATAACCAATGGATTGGCAAAGAATCGAAAGAACGTTATCAAACCTGCAAAGCGTGATTCCTTCGCCATCCTGTTCGGACCATAAACAATCAGGCGTTGGTTTGCTTCTTCGGTGGTAAGCCCAGATGGGCTAGTATCAAGCAGCTTGAGCAAATCCTGCAGTGGTATATCCCAAAAGTTTTCTTCAATCACTACTCGCTTTTTCACGAATGATTACCTCCGCTGATGTAGTGGTTTCTAACAATCAAAGCAGAACGAATTATAGCACTCGCACCATGCGGGAATATTGGACTAGCTTAATCCGCTGTGCGAAAATGTTGCAAATTCCCGGAACAATGCCATTGGAACCTGCGTATAAGTAATTGAGAAACAAAAGACTTTCTCCTTTCAACCTCCTTTCCTGTAGTAAGAGACCCCGGCATCTAGTCCGGGGTCTCAAGTTTTTAATTGATTAATCAGCCCAGCGGCTCAATCGGCTCCGTTGCTCCACCATCAGCCATCGCCGGACCTGCAACTGGCGCAGCCCATTTAACAGCATTCGAAAGCACTATGCGCACATTAGCATCATAATAGATAGGGTAAGTTTCATGCCCAGGTCTGAAATAAAACACTTTCCCGCGACCTCTATGCCAGCAGCAGCCGCTCCGAAACACCTCGCCGCCGGCAAACCAGCTTACAAACACCAACTCGTCCGGCTGTGGAATATCGAACGGTTCGCCGTACATCTCGGTGTGCGGCAGCTCGAAGTAATCCGGCAGACCATCCGATATCGGATGCGCCCGATCTATCACCCAAATCCGCTCTTTTTCGCCTGCTTCGCGCCATTTGAGAAGACAAGTAGTGCCCATCAATTTGCGAAATGGCTTGGACATATGCCCAGAATGAAGCACGATAAGCCCCATTCCATCGGTTACCACACGGCTCCAAACCCGCTCGACAACTTCGTCTGAAACCTCATGATGCGCAATATGTCCCCACCAAATAAGCACATCTGTTTCGTCCAGCACCTTGGCAGTCAGCCCATGCTCCGGCTCGTCCATTGTAGCCGTAGTAACCACAAAATCCGAGTGTTCGTTAAGCCCTTCGGCTATAGCCGCATGCATGCCTTTTGGATAAACCTTTGCAGGCTCATGATCCGGCATTCTTTCATGCCTGAACTCATTCCAGACAGTTACTCTAATAGGCTTGTTCAACTACTGAGACCTCCATTCGCTTAGTGTTACAGGTTTTACTCTACACCCTACCGAACGCAAAATCAAGCATTGAAAGAATGATATGAATAAAATAACATCGTATAAATCAATGTCAGGAGAACTAACCATCTAAAAGAAGATTATGACAAGAAATGGTAACACAGCGAGTTGTCGTTTTTAACTAAAAAACAATCAGCAATTCCTTCCCAAGAGACTGAAATAAAAAGCAGAAAAATCAATCCTGGCGGTAGGAAACGTTAGAAAAGGAGCTTGCGCTATGGCAAAGAATTATGCATATGCTTTTATCACGGCAGCGGCAATGCTGATAGGCTATATCATAATGATGCTAACATTGGAATTGCTTAGAACAAATGCTGGTGTTGCACCCGATACAGGCACCCCTATTGACGTGTTTGCCTGGCTTGGGTGCATATTTGCAGCTGCCACAATGGCTGGAATCACAACAGATTGGATTAGCCGTTCCACTGGAATTCAAGGGATAGTCGGGGTATTTCTGTTTCTTGGAATAGGAATTGCTGTACATCTAGATGAGTCAGTATCCTTCGACGGTTTTATTGCGAACTTTGGACATTACACGTTGCCAATTTTGAGTTGGATTGCCCTGTTAGGCATTGTCTCTAGTTGGAGGTTGAGTGCGAACCAAGCAGCCAATAAAATACCTTGGTTTGTCTCTCTGGTATTCCTATGTGTACTGGTCACTCTAGTTATCGTATTTTATCCTGCAGAAAAATACTTCATGGGAACATGGGGATAACAGAATCTGAGATACGGCTATGAGTGACTATGCGGGGAGTGTTACAGACAAATACAGCCATGGTGATTGGGGAGAGGTTGCACACACCTACGGCAGTGCGGTTGACAACACAATTCGCCAGCTAATAGATCGCTACTAAACAGACCCAATACCAACCACAGTCAACTCTCAGCGTGAAAGCCTGAAAGATTCAATCCCCCAACTTTTTACTATATCAAGCGCCGAATACCCGGTCAGATCGAGATGGATCGGCGTCACCGAAACCTTGCCTTCGGCTACAGCCTTAACATCAGTGCCTTCTTCAAGCCGATCAAGTGGACCATCGCCGCCAAGCCAATAATAAGTCCTACCCATCGGGTCGGTGCGTTTCTCGAGCTTGCCTGCATAATGTCGTTTCCCCTGCCTAGTAACCTCCACACCTGTTATCTCATTCTCAGGCAAACCAGGCACGTTGATATTTAGCAACACACTCTCCGGCAACCTGCGATTAACAAGAACTTCGGCAATAAACGCTGAAAACTTTGCTGCAAAGTCGAAGCCGGTATCATTCTCAAAATTGTTCACCGAAACTGCGAACGCCTGCGCGCCTACAACCACGCCTTCCATCGCAGCGCACACGGTGCCGGAGTAAGTTAAATCCCAGCCGAGATTAGGTCCACGGTTGATGCCTGCCACCACAAGATCAACCTCCCTACCGACAATATCCAGCACGCCAAGCGAAACACAGTCGGATGGAGTGCCGTTTGTAGCATAGCCGAAGTCCCCATCCGGCAGTTTCACTCGTTCAACCCTAAGCGGTTTATGAAGCGTAATCGAATGACCAGACGCGCTGCGCTGGCGATCCGGTGCGATCACGGTCACCTTCCCCAGCGGCTCAAGTGCTTTCTTAAGCATAAATAACCCGCTGGCGTGTATCCCATCGTCGTTAGTAATTAGTATGTTCATATTTGCTGTCTTATAATAAATCTTCTCCAAAAAACCCCTCGTTTCCTTCGCATCTTATCGAGGTTTAGCGTATTTCAGCAGACTGCCATATAACTTCCCCACCCAATCCCTCAATCGCTCCAATCTCAATCTCCCCTCGCACTGAATTGCATATAAACACTCTGTCGGCTGACCTGAGATCATCAATAGTTATAACACGCTCGAACAATCTACCTGCGGCAAGCTCATTTTCTCTCCAAATTCCAGCCAGCAGACCAGCGTCAATCGGTGGAGTGTAACGATTCTTACCAATCTCCAGAATCACATTCGCAGCCGCACACTCGGAGATCTCGCCGCCATCATCAATATAAAGAACGTCCGAGAAACCACGCGCACGCGCTGTTTTCAGATCTTCTTCGTAAATGCTGCGATTGGTGGTTTTGTGATACAGGAAAACGTTCCTACGGTCTATTCTCCTGGTGAGCAAGAGCAGTTTTGCAAGCTTTTTCGATTCTGTATCCAAAGGACTCCATTCTACAGACACTTCGCCGTCTTCTGACACCAGAAGTCTAACCCGCGCTGCTTCAACACCTGATATTTCTTCAGCCGCACACATAAGCGCTTTATGAACAGACTTGCGATCAAACTGCCACCCAAAATAACCAGCCGAATTTTCCATCCTATCCAAATGTTCATCCAAGAAAACATAGCCCTTTTCTGCTTGGTAAAGCAAGGTTTCTAGAAGCCTAAAATCTACAGGCTCTGCGCGTAAAAACTCACCCTTAAGCAGCACCTCTCGAAACTCATCCACAGGCTCAGAATCAGCCACAATCCCACTTCCCACGCCCATCTCGCATATATGTCCCACTTGAACAATCGTGCGTATAGCAACGTTAAGCAGAAAGTCGCCGCCGGGCTTAAACATCCCAACGCATCCGCAGTAAACGCCGCGCGAATCGGTTTCAATCTCATCTATTATCTCCATAGCTCGGATTTTCGGCGCTCCTGTAACTGAGCCAGGTGGAAATGCAGCCTTCAGTATGTCGCTTGTCAGAACTTCCTGCCTAACAATCCCTCTTACCTCGCTAGTCATCTGAAACACTGAACGATATTTCTCTACTCTGAACAAGTCTCTTGCCTGAACACCGCCATATACGCTTACCCTGCCTATATCGTTTCTCATCAAGTCAACAATCATCAGATTCTCGGCGCGGTTTTTCTCGTCCACTCCGAGGAACTCAGCCAACCGATCATCTTCTACACATGACGCGCCCCTGTGCATCGTACCTTTCATTGGCTTCGATACGATAGTATCCCCAGTGCGTCTTAAAAACAGCTCCGGTGAGATGGACATAACCTGAAACTCACCGGCGTTTATAAACGCAGAATGACACACAGGATGGGATCTACGCAAGCGTGCGAAAAAGCCACCTGGAGAGCCTCTATTTTCGAACAACAGCTTACATGTGTAGTTGACCTGATAGACATCGCCATCACGAATATAATCCTTTATCTTATCTACACTGCGCATATATTGAGCGTAAGAGACGTTCAGCTTTGGGTTTGTGATGCTCTGCTGAGAATCCCAAGCATCCGGATTAAACTGGTTATAGTTCATCTCAAAGACCTTGTCATAAACCCCAAGCCAAATAAGCGGCAGCACGCACTGATGTCGAGATTTCACTATCTTATCCAAAACCAGACCAGCATCATAAGCAATGTAGCCTGCTAGGTAAAAACCGCGCGCCTGCAGTTCATCAATCGAACGCAGTGCATCAGGAACATCCTCTGCCGAGCGCGCAACAACAAAGCCGCATGGCTCGGTGAAAACAAATGTTCTGCCGACGCCATCCGACGGGCTGAAGTCGTCCAGAACAACTGCACCCAAAGACTCAAAAGAGATATTATATTGAGACACCAATCTACCACCGGCAAACATGCAAAAACCCCGAGACTTCATTTTATCACTAACAAACAAGAAGCGCTCTCTGCAGGATAAGAGATAGTGTATTGAGCAGATGAGCTGTTTGGGTGTAGAATTCTTTAAAATAGAGTAGGAAATATTTGTTATGTCAAACAAACCCAGATGGCGGTGTTTAGTATGCGGCTATACTCACAGCGGCGCTTCACCGCCTGAAGAATGCCCAGTGTGTGGGGCGCCTTTTACTGCGTTTCAACAGACTTCTGGAAATGAGATAGAGATAATCCCAGAAACCGTTAGTCCCCAGCCGGAAGGGTTTAGATTCGTTATAATCGGCAACAGCGCTGCAGGAAGAGCCGGTGCTAAAGCAATCCGTATGCTAAACCCGGATGCCGATATAACAGTAATAACCGAAGAGACTTCGCCGCTTTATTATCGTCCGCTGTTGCCGGATTACATCGGCGGTATGCCTGAAAACAAGCTTTTCAGAGCTGCCGAAAGCGCATACGGAGACAATCTGCTGATGTTAATCACAGGCGAAAGAGTTACAGCGATTGATACATCGAATAAGACGGTAAGGTGTGCATCTGAGAGAACTATAGCATTTGACTCACTGCTAATTGCAAGCGGCTCGACGCCGGTGATGATCCCATGGCCTGGATCGGACGCACAGGGAATAGCATACTTTAGAACATTCGAAGACGCCAAGAAGATAGCAGAGTTTGCAGCCGAAGCGAAAGAAGCCGTTGTTGTTGGCGGCGGGCTTCTTGGGCTTGAGTTTGTAAGAGCGTTTATAGCACGCGGCATCAAAGTAACAATGCTTGTGCGCGAAGAACGGGTTGGCTCGCCAGGGTTGGACGCCGAAGCCGGAAGCATAGTGGAAAATCGGCTGAAAGAGTTGGGCGTAAACGTTATGCTTCAGGAAGAAGTGGCGTCGTTTGAACAAGAAAAAGGTAGGGTAAAGATTGTAAAAACAAACCGCGGGCGCGCTCTGCCGTGCGATGTGGTAGGGATAGCCGTAGGCGTGAAGCCTAGAATTGATTTTCTTGCAGACAGCGGCATAGACACTGATCGCGGTGTGCTGGTTGATGATAGGTTTATGACCAACATCCCAGGCATATATGCGGCTGGAGACGTGGCTCAGGCGCCTGATCTGATATACGGCAGCCGACGGGTTAATACAAGCTGGCGAGTAGCCGGCGAACAGGGTTGGATTGCAGGGTGTAATATGGCAGGAGCGGATGTAAGAACGCCTGGCACTATTGGCTCGAACTTTCAAGTGTTCGGCGGCACTGCATTCTACTTTATAGGGATGGCGAATCCAGCCGAAGAAACGTTCGAGGTTGAAAAAGAGCTGGATATCGCCGGCGGCACGTATCGCAAACTAGTTCGCAAAGACGGTAGGTTGGTCGGAGCGGTGCTTGTAGGTGATATGTCCGAAGCATCGTATATAGAGCGCGAGATACGCGGTGATAAGGAATCAAAACCTACAGTCGAAACGGGAAAGGGGACATCTGAAATGAAAAAGATAACAGAAGAGAACTTGAAAAACGCATTTGCTGGTGAGAGCCAAGCTCATATGAAGTATCTCAACTTCGCTGAGAAAGCAAGACAGGAACAGAAGCCAAACGTGGCACGTCTGTTCGAGGCTGCCTCGTTTGCTGAGCAGGTTCATGCATCCAAACATCTTAAGGTGCTTTCTGGGATAGGCACAACTGGCGACAATCTAGCCGCTGCGATAAACGGCGAAGGGTTCGAGATAGATGAGATGTATCCGACTTATATGGCGATCGCCGATATGCAAGGCGAATCAGCCGCAAAGCAGAGTTTTTATTCTGCAAACGAAGCAGAAAAAGTTCACCTTAGACTTTACGAGAAAGCCAAAGCTGCGGTAGATGCTGGCAGGGACGCAGACATTGGCACTGTCTGGGTGTGCACGGTCTGCGGATTCACTGGCGAAGGCGATGTGCCTGATGAATGCCCAATCTGCACCGCACCGAAGGAAAAAATTAGAACATTCTAGCGGCTGAGATAGTCCAATTCACAGAAAGGCAGAGGCTGGCGTGTCTCTGCCTTTGTTTTTACATATCAAGCGAAAAATAGCATACTGAAGAACAAAGGCGACCTATAACATTACATCCTCATGCCAATAGCATCGACTTAACGCAACCTTTTAGTAGTATTCTCTGGTGAGGCAACAACTCGTTTTCGGCACGATTTCTGATGAGGCAGCGTGCTCTTGATTCTCTCTGATTTTTGCGCTATGATGCGATTAACTTGTTCAGCTTTTCGCAATGTTCGAAACGCTTCGGTATTGCGATGATTCAGACGATTTCGGAGGGAAAGATGATGAATGCGAAGAAAAAGGTGGGGTTTTGATA
>Ga0078972_1004770_pt1 | contig 36165 bp, 29 predicted proteins | sample YelNatPaOPGAMG01_FD_67568 | JGI IMG/M metagenome (GOLD analysis project Ga0078972, IMG submission 67568) | Hot spring thermophilic microbial communities from Obsidian Pool, Yellowstone National Park, USA - OP-RAMG-01 (SPADES assembly) (version 2) | ecosystem: Environmental > Aquatic > Thermal...
CGGGGAGGGACCCCTCGGCGGGCTCCATGCGCAGGGTCTTGGTGCTCTCCGTCTCCTGGATGATCTCCGCCACCCGCAGCCTCACCCGGTCGGGGTGCAGGGAGGAGAGGGCGCGGTCCACCATGATGACCGGAGCCTCCCGGAGCTCCGTCCCCTGCACCTGCTTCTCCAGGTCCGCCTTCAGCTTGCCCAGCGCCTCCGCCGTCGGCCCGCCCTTATCCAGGTCCTTGAGCACCTGGCGGGCGGTGAGGTACCCGGAATAGAGGGAGGGCTCGTATCCTCCCCCGATGTTCACCCAGGCCCCGGCGAAGTACAACCCCTCCAGGGGACCCAGGGCCGGCATGCGCACCAGGCCGGTCCCGGCGAAGGTCTCGTCGAAGCCGATGATGCTCCCCCCGGGGTTACGGGAATAGCGCATGTTGGTGAGGGGCGTGGCCACCTCCATGACCTCGATGTGTTGCCGGAGTCCCGGCGCCACCCGTTCCGCCAGCTCCAGCACGCGCGCCGCCACACGCTCCTTGGCCTCGAAATAGCGCTCCGGGGGCAGTTTCAACCACGGCTCGGCAAAGGCGATGAAGGTGCAGACTATAGATGAAGTGCCCGGAGGGGAGAAATCCTCGTCCACCGCGTTGTAGTTGGTGACGGCGATGTCCGAGGGTTCCATGATCTCCCCGGCCTGCATCCTCCTCCAATTACCGTCCACGTCGAAACCGTCGCTGTAGAAGGTCTCGTGGTTGGCCAGTCCCAGCTCCCGGTGGTCACAGTCCACCCCCAGGTACAGGTTCACCGTGGAAGCCCCCGCGGACCAGGCGCCCAGCCGGCGCAGGTACCAGTCGGGGGTGTTGTCGCGGCCCAGGAGCTGCAGGCAGGTCACGTAGGGGTTGGCGTTGCTCACCACCACCGGGCAGAGGATCTCCGTCCCGTCCTGGGCCACCACCCCCCTGACCTTGCCTCCTCCCGCGAGGATGCGGGAGGCACCGTTGCGCAGCCATACCTCCCCGCCCATCTCCTCGATGCGCTCCATAAAGGCCTGGGACAAGGCCTGGGACTTCCCCTTGACGTGCCAGGGGCCGAACCGGAGGTAGCTCACCGTGCCCAGGGCGTAGGTGAGGAAGGAAAGCCTGGACGGCGGGTTGCAGTAGTACCCGCAGATGACATCCAGCACGGTGCGGGCCGCGGGGTCCTTGATCAGCGGATCCCTGACTTCCTGGAGGCTCTTCCCGAAGTACTTGATCAAAGTGGAAAATTCTTCCTGGTTGTCCATGACCATCTTCATGCCCACCCGGTTGGCGCGCAGGGCCTCGGAGGCGTAGCGGAACATGATGTCCGTGAACTCCCGTATGCCCTCGGCTTCCTCGGGGAACTTCTCGCACAGGGCCTCCTCGAAGCCCTCCCGGCCGATGGGGACCACCACGTCCACGCCGCCCGGAAGGACGCAGCGGTAGAAATCGGGGATGGGCAGGAATTCCACCTTCTCCGTGATCCCCAAATCCTTGAACATCCTCCACAGGGGCCCCGGGTTTTTCTCGTCTCCCAGCCCGGAGAGCTCGTGCAGGGAGATCTCGAACTCGAAACGCCCCCGGAGAAAGGAGGTGGCGTAACCGCCCGGCACGTAGTGCCTCTCCAGGACGAGGACCCTCTTGCCCTCCTTGGCCAGTTGGGCGGCGCAGGAAAGGCCTCCCAGGCCGGCTCCGATGACCACCACGTCGAAATCCTTCATCTCCTCCTACCTCCCGCTGACCTCGCCGGTTAACCCTTCTCCCGCCTTGATTACCATAAAATTCCATGCCATCGCCGCGCCCCGGAGGCACGGCCTCTCCCGCCATCCGGGAGGCTCCCCACCGCCATCCCTATCCTTTGAGCGCGGCCATCCTCTCCAGGACCGCCTCGGCCTCCTCCACCATGCCGGATGACCCTCCCTCCCGCACTCCGGAGGCACGGCCTTTCTAGCCATCCGGGAGGCTCCCCACCGCCATCCCTATCCTTTGAGCGCGGCCATCCTCTCCAATACCGCCTCGGCCTCCTCCACCATGCCGGAGATTATCTCCGCCACCGGCTTCACTTCCCGGATGAGTCCCACGTCCTGGCCGCAGACCATTATCCCCCCGTCCTGGTCCCCGGTGCGGAACATCTCCCGGGTGAGGGAGCCGGCCACTACCTTGATGATCTCCTCGAAGGGCGCTCCCGCCCTCTCCAACTCGGCGGCCTTGAGGGCTGCGGCGTTCCTCCATACCCGGAGGCGGTTGTGCACCGACCCCAGGATGACCGTGGTATCCGTTTCCCGGGCCTCCAGGAGGCGCCTCTTCACCGCCTCGTGCACCGGGCTCTCCGTGGAGAGGAGCAACCGGGTCCCGATGAGCACTCCCTCCGCCCCCAGGGCCAGGGCCGCCGCCAGGCCCCGCCCGTCGGCTATGCCCCCCGCAGCGATCACCGGTATGTCCAACTCGTCCACCGCCCGGGGTACAAGGGAGAGGAAGGTGAGGTCGGCATCCCCTATGTGTCCCCCTCCCTCGCTCCCGAAGACGGTGACCGCGTGGTAGCCCATGTCCCGGGCCACCAAGGCGTGGCGCACGGTGGTGCACTTGTGCATGAGGAGCACCCCGTTCTCCCGCAGTTTCTCGACCAGGTCCTCGGGGGGCCTTCCCCCGCTGGTCTCCACCGCGGTGACCCCGCCCTCCTCCAGGATGACCTCCACGTAGAGGCGGTTGTCGATGGGCCTCAGGGCGGGGAAGAGGTTGAGGTTCACGGCGAAGGGCCTTTCCGTGAGGGCCTTGATCCGGCGCAAGGCCCCTCGGAACTCCTCCGGGGTGGGGAAGGTGGCCGAGGACATCACCCCCAGTCCCCCGGCCTCGCTCACCGCGGCGGTGAACTCCGGCCCGCTTATCCACTGCATGCACCCGCCGATGACCGGGTGCTCGATGCCCAGAAGCTCGGTCAAGCGCGTCTTGAGCATGAGGTCCCCCGTCGCCCTTTCAAGAACCCCCGCCCCCGGAAGACTTTTCCAGGAACCTCCTCACGTCCTCCCGGTGCTCCGGCGATACCACCCGCAGGGACTGCACGTAGGCCTCCAGGTCGAGCTGGTCGCGCAGGTCCACCTGGAAGGCGGCGTTCACGAAACGCTTGGTGTGGGCCAGGACGTCGGGCGGCCTGCCGGCCAGCCGGCGCGCCAGCTTCATCACCTCGTCCCCTATCTCCTGGTGGGGCACGATGCGATTGACCATGCCTATGCGCAGAGCCTCCTCCGCGTCCACCACCCGGGCGGAGAGGGCTATCTCCTTGGCCCTCACCAGCCCCACCCGCCGGGCCAGGAAGAAGGCGGATCCGAAGTCGGGCACCAGAGAGAGGCGCACGAAACTGAGGTAGAAGCGGGCCCTCTCCGTGGCGTAAGTGATATCCGAGGCCATGGCCAGGCCGAAGCCGCCTCCCACCGCCCACCCGTCCACCTCGGCGATGTAGGGCTTGGGCCCCTCGTGGAGCTCGTAGATAAGACCGCCCATGCGGCGCATGTTGCGGTTGAGGAGCTCGGGTTCCATCCTCTCCCCCATGATGGTGAGGTCGGCTCCGGTGGAGAAGTTGCCGCCCTCTCCCCGGACCACGATGACCCGGACCTCCGGGTCGTCCAGGACGCGGCGCAGGCCCTCCATGAGGGGCTCGATCATCTCCGCTCCCATGGCGTTCATGTTGGGTCCGCTCATGGTACAGCGGGCCACGCCGTCCACCACCTCGATTCTGAAGGCCTCGCTTTCCATTTTCTTCCTCCCGCGTCTTCCCGCCGTTCATCCGTCCCCTATTTCCTATCCCCGCCCCTCGGCTCCCTCAACCGCCGGGGTCCTTTCCCGCGGCGGAGGGCGGTATCGTACCGCCGGCCAGGAGCGCCGCGCGACATCCCTCCCGGGGTCTTCCTTCCCCTCAAGATCTGGGGGTCGCCTCCCCGCTTCCCACCCGACGGTCCGGACTCTCGCTTCCCCGGAAGTCCGGTCCGAACACAGCGAAACCGGCTCCCACCCGGAGACTCACCTGTCCAGGAGGGTGAAATGCCTGACGTCCAGCATGCTCCCGTGGCGCTCCTCCTCGAAGACCGCCTTGACCCGGGCCCGCCATATCCGGCTCCCGCTTCGCGTGGCTCCTACCCGGAGGCTCACCGGTCCAGGAGGGTGAAATGCCTGACGTCCAGCATGCTCCCGTGGCGCTCCTCCTCGAAGACCGCCTTGACCCGGGCCCCCACCCTGATCTTCTGCGGGTCGGTCTCGTCCAGGTAATGCAGGATGTAGGTGTCCGCCCCGTCCAGCTTGATGACCGCGTAGCCGTAGGGCACCGGCTTTTGCTTCCCAGTGGAGGGGTCCACGAAACCGAAGCTCACCACGGTGAAGGTCACGATCACCCCCTCGTCGGAGACGGGCACCAGCTCGGTGAGCTCCACGAAGCAGGGCCCGCAAACGTTGCGCGGGGGCACGTAGACTTTCCCGCACTGGGGGCACCTCACGCCCACGAACCTCTTGTTGTCCCGCAGCTCGGTCAGGAACTTGGACCCGTAAACGCCGGCCGACCAGCGGAATGGCTGCTCCGCCTCTCCGCTCTCCAGCTTTATCAGTTCCTTCCTCTCCTCCGCCATCCCACTCACCCCCGCGGTTTCTCCGGCATCTCCCTGCCCATGAGCAGGACGTCGGACCAGAAGCAGCCCCCGAAGCCGGTGGCCAGGGCTATCTTCACCTCCGGGACCTGACGGTCCCCAGCCCGCCCCTGGATCTGGAGGGCGCACTCCGCCACCCGCAAGAGGCCCGTGGCCCCTATGGCGTTGGAGGACATCACCCCCCCGGAGGGGTTCACCGGGCATTTCCCCCCCATGTCCGTGGCCCCGGAGCGCACCAGCGCCGGCCCCTCGCCCCGCCCGCAGAACCCCAGGGATTCCATGTAACGCAGGCCGGCGAAGGAATAGGGAAGGTAGAGCTCGGCCACGTCGACCTCCTTCAGGGGGTCCCTTATGCCCACCTTGTCGTAGACCTCCCTGGCCGCCCACTCCAGGGCCGGGAACCACCACCCGTTCTCCAGGGCCTGATTCACGTAGGGGTCGCTGGTGTAAGCCCACAGGTGCCGGTCGGCAACGGCCAGTATCCAGGCCGGCCGGTTGGGAAATTCATCCACCACGTCCTCGGAGGCGAATATTACCGCGCAGGCCCCGTCGGTGCGCGGGCACATGTCACCCATCTTCACCGGCCAGGACAGGTAGGGGGAGTTCATGACGTCCTCGATGGTCAGGTTGATGTGCAGGTGGGCGTAGGGGTTGTTGAGGGCATGGCGCCGTTCCCGCACCGCCACGTAGGCGGCGTCCTCCTCCGTGGCCCCGGTGAGGTGCATGTACTGGGTGGCCTCCAGGGCCAGCCCGGCCACCGCCCCGGCGAAGATGGGCCGGTCCCAGAAGGGGTCGAAGGCGGTGATGATGGCACCCGTGGTGTCGGACTCGGAGTTCTTCTCCCAGCCGATGGCCAGCACCCGGTCGAAGAGGCCCGAGGCCACGTGGTAATAGGCGGCCATGGCCACCGTGGTCCCGGTGGTGCCCCCGGTGGTCAGTTTCATGATGGGCTTCATGAGCGCCCCGCTCCCGTCCACGGACCAGGTGTCCACGTAGTTGATGCCCTCGAAGTGGTCCATGTTGCCGATGACCACGGCGTCGATGTCCCGCCGGGAGATGCCCGCGTCCTCCAGGGCCGCCCGCACCGCCTCGTTGATGAGCTCCTGCCCGTTTACGTCGGGGCGGGAGGAGCGCTGCTTGGTCATCCCCACCCCGACCACGGCCACTCGCTTGCCCATTATCTCTCACCTCCCAGGACCCAGACGCAGTGCGACTGGCCGCAGGGGCCGTTGATACCGTGGGCCACCGCCGTGCGCACGTTGTCCACCTGCCTTTCCCCCGCCTCCCCCCTTATCTGGAGAACGCACTCTATTAGGCGGTTCAGGCCGGCCACCAGAACCGGGTGCCCGGAGAGGCAGCCCCCGGAGGGGTTGACCGGGATCTCACCCTCCGGGGCGGTGGAGCCGGAGGCGGTCAGTTTACCGCCCTCCCCGGGTCCACAGAACCCCAGGCCCTCCAGCCACATGAGCTCCATGTAGGAGAAGGCGTCGTACAGTTCCACCAGGTCTATCTCCCGGCGTGGGTCGGAGATCCCGGCCATGGAGTAGGCCCTGCGCGCCGCATCCCGCAGGGCACGCACGTCGGACAGGTCACGGTCACCCAGGTGATAGGCGTCGCAGCAGTGGGCTACCCCCTTGACCCAAACCGGCTTGCTGGTAATTTTTTCCGCCCTTTCTGCGGATGCCAGGATGACCGCCGAGGCCCCGTCGGATATGGGGCAGCAGTCCAGGACCTTCAGGGGCTCGGCCACGTAGGGCGAGGACATGACCTCCTCCACGGTGAGCTCCAGGGGCAACTGGGCCAGCGGGTTGCGGAAGGCGTTGGCGTGGTTCTTCACCGACACCAGGGCGCAGTCCTCCTCGCTGACCCCGAACCTGTCCATATAGGCGCGGGCCTGCAGGGCGGAGGAGGTGACGGCCTCCACGCCCAGGAAACGCTCGTAGACGGGGTCGAACATGGCGTTGGTGATCAGGGGCATCACGCTCTCCGACCCCTTGTGGTGGGCGCAGACCAGGGTGGTCTCGAAGCTCCCGGAGAGGATGCGCATCAGCCCGTAGAAGGCGCCGAAGGTCCCGTCGCCCTCCACGGTGGACACGTTCTTGTCGTAGGAACCGCAGGCGTCCTGGACGGCCATGGAGGATATGGTCCTCCCGTCGAAGAAGTCGTTGGACACGGTCACCACGTTGTCCACCTGGTCGATGGTCATCCCCGCGTCCTCCAGGGCCAGGCGCACCGCCTCGTAGACCAGGTCGGCGTACCCGTCCTCGCGCCTCTCCCGCCGCATGGCGGTCATGCCCACCCCGACCACGGCCACCGGCTCCATTCATCTCACCCCCTTCGCCGCGTTCCCGCTCCCGCCTCCCGGCTCCCTGCTTTCAGCGCCGCCGGGCACGTAAACGGGAAGACCTGATCGTGTGGTATTTTCTGCCATTTCCCGCCTCATCCCGCCGGGCGCCATTCAACCCACCTCCCGCAGGGGACGGAAATAGCGTACGTCGAGGACGGAACCCTCCCTCTCCTCGGCGAAGACCGCCTCCACCGGGAGCCCGGCCTCGAGCTCCCCCTCCCCGAACTCGTACAGCAGGTGCAGGAACCCGGTGTCCGCCCCCTCCAGTTTGACTATCCCGTACCCGAAGGGCAGCGGGAGCGGCGAGAGCTGGGGGTGGTGCCTGTGGACCACGGTGTAGGCGAGCAGGGTACCCCTGTCGCCCAGCTCCACCCATTCCGCGCACTCGCGCACGCAGTCCGGGCAGTGGCGGCGCGGCGGATGGTAGACGGTACCGCAACCCGGGCAACGGGTTCCCAGGAATTTCCTCTCGTCCCGCAGGGCCTGCAGGTACCGCGTCCCCACCTCCCCCGCCGCCCAGCGGTAGGGGACCTTTATCCTCCCCTCCATGACCACTATCTCCTGGCCTTTCCTCCAGTCCTCCATCCCTTCACCTCCACGCTTCCTCCCCCGGGACCTCCCGCCCGGGAAGGTCATCCCGCCTCCGCCAGTCCCCGGTCGGGCCGCGTTTGCGGTCCAATAAACACTGTTTCCGCCCGCGACTTCTTCTGTCCCCAAGGCCCGCGGGAAGAGACCGGGCTTCTCTGGCCAATTCCCAGAACATTCCATCCGGACCCGCGCCCTCCAGCGGATCCCGTGCCCTGCCACCCACTCGCCGCCTCATTCCCCTTCCCTGCTTTCGCAACCCCGAAGGAAGAGATCGAAAAATATATCCGCCACCTCCTCCACGCCGTACTTCCCGTCCGGGCGGTACCACGCGGAGAGCCAGTTGCACATCCCGGATATGGCCCGCACGGCCATGGGGACGTCCACCTCCCGGAACCTCCCCTCCCGGATGCCCTGCTCGAGGAGCTCCCGGTAGTAGGACTCGTATTCCCGGCTCATCCTCCGGATGAAGGACCTCTTCTCCGGGGGGAGTTCCCCCTCCTCGGCCAGGTACACGGCGATGACGTCCCGGTGGGCGGAGAACATGCTCACGTGCCACCGGAGAAGGCGGCGGAGTTTTTCCTCCACCGTCCCCTCTTCCCGCATGATCTTCTTGGCCCCCTCCATGAGCTTCTCCACCGCCGATTCACAGATGGCGTAGAGCAGGTCGTGCTTGTTGTCGATGTAGTAATAGAGTGCCGGCTTGGTGACCTTGAGCTCGGCGGCGATGTCCTCCATGGTGGTGGCGCGGTATCCCTTCTCCCGGAAAAGCCGGGCAGCGACGGCCATGATCTCCTCCCAGCGCGACTTGTTCATCCTCCGCTACCCCCTCCGTTCCCCCAAGAACGGCAAGACCGGCACCGCTCCCGTATCCCACCCGCCTGCGGAGTGGCCGCTGGAACCCTCCCCTTCCACCCCTGGGAATCCCCCACCCGCGACATCCACCCCTCAGGCGTACAGGCCCAGGCTGGTGGCGATGATCTCGCGCATTATCTCGTCCGTCCCCCCACCTATGCGGGAGACGCGCATATCCCGCCAGGCCTTCTGCACCGGGTACTCCATCATGTAACCGTAGCCCCCCATGAACTGCATGGCCTCGTCGCACACCCGGAAGGCCACCTGGGTGGCCAGGAGCTTGGCCATGGAGATCTCCTTCACCGGGTACTCCCCGCGGTCGTACCTCCAGGCGGTGATGTAGGTGAGGGACTTGGCGGCCTCCAGCTCGGTGGCCAGGTCGGCCACGCGATGGGCGATGGCCTGATTCTTGATGACGGGTTTCCCGAACTGTATCCTCTCCCGCCCGTAATCGATGGCCTGCTTGAGGGTGACCTCGGCGATGGCGATGACCGCCACGGCAACGATGAGGCGCTCTCCCTGCAGTTCCCACATGATGTTGTAAAAGCCCCTTCCCTCCTCCCCCAGCAGGGCTTCCTCAGGTATTACCATATCCTGGAAAAATATCTCCGCCGTGTCCGAGGACCACTGGCCCACCTTGTCCAGCTTCCGGGAGACGATGTAGCCCGGGGTGTCCGAGTCCACCAGGAAGAGGCTCATCCCCTTGTAGCCCTTCTTCTCCCGGTCCGTGCGGGCCAGGAGGGTCATGAAGTCGGCCCGGTAGCCGTTGGTGATGAAGATCTTGTTCCCGTTCACCTTCCAGCCGCCGGGGACCTTCTCCGCATAGGTCTTCACGCTGGCCACGTCCGACCCGGCCTCCGGCTCCGTGATGCCCAGGCAGGCTATCTTCTCCCCCCGTATGGCCGGCACCAAGTACTTCCGCTTCTGCTCCTCGGTGCCGAAGGCCAGGATGGGGGGCGTGGCCATGCCTATCTGCACCGCCACCCCGGTGTTGACGCCGAAGGAGCCGCACTTGGCCAGTTCTTCCATGAGGACGATGTTGGTGAAATAGTCCCCGCCGCCCCCGCCGTACTCCTCGGGGAAGTGGAGCCCCAGGTAACCGAGCTCGCCCAGCCGCCGGAAGACCCAGTCGGGGAACATGCCCTCCGCCTCCCATTCGTCGGCGTGGGGGACCAGCTCCCGCTCCACGAACTCCCGCACGCTCTGCCGCAGCATCTCGTGTTCCTCGGTGAAGAAGAGCTTTTCGTCCATCTTTGCGCCGTGCCTCCCCTCAGCCGCACGCCTCTCCTACGCCCCGTTCCCGCCCTGCACGCCTTTTCACTCTCCGATGAGCAGTTCTCGATGCACAGGAGCTCGGAATTAGATTAATTTACTTAACGGTTAGTAAATTAATTCCTTTTCTCCGCCCTGTCAAGATACCTTTTCAGCCTGGATAGAGCACCGAAGCCCACTGTCCCCTCCGTCTCATTACCGGGAAAGGCCATGGCTACCCCAGGGGATGGGTATGCGCCCGTGAAACTCCCATGTCGTTTCCGCTACATTGAAGCAGCGAAAAAGCGCTAGGGGACAGATATACGTCCCTCCAGAACCACATCGCGCCGGACGGCGAACGCGGATGAGGACCAGCCCATTGCCTTGACCAGAGGCATCGGACCGCACGCGCACCAAAGCCCCTGACGCCGCAAGCGCGGTTCCGATTGTATACGTCGAGAATGCACGATGACCCTGCGTCCGGCAGGCGATACGCAAGGCCGGTTCTGGCTTGGCTCATTACATATGAAAAAGAGGCCCCATCTTTTAAAGAATGGGGATGAGGTGTTGGACTTCGGGAAAGGCGGGTTGATTCCGAGGAACGCCCGGGGCACGCCATAACGGGGGATTAAAGGAAATCCGGGAGCCATAATATGCGTCCCTGCAGATGGAGGATCCCGTTTGGACGACAGATTCATAAGCCACGGCGACACGCATGGCAGCTTGAGGGAGGCGGCCTCCAGCATCAGTAACAAAGCGGCAACTCAGGAACGGAAGTGGTAACTGCCGTTTAAGATGCGCCGGATGGCCACTTCCAGGAATTCCCTCTGCAGACCGGGGGCCACGCCACCACGCCTCTGCCAGGCCAGGACGGCACGCAGCAGGCGCAGGACCTCCAGGGGCGAGAGGCCGGACAGCGCGCTCCTGAATTCCGGCCTTCCTTTCCCGGCCAGCAAGGCGAGCAGCGACCACTCGCGGGCCGTCCTCTCCCGCTCCGGTTTGACCTTCTCCCGGTAGGCCTCGCCCGGCGAACCCTTCCCCTCACCCCGGGCCGCCTCGCCGGCCAGGTAGCCGGTGGCCAGGGCCGAGGATATGCCCTCCCCCAGGGCGTTCATGAACCCGGCCGCGTCGCCCGCGACGAGCACACGGTCCGTCCCCAGGCAGAAGCGGTTTCGCGCCGCGGGGAAGATGACGCGACAACCCATCTCCATGGCCGGCCTCCCCCCGGCGAACCCGTATTCCTTGCGCAGCATGGAGTGGAAGTTCTCGCGGGCCGGGGCCAGCTTGCTGCCCCTCCGCACGGAGGTATCCACCACCACCAGGTCGTCCTTGGCATAAACAGCAGGGTAGACCCCGTAATCGGCGTTCAGGAAGACGTGGAAGACGTCCGGCTCGAGGTCCACCCAGCAGCGGTGGTACTCGTGACGGGTGACGATCTCGGGGACCCCCGAGGAAAACCCGGGGTCCAGCTTCCTGGCCACGCGGGAAATACTCCCGTCGGCGGCTATGAGCACGCCCGCCTTGAGGAGGACGCTCTTACCATTCTTTTCCAGGAGAACCTCCACCCGGTCGCTCCACTCCGCGAAATCGGAAAGGCTGGTCCCGTCCCAGACCTCGGCCCCGGATTCCCGGCACAACCAGGCGTCAAACCTGTCCCGCCACACGTTCAACCCCGGCACCCGGACGTCCACCCATCCCCTTTTCCCGTAGTGCAACCGTTCCGCCCGGATGTGGGAGGGCCGGGCCCTGACCTCGTCGGGTATCTCGCCGTATCGGCGGGCCAGGAACTCACGGGCCTCGGTGAAGATGTAACCGGAGCAGGGCTTGGACCTGGGGATTTTCTTCCTCTCCACCAAAAGGGTCCGCAGCCCTCCCTCCACCGCCGCCCTGGCGGCGGCCGCCCCGGCCGGCCCTCCCCCGATCACCACCACGTCATAATCCAGGATGCCCATGCCATCCCTCCCCGCATCCAGGCCCCTACCCCTTTGAGGCTGCATGCAGCTCAAACACAACTCTACCATATAATCGTGAGGTTTTTGTCCGTGGAAGTCCCAGCCCCATAGTGTCCCGGTCCGGCGTATCGCCGATCCGGAAAGCACGCCGTTCCAGGGGATAACCGCAATATAGAGAAGCGACCCCCGTTCACCTGAAAGATAAAGCCGCCTGAACCAGGGGGTGCTCGGACAAGGGCCGGTATACATGGCGGGAGAGCAGTAAACGACGGGGGCCGGGTGCCTTGCGCTGGATGGGAGATTTTGCATGTGTTGTAAGATTATTCTCGTCGGTTCCAGGAGATGGGGCATGCTCTCCCCGCGGGATGGGAAGGGACGCTTCGGGAAGGGCAAGGGTCGGAAAGTGGAGCCCGACGGCCGGTTCCCGGAACGCGCCCCGGGGGTACGCCCCGCGGCATGAGAAAGGGGGTTTTCATGGACAGCAGGAAGATGATGAAAAGGGGCCTCTTGGTCCTGGGCTGCGCCGCGGGTGCGGCGGCTCTGCGTTCCCTGGGAAGAACGGCGCCGCCGGAGGAGGAGGGCGACCTCGCGGCGGGCATGGAGATCCGCCTGGAGACCTTCCGCACCCGCGATGGGGCGGTGCTGCGCGTGAAGAGGTACGCGAGGGAGGGAGGGCAGCCGGTGATCCTGGCCCACGGGTTCACGGGGAACGGCCTGGAATTCGACCTTCCCCACCGGCGGCAGAACCTCGCCCTCTTCCTGGCCGAGAACGGGTACGACGTCTGGGTTTCCAGCTTCCGGGGTTGCGGGCGGGATCCCTACCGCAGCGAGGCCCCGCACTGGCTTCATTCCGTGGATCACCTGGCGGCCTTCGACGCCGACGCCCTTATCCGGGGAGTGGGGGAGACAACGGGCAGGAAACCGCTCTGGATAGGGCACAGCATGGGTGGGATGGTACTCTACATGTACCTGCAAGGGGCGGCCATGGAGGCGGGCTCCGAGGGGAGCTTCCGTGCCGACGCGGACCTGGCCGCGGAACGCAACCGTTCCCTGTTGGGAGGAATTGCCATCGGGAGCCCCCCGGGACTCCATCAGGGCGGAGGTGACTGGATAGCCTCCCTTTCCCGCCTGCCTGCCTTTCGCGCCAACGTCAGCGGCCTTGTATCCTACCTGGAACGCCTGGACCGCAAATCGCCGTGCATCGACTTCGGCCGCCTGGGCGCCGTCTGCGAGAGGAACCCGCGGCTGGGAAAGCAGCTGGCCGCGCGGGGACCCGTGGCCCGAGCCCTGTACAACGCGAAGAACGTGGATCCCGACGTGGGATACAGCCTGCTCAAGTGGGCCTCGGACAAGGTCACCGCCCGCATGACCATCCAGATAGTGCGCCTGGGCCTGGACCCGGATTTCAGGTCCTACGACGGGACCTGGAATTACACCGCGGGCATGGAGCGCCTGAGCGCTCCCATGTTCTTCGTCACCGGGACCCGGGACTTCGCCGGGGCGGACAACCTCCGCCTGCAGGGTTACCAGGCGGTGTCCAGCCCCATCAGGGACTACAAATGCTACCCGGAATACGGGCACACCGACCTGGTGATGGGCAAGCGCGTGTACGAGGAGGTCTACCCCGACATCCTGGCCTGGATGAGGAAAGTGGAGAGCGGGGGCTGAGGCTTGCCGTGGGCCGCGACTCCCGGCCTGCGGCCCCTCCCCGGGAACCCGTGGCCTCAATGCTCCTCGAGGCCTTGAGGATGCTCCAGGGGATGGGCATGCTGGGCCCGGGAAGGGGGACTCCCTTATCCCTCCATAGCGTGGCCCGCCGGAAAGAAGAACGCAAGGCGAAGCCTTAAGGGGAGAACGATCGGCGCGATCGCAGGGGGGGCGTCTCTATACCCCGGCAGACCCCCTCCGGAAAAAGGGCGCGGAGACGGGCTCCCGGGAAAGAGGGCGTGATTGCCTCATTCCTCCTCTTCCCCCATCTCCATGCCTTGTTCCTCCGCCTCGGCGATCCAGCGGCTTAAGACCTCCACGATCCTGCGCGCCTGCTCCACGCTGGAGATGTTGAACTTGGCCTGCTGGCGGTACTCACCCCCTGTCCTCCGGTAACGCCGCAGGGTGTACCGGTCGGGTCCGTACCCCTCCCGCGACCTCTCCCACTGCCGGTAGCGGAAGAGAACGGTGGCCCAGGCTCCGCGGGAGATGATCTCCTTGTCCAGTTCCTGGATCACCTGGACTCCGTCCTCCTCGTAGTTGATGGTCACGTCCTCGATGTCCTCGAACACAACGCTTCCTCCTCGTTTCGGCTACCCCGCGATAGCCCATACTCCCCGGCCCGGGCTGATCACGGGGGATGGACGCTCCCTTCCCCACCCCATGAACACGGAACCTCGCCCCGGGCCCACCGCTGGGCAGGCGCGGCCGGACCCTTAGCCGGGTGACCTCCCAGTCCCCCGGGAAGCCCATCCCGGCTATACCCCGGACTCCTCACCATTCCAGAACCAGCCCCACGGGACAGTGATCCGAGCCCTCAACCTCGGGGAGGATAAAGGCTTTCCTTACCCTGTCGGCGAGGTCCTCGCTCACGAATATGTAATCTATCCGCCATCCCACGTTCCTCTCCCTGGCCCTCGTCTTGGAATCCCACCAGGTATACCACCCGGGGTCGGGATTGAACATGCGGAAGGTGTCCAGGTAGCCGCGTTCCACGAAGCGGTCCATCCAGGCCCTCTCCTGGGGAAGGAAGCCGGAGACCCCACTGTTCTCCTTCGGCCGTGCCAGGTCTATTTCCTTGTGTGCGGTATTGAAATCGCCGCAGATGACCACGCTTTTCCCCTTTCCCCGCAGCGCCTCCACGTGCTCCAGGAAGGCCTCGTAGAAATCCAGCTTGTAGGCCAGCCTCTCCGCGGATTGCTTCCCGTTGGGAAAGTAAACGTTTCCCAGGATAAGGTCCCCGTAATCGGCGAAAAGGGCTCTCCCCTCCACGTCGAAGCGGGGGACGCCGAATCCCCCGCGCACCGCCCGCGGCTCCGGCCTGGTGAAAATGGCCACCCCGCTGTAGCCCTTCCTCTCCGGGGAGGAAAAGTAGGAGCTATATCCCTCCATGGAGAGCAGCTCCGGGGGGAGCTGTTCCTCGACGGCCCTGGTCTCCTGCAGGCAGAGGACTTCCGGGCGCATCCCGCGGAACCAGTCCAGGAAACCCTTGGCCAGGGCGGCCCGCAGCCCGTTGACGTTCCAGGAGATGACCGTCCATTCCGACATTTTTCCTCCCGGGCGTATGTACTCGATGGCCAACGTCAGCGGCGGCTGGAGCCGCCGGCCGTGGCCGCCACCTCGAATTATAGGGGTCACATCTTCGATTTTCACCTCGCCACCTCCACGGCGCCTTCCATTCCTGCGAAGCCAATAATAATCTTTCGTTCCCGGTCCGCTGGTTTCCGGTTTTCGTTAATACCTGCCCCTCCGCATGTTGGAAAGGAAAGAGGAATGCCGTCGCCATGCCGTGCGTGCCCCGATCCTCTCCCCCGCGGAGGGGGCTGCCGCCCTGCGACCCGCGATTACCCCTGGGGGACCGCATGGATCAGGGCTCGCCGGGGATAGCTTGCCGCCCGGGACGTGCCGGGGTGTTCCTGGGATTTTCTGGTGGAATTTAGGGTATATAAATGGGTAGAGAAGCCTTACGTCGTGGAGCCTGGGGGCCGCGGTGAGCGGAAGCGGAAAAGCCGGCCGGGATGGTAAGCCCGGTGGCCAAGGGGGCGATCGAGCCGAGCGCCGGCATGCGGAACAAGCCGGGAGCCGCGCCCGGGAAGGGGAAGGGGCAGGAGGGTTCTCCATCCGGGAGGCGTCCTTCTCTATCCTGGAAGCGATACCCGAAGCCATGGTCTGCGTGGACGGCGAGGGCCGCATCGTCTACCTAAACCCGGCGGCCGAGGCACTCTGGGGATGTCCGACGATGGAAGCCTGCGGGAAGGACATGGCCGGGCTCATGGTGCCGGAGGACCGCCGTGATCAGTTCCGCCGCGCCTTCCGGGCCATGGCTTCCGGCGCCGAGAACGGCGTGCTGGGAAGGAGGCACCGCTTTCCCTCCATCAATAGGGACGGCGATCCCTTCACCGCCGAGGTCTCCCTCACCTCCATCAGCCACAGGGGCGAGAAATATTACCTCGCCGTGGCCCGCGACGTCACCGAGCAGCAGCGGGTGGAGGAATCCCTGCGCGAGGCCCAGGAGCGCTACCGCATCCTCCACGACAACGCCCGCTTCGCCGTCTTCACCTACGACCGCAACCTCGTCCTGACCACGATAAACCGGGTGGTCACCGACCTGCTCGGCTACTCGGAGGAGGAGCTCCTGGGGAAGAACGTCCTGGAGCTGGGCGTTCTGCACCCCGACGACTACCCGCGGGTGGCAGCGGCCATGGGTCAGCTCTTCGCCGGCCACCCGGCTACCCGGGAGGACCTGAGGTTCTTCCGCAAAGACGGCTCGGTGATCATCGCCCACGTGATAGGGGTGCCGGTTATGGACGAGCGGGGCGAGGTCCGGGAGATAATCAACATCGCCCACGACGTCACCGAGCAGAGGCGGCTGGAGGAGGAGTTGGAGGACCACCGCCGGCGCCTGGAGGAGACGGTGAAAGAGCGCACCCGTGAGCTTAACGAGACCCTCCGGGAACTGGACCGCAGCGAAAGGTACTTCCGGGCCCTCACCGAGAACACCTACGACCTCATCGCCGTCCTGGACGAGGGCCTCAGGATACGCTACCTGAGTCCCTCGGTGAAGAGGATCTCCGGGTACGCTCTCGAGGAGGTGCAGGGCATGAGCGGCCTGGATTTCATCCATCCCGACGACGTGCCCTCCGTGGTGGAGAGGTTCACCGTTCAACTGCGGAGCGGCGGGGTGACGGACAGGGCGGAGTTCCGCTGGCGGCACAAGGACGGATCCTACCGCTGGCACGAGGCCGTGGCCTGCAACCTCCTGGATGACCCGGCGGTGCGGGGCATCGTGGTCAACGCCCGGGACGTCACCGAGCGCCGGGAGGCGGAAGAGAGGCTCAGGGAAAGCGAGGAGCGTTACCGGTCCCTGGTGGAGACCTCCCCCGATTCCATAGTGGTCACCGATCTCGAGGGCCGTATAACCATGGCCAACCGCGCCACCCTCGAAATCCTCGGCTGCCGGGACCAGGCGGAGTTGGTAGGCCACAACGTCCTCGAGTTCATCGCTCCCGAGGACCACGCCCGAGCCTTGGAATCCATGCGTACCCCGGTGGCGGAAGGTCTATACCGGCGCGAGGAATACGTCCTGGTGAGGAGGGACGGCAAGCGCCGCTGGGTGGAGATCAGCGCCTCCCTGCTGCGCGACGCCAGGGAAAGGGCCACCGGTTTCATCGCCATCACCCGGGACATCACCGAGAGCAAGCGGGTGAGGAGCAACCTGGAGCTCCTCAACCGGACTCTCCTCAGCCTGGGCCACGATCCCATGGAAAACATTGCCAATATCGTCCTGTCCGGGAGGGAGATGCTGGACGCCCGCCTGGGCCGTTACGGGAGAGCGCGAAGCGGAAGGTTCGAATCCTTCACCTCCGAGCTCCCGAAAGAAGGCTTCCGGGTGCGGGACAACCCCGAGGATGACCTGTGCTACCTCCTACTGCAGGCCGGCCTGAACGCCCCTATATCCAATAAGGACCTGGATGCCGCCCTGCTGGAGAAGGACCCCGACGCCCGTTTGCTCAACCCGCGGGAGATCCTCGCCTACCCCGTGCACATCAAGGGCAAACCCGTGGGCTGCCTGTGTTTCTTGTTCGCCGAGGATAGGGAGTTCACCGCAGCGGATATCGACATCCTCCTCATGCTGGGCAGGGCCGTGGCCATCGAGGAGGACCGTTGGGACCACCAGGAGGGGCTGCGCGAGTTCGTGGACATCGCTTCCCACGAGCTGCGGCATCCCACCGCCCTTCTCAGCGGCTACGCCCAGCTCCTCAAGGAGCAGGGAGGACAGATGGAGGAGCCCGTCCGCGCGGAGATAACCGGGGCCCTGGTCTCCGCGGCGGACCGGCTGGCGGAGATAGCCGACGGCCTGGTGCGCGTCTCCCTGCTGGAAAGGGACCGCTTCACCGTCCGACGCAGCAGGCAGGACGTGGTGGAACTGGCGCGAAGGGCGCTCTCGGAGATGGAAACCCGTTTCCCGGACAGGATATTCCGCCTTCACATCAAGGGGGAGTCGGGCACCTGTTCCCTGGATCCCCTCCGGGTCCACGAGCTCCTGGTCATACTCCTGGACAACGCGGTGAAGTTCTCCGCCACGGAAACGGAGGTGGAGGTTGAGGTGGAAGCCGACCCGGGGGGTGTGTTGCTCTCCGTCCTGGACCGCGGAAAGGGGGTGCGCGAGGAGAACCGGGAACGCATCTTCGAGCGCTTCTACCAGGAGGAGCAGGCGCTCTACCATTCCGAGGGCCTGGGCTTGGGACTCTACCTAGCCCGCCGCATCGCCGAGGCCCACGGCGGCCGCCTCTGGCACGAGCCTCGGCCGGGAGGGGGCTCCATCTTCCGCCTCTACCTTCCCTACCCCTGAGTTCGTATCCAGGATGACGACCGGGCAACAAGGCACATATACTGCGCCGGGCAAACCGGGCGAAATACTTCCCTGGGATTGGTCCTGGTGGATGGATTTTCCTCCGGGCACCTTCAAAAGTACCCGGTCGAAGGATATCCCCTCGGATCGGTCCAACGGAGTGGGTGTAAGAACAATGGAAGTCCGTGAAACCCGAGTTTATCCTTTTGTGCATGGATACCGGTCCCTGGGAAGAGGGTTTTTTCCTGGAAAGGCCCAACCGCTTCCTGGCCGTGGTGGAGCTGGGCGGCGCGCCGGTTAAAGCCCATGTGCCGGATCCGGGCCGGCTCAGGGAGCTTCTTCACCCCGGCGCCCGGGTGCGCCTGCGGCCGGCGGACCGACCGGGTCGGCGCACCGCCTGGGACCTCATCGGCGTGGAATGCCCCGAAGGGTGGGTGAACATCGATTCCCGCCTGCCCAACCTCCTCTTCGCCGAGGCCCTGCGGGAAGGATGGTTGGAAGAATTTACCTCCGTGCGCCGCATAACCCCTGAATATCGTTACGGGGAAAGCGTGCTCGACTTCCTACTGGAAGGGGACGAGCCTCCCTGCCTGGTGGAGGTCAAGGGTTGCACACTGGCCGTGGAGGGCTTGGCCCTCTTCCCCGACGCTCCCACATCCAGGGGGACGCGCCACCTCGAGGAACTCATGAGCGCCGCGCGGGAGGGCTACCGCGCCTGCGCCGTATTCGTGGTCAAGCACCCCGGGGCCAGGGTCTTCGCCGCCAACGCGGCCACCGACCCCCTTTTCGCCCAGACCCTGGGCCGCGCCGCCCTTGCCGGGGTGGAAATAATTCCCTACCTGGCTCCCTGGAGGGGAAGGGAGATCCGCCTGGAGCGCCGATTACCGTCCAGGGATCCTTGACGATGCCACTCCAACAAGATCGAGGAGGCAGGGCATCATCTTCTATAGGGGCTATGCCCTTCGGCTGGCGATAAACCATTCGACAACGTCATTCTGGTCGGGAACGGCAAAAGTGAATCCCGCAACCGCCTCCCGCCCGGCGGGCGGGGACTTGGAGGGCTATCCGCCGCGGTTCCTCTGTCAAGCTCACAGGGAAGGACGCCATGGGGGAGAGACCGGAGGGGAAATCAACCGCACTTGCCACGGTCCACGATACAGAAGTTGTAAGGATCACGTTACCTGCTTTTATAATCCAACTGGAAGCCCGCTACGGGAAAGGACGGTAAGGGATGGAGCTTAGATGGCATCCCCTGCTCAGGACCTGGACTATGGTCGCTTCCTTCAGGCAGGAGAGGCCACTCCTGCGTCGGGAGGGCTGCCCCTTCTGCCCCGGTTCCGGAAGGGTCCCCGAGGATTACGAGGTCCTGGCCTACGACAACGACTATCCTTCCCTGGTCCTCGACCCCCCGGCGCCGGACATCGAGGGCGACGGGCTCCTTCCGGTCCGCCCCAGTCTGGGGAAGTGCGAGGTGACCCTGTACACTCCCGACCATAACGCCACCCTCCCCGGGCTGCCTCTGGATCACCTGGTCAAGCTGGTCCGCCACTGGCGGGAACGCTATGTATATCTGGGAAATATTACCAATATAGAATATGTATTCATCTTCGAGAACCGGGGAGAGGAGGTGGGGGTGACCATCCACCATCCTCACGGCCAGATATACGCCTACCCCTTCATCCCCCAGAGGCTGGAGTCGGAGCTGGCCGCCTGCCTGGAATACATGGAGTCCACCGGCTCCTGCCTCCTCTGCGAGCTTCTGCGCCACGAGATAGGGGACGGGAGGCGCCTGGTGTATAGGGGTGGAGGTTTTACCGCTTTCGTCCCGTCTTTCGCCCAGTACGGATACGACGTATTCATCGTCTCCGACCGCCACCTGGGCTCCCTGGCCGAGATGGAGGAAGGGGAGCTGAGGGGACTGGCCCTGGCGCTTAAATGCGTGGTGGGGGGATATGACGCCCTCTTCGGCTTCCCCTTTCCCTACATGATGTGCATGCACCAAGTCCCCACGGACGGGAAGGAGTATCCCCACTACCACTACCATATCGAGTTCTACCCTCCCCTGCGGGACCGCGACAAGCTCAAGTACAGCGCCTCCTCGGAGACGGGGGCCTGGGCCCACATAAACACCACCGTCCCCGAGGAAAAGGCCCGCGAGCTGCGGGAGGCGGTCGGTAGGTTCAAGGCGGAATGCGGGTTACCGTGACCGGAATGGAAAGCCGCTGCCCGAAAGAGCCGCGCAGAAAGACAGGGCGAATCCGGGAAGAGGGTTTCCGGGCCGAAAGAGAAGCCCCGGCACATCGGAGAAGAGGTGTTCGCCTCGCTCTCGGCGTCACGGGCGGGGCGTGGCCACAATCACCATGTGATCCATGAGAGAAAGGAGATGCCTTGCCGCCCGCGGGTGAAAGGGTCAAGAACTGGCGCTCCGAGTTCGCAGAGCGCTTCGGGGTTGGCGAGCCTCCCTCCGTCTACTTCGCCCCCGGGCGGGTCAACCTCATAGGGGAGCATACGGATTACAACGGTGGTCTTGTCCTGCCCGTGGCCACGGAGCGGGGAACCTACGTGCTCCTGCGACCCAAGGAGGGCCCTCCCACCCGCGTCTATTCCACCCATGCCGGCGAGGAGTTGCGTCTTGACCTCCGCCACCTTAAAAGGCGGGGGGACTGGGGTGATTACGTCCGCGGGGTCCTTCAGGTGCTGGGCGATGAGGACCGCCTTCCCGACTTCGACGCCCTTATCCTCGGCGACCTGCCCCTGGAGGCGGGGCTTTCCTCCTCCGCTTCCCTGGAGGTGGCCCTGGCCACGGCGACGCGGAGCCTGGGCGCCAAGCTCACCCCGGAGCAGGCCGCCCTGGTCGCCTGGCGGGCGGAGAACGAGTTCGTGGGCGTGCCCTGCGGGATTATGGACCAGTTCGCCGTGGCCCTGGCCCGGGAGGGTCACGCCCTTTTGCTGGATTGCTCTTCAAGGCGTTACCGTCACGTGCCCTGCGACCTGCCCGGCACCGCCCTTCTCGTCGCCCACACGGGCGTGAAGCGGTCGCTGTCCGCCTCCCTTTACCGGCGCCGCCGCGAGGAATGCGCGGAAGCGCTGCGGATCATAACCGGTTTCCTCGGCCCGCGCGAGAACCTCAGCCGCGTCACCCCCGAGGAGCTGGACCGGGTGAAGGACCTTCTGCCGGAGACCCTGCGCCTGAGGGCAGAGCACGTGGTAGGGGAGAACCGGCGGGTGCGGGAAGCGGTCTCCTGCCTGGAGGGGAATGACCCGGAGAGGCTGGGCGAGCTCCTCAACCTCTCCCATGCCTCCCTGCGCGACCTGTACCGGGTATCCTCGCCGGAACTGGACGCCCTGCAGGAGATATCCCTGGCTCAACCGGGAGTCCACGGCTGCCGTCTCACGGGAGCCGGGTTCGGCGGATGCGTTGTGGTGCTGCTTCGGGAAGAAGCCCTCGCCTCCTACCTGGAGGAGGTGCCCGAACGTTATCGCCAGGCCACCGGGCGGGAGCCCTTCTTCATGCCCTTCCGGCCCGCCGCCGGGGCGAGGCGGATAAACGGATAGTGCTTATCCTCGTCGTCAGGCCTCTCCCCCGTCGTAGAGGTCCAGGAAACGCTGCAGCAGAGTGACTCTCCCCCGGATGGCCTCCACCCAGAGAGCCAGGCGTTTCCTACCGCGAGGAGTAAGGCGGTAGACCTTCCTCTGAGGCCCTTTCTCCAAGGCCGTCCAGCGGGAGGCCACCAGGCCCTCCTCCTCCATGCTCCGTAGCTTGCGGTACACGGCTCCCACGTCCGGAAGGGGTCCGGGCATGGGTACCTCCTCCATCCTCTGCAGGAGCTCGTAGCCGTGCGCCGGGCCGCGGCTGAGCAGGAAGAGGATGCGCGGCTCGATGAACCTCTTTCCGGGTCCCTCGCGCATGTAAAAGCCTATATCGTCGAGGGGAGCCTTCCCCCTGGCTTTTCGTTCCGCCACATTTGCCCCTTTCCTTCCTTCACCCTCACCGCGTTCCTCGCTTGGTACCCTAGCCCGCCACCCTGGTCCCACCCATCCGGCACCACGCTCCTCCCTCCCGTCCCCTGCGGCACCGCCGGCCCAGAACCACGGGCTTCAGTGGACCCTCTCCCTTCCTTCCCCCTGATCGCATTCCTCACCTTTCGAGCCTCGCCCGCCACCCTGGTCCCACCCATCCGGCACCACGCTCCTCCCTCCCGTCCCCTGCGGCACCGCCGGCCCTCGATCCTGCGCCCTACGTTCCCCTCCTTCGGGGCCTCTTCTCGCGGTTCCCGTTTCGCACTCCCCGCCGGGTTCCCTGGATTCGCCCTCCCCCTCGGCCTTTTCGCCCAGCCATCGGTTATTATACGCCCCTCCTACGAGATCATTAAATTTAATATATGTCTTTGACATATATACATATTATCCATATATTAATGATATTAATGAACCTCACGGCGAGACGCGAAGGAGGTGCCGGCAATGAAGGTGGTGGACGTGAAGCAGGCGGAAACCACACCCAACCCCCACGGGGTGCAGGCCGCCAGGGTCTACGATACCGAGCACGCCCAAGCGGTGCACATCTTGTTGAGACCTGGCGAGAGCCTGAAAAGGCATGCGACCCCGGTGGACGTCTTCTTCTACGTGCTGGAGGGCGAGGGGACGGTGGAGATCGGCGAGGAGCGGGAACGGGTGGGCAGGGATACCCTCGTGGAGAGCCCGGCCCGCATCCCCCACCGCTGGGTGAACGAAGGGCAGGGGGATCTGCGCATCCTGGTGGTGAAGGTCCCACGGCCTCGGGAGGAGACCCGGATACTGTGATCCCACTTCTCATCAAGGACCGCGGCGAGTTGGCGTCCAACGCCGGAGGCCTGGGAGTCCGGGGAGTGTCACCCCCTCTACGGCCTTCGTCGTCCATCCCCGCAAAGAGGGTGCCCCTCGAGCGGCCCCGGAAAGCGTCGCGCCCCCGTTTATCCGGCGTCCCGGCGGGGAAACATCTCGCCATCCTTCAGCAGAGGCTAAGGAGGCCTCCCGGATCCGACTCACACCCGTCCCAGCGAGGAGGATGCCCGTCGGACTTCCCGGAAATCGTCGCGCCCCCGTTTATCCGGCGTCCCGGCGGGGAAACATAAACCACGTCCATCGAAGGAAGGAGCGGAGGTAAGACCATGGAAGAGAACCGCATCTCCTATCACGAGTCGGTGAGGCGAGCCTACCAGCGGCTAAAAGAACACGGGATGACCAACATCTGGGACCGCTACGCGGCCCAGGGACTGGGAGGTGACCCCGACAAGAGGTGCCCCTTCTGCATGGGTGGGGTGCGCTGCGACCTGTGCTCCAACGGCCCCTGCCGCGCGGACGCCGAAAAGGACAAGCGCGGTGTGTGCGGCATCACCGCCGACGGGATGGCCATGCGCATGATGGCCCTGCGCAACGTCATGGGGGCCTCCACCTACCACTACCACACCGAGCAGACCATCAAGACCCTGCGGGCCACGGCGCGGGGGAAGACCCCCTTCTCCATCGCCGAGCCGGGCAAGCTGCGCGACTTCGCCTCCCGCCTGGGATTGGATGCCTCGGGGAGTGACGCCGAGGTGGCCCTTCGCCTGTGCGACTTCTGCGAGGCGGACTTCAACCGCAAGGCGGACCAGCCCAGCTTGATCGTGGAGACGCTGGTACCCGGCGAGCGCAAAGAGATCTGGAAGAAGCTGGATATCTTCCCCGGGGGGATCTACGGGGAGATGATGCGGGTCACCAGCTCCTGCCTGACCAACGTGGACGGCTACTACGCCAGCCTGGCCCTCAAGGCCATGCGCATGGGCATCGCCATGGCCTACCAGAGCCAGCTGGTCAACGAGTACTGCCAGGACGTGCTCTACGGCATCCCTCGCCCTCACCCCATGCGGGTCAACCTGGGAGTCCTGGACCCGGATTACGTGAACGTCCTGCCCAACGGCCACGAGCCCTTCCTGGGTTTCGCCATGGTCCAGCTGGCCCGAAGGCCGGAGTGGCAGGAGAAGGCCCGCGCCGCCGGGGCCAAGGGCCTGCGGGTCATCGCCAGCATCGAGACCGGCCAGGAGATGATCCAGCGCTGGACCATGGACGAGGCCTTCCACGGCTTCGTCGGCAACTGGATCATGCAGGAGGCGGTGCTCTCCTCGGGCTGCGTGGACCTCTTCGCCGCGGACATGAACTGCTCCATGCCCATCGATCCCCTCTACGCCGAACGGTACCGCTTCAAGCTGATCCCGGTGAGCGACCTGGTGGCCTTCGAGGGGGTGGAGGAGCGTCTGGACTACGAGCCGGAAAGGGCGGAGGAGCAGGCGGCGCGGCTGCTGGAGATGGCCATAGACAATTACCGCCAGCGCCGCGCCTCCGTGGAGCCCTTCACCGGCCAGCCGGTGGGAGAGGCGGTGGTGGGCTTCTCCACGGAGAGTATCCTGGAAGCCCTGGGCGGCACACTCGACCTCCTTCTGGGAGCACTCAAGGAGGGAACCATAAGGGGCGTCGCCGGCCTGGTCTCCTGCACCACCTTGCGGGACACCGGGCAGGACGTGCACACCGTGGCCGTGGCCCGGGAGCTCATCAAGAGGGACATCCTCGTCCTCTCCATGGGCTGTGGCAACGCGGCCATGCAGGTGTCCGGGCTGTGCCTCCCGAAGGCGGCAGACCTCGCCGGCTCGGGCCTCAAGACCCTGTGCGCCAAGCTGGGAGTACCTCCGGTACTTAGCTACGGGACCTGCACGGACACCGGGCGCCTGGCGGACCTTTTGGCCGCGGTGTCCTCCGCCCTGGGCGGGGTGCCCATCCCGGACCTGCCCGTGGTGGCCGCCGCCCCGGAGTACATGGAGCAGAAGGCCACCATCGATGCCATCTTCGCCCTGGCCCTGGGCCTTTACACCTATGTGAACCCGGTCCCCACGGTCACCGGGGCGCCGCGGCTGGTGGAGCTCCTCACCTCGGGATGCCGGGACCTCACCGGCGGGCAGTTGCACCTGGAGAGGGATCCCGCAGAGGCGGCGGAGAACATGCTGGCCCACATCGAGGAGAAGAGGAAGGGGCTGGGAATCTGAGAAGTCCTTACTCCACCGCTTGCTGAGCACAGGGCAAGATCGCCCTTTTCAAGCCGTGAGACCAGGGGACGACCAACAGCCGATCCACCGCTTCTGATACTTCGCGGGGGAAGACTCGGCAGGAGCCGGCGCAATGGCGAGACGACCCGTGGAGGTGAAGTAGGCGACCTTCCCAGCCGTGTGATAGCGGTGATTCCCTTCTGGCTGCCCTCCTCCATCGGGCGCCTCCCGGGGGAGATCTCGGCCGGATGCGGCGCAAAGGCGATCCGACCCGCGGAGGTGAAGTAGGCGACCTTCCGAAACAGGTGATGGAAGTGGCTGCTGCAGGTGAACCCGTCCGCCAGGCCCCAGATGGTGAAGTAGGCGACCTTCCGAAACAGGTAATGGAAGGGGTACCCTCCGTACAAAAGCTCCTCCCCCACATGCGCCCCCGGAAAATCGCCGCCGGCCCCTGTGTTTGATAGAATGATTAAGAGAAAATCGAGATAGTCGATGGGGGGTGGGCTGGCGGAAAGATGCTGCTTTTACTTCCAAAAGTCCCCGGCCCCAGGATTTTGGGTGAAGCGGTTTTGATGCCCTATTCCGGTTTTTCAAAAAAGAAGCCCGGCCGCATATGGACCCGTGTCTCAAGGGGAAGGAGGTTCGACGACCATGGCTGCGGACAGCGCGGAAAGCCGGGACATACGCTCTCTCGTAGCCTCGCGCTCCGAAGAGCTGGCGCGCAGGATAATCCGCCGTCAGGTGGAACTGCAACCCGACCTTGAGATCCGCTACGGACAGGTGGGGATGGAGACCTGCCTTCAGGATATAAGGTATCACTTGGCATATCTCGCCGAGGCGCTGTCCCTCCGGTCTCCCTCCCTCTTCGAGGAGTACGTGAAATGGGTCAAAAAGCTCCTCTCCTCCCTGGGCCTCCCCGACGAGGACATGCGTACAAACCTGCGCTGCATGCGGGAGATACTCACCTCCGAACTGCCGGAGCCGGCGGCCTCCGAGGCCTGTCGCTACCTGGAGAAGATGGAGCACGAATATCCTTTCTTTCCCGCGGAAGAGGAAAGGGATTTCCTGGAAGAGAGCCCCCTCGGGGAGCTGGCCCGCGCTTACCTCGAATCCCTGCTGGGCGGACGCAGGCACGAGGCCAGCCGCATGATCCTGGAAGCGGTGGAGGGAGGCGTCCCGGTGAAGGACATCTACCTCCACGTCTTTCAGCCCAGCCAGTGGGAACTGGGACGCCTGTGGCAGTCCAACCGCATCAGCGTGGCGCAGGAACATTATTGTACCGCCGCCACGCAGGTGATAATGTCCCAGCTCTATCCCTATATCTTCCGGGAGGAGAGGAAAGGCGGCATCCTTATCGCGGCCTGCGTGCCGGGGGAGCTCCACGAGCTCGGCCTGCGCATGGTGGCCGACCTCTTGGAGATGGAAGGCTGGGACACGTACTACCTGGGGGCAAACGTGCCCCGGCAGAGCGTCGTCCGCGACCTCTCCGAGCGACGGCCCCACATCCTCGCCCTCTCCGCCACCATCACCTACCACGTGGGAGAAGTAGCAGAGTTCATAAAGGCCCTACGGGAGACGGAAGCGGGAAGGGAGGTCAAGGTGATGGTCGGCGGTTATCCCTTCAACGTGGACCGCGACCTGTGGGAGAAGGTGGGTTCGGACGGTTGGGCTCCCGACGCCGAGAAAGCGGTGCAGGTCGCCCGCGAGCTCTGCGGCATCTGAGGAACGCCATGGCTCGGGAGTCGCCCTTCCTCATAGTCATCTGCGACCGCCGGGGGTGGATAACCCGGGTCCTGCGGGATGACCTACAATCGCTGGAATCGCTGCCGCTCCCCCGCCCCTTCTCCTCAGCCGTGGTCCCGGAGGAAAGGATCAAGACCGTGAACTTCTTCCAGGAACTCCGCGACAACGGCGTGGCCTTGGACTGGGAGTTCAACCTCTCCTTGGGGGAAAACATCGAGACCTTCCACTTCTACGCGGGAGCGGTGGCCGAGAATTTCCTGGTCGTGGGCGCCGCATCCCACCACCAGGTACTCACCCTCTACCGGGAGCTGTTCCGTTTCCGGAAAGAGGCGCTGGACGCGGTCCTGGAATCCATCGGCGCACAGCTCGCCCGGGCGCGGGAGAGCGGCGAACGCGACAGCGAGCTCTACGACCAGCTCACGCGCATGAACAACGAGCTGACCAACATGCAGCGCGAACTGGCCAAGAAGAACGCCGCCCTTCAGAGAATGAACGAGGAGAAAAACCGTATGATGGGCATTTTGGCCCACGACCTGCGCAACGCCTTGTCCACCCTCATGCTGGCCACCTCCGCGCTCCAATCCCTACTCCAGGAACGTGTGGGGGAAACGGAAGCGAGCCTGTTGGAAACCCTGGCCCACCAGGGAAAGTTCATGGCCTCCCTTCTGGACACCGTCCTGGACCTCTCGGCCATGGAATCCGGGAGGCTCCCCTTGAAAGTGGAGAAGACGGACCTGGTCCTGCTGGCGAAGAGGTCGGTGGAACTCAACCGCATCCCAGCGCGGGTAAAGGGTGTCGAGCTCGCTTTCCACCCCGTCGAAAGCTCCCTGATCGCCGAGGTGGACCCGGTGAAGATGGAACAGGTCCTGAACAACCTGATCCACAACGCCGTGAAATACTCCGATCCGGGAAACAAGGTGGAGGTCAGGATCCACCCTTCCGGCGACCTGGCCCACGTGTGCGTGCAGGACGAGGGGCGGGGCATACGGCGCGAGGACATGGAGAAGATATTCGAGCCCTTCGGCACCGCCTCCGAAAGAGGTACCGCGGGAGAGAAGAGCACCGGCTTGGGCCTGGCCATCGCCCGCCGCGTAGTGGAGGCCCACGGCGGAAGAATCTGGGCGGAGAGCGAACCCGGAAAGGGCTCCACCTTCCATTTCACCGTGCCCCTCCGGGCCGGGAAGGAATAGTTTCGCGCACCCATAAAGCCATCCATTAAGGGATGCGGGTCCGCACTACAAGGCCGGCAACGGGGAGGGACAGGGATCTCTCACCGGACTCCTGGCGCACCGTCCTCCTTCACACGATCTCCCATGGGCCGAAGCCGGAGTTTTCTAAGGCGCGCGCTCCGTCTCCCGAGCGATGCCCATCCCGGACCTCGAACGCCTTCGTCGAGGGCCTCAGGATCACTAACCCTTCGGCCACCACCGAGTGGACAAGCCCCGAAGCCGCGGGTCACTTCTGCCGTGCGGACGATACCCGCCCCTCATCCGGGGAGCTTGAGGGTCTCCATTATCTGCACCGGGACTTCCTTGTTGTTCAGCCCGGCGATGAGGGGAAAACGGAAGGCCCTCTTCTTCCCGTCCCTGGTCCGGATGTAGAGGGAGGTCTCCACCATGCTGGAGAGGAGCTTCATGTCCAGCGGGGCGTACTTGTAGCCCTTGTGCACCGAGGCCGCCGTCAGCTCCTGCAGGGGGATGGATTCCTCGCCCTTGACCTTGTTGGAAAAGGAAAGTCTTACCAGGAGAAGGCGGCGGTCGGTGAGGGCCACGTAGTAATATTTAATGCCCTTCTCCGAGGCCCACCCCATGGTGACCACCTGCTCCCCGGGCTGCAGGAAAGAGGAAACCTTCTCCCGCATGTCCTCTTCCGTTACCTTGGGCATATTCCCCTCCTTTCCTCACCTGGACCCCTCGGCGTACCCCGGGTGTCCCACGACGCTCGCGGCGCGGTGGGCCGCCTAAAAAGGGCCCACGAGCTCCCTCCGGGACAGACTCTTCAGGTATCTTTTCGACCCTGACGGCACACGGGCTTTAGCGCCGCTGGGTCGTCATTCGGAAAGCGGCGCGGCCGCGCTATTCCTCCTCGCGGCCCGCGGGCCGGTGGCCCGGTCTCATCCTCCGCGCCCCGGCCCGGAGGGACGGACGGGGCTTAAAGGGATGGTCTCTTCTTTACCCCCTCCAAATGGGGAAAGCCGGGACTCATCCATGACCGTGTGGAAAACTTGAGGCGGGCGTGGGCGCGTCATCCGGAAAGGCTTCTCAAGCCCTGTCGCAGCAAGGAGCAAAGGCCTCCCGGCACGGCCCGACGAGCGAGAGCCCCGGGACGCTGGGCGTGCACCCAGGCTTCGAGCACGTCGACCACAATTCTTGCGCCCACGTGGCGCTGAGTCCATGCTCGAGTACAGGTACCGCGTAAAAGGGTTCGCCTGCGGCGCGTATTTCCCGGGCCCAGGCATCGTCGTTCCGGTGATAGAATAGGAATCGGAAGAGCAGCGCAAACCAAGCCGTGGGTACGTCAGGCGGCCGGAGGGCCGCGGAGTCGGGTCGTGTTCCCGGGAAACGGGTTTTCCGTGAAAATGAAGCCTTCTCTGGGGGTGTGGACATGACCAGGATGGCCAAGACCGCTTCCGTTCTCGTGCTGGCCGCGCTTCTCTCCCTCATCCTCGTCTCCTGCGGGGAAGGGAAGGGCGTGACCGTTAAGGCCGAGGGCGGAGGCCCCCCGGCGGAAACCGCTCCCGTAGAGGAGGCCGGAGGCGCGCAAGCCGGAAAGGCCGCGCTCCTGGTGGTGGCCCAGGAGGACTTCCAGGACATAGAATACGACACGGTGCGCAAGGCACTTGCCGGCGCCGGGTTCGGGGTCTCGGTGGCCGCCCCAGAGAAGGCGCCCGCGGTGGGCGTATCGGGCACCAGGGTGACCCCCGACCTCTCGCTTTCCGAGGCCCGCGCCTCCGGTTACGCAGCGGTGATATTCATCGGCGGCCCGGGGACCCCCTCCCTCTTCGATTCCCGGGATGCCCACCGCCTGGCCATGGAGGCGGCTCAAGAAGGGAAGGTGCTGGCGGCCATCTGCCTGGCGCCGGCCATCCTGGCCCGGGCCGGGGTCCTAAAGGGTAAGCGGGCCACCGTCTATCCCTCGGCGGCGGACGAGCTCGTGGCGGGCGGGGCCCAATACACCGGGACCGGGGTGGAGATCGACGGGAACCTGGTCACCGCCGACGGGCCGGAGGCCAGCGAGCAGTTCGCCCGGGCCGTTTTGGAATTGCTGCGCTGAGGGACAACACGCCGGGGCCGGGGTGGAGATCGACGGGAACCTGGTCACCGCCGACGGGCCGGAGGCCAGCGAGCAGTTCGCCCGGGCCGTTTTGGAATTGCTGCGCTGAGGGACAACACGCCGGGGCCGGGGTGGAGATCGACGGGAACCTGGTCACCGCCGACGGGCCGGAGGCCAGCGAGCAGTTCGCCCGGGCCGTCATGGGAAATATGTGCTGAGGAGCGGGCGAAACCCACATAAGGAGACGGTGTCACCCTTGTACACGGGTTCTTGGCTGCTGGCCTGCGAAAAGATGCATCCTACCCGGACCCGGATACGCCGCAGAAGGCCCGCCACGGACAGCGCGAGAGGCAAAACCCCAAGGGGGCTTTTTCCTTTATCAATTTCAGGAGCTCTTTAACCCTCAGGCTCTCCCCGTAGGAGATGCCGATCCCCTCCAGGATCCTGGCGTCCCACCTCCTGACCTTCTCCTCGTCGCCGAGAGGGCTCTGGCAGCGGCCGTCCTTGTACTCGGTGCAGTGGACGCACAGCTGGTCCGGCCCTTCCGTCACCTCGACTAACGTCTCGCCTTCGCCCTCGGCCAGTTTTCTCACCCTCTCCATGGCCTCGCCGAAGGCGGTCCCCCGCCCCAAGTCACCCAGGGGCAGGAACCGGCTGCAGAAGATGTGATGCGGCCGGAGCCTCAACTTCTCCAGGCCCTTACCGGAAGCCATGCTACGGCTCACCTTCCATCTCGAGCTCAAAAGCCCTCCCTGGTAGATATTCTACTACCGCCGGAAACCACGCAGCTCCGAAATACGCCTCACGGCACGCCCTTCGACGCACGGGTGTAAACGGCGGCGCAAAAATGATGTATGAACTGGATTCGCACAGGCTGGTTCCTTGAAAGGGCATGCTCAAAAGCAAAAGGACTTGGCGGGCGGCTGCTTGTCATGGATGTAGTTGATTCAGCGGAATAAAAGTGTAGTTGCCTTCCTGAACTAAGAAGGTGAAGATAGCCCCGGAAGGCAGATAAGAAGAGCGGGAATAATCCCTCCAAAGGAAGAAAGGAAGGATTCAAAACTCCATCGATCCCTTCTTGCTTGGTCAGGTATGTACAATTTTAAATTGCTATAATAATACCATTTTACACCGTCGTTTACAGCTTGTTTTCGTTGCTCTCTCGATGCAACTCCGTTGGCGCCCTCCACCACGAGACCCTTGCCTCGCTTCAATGCTTGTTTTCGTTGCTCTCTCGATGCAACGAGGCCACGGCTTCCTCGTCCGTCGTTTCCTCTCGGAGGCTTCAATGCTTGTTTTCGTTGCTCTCTCGATGCAACGACAAAACCGGAGCAAAAGGCAATAAAAAGCTAAATAGCTTCAATGCTTGTTTTCGTTGCTCTCTCGATGCAACCCGTAAACCTCCCATGGATGGACGCGGAGCAAATTGCAGGCTTCAATGCTTGTTTTCGTTGCTCTCTCGATGCAACGAGGCCACGGCTTCCTCGTCCGTCGTTTCCTCTCGGAGGCTTCAATGCTTGTTTTCGTTGCTCTCTCGATGCAACGACAAAACCGGAGCAAAAGGCAATAAAAAGCTAAATAGCTTCAATGCTTGTTTTCGTTGCTCTCTCGATGCAACTATGCTGCCTGGTGTCTGACGGGAGGGGTCAATCCTGCTTCAATGCTTGTTTTCGTTGCTCTCTCGATGCAACCAAAGCCTTGAGGGTAGCCTGCGAAGACACTTGGTTCGCTTCAATGCTTGTTTTCGTTGCTCTCTCGATGCAACGCCAATTATTGAGCAGCCGACGGAGAAGGTAAAAGTAGCTTCAATGCTTGTTTTTGTTGCTCTCTCGATGCAACTCTATAATGATGTTAAGTGGCGCCCTAAGGTGGGTGCGCTTCAATGCTTGTTTTTGTTGCTCTCTCGATGCAACCTGCTGCGCAAGCGCCTGGAGTTGCTGGAAATATGAGAGCTTCAATGCTTGTTTTTGTTGCTCTCTCGATGCAACATCTCCGCTTATTTCCTCGATTTCTTCCGCTACACGCTTCAATGCTTGTTTTTGTTGCTCTCTCGATGCAACTCTATAATGATGTTAAGTGGCGCCCTAAGGTGGGTGCGCTTCAATGCTTGTTTTCGTTGCTCTCTCGATGCAACTAAGTTTCCCACATTGTATTCATTATTCCACATATTTGCTTCAATGCTTGTTTTTGTTGCTCTCTCGATGCAACCAGTATATCGGGCCCCAGTCTTTCCGCCGCCTTACGGCTTCAATGCTTGTTTTTGTTGCTCTCTCGATGCAACCTCGCCTCCAGAAGGCCCTCGGCTAAATATGGTTCTAGCTTCAATGCTTGTTTTTGTTGCTCTCTCGATGCAACTCTCCCGCCCAGATATCTCCCCACCACGCATTCGTCGGCTTCAATGCTTGTTTTTGTTGCTCTCTCGATGCAACATTATCTCCAGGGGGTGACGGAGGTGCCTCTGCCCGCTTCAATGCTTGTTTTTGTTGCTCTCTCGATGCAACATGTCCCAACCCATGACGTGGAGGTGATCATCTTCGCGCTTCAATGCTTGTTTTTGTTGCTCTCTCGATGCAACTCGCCTCCAGCTCTCTCATTTCTTCCTTGCTATAGATGCTTCAATGCTTGTTTTTGTTGCTCTCTCGATGCAACATTGGCAGCAGTAGTCTTTCCACTACATGCTTTCCCACGCTTCAATGCTTGTTTTTGTTGCTCTCTCGATGCAACTTTCTTATTAACCAATAATTTTGCTTCCCCAGAAGGAAAGCTTCAATGCTTGTTTTTGTTGCTCTCTCGATGCAACCCCACAATCAGGGCGGCACCAAGAATTACCAGACAATCCGCTTCAATGCTTGTTTTTGTTGCTCTCTCGATGCAACGCAATTGTTGGAAAATAATGGTATCCGGGGTTATTGGCTTCAATGCTTGTTTTTGTTGCTCTCTCGATGCAACTTCTGAAGTATTTGCTAATAAACCCGTTTATACATGCTTCAATGCTTGTTTTTGTTGCTCTCTCGATGCAACTCTTACAAATGTTATCCCGAAATTCTAATTGACGATGCTTCAATGCTTGTTTTTGTTGCTCTCTCGATGCAACTGGCAACCAAAGAACCCACAAGGATTGAACCATCACTGGCTTCAATGCTTGTTTTTGTTGCTCTCTCGATGCAACCATCCTTTTTTCGCGGCATCAGGTTGATTTTCATGCGCTTCAATGCTTGTTTTTGTTGCTCTCTCGATGCAACAAGAATCGATTTCCATAAGTATTATATCTGTATTCGGAGCTTCAATGCTTGTTTTTGTTGCTCTCTCGATGCAACTAAATGGAAAAATGAAATAAGCAAATGGACTTATTACAAGCTTCAATGCTTGTTTTTGTTGCTCTCTCGATGCAACCGGCGCGGAGTCGGGGTAAATGGAAATAGGTATTACGTGCTTCAATGCTTGTTTTTGTTGCTCTCTCGATGCAACTTCGTAATTTCCCATCATTTCCAGTCCATATATCACTAAGCTTCAATGCTTGTTTTTGTTGCTCTCTCGATGCAACTCGGATAGCGTGCGGCGGTAGATACCCATGTTTAATTTAGCTTCAATGCTTGTTTTTGTTGCTCTCTCGATGCAACTAGCCAACTCCAATTAGGAGCGCATGGCATAACAACAGCTTCAATGCTTGTTTTTGTTGCTCTCTCGATGCAACCATCCCTCTTTCTGTCGCCATTTCCCGCCTCCTTTTGCTTCAATGCTTGTTTTTGTTGCTCTCTCGATGCAACAGGACCATAGGGTCCCCATACCGGCAGATAGGTAGGGCTTCAATGCTTGTTTTTGTTGCTCTCTCGATGCAACTTAATGATATTTATATAATTGATATTGATGAATTTGCTTCAATGCTTGTTTTTGTTGCTCTCTCGATGCAACTTAAATGAACGAACGCAGGGAAGTTAAGGCTTTAATGCTTCAATGCTTGTTTTTGTTGCTCTCTCGATGCAACCCTTCGGCTGTGGATTTCCGACGGGCGCCATATAGACGCTTCAATGCTTGTTTTTGTTGCTCTCTCGATGCAACTATGCCTGTCGATTCACAGCGACGCGGGATATGCACGCTTCAATGCTTGTTTTTGTTGCTCTCTCGATGCAACTTCACCCCTTCCTCTAGGGGCAGGATCACATTAAACCCGCTTCAATGCTTGTTTTTGTTGCTCTCTCGATGCAACGCGAGACAATTACCACAATCATCCAAACCCTGACCCGCTTCAATGCTTGTTTTTGTTGCTCTCTCGATGCAACTGGTCATTTATTTGCCAATACATCCTATGTAGCCAATAGCTTCAATGCTTGTTTTTGTTGCTCTCTCGATGCAACTAGCCAACTCCAATTAGGAGCGCATGGCATAACAACAGCTTCAATGCTTGTTTTTGTTGCTCTCTCGATGCAACTGCCGGTATGGGGACCCTATGGTCCTCCGCCTATCCTCGCTTCAATGCTTGTTTTTGTTGCTCTCTCGATGCAACCATATTTCGCCTGGGCAGTGTCGGGATTTTTATCCGCAGCTTCAATGCTTGTTTTTGTTGCTCTCTCGATGCAACTGAAGGACGGTGAGATACACGGAATCCGGATACCCTGCTTCAATGCTTGTTTTTGTTGCTCTCTCGATGCAACTACACTCGTCTACCTGCGGCAACTTTTCCCCTCCCTTGCTTCAATGCTTGTTTTTGTTGCTCTCTCGATGCAACCTCTTCAGCGTCGGCAATCGTTGCAACCAGTATGCGATTGGCTTCAATGCTTGTTTTTGTTGCTCTCTCGATGCAACATTACTTATGGGGAAGTAATAGAGATAAGGCAATGGTTTGCTTCAATGCTTGTTTTTGTTGCTCTCTCGATGCAACCTCTTCCGCCATATCGATAATATCACGGAAATTAATGCTTCAATGCTTGTTTTTGTTGCTCTCTCGATGCAACACCGACGGCACGTACCTCTATGTTGCAGACACATACAAGCTTCAATGCTTGTTTTTGTTGCTCTCTCGATGCAACCCTATCCCTGATACATGGCCCCTGGCCCTATTGCAGCTTCAATGCTTGTTTTTGTTGCTCTCTCGATGCAACACCCGGACCACGTCCGAGATCCGCCCTGCCAGCTCGCTTCAATGCTTGTTTTTGTTGCTCTCTCGATGCAACACCATTTCCTCCTCCTTTCTCAATCCCCGATCCTAGCTTCAATGCTTGTTTTTGTTGCTCTCTCGATGCAACTCACTTTCCTCTGCTAATTGCTCGGCCAATTGATTGCTTCAATGCTTGTTTTTGTTGCTCTCTCGATGCAACCTCGGCCGGATTGGCTAATGCTTTTGCACATTCCTCTCGGCTTCAATGCTTGTTTTTGTTGCTCTCTCGATGCAACTGGATGTTGGTGCCGGGGAACTTTGGAAAATCGTCGCTTCAATGCTTGTTTTTGTTGCTCTCTCGATGCAACCGAGATCTCCATTTAGTGAAAACCCCGGATATACGAGGCTTCAATGCTTGTTTTTGTTGCTCTCTCGATGCAACGCCATAGCGGAAGACACGTCACATCTACTATCGTCCGGCTTCAATGCTTGTTTTTGTTGCTCTCTCGATGCAACCCCGTCCTCCGGTGGATGGCGGACAACCTGGTAGTGCTTCAATGCTTGTTTTTGTTGCTCTCTCGATGCAACTATCTCTCCACCAGCTGATCATATTCCTGGCGCACACCGCTTCAATGCTTGTTTTTGTTGCTCTCTCGATGCAACATTGTGGGGGGGCATCAAAGATATGAAGTAGCCCGCGCTTCAATGCTTGTTTTTGTTGCTCTCTCGATGCAACTTTCATCTGTCGCGACAATTGTCTCGCGATTTCGAGGCTTCAATGCTTGTTTTTGTTGCTCTCTCGATGCAACGGGTGGAAATT
>Ga0078972_1004772_pt1 | contig 36158 bp, 33 predicted proteins | sample YelNatPaOPGAMG01_FD_67568 | JGI IMG/M metagenome (GOLD analysis project Ga0078972, IMG submission 67568) | Hot spring thermophilic microbial communities from Obsidian Pool, Yellowstone National Park, USA - OP-RAMG-01 (SPADES assembly) (version 2) | ecosystem: Environmental > Aquatic > Thermal...
GCTGTCTTTCTGTCTGCTGCTGATTATCTCCCTAGCCGCCTGCCTGCTCAAAGCCCGCCACCTGATGAAATCCTTTTCTTGGCTTAGCCAATACGCTTATTGAATTAATCAACAAACTTAATTTAACAATTTAACAAAACAACAAATTAACAAAATGGGCTAAGGTCAATCCGCCCATTTTTAGAAATCATATGATAGAACAGATATTGAACAATCATAAAGACGATTTTGAGAAAGTGATGGAACATTACGCGCACGAATTGTCTGGCGTGCGCACCGGCCGCGCCAATCCCGCGCTGCTTAATACCGTGGTCGTGGAAAGTTATGGTAGCAAGATGCCCATTGAGCACGTGGCCAGCATTACGGCATCCGACGCCAAGACCTTGGTTATAAGCCCGTGGGACAAAAGCCAGTTGCAGGCCATAGAAAAAGGCATCCAAATGGCGAATCTGGGCTTTAATCCGTCCAACGACGGCAATGTCATCCGCATAAATTTGCCTTCCATGACCGAGGAGCGGCGTAAGGAAATGGTGAAGATGGTCGGGCAGTTATCAGAGAAGGCCAGGATCGGCGTCAGGAATGTCAGGGAAGAGGCGGTAAAAGAGATGAAACGGGCCGAAAGCGACGGTAAGGTGGGCGAAGACGAGTTGGCGCGCGGACAAAAGAAATTGCAAGAGACGGTGGACAAATATAACGAAGAGATAAAGCGCATGGCCGAGGAGAAGGAAAAGGAAGTGATGACCGTATAGAATATCAAATTCCAAATATCAAATATCAAATAAAGTTCCAAGGAAAAATGTCAAATCCGGACAAAAAGTACGATCTGGAAGAGAGAACTACGGTGTTCGGGGAAAAGGTCATAGATTTTGCGAAGCATATTTTCAGGGGTCCCATAAACGATCCTGTGATTGTCCAGTTCGTCAAAGCCGGGACGTCAATCGGAGCGAATTACTGTGAGGCTGATTCCGCTGAATCACGGAAAGATTTTGAGCATAAGATCGGCATCTGCAAGAAGGAAGCCAAGGAAGCAAGGTATTGGCTGAGGATGGTAGCCAAAGCGTGTCCGGAACTGAAAGAAGAAGCCCGCTTATTGTGGCAAGAAGCCAATGAACTCCTTTTGATCTTTTCTTCCATCATCAGAAGCTCCCGTTCAAGAAACGACTAGGCTCATGATTTGACATTTATTTATTTGATATTCATTTGAAATTTGAAATTTTTAATTTGAAATTTAGCTATGTTCATAACCATACTAATCTTCATAATCGTCCTCGGTGTCCTGGTGCTCGCCCATGAGTTCGGGCACTTTATAGTGGCTAAGCGGACCGGGATGAAGGTGGAGGAGTTCGGGTTCGGATTCCCGCCGCGCGTTTTTGGCGTCCAACGGTCTGGCGGAAAATTCCGCTGGGTCTGGGGGCATAAGGAGCCAAAAAACAAGGAAGCCACGGTCTATTCGCTTAATTGGATCCCGTTCGGCGGATTCGTTAAAATAATGGGAGAGAACAATGAGCGCGAGGAAGACCCGCGCAGCTTCGTCAACCGCCCGGCCTGGGCGCGGTTTTTGACTCTAGCCGCGGGCGTTTCTATGAACTGGATCTTGGCCGCGGTGCTGTTCTCTTTGACCTTCATGATCGGTGTGACCTCGGAGTTCGATCTAAGCGAGCCCGCATTCAAAGGCGCGACCGTGACCAACCAGCAGATCGCCATCGGTTACATAGCCGAAGGCATGCCCGCGCAGCAGGCCGGGTTGCAGATCGGGGACATTGTCCTAAGCGTGGACGGCAAGACATTCGATAATATGAGCGACCTGCAAAATTATATCAAGAGCAATAAAGGGCAGACCTTTGATTTCAAGGTTAAGCGGGTCAATAAGACGGAAGATCTTCAGGTGAGTTCTCAGGCTAATCCCAAAGAAGGGGAAGGGCCGACTGGCATCGGACTGACCGAAGTGGGAACGGTGCGGCTGCCTTTTTTCCAGTCTATTAGTCTGGGCGTGGCCAAAGCAGCAAATATGACTGTCGCGATAATCTATGGCATCTACCATATATTCACCACCAATCAGATAGCGCAGAACGTTGGCGGGCCGGTGAAGATCGCGCAGCTCACAGGCGAGATGGCATCTTTGGGCTTTACGACCTTATTAAGTTTTATGGGCCTGCTTTCCATCAATCTCGCGATATTGAATGCTTTGCCGCTTCCGGCGCTTGACGGCGGCCGCATCTTGTTTCTAGCCATAGAGAAGATCCGCCGCAAGCGGAATAATCAGCGTATTGAGCAATGGGTCAACGCCGCGGGTTTTATGGCTTTGATTTTTTTGATGATATTGGTCACGGCCAAGGATGTGGGCTTGGGCAAATTGATAGGAAAGATGTTCGGGGGATGATGATATTGACATAAATGACAAAATTGAACAAAATTGACAAAATTTCATCAAAAGCCGCCTTTGTGCAGCACAAAGGCGGCTTTTGATTTAGCAGAGATTGACTTTTGTTTGTCAGACGTGCTAAAACTGACCAAAAAAGAACGGCTACGCCCAGGCACCATCTGGATGGTGCTTGGATAAACGTAAAAATCAGCGTTTTAGCCGTTTTTTTCAACAGCTCATCCGCTAGCTGGCGGAGTCGTTTTGCCGTTGAAACCATCGATAAACGGTCAAAAATGGCATTTGGATAAATTGCTGAAAATAGGGTATAATGAAATTGGGTAAAATTTTAAAATAATAAAATTGACGGAATTGAATAAAATTTGTTTAATCTGAAATTTTAATCCTAAATCTTAAATGAGACAATCCAAGTATTTCCTTAAAACATCCAAGACCCAGCCAGCGGACGACGTATCGGCGAACGCGAGGTTGCTTGAGCAGGGCGGGTTTGTGCAGAAAGTTATGGCCGGGGTCTACACTTTTCTGCCGCTCGGGTGGCGGGTGCTTTCTAAAATAGAGAACATTGTGCGCGAGGAAATGAATGCTATCGGCGGGCAGGAAATGCTAATGCCGGCGTTGCAGCCTAAAGAGAATTGGACCGCGACCGGACGCTGGACAGGTTTGGACGTGCTGTTCAAGATAAAATCACAACACGGTTACGAATACGCGCTCGGCCCGACCCACGAGGAGATAGTCACGCCCGCGTCGCAAGCGATCATCGGTTCATACAAAGACCTGCCTTTGGCAGTTTATCAGATTCAGACCAAATTCCGCGACGAGCCACGAGCAAAGTCAGGGCTTCTGCGTGGCCGCGAATTCCGGATGAAGGACCTGTACAGCTTCCATACGTCGGAAGACGATATGGAGAAGTATTATAACGACGTCGCCATCCCGGCCTACAGAAAGACTTTTGAGCGCGTCGGCCTTGATGCGATATTGACTGAGGCGAGCGGGGGTACGTTCTCTAAGTTCTCGCACGAATTCCAAGTAGAGATAGGGAATGGCGAGGATACAATTTATATCTGCCCCAAGTGCGGTCTGGCCAAGAACAAGGAGATATTCAAGGATGGCGCGCAGTGCACCAACTGCGGCAAGACCGAATGGCGGGAAACGACCGCGTCCGAGGTAGGCAACATCTTTCCTTTGAAGACTAAATATTCCGGAGCGTTTAACCTGGCGTTCACGGCTCAGGACGGTTCCAAACAGCCGGTGATAATGGGTTGCTACGGCATCGGTACGTCGCGCCTGATGGGCGTATTGGTGGAAAAATATCACGATGACAAGGGTATTCTTTGGCCCGAAAGCGTGGCGCCGTTCAAGGTCCATCTGTTGGCGCTGAAGGAGGCGGAGGGGAAAGCGGAGACCATCTATCAAGACCTGTTTAAAGCGGGGGTTGAGGTATTATTCGACGACCGGGAAGTATCGGCCGGCGTGAAATTCGCTGACGCGGACCTTATTGGAATACCATATAGAGTGGTGGTGTCGGAGAAGACCTTGGCGCAGGGATCGGTAGAAATAAAGAAGCGTTCTTCCGAGGAGGCAGAGTTGGTTAAGGTAAATGGTTTGGTCGATCGTTTTAGTTCTAGGAATTAAGTCAAAAGTCAAAAACCAAAAGTCAAAAGATTAAATCAAAACTGATAAATTTTGGTCACTTTTGATTTTTTAGTTGCAGTTTTGAGTTTTGCCTTTTGCGTTTTAAGTTAAAATATCGTGCTAGAAAAATTTTACAGACAATTTTCCAAAGACATCGGCATTGACCTTGGTACGGCCAATACTTTGGTGTATGTCAGGAACAAGGGCATTGTTATCAACGAGCCGTCCGTGGTGGCCATAAACCAGCGCACCAAGCAGATCCTGGCCATTGGGGCCGAGGCGCGGCACATGGTCGGCCGCACTCCGCCGCACATAGTGGCGACTCGCCCGCTCGTGGACGGGGTCATTTCCGATTTTGAGGTGACCGAGGCAATGCTGCGGTATTTCATAGACAAGGTCCACGCGCAGACCTACGCTTTTTTGAGGCGGCCGCGCGTGGTCATTGGTATACCTTCAGGCGTGACCGAGGTAGAGAAGCGCGCGGTTCAGGACGCGGCCATAAACGCCGGCGCGTCTCAGGCATTTCTGATAGAGGAACCGATGGCCGCGGCTATCGGCAGCCGTTTGAATGTGCAGGACGCGGCCGGGAATATGATAGTGGACATCGGCGGCGGGACAACGGAAATCGCGGTCATTTCGCTTGGCGGAGTAGTAGTTTCTCGCAGCCTGCGGATAGCGGGCGACGAGATGAACGAAAACATTATTCAGTACGCCAGGGAAAAATTTAATCTGTTGGTCGGCGAGCGCACAGCCGAGGACGTGAAAATAAAGATCGGGTCAGCCTACCCGCAGCCCGAACCGCTATACGCGCAGCTGCGCGGGCGCGATCTGGTCAGCGGACTGCCCAAGGAAGTAAACATTTCCGATTCCCAGGTCAGGGAAGCGTTGCTGCCAAGCCTGCGTGTGATAGTGAATAACATCAAGAACGTGATAGAAGAAATTCCGCCAGAGCTCATTTCGGACATAATGCATAAAGGTATTGTGTTGGCGGGTGGCGGCTCGCTGCTGCGCGGCCTGGACAAGCTGGTGCGTGAAGCAACGGCCATGCCCGTGCAGATAGCGGACGATCCCTTGACCTGTGTGGCCCGCGGCGCGGGGGTGGTGGTGGAAGATCTAGAGGCTCTCAAGGAAGTCCTGCTGCCGCTGGAGTTTGGGAAGATCCCCAAGTAAACAATTACAAAAATTACAAAAGTGTCAAAAATAACAAAATTGAGATCAAAAAATTAAGAAACAGAGAAATTGGGAAATTATGGTAGTGTCTCGATATTTAATAATTTTATCAATTTTCTAGTTTCCTGCGCTATTATTTTTGTCAATTTTATTTATTTTTGTTCATTTTTGTCAATGTTTCCATGAGATTCATCTATACTAAATCCTTCATAATTTTTTCCGCGTGCACGGTCCTTCTGGCCTTCTTTTTGTTTTTGCAGGTGAAAGGCTGGCTGGACCCGGTGCGGAATGTCTTTTTACAGGCGCCGCGGCCGGTAGTTTACCTCGTCCGGAACACGACCGCGCCGGTCAGGAATTTCTTCTCCACTATTTACCATCTGCACAGGCTCGTGGACGAGAACGCAGCCCTGACCAAGAAAGTCTATGGTTTAGAGCATGACCTGGTCCTACTAGATCAGACGCAGAAAGAGAATGAGGCGTTGCGCAAGGAGCTCGGGTTCGCCAAAAATTTTAGCCAACAGCTCATCCCGTGTTCCGTCATCTCCAAAAATCCGTTTGGTTTCACTGACTCGTTCGTGATGGACTGTGGACAGGACCGGGGGGTGGTGGAAGGGCTAGCGGTGGTTTCCCAGGGTTATCTGGTTGGAAAAGTCGTTTACAGCAGCAAGAATTCTTCTACCGCGTTGTTGGTGACCAGTTCCCGGTTCTCCACGGACGCGCGCCTGAGCAAGACCGGCAAGGAAGCGGTCGCCAGAGGATCATTCGGTTCGGGTATAGTCTTAGACCAGCTTTCGCAGGGTGATGCCGTGGAAAAAGGCTGGCTGGTGGTGACAGCGGGCATCAATGAAATGGTGCCAAAAGATATATTGATAGGGGAAGTGGGCGACGTCATCTCCGACCCTGGCGATCTGTTTAAGAAGGCCACACTTTTAAGCCCGATGGATTTCAACAACCTGGATTTTGTTTTCGTGGTGAAGGCGAATTAGGCCAGCCATGCGGGCTGATCCTTTTTAGAGAGACTATGAAATATTTTATTTATCTGCTCGGCATCATCATTTTGTTGGCCCTTAACGTGGGGTTGTTGGACGGTTTTGCTATAGCCAGCGCCATGCCAAACTTGTTGTTCATCTTGCTAGTGATATTCGCGCTGGAGAAAAATAGCCGCGATTTTTTTTTCTTTGCCGTGATCTCCGGCCTATTCCTAGATTTTTATTCCGGAGCGTATTTTGGCAGCTATTCTTTCTCGTTCCTGCTTATCGGCAGCCTGCTGCACGCACTGGCGCAGAACGTCATCCTGGCCGAGGCAAATTGGAAATACCTGGTCGCCTTTTTGGCGGCTTCGCTATTCCTGACCGATATTTTCATCTGGGCCTATAATTTGGTAGTTTTCCGGATCGGGTGGTCCGGACAATTTTTCGACAGTTCCCTTTGGCAGAAGCAATACTTATGGGAGTTGATTTATGACCTTATCTTGCTTTATCCGACACTTCGTTTTGCCGGCTTGCTTAAGCAGATTCAGGAAAAATTACAAATCAGACGACAGATCCTGAAATGAGACCAAAGAGAATAAAACGCAATCCGTTCGATGTATATACCTCTTCCGCGCCCTCGCGTAAAGGGAAGCCTTTGGATTGGGATGAATCCGCGGCGGACAGCCAGTCGTTTGTGGAAGAGACTTGCGATACGGAAAGGATAAAGCCGGGGCTGGGATGGTTGGCGGCCGTGACGATCCTGGCTTTTGCTGTGCTTTTCGGCCGGCTGTTTTATTTGCAGGTAATCCAAGGGCAACATTTTCGGCTTGTGGCGGAAGGTAACCGTATCCGGAGGCAGACGATCTTCGCTCCCCGCGGCCTGGTGCTGGATCGTAACGGCAAAACTATCGTGCAAAACACGGCTAGTTATAACCTAGTGGCGGTGCCGTTCGATCTGCCGAAGGAAGGCCTTCAGACGGAGCTGGAAAAATTGGGTGCGTTGCTTGGTTTGGACATAAATGAAGTTTCGGAAAAGCTGAGCAAGGCAGACCGCCGATCCATTGAACCTTTGATGATTAAGCAGGATATTCCCGTCGACCAAAGTATTCTATTCGAGACCCGGGCTTCCGAATTTATCGGATTTTCGGTGCAGAAGATTCCGGTCCGAGATTATTTGGACGCGCCAGTGTTTTCCCACGTGCTTGGTTATACCGGATTGGTCTCCCCAGAAGACTTGGAAAGATTAGATAAGGACCGTTACGACAGCGTTGACTTTATTGGCAAGACCGGTTTGGAAGCGCAATATGAACAATATCTTCACGGCACGAACGGCGAGGATCTGGTGGAAGTGGATGCCACGGGCAAGTTGGTCAAGGTTTTGGGGGAGAATAGCCCCAAGCCTGGGGACGCCGCATATCTCAATATCGACAAAGACCTGCAGAAAATCCTGTACGACAGTTTGACCGAAGGCGCGCCGAATACCCGCGCCGCGGCCGTGGCGCTCAATCCCAAGAATGGCGAGGTCCTAGCTCTGGTCAGCCTGCCAGGGTACGACAATAATCTGTTCGCGCACGGGATAAAGAACGAAGATTATAAGAAGCTTTTGAATGACCCGTTACTTCCGTTGTTCAACCGCGCTATTTCTGGCACATACCCTCCGGGCTCCACGGTCAAGCCGATGGTGGCGGCCGCGGCATTGCAGGAAGGGACGGTAAACGAGAAGACCGTAATCAACGACAATGGCGTCTTGGTCATACCGAACCAATATAATCCGCAGATATATTACAATTTTTACGGATGGAATAGGCGCGGGCTTGGACCGATGACTGTGCGAGACGCCATCGCTCAGAGCAGCGATATCTATTTCTACACCGTAGGCGGCGGGCATCCGAATTCGCCTATTCAAGGATTGGGCGCGGAAAAACTGGCGGAATATTATCGGAAGTTTAACCTGGGGCAGCTGACGGGAATAGATCTCCCCGGGGAAAAACCCGGGCGAGTGGCTGATCCGGAGTGGAAACAGGAGTATTTCAAGAATGATCCAATAATGAGCAAGTGGTATTTGGGGGATACTTATCATATCTCCATCGGACAGGGCGATATGCTGGCAACACCCTTGCAGGTCGCGGAATGGACGGCCGTGATCGCGAATAACGGGACTGGCTACAAGCCGCAACTGATGAAGAAGATCGTAAACGACAAAGGAGATACGGTCTTTGAGAACAAGCCGCAGGTTTTGGTCAGCAACATCATAGATAAAAAATATTTAAAGATAGTACAAGAGGGGATGAGGCAGACCGTAACCTCTGGCTCTGGAGCCCAACTCGCGACCTTACCCGTAGAAGCGGCGGGTAAGACCGGAACATCCCAGTTTGACGGTTCTGACCCGACCCGCACTCACGCCTGGTTCACGGCTTACGCGCCCTTTAATGACCCGCAGATAGTAATAACCGTTTTGGTGGAAGCGGGAGGGGAAGGGCATATCGCGTCGGTGCCGATCGTGAAAAAGGCGCTGAAGTGGTGGGCTGAGAACAGATATTTACATTGACAAAAATTACCTTGCCTCTGTGACGGACAATATTAATCTAAATAATTAATAAAAATAATTTTGAAATGGAAATAATCGACGGCAGGAAAATATCCAGTGAGGTCGTAAAAGGAATAAAAGCGGAAGTGAAAAAACTTTCGTTCAAGCCGCTGTTTTGCGATGTGCTGGTCGGCAGTAATCCAGTCTCAGTATCGTATGTCCGAATGAAAGGAAAAAAAGCAGAGAAGGCCGGGTTCGGTTTCAAGTTCGCCCAGTATGACGAGAATATTTCCCAGGACGAGCTTGTTTCGGAGATCAATAAACTAAACAAGCTGGAGAATATGTGCGGGTTGATAGTACAATTGCCTTTGCCTCCGCATTTGGACAAGAAACCAATACTAGACGCCATCGATCCGGCGGTAGATGTTGATTGTATGGGAGAAGTTAACTCGCAAAAATTCTATTCCGGCGATATCCGGCTTCCTCCGCCTACTGCGGCTGCTATTATCTATATTTTGGATACCTTGGATATAGACCTGAAAGACAAAAATATCGTGGTAGTCGGCAGGGGAGAATTGGTAGGGAAGCCCGTAACTTTCCTTCTTAAACAGCGGGGGTTAAAAGTGGACATAGTCACCAGGTCAACGCCGAATACGGAAGAACTGTTGGCTGCCGCAGACGTTCTTATCTCCGCAACAGGGAAAGCCCGTCTTATTACCGGAGACAAAATAAAACAAGGGTGTATAATCATTGATGCCGGAACCTCGGAATCAAATGGAAGCATCGTCGGAGATGTGGATAACTCTTCAGTCTCTGACAAGGCATCACTCATTTCTCCCGTTCCTGGGGGAGTGGGGCCGGTGACAGTGGCAATGCTTCTGTCCAATGTCCTTAAAGTGGCAAAAGATAAAAGTAAAAAATTAGGATAGATTGTTTCCCGAAAGCAAGGTTTCAGACCGGCAGATTCCCTGCCGGTTTTGTTATGCTTGAAATGGTTTTCAAGTAAAATAAGGAATAGTTATTTAATCAAATAAGATGTACGGTTAATATTAAAAGTAGTTTAAGCGCAACAGCTCATTTTTGGGGGAATCTGAGGATAAATTATCTCTCGTTTCACAAATCTTGCCTGTTTGTTTTAATCGCTATTTTTAAGCTTTATTTTTCTTGAAACAGTGTCACAAAGGCATAAAGGAAAAATATTATTAAAAATAACATCAAAATCATCCAAAATAGGAATGAAAATGGTATAATTTAGATATATTTTACTTGATCAAAATTGAGAAAAAGACAAAGAAAAAAATCCAAAATTTTTAACTTTTTTAGTATCTATCTCTCAAGGCCGAACTTGAAGAAGTTTTGGGCTTGTTTTTTGGTCCTTGCCACTCTGTTTTCCCCGTTCTCTACATTCATCTCCGTTCCGACCGTTAAGGCCAAAGAAGCTGTCACTGTCACCACGGTCAAATACCTTCCGAAGACTGTCATTGTCTCTGCTCAAGACGCACAGTCTCCCTTGACCTGGAACCAGCCTCTTAACGCTCTGAACGCTGATCTTTCCTCTTCCACCCTAAGCTTTTTGTTCGACCAGACCAACTCTGCTGTCCTCTCGCTGAACGGCAGCAGTACCGCCTTGACCGCTGACAATCAGGATGGTGGTCCCAGTCAAAGTCCTGAAGGAACATCAAGCTCATCTGGCCCAAACACTGCCTCTGCCGATGCCGCTGACTCTTCCTCCGCAGACCCTGACCAACCAACTCAATCCACCCAAACCACTCTTCCTCACGTGGTTGATTTCACCTTGCCCTTTGCTGAACCTAAACCAAAGCCGGAACCGGAACAAGAACCTGCCCCAGAGACTGCCCCCAAGCCTGAAGTCACTGTCTCTGACGAGATGACTGCCCAGGCTGCGGAAGTGGAGATGGTAACAGACTTGTCACCGGTTGCTGATACTGCCAATCAGTCCTCTCAAGACCAATCAACCGTCTCTGAGTCATCACAAGATCCAACGTCCGACCAAACTACTCCATCTGCCGATCAAACAACCAATGCGACTGACCAGTCTTCCCCGGACTCTTCAACCTCTGGCCAAACCTCAAACACCTCTGATCCATCATCGGACCAGGCCACAGAACAGACCACTCCTCCTGGCGATGAGACAGACAGCAATGCTGACCAAGATGCTACTCAAGATGGAAGTACGGATCAAGATGCTGCCCAAGACACTGACACCACAAACGACCAGACTGACAGCAATCAAACCACTGACAATCCAGACACCAACAATACAGACAACGATTCCTTCTCATCATCCAACTCTCCAGCCTCTGACCCTAGCCAGAGCAATAACGACCAGCAGCCCTCCTCGTCTGCGTTCCCCCTTGCCCCCAAGCTGGAATACAGAAAGTTCCTCTGGGACGAGGCTAATCCGGAAATTCCGACTTCCAGCAGCCTAAGCTACATCACGCTCAATCTATCCCTGTCTGCCTCAGCTGTCCCTGGCGCTAAATTAAGCTTGGAATATTCCGTCCCCAGCTCCACCTGGATGTCTTTGGGGGTAATTAGCCTTGATTCTGCCCAGTCCAACGCCTCAAACGGCGGCTATTATTCCTTCATTTTGCCTAAAGAACTGTCCGGAAAGCTTGGCGAGCTCAATATCCGCCTTTCTTACCTTGGGCCGGATAGTCTATCCCAATCCCTCCCCAATGACCTGGTTTACCTGGACGGGTTATGGGTGGAAGAAGCTTACGAATCCTTTTCCAGCGACGAGGACCTTTCGGATTTTGAGTTTGCCACCTCTACCCCCGAGACCTTTATGCGGCTGGATTATCTTAACGGGTTATTTAAGACCCATCTTCCAGGTAGCCTATCTGACCCTATCACTCTAAGCAGCGACGGCGGAAATGGGGAAGAGAGTATCTCTTTCCAGATGTTTTTAGTCGGAGTCAATGCCTCCTCTGTCCCAGAAAGGATAGACGACAAAGCCATCTATCCTGACGCTTTCCCGTCAACTGATTTGGAATACCAGCTCAATGACAAGGGGCTGAAAGAGAATATTATCTTAAAAGATCCAAACCATCCGAACAGATTCCGCTACCTCCTTAACCTGGACCAGTACGACTACAAGCAAGTATCCCCAAACCGCATTGACCTATTTAAAAAGGGCAAGAAGGGCAATGACCTCTACCGCCTCTATTCCATCTCCGCTCCCATAATGACCGACAGCGAGGGGAATACTTCTGACGGCCTGACCTTCAAGCTCAGCCAAAACGTCTTAACTCTTGTTCCAGACAAGGAATGGCTTTCCACTGCCACTTACCCCGTCACCATTGACCCGATTATTGAGATTATGGTCTTAAACGTCCATTCCCATCCTGTGGAAGGGACGGATTGGAACGTTGATTTCACCACCACCGGTACCGCAGACCTTACTATCACCCCTGCTGATGAAGATACCATAAATGACCTGGAATATACTTCCTTGACCTGCGGCACGGAAGACCGTACAGCTCAAACCAGCTTTGACAAAGACACCCATGTCATTTCCTACAAAGACTGGTCATGCGATTACATCGCCTCAGTCTCCCACAAGGTACTGCGCAGCGGAAAGCATCACCTCGTCTTTACCTTCAGCTCCGCTACCGAAACCGCTACTTCCGAAGCCTTTAACTCCACCTATGTCTGGGATGGGGGCGGGGGAGACGCCAACTGGAGTACTCCCCAAAATTGGAGCACGGACATTGTCCCGGGTAGCAGTGACCTGGCTGTCTTTGATAATTCCTGCGTTACTAACTGCAACCCCACCATCTCTGCCACTACCTCTGTCGGTGGCATCTTTATTGCCACCACCTCTACCGTCACCATCACCCAAGCCGCTGGAGCCGCTCTCACCATCGGTTCCCTCAATTATTATCAAGCCGGCGGTACTTTTACGGGAGGGAACGCCGCTTTGGATATCAACGGTTCGTTCACTTTGACTGGCGGGACATTTACGCCCACCGCGGGGACGTTCACCATCGCCAAAAACACTACTCTGAGCGGAGGAACGTTCAATGGAACAGGCGCTAATCTAAAAATTGATGGGGGCAGTAATTACAATACGCTCCTTTCCTGTTCGGGGGATTTTAACACAATGACCGGTTTAAGTTCTGTGACGATAGACAAAACAGCGTTCACCTCTGGAGCTTTTACGCTGGGAAGCGGATGCACTTTAAACGCAAACATGATTTCTGACAATGCCGGATTAATAACTATAGACGGAATATTCAGTACCACCGGTGATTGGTTGTCGGATGAATTTGTGAACAATGGGACGACAACAGTGATTGGGACAAGTTTCGTCGTCGAAAATTATTTGATCAACAATGGTTTTTTGAGTCTCCCCAATGCCACGACCTTTGATATAAATGGAGATTTCACCAACGCCACTTCGGGAACGGTCTCTTATGCGGGAACTGACATAAATGTCTCGCAAGACTGGGTTCAAAATGGAACCTTTGACATTACCGGTAAGACTCTCAACTTTGACGGTGGCAGCAGCCAGGCCACCACTCTTAACTGTAGCGGGGATTTTAACGCAACCACGGGGGTAGGCGCGGTAAATATCACCAAGACGTCTGACAGCGGGACTAGTTTTACTCTTGGGTCTGGTTGTACCCTAACCGCGGATGTCAATTCTGCGACATTGATAACGGTCAGCACCGGAAGCACCTTAATCACTACCGGTAATTGGGCTTCAAGGTCTGTCAATAACAACGGAACGATCACGGTCAGTGGGACAAGTTTCGTCGTCGGAAATTATTTGATCAACAATGGTTTTTTGAGTCTCCCCAATGCCACGACCTTTGATATAAATGGAGATTTCACCAATGCCACCTCCGGGGTCATCTCTTACCTTGGTTCGACTGTAACCGTCGAAAAGAGTTGGATCAACAATGGCGATTTTGATACAACTGGCAAAATGGTAAATATGGATGGCGATGAAAGCGGGATTTTTTACTGTCCCTCTTCAGGAATTCAGAAAGGCAATCTTATAAACAGCAAGCTCTTTAGCTACACTGTAACTTTCTCGGGTGATTGTACAATAACTGGTTCATATACCCGGTCGGATGGAATTATTGCTAATCCCGCTTCGGCTACTGTGATTGCAGTCCAAGGCGACTTCAGTGTAAGCACTGCAGATGCATTTGGCGGCTCCAATCTTTCATTTGTGCTGTCAGGCTCCAACAATCAAGTGCTCACGTATAACGGCCCCGCTTTAACCATGCCCATAACCATAAACAAACCATCAGGCACGGTTTCTCTGGGTGCTAATTTTTCTACCGCGACCGGCTCTACTTTGACTTTGACTTCCGGCACGTTCACACCAGGAATATACAATGCTACATTCGCAGATGCAGTAACCCTAAATGGCGGTACTTATCTCGCTTCTTCCTCTGTCTCCACCTTCAACTCCGGCCTTACCGTCTCCGGCGGTGCTTTCCAGGGCGGTACTGGCGCCATAGACATCAACGGTAACCTCACTATTTCCAGTGGCACTACCACTTTAGCCGGCAATCTCACCCTTTCCGGCGATCTCTCCAATACCGGCGGTTCTTTCTCCGCCTCTGCCGGTACTGTTACCCTAGACGGCACTGACCAATCCATAACAGGCAGTAATACCTTCTATAATCTCACTAAAGCAGCTTCCGCAACCTCTACTCTAACCTTCGCAGCAGGGGACACCCAAACCATACTCAATGCCCTGACCCTAACTGGTGTCTCCGGCGGCCTGCTTTTGTTAAGATCCTCCTCAGACGGCACCCAATGGAGAATAGATCCCCAAGGAACCAGGACAATCAGTTATTTGGACGTCAAAGATAGCAATAATGCCAATACTTCTCCAATAGATGCCGTCGGCACCAACTCCGTTGATTCCAATAACAACACCAACTGGCAATTTGCCATCCCGAACTTTACCCAAGCCGATTACCAATGGTTCCAGAACATAGACGACGTCCAGCCTGTCTCTTCCATCTCCCTACAGAACAATACCGCTACCATCACTACCACCTCCTCTCCTGTCCGCTTGAGGATGAATGTCTCTGTTGACGCCTCAATGCTCGCTAACTACCAGTCGTTCAGACTTCAGGTATCCACATCTACTTTATCAGGCTGGCATGATATATTGCCTCGTTCAAATCCCGCCTGGTGGAACGACTCTTGGCAGAATCGCCGTAAGATCACCTTCAACAACGCCTCTTCCTCAGAGAATCTAATCGATTTTCCTGTCCTTGTTTCCTTGACTTCCTCAAACATCGATTACTCCAAGACTCAAGACACAGGAGCAGACATCCGCTTTGTTGATGCTGATGGCACTACTGAACTTAACTATGAGATAGAAAAATGGGACGAGACTGCTACCTCTACTGTCTGGGTAAAGGTCCCTCAAATAGACGCTTCCTCAACCTCTGATTACATCTGGATGTACTACAATAACCCCTCTGCAGCATCTACTGCCACTACGACAGGGGTGTGGGACAGTAACTTTAAGACTATCTATCATCTAAAAGAAGGTTCGGGCGTAATTCTTTATGACTCCACGAGTAACGGAATTAATGCGACTAAGATAGCCGAAACCAGACCGAACGCAACTACCACTGCCAGGGCAGGGGGCGCTCAAAGTTTTAACAGTGTAACCAGCGATTATGCAACAATCATCAGTAGACCAGTTCAAGATGACTTTACTATCAGTTACTGGGTAAAGACTACTCAAACCGGCGGAACCGGAAATTGGTATAACTGCACCGGCTTGGTTGATGGAGAAGTGGGTGGTTATGTTAGTGATTATGGTACTACCCTTTGTGGCAGCAAGTTCGGTTTCGGGACCGGTAATCCAGACAATACACTGAATTCTATCAGTAATATTAATAATGGCGAGTGGCATTATGTCACCGCGACCAGAGTCAGGAGTACCGGAGCAAAAAAAATATATATAGATGGTATCTTGGATAATTCCAATATTGCAGGTACAGCTTCCTTGACTTCTCCGCCTGATCTTAGGATTGGTGGAATAAGGACCGGTGGGGGATATTATAACGGTATTTTAGATGAAATTAGGCTCTCTAACGTCGCCCGCTCCTCCTCCTGGATACAAGCCGAATACCTTACGGAATCAGACCAATATAACAGCTATGACTCAGAAGAGACCATAGGAGATAAATATTGGAGATTCTACAATAACCCCACTGTTGCAACTTCTGCCAACATCTCTTCTCTATTGCTAGGTTCTTCCAATGTCTTTGGTACCTATAATGAAGCTAATCCAACCGCAGTCAATCCTTTCTCTGCATCTGCTGGCCAATACATCGAATACGACTTCTCCTTGGATCCTTCCGGCATCTTAGCCAATACCAACTACTATTTCCGCTTGGTCAAGAGCGATGGGACCGCTTTGGATAGCTACAGCAACTATCCTTCACTCATTTGGTCTGTTGCCACTGCCACCATTGCCACTGACCCTGCCACCTCTGTTGCCAATACCACTGCCACTCTAAACGGCACTATCTCTGACCTGGGTGACGCATCTTCCACCTCCAGTTATGGCTTTGTCTATGCTATTTCTTCCGGTCCTACTGTTGATACCAATCTTGGCAAGGCTGACCTGGGTTCCACCTCTACCATTGGTTCCTTTACCTATGCCTTAACCAACCTTTCCGTTTCCACCACCTATTATGTCAAAGCTTATGCCATTACCGTGGCTGGTACTGTCTATGGCGATGAAATAACCTTCACTACCGGGGGTAATCCTACCTTTACCCAGGCTGATTTCCAATTCTTCCAGAACAGCGATGCCATCCAACCAGGAGCTTCCCTGGGAAACCTCTCTGCCACTACCACCATCCATACCACTTCCTCTCCTGTCCGCTTAAGGATGAATATTCAAGTCCCTCAAGGCCTTGATCCCGCTACTCAAGCCTTCAAACTTCAAGTCTCAACCTCTACAGCGGAAGGGTGGGTGACTATAAATACTGCTTATGGTGCGGGTAATGGCTGGTGGAACGACTCTTGGCAGAATCGCCGTAAGATCACCTTCAACAACGCCTCTTCCTCAGAGAATCTAATCGATTTTCCTGTCCTTGTTTCCTTGACTTCCTCAAACATCGATTACTCCAAGACTCAAGACACAGGAGCAGACATCCGCTTTGTTGATGCTGATGGCACTACTGAACTTAACTATGAGATAGAAAAATGGGACGAGACTGCTACCTCTACTGTCTGGGTAAAGGTCCCTCAAATAGACGCTTCCTCAACCTCTGATTACATCTGGATGTACTACAATAACCCCTCTGCAGCATCTACTGCCACTACTACTGGGGTGTGGGATGGGAATTATATGGGAGTGTGGCATTTGTCAACTTCGGGCTTGCTTTCTGATTCGACTTTGAATGCCAATAACGGGATAAACCATAGTGCGGCTGCAACAACTGGCCAGATAGATGGTGCAGGAAATTTTGCGTCAGGAGCAAGGATTGATATCGGAAACAACCCAAGTATTCGAAACATTTCGACAATTTTTACATTAGAAACCTGGTTTAATACGACAGCCTCTCAGGGTTCTTATTATGCAAGGCTCATCAATAAATATCAGCATCCAACCTCCGGTTACGACATAAATATGGGTGGACCATGTTCGAATTGCTTGGTGTTTGAATTCTGGGATACTTCGTCGGTTTGGCATGGGGTCAGTACTGTTGGTGGCGGATATAACGACGGTAAATGGCACCGAGTCGCCGGGGTTTATGATGGACAAAATATGTTGATTTATGTTGACGGGATTTTAAATAATTCAAACGCTGTCGTCGGTTTTACCGTTAAGCCCAATGATGTTATTGCCAGTATAGGCGCCAGTACAGTAGAAACGCAGCCATTTACGGGCAAAGTAGACGAAGCCCGCATCTCCAGCATCGCCCGCTCCTCCTCCTGGATACAAGCCGAATACCTCACGGAATCAGACCAATACAATAGCTATGGCTCAGAAGAGACAGTGGGGGATATGTATTGGAAGTTCTACGATAATCTTTCCGTCTCCACTTCCACCAACCTTTCCACTCTTCTTCTCGGTTCCTCCACCCTCCAGGGTTCCTATAGTGAATCCAATCCTACTGCCTTAAATCCCTTTGCCGCCTCTACCGGTGACTTCATCGAATACGACTTCTCCCTTGACCCTTCCGGCATCTTAGCCAATACCAACTACTATTTCCGCTTGGTCAAGAGCGATGGGACCGCTTTGGATAGCTACAGCAACTATCCGACTTTGATAATGATTCCAAATCAGGATCCTGACACTCCTTCTTCCTTAGGTCCTTCTTCTTTGGTTGATGGTTCCTGGGTAACGGATAATACCCCGTCTTTCACTTTCACTTTGTCCGATCCAGATATATCTGACATGGTCAAATACAACATCCAAATCTCCACCACTTCTGACTTTTCTTCTTTGGCAGTGGATTACGTTTCTGCCCTTTCTGCCCAAGGCGCTGTATCCTACACCCCAGATACCGCCCTCCCTGACGCTTCCGCCTACTATTGGCGGGTAGCAACCATAGACAGCAATAATGCCACTTCCTCCTATGCCGTTGCTAATTTCGGCAATATCGCCTTTAGGCTTGATTCAATCGCTCCTACCCCAGGAATTGTCAGCGTTGAAAGCGTCAGCACCACAACCGTCACGATCACCCTTTCTGGCGCCTCTGATTTCGGCTCGGGTCTCTCTTCTACCCCTTTTGTCTTTACTAATGTCACTGATTCTTCCTCCTCAAGCGCTACTACTAGCACGGAATATGTCTTTTCCGGCCTGACTTCCGGCACTTTGTATACTTTCAAAGTCACAGTGACAGACGCGGCCGGAAACACCGCGGAAACAGCCTTGGTTTCCACTACAACCATCTCTACCGAACTTCCTCCTTCCGGAGGAGGCGGGGGAGGAGGGACTACTCCAACCACGACCCCGCCAACCGAGCCGCCTGTTTTGACCTGCCCCTCTCCTGCCATTAACGCCTTCACTGGCTGCTACTACGATAATATGGATTTTACCGGCCTGAAGGCCACTGCCACTGTACCTGCCGTTGACTTTGACTGGAGTAATAGCTCTCCATTTCCCGGAATCATTGACCCTGACACTTTCTCGGCCACCTGGGAAGGTTACTTCAGTTTTAACAAAGGTAACTACCGCTTCACTGCCCACTCTGACGATGGCGTAAGGGTCTATGTTGACGGGCAGTTGGTCACGGAGAACTGGACAGACCATTCTGCCACTACGGTCAAAGGGGATATCGCCCTCTCTGCCGGAGAACATTTGGTCAAAGTGGAATACTACGAAAATGGGGGCCAGGCCGTAGCCAAATTATCCTGGCGGGAAGTGCCCCAAGACAAGCTCAAATGCCCCAAACCCGGCAAAGGAGAGTTTTCGGGCTGCTACTACGAAGGCAAGGACTTTAGCGACCTACTCTTTACCCGCACCGACCCTGTCATAGACTTCAACTGGGGTAATAGTAGCCCTGACTCGGTCCTGCCTGCGGATAACTTCTCCGTTGTCTGGGAAGGCACCTTTGACTTTGAGGCGGGAAACTACAATTTCATTACCACAGCTGATGATGGGGTAAGGCTGTACGTTGACGACCAACTTCTGATTAACCAGTGGAAAAACCAGGCCGCTACCACCTATACCGCGGCCAAAACCCTTTCTTCAGGCAAGCATTCCATAAAGATGGAATACTACGAAGAAGGAGGCCAGGCCGTAGCCCGTCTTTCCTGGACCAAGCTTTTGCCTATTGTTAGTTGCCCCGGGCCCGCATACAACGTTTTCACGGTCTGTTATTACGACAACATTGACTTCACCAATTTGGTAGCCACAAGCACCGTTTCTGCTATTGATTTTAATTGGGGCAACTCCAGTCCTTCTCCGTCCGTCCAGCCCGATACCTTCTCGGCCCGCTGGCAGGGGAACTTTGACTTTACGACCGGAACCTACGAATTTACGGCCACTGCCGATGACGGGGTCAGACTCTATCTGGACGGCAGGCTTCTCATCGACCAGTGGAAAGACCAGTCCGCCGCCACCTACAAGGCCACCACCACTGTTTCTTCGGGCAGTCATCTCTTAAGGATGGATTACTACGAGAACGGGGGACAGGCTTCATCAAGGCTTTCCTGGCGCAAGTTGCCCCAAAAGCCCATCTTTTCCACTATTGGCTCTTTGGCCTTCAGCAATGTCTCCACCAGCTCCGTCTCGGTAATCTTCCTGAAGGACCCCCAATTCGACGTCAGCTTACCCTCTGCGCCGTACGTCTTCTCTAACCTCACCACTTCCCAGCAGCTCTCGGCCCGTTCAGTCAATTTCGCTACTTTCACCGGCCTCTCCCCCAATACCCTGTATACTTTCTCTCTTATTGTCACTGATACTGACGGCTATACCTACACTACACTTCCTGCCACGGCAACAACGCTCCCGCTGTCTCCGGAGATCATCATACCAACTACGACTCCGACCACCACTCCTGATGTCGTCGTCATCCCACCCCCGCCCGCAGAGCCTGAACCTGAAATTCCCACTCCTCCTACTGCAGGAAATGAAGAGCCTAAAGGCCCAGGAGTAGGGGAAACCATCACCGACACTTTCAACGATATTGTTGATGGCGCTGGCAATGCCGTAGGCAGCATCATCTCCGGCACGGGCAATATTGCTAGCAGTACGCTCACTGTCATCACTGGCCTTGCCTATGATACCTTAACCGGCGCCCAAAGGTCAGTTGCTATCGTATCCCAAGGGGTGGGGAAGGCCGGGGAGAAGACCAAAGACATAGCCGTAAATACCGTCATTGCCCTCAAAGACAGCAAGGTGTCCGCCCAGACCACTGCTGGCATCGGCGCCGCTGCCGTGGCTCCCACTGCCATCGCCATTCAGTATTCCGTGGCGACCCAAGGGCTCTTGCTTAACATCGCCAGCCTGTCTGACCTGTGGCTGCATCTGTTGCAGTTCTTCTATGGTCTGCTTACTACTTTAGGCATCCGCTCCCGCCGCCGCCGCTGGGGTACGGTCTACGACAGTAAGACCAAGCAGCCCCTTGACCCGGTCATCGTAGAATTAGTGGATGCCGCCACGGGCAAGACTGTTGACCAATCCATCACCGATCTCTACGGCCGCTTCGGCTTCTTTGACCGTCCAGGTAAGTATTTCATCCGCGCCAAGAAGACCCACTACAGCTTCCCTTCCAAGGATATCCTCGGCAGCCAGGACGGCATCTACGGCAACCTTTACCATGGCGAGATGATAGAGGTGCTTAAAGGCGGGGTGGTGCTTACTCCCAACATCCCCATGGATCCCGAGGAGTTCGATTGGAACCAGCAAGATAAGCAGCGGCTGGTCAAGGTCCACCCGAAACTGGAAGCCGCCATTCACCTCTTTATGCAATTCCTGTTCTGGGGCGGGGCTGTGGGCGTGCTACTTTTGTTCATCGCCCAGACCAACCTGGTCAATGGCTTAGCCTGCTTGCTTTACCTATTCCTTGCCGTCCTCCGCAAGGTCGTGCTCCGCGTCCGCCTCTGGGGCCGTATCCAAAGCGAAAGCAGGAATGTCCAAGGGCTGTATCTGGAACTTTCCCCGGTCCGTTTGCCCACCATCGTCATCGGCAAGGCCATGACCGACCAGAGTGGCAAATTTTTCCTTAAGGCCCAGCCGGGGGAGTACATCTTCAGGGTCAAGGAGATAACCGCCTCTTCGGGGAGTACATTGGCCACTAATCTTGTCTGTGAACAACCCGTCGTAGTGGAGAAAGACGGTGTCGTGAATAAGATAATTAATATCTGATATGAACGCTTATTTACAGGCATTCCTCAAAAACGTCTACATTAAGCCCCAAAACTTCATCGGGCGGGTCTTGGTCCTGTTGGGTTTGCGACGGCACTGGCTGTATTGGGGCACGGTCTATGACGCGGTAAGTAAGCAGCCCCTTGACCCGGTCATTGTCAAACTGATCCACGTGCCTTCGGGCCAGGTGGTCGGCTCCTGCATCACTGATATGCGTGGCCGTTACGGATTCATCGGCTGGCCGGGCAAGTTTAAGATCTTGGCGCGCAAAGCCAATTACGAATTCCCGTCGCGTCTTGCCCAAGGCGACAGTGACGGGATATATGGCAACCTTTATCATGGGGATTTTTTTGAGGTGGTGGGGGGCACGGAAGTTATCTCATTCAATATTCCTATGGACCCGGTTTCGCGGGATTGGAACCAGGAAGCGAAAAAAGATATGATAAAGTTCCATCCTTATTTGAATTACCTTTTGCATAGCCTGGTCATTGTCGTTTTTTGGGCGGTATTCGCATTCGGCGGGATATATGGATATTTCCGAGGCTCATCCGCCGCATTCGTTATTTTGGGTTTGTATGCCGCGATCTTCCTTTTGGCTTTTTTGGTCCCGCGACCGCGTTTGTGGGGCAAGGTGTTATGCAAGAACCTGACCGAGGACGCCGCGGAGATAGTCTTGGAGATTAAGCATGAACGCATCCAAAGCGTCGTTGTGGCCAAGACGCGCGTGTTCGAGGACGGGAAATTCTTCCTGCGGGTGGCCAAAGGCAGATATGTTTTGGATATCAAAGCCTATAACCCCCAAGGCCAGGAGATCCTTTCCAAGACCAAGAAGGTTTCCATAGGCAGCGGGGGAGTATTGAACGATTATTTTGTGCTATAATAATAACGAAAACTATCAAAATTCATGAAAAGAATACTTATAGTAGAAGACGATGACGCCTTACGTGGGACTTTGGCCGACCAGCTTTCCGGTAGTTTTGAGGTCTTGCAAGCCGCTGACGGCGAAGATGCAGTAACCAAGGTCGTGGACGGAAAACCGGATATGGTGCTACTTGACTTGATGCTGCCCAAACTGGATGGCTTTAAGGTGCTGGAACGCATTAGGCAGTATCCCGACCCCTCTGTCGCCACCTTGCCCGTGGTGGTCCTGAGTAACCTGTGGAGCCAGAAAGACATCCTGCAGGTTCAGGGGTTGCATATTGAGGATTATTTTGTCAAAGCCCACACGGACATTAAAGACGTCATAAAAAAAGTGAAAGGATTACTGAATACTAAGACCGGGGCAAAGCAATAAGTCCTTCGCGTGACCGATAGTGCGGCTTTTGTTATTCATTTGACAATTTTTCAGGTATCTGTTATTCTAAAGGCAAATAAAGGCCGGAAGGCCTTTTAAAAAAGCAAAATATTACATAGATCACAGAAGGCGCAGATGCACAGATTGTATTTGTTTTAATAAAAAGACAATTAGTGTATCGGCGGAATTAGTGACCAGTGAAAAATAATAAATAGTATGATTGAATTCCTGCGGCAGGTAAAAACTGAATTGGAGAAAGTAGTCTGGCCGACCAAGTCCGAGACGGTCAAATACACCGTCATCGTGATAGTCTTTAGCGTGGCTGTGGCTTTCATTTTGGGAGCTGCGGATTACGGTCTGCTAAAACTTTTTGGGGCCATTTTGGCAAGGGGTTAAGCGATGTTGCCGCCAGGACACGTGGCCGGAGGGTTTTTAGCAACCTATGGACTACTGAAAGTAGCCAAACCGGATTTGGTACCCGCGCAAATAGAGCAATTGTTATGGCTTGGCATGTTCTTTGGTTTCGCGCCGGATCTGGATTACTTCCTGTCGTTCGTCAAAGAGAAGGCCTGGATAATCAGGGATACCGGATCCAACAGCCATCGCAAATTCCCGACCCACGCTCCCGCGTTTTGGATGGCCGCAGGCCTGATCATTTATTTCTTCGCGCAGAGCACATTTGTGAAGTTCGTAGGTCTAACCATGTGGCTGGCGAGTTGGAGCCATTTCCTGATCGATACCGTTGAAAGCGGGATAATGTGGTTATGGCCGTTCCGTCGCAAAAGATTTGCTCTGATAAAAGCAGACGACTACCGCCCGTCGGATATGAACTTCTTCGGTTATTGGTGGGGGTTCGTTAAGTTATACATCAGATCCGCCAGTTTTTACCTAGAGATCGCGATAATACTTTCGGCCTTAGCCGTTGTTTATTCCTTACTTTGATCCGGGCGCGAGTTGCCCCATTTAATCTAAATCTTTAATCTTAAATCTATTATGGCCCGTCAGCAAGTTACCGGAGAACGCCATTGGTACGTCCTCCATACCTATAGCGGATATGAAGACAGCGTCGCTTGGAACCTCAAGCAGCGCATCGAATCCATGAATATGCAGGATAAGATCTTCGACGCTATAGTACCCAAGGAAAAGAAGATAAAGATCAAGGAAGGCAAGCGCGTGACCGTGGAAGAGAAAATTTTTCCCGGGTATGTGTTAGTGGATATGATAGTGACTGACGATTCTTGGTACGTGGTGCGCAACACCCCGAACGTGACCGGATTCGTAGGTAGCGGCACCGTGCCCACGCCCATCGCGGAAGACGAATTGAAGTACCTGCAGAAGCGTATGGGGCAGGAAGAGCCTAAGTTCAAGGTGGAATTCACCCCGGGCGATCTGGTCAAGATAATCGACGGCCCATTCAAGGACTACGAGGGTAAGGTCGGGGAACTGGACGAAGCCCACGGCAAAGTCAAGGTGATGGTCACCATTTTCGGCCGCGAAACGCCGGTGGAGCTGGATTTCCTGCAAGTTAAGAAAATCTAAACGCCAGCCTTATGAAGGCAAAAAAGATATTGGGTTGGTTAATATTCTTGGGAGCATACATCGCCGGTTATTTCTATATGTATTTCAGGAATATCAGCGGGCCGCAATGTAAGGGTGTGATCTTTTGTCTGGATCTATTGACCCCTCTTGCCAGTTTCGTAGTATATGAGCTGTTTCTGTTCCTGTGGCTTGCACTGCTTCCTATATTAAGTCTGATCTGGATGTCAATCAAAAGGAAGTACGCTAGTCACAGTTGGATCGGTTCGATCGATTGGGTGTTTATGATTATAGGTGTTTTATGGATAGTTGATATTATGAGAATAAAGGGAATATTTTGATTGTAATCCGATAATTTTGTCCCTGCTCCATAATTCGCGCTTCTCGAATTATGAACAAAGGATAAAATCCTAAATCTTATATCATAAATCTTAAATAAATCTTATGGCCAAGAAAGTCAAGACAATGATCAAGCTCCAGCTTCCCGCTGGAAAAGCCACCCCGGCGCCGCCGGTCGGTACCGCCCTGGGTCCCCACGGCGTGAACATTGCCGCGTTCGTCAAGGAATTCAACGACAAGACCGCCTCGATGGGGGATACTATAATCCCCATAGAGATGACCATCTATGAGGATAGGAGTTTCACTTTTATCCTCAAGACGCCGCCAGCTTCCAACCTGATAATGAAGGCTATCGGCCTGCAGAAAGGCTCAGCCAACCCGCTTCTTAACAAGGTCGGCAAAATTACTAAGCAGCAGATCCGCGAAATAGCGGAAAAGAAGATGCCGGACCTGAATGTGAACGACGTTGAGGCCGCGGAAAAGATTATCGCCGGTACCGCGAGGAGCATGGGAGTGGAAGTTATAGATTAATGACAAAATTAAAAAATGACAAAAACGACGAAATTGGGATAGGGAGATCAAGAAACTGGGAAATAAGAAATTGAGAAACTAGGATAATTCTTCCATATTCCATAATTTCAGCAATTTCCCGATTCCTTGAAGTATAATTTTTGTTCAATTTTGTCAATTTTGTCATTTTTGTCAATAAAAAAATATGCCATTATTAGTGTTCCTTATAGTGTTCGTGTTCGTTTTCGTCGCGCTGCCAGGATTCCGCGTAATCCAGCAGTACGAAAAAGGCGTGGTATTCCGCTTCGGCCGAGTGGTCGGGATCAAGAGTCCCGGCCTGGTCTGGATTATTCCTTATATTGAGTGGGTTAAAAAAGTGGATCTACGCACCATCACTTTGCCAATACCGCCCCAGCGCATCATCACTAGGGACAATGTTTCGGTGGATGTCTCCGCTGTCGCGTATTATCAGGTCATTGACGCGGTTAAGAGCATCGTGGCTATTGAGAACGTGATGTCCGCCATTAACCAGATCGCCCAGACCACGGTTCGCAACATAGTGGGCCGGTTCCAGCTGGACGAGATTTTAACCGAGCGCGACGTAATCAACGCGGAGATTCGCAAGGTCTTGGACACCCATACCGAACCATGGGGTGTGGTGGTCACGGTAGTGGAGATAAAGGACATAGAGCTGCCAGAGAATATGCAGCGCGCCATGGCGAGGCAGGCGGAAGCGGAACGCGAGAAGCGCGCCAAGATAATTGCTGCGGAAGGCGAACTGATGTCTTCCCAGAAACTGTCCGAAGCCGCTGATGTCATCTCCCAGCATCCGATCGCGCTGCAATTGCGCAACCTGCAGACCATGGCCGAAATAGCCATAGAGAAAAATTCCACCATCATCTTCCCGGCCCAGTTCATGAGCACTATCAAAGATATAAGAAAATTTGTCGAGGACGAGCAAAAATAATGAGGATGATATTTCTGGGACTGGTCCTGATTTTTGCGATTGCGATTGTCGTAATTATCGCCACTGCTATTACAGCGGCAAAACAAAAAGAAAGGAATGATATGTCATTAAAAAAAGCCTACCTGTATCTGGTTTCCATAATCGCCCTGGTCATAGTGGTGGTCGGCGCGATAATGCTCATTGACCTGGGATTGAAGACTTGGGTTTTCACAAAGGCAGACAGGGATATGTACGCGTATCCGCCCTGCGTCAAATCCATAGATCCCGGCACGGGGGAGAATATTGGTTGCGACGCTGCGTTGGTTGAGGAACAGAAGAAGCAGGCGGAAGAGAGCAGGACAGCGCAAAAGCAGCGCGAAGCCGCGCAGGCCCTAGCCATGATAGTGGTGGCCGGACCGGTCTGGTGGTATCATTGGAAACAGGCGAGGAAAGAAGCTTAGAGCATTGATAAAAATGACAAAATTGACATAAATGACAAAAATTAAGGGGTAATCCTTATTTATCAATTATGTCAATTATAGTCAATTATTTAAATTATGTTCAATTAACTTGTGGGAGAGTGGTTATATTAAAACGCTCGCTTACCACGAAAGGAAAAGCATATGGCGAAAGTCGCCAAAAGGGTTAGGGCCAATTCTGAATTGGTCGACCAAAATAAATTTTATTCCCCTGAAGAGGCCATTGATCTGGCCAAGAAGACCGCGAACACCAAGTTTGTTGGATCCATCGAGGTGCATATCCGTACTGGTATTGACGCCAAGAAGACGGACCAGGCAGTGCGCGGGATGACTACGCTGCCGCACGGGACCGGAAAGACTAAGAAAGTCGCCGCGTTTGTAACCGAAGCCAAGGAAAAGGAAGCCAAAGAGGCCGGCGCGGCCATGGTCGGAGGCGAAGATCTAATAAAGGAGATCAAGGAGTCTGGCAAGACAGATTTTGACATCGCCGTTGCGGAGCCGTCCTTAATGCCGAAATTGGCCCCTATTGCTAAGATCCTGGGACCCCGCGGCCTGATGCCTAACCCCAAGACTGGCACGGTCAGCCTCGAGATTGGTAAAATCATCAAGGAAATAGCCGGCGGCAAGGTAGACTTCAAAAACGATGATTCTGGCAATATCCATCAGATAATCGGCAAAGCCAATTTTGAAACGAAGCAGCTTATGGAGAACTTCAAGGCGCTTTACGATAGCGTGGCCGCAAGCAAACCGGCCGCGGTCAAAGGTCAGTTTATTAAAGGGATCACTATCAATTGCACGATGGGTCCAGGTATCCGCGTTAAAGTGTAGCGAAAAATGGTCGCCCTTTGTGCGGCCCTTTAAAAATTGCCGCTAAAGGTGTATAATGCAAAACAGAGATTAAGCGAGAAGATCTTATGAATCCATTGAAAAAAGTGATGATCGTGGAAGACGACGACGAATATCGGCGAATGCTATCCAACGCGCTATATATGAATTACGAGGTAATGGAAGCGGAAGACGGCGAGCAGGCGATGGAGCGCATTTTGCTGCACCGGCCTCATGCCGTGGTCTTGGACCTGTTGCTGCCCAAGGTTGACGGGTTTGAGGTCTTAAAAAGGATAAGGACTTACCCGGAGGCTGCCATTTCCAGCACTCCTGTCGTGGTGTTGAGCAATCTTTCCAGCAACCAGGATTTCTTGAATGCGGAGAACCTGAAAGTGGATTATTATTTCGTCAAATCCAATACCAGTATGGAAGACGTGCAGAAGAAACTAGGCGAGATAGTCAAGTAGCATTAAGCGCTAAGTAATGCAGGACCCGCCGAATGAGGCGGGTTTGTCATTGTAAAAAAAGCAACCCGACGCGCGACGGCACGGGTTGCCTGAAAAGCGGGACGCGGCCCTACGCTTGGACCGTCTGTCTTTTGGGCGGAATGTTCGCTTGCAAGGCGTCCATTCTTTGTCGCATCTCCCGGTAGTTGGTCTCCTGGCAGATCACTCCGAAATCGTTGTTCGGGTGGAGGAGCGCGAATACCACCTCGTTCGGTCTCAGAAAAGCGGAGTTTGCAGTTTCCGTTATTTTGATCCGTGCGTCATAATATTCCCCTAGCTTTTCGGGAAATCGGATGACACCTTCAAACCGCATCGCACGGTCCAAGAGCTCGAAGACGATCTTCTGTTCCGCCAGTTCCGTGACTTTGATACTGTGAATGGTCATAGTTTCCTCCCTAAGAATTGTGGTTGTACTTGAGCCGTGATTTCCGGTCTCAAAGGTGTCCCTATCGCACTTTTCAGACCGTAAACCTTATATTTGCCCGTCAATAAAATAAAAAACCCCTGGCCTTTGCCAGGGGTTAAGCGTGAAGTTTTTATGACTAAAACTTCGCCCCTAGCGGCCTACGGGTAATAATGCTAATAATGAGGCTGTTGGAAACGAATGTCATAGTAGATGTATAATAATCCCCAAAGCCGATTTTGTCAACCTTGCTTAATTGTAGTAGAATAAAGGCAAATCCCAAAAATCATTTAATCAAGAAAACCCTAAATCATTTAATCCTATGATTCTTTCCGACTGTGACATCAAAAAGGCAATAAAAAACGGAGAGATCGTGATGAAGCCGTTCGACGAAAAGCGCCTGCAACCGGCCAGTTACGATATTTTGCTCGGCAACCTGTTCATCGTCAATGACGCGCATTCATCCACGTATATAGATCCCGTGACCAAAGTTTTTCCCAAAACTCAGGAAGTCCGGCTAAAGGACAATGAGGTTTTTGTGCTTCATCCCGGCGTTTCCATTTTGGGATACTCCAAGGATTATTTCGGTTCGGACGATTATCTCATTGAGGTCAACGGCAAAAGTTCTTTAGCGAGGATAGGGCTGTTGGTCCACAATTCCGCGGCGTTGATAAACCCCGGCCACTTCCTGAATGTGGCGCTGGAGCTATGCAACTTAAATAACGTTCCCATTGTCCTGCATCCGGGGATGCCTATAGCGCAGTTGACCTTCTCCAAATTGTCCGGCCCGCCGTCGCAGAGCTACCGCAATACCGGCCGCTATTCTAAGAATAATCTGAAAGGCTACATCCCGGCAAAAACCAAATAGACGAATATACACGGATTAATTACGGATTTGCACGGATTCACGGATCCGTGATCCGTGTTGGTCCGTTTTTATTTTTGTCAATCCGTTTCTTTTACCAGCTCCAAAAAAGTATATTTCAGATCCCCGCACTGGCCCGGTTGAGAGAATGCTATCTTATTAAACTCGTCGTAGGGAGGAAAGAACGTATCAGCGTCAAAATTTTTTTCCACGCGGGTAATGTAAAGTTTGTCCGCCAGCGGCAAGAATTGCCGGTAAATGGAGCCACCGCCGATAATAAATATCTCTTCGCTCTCCACTTTTTTCGCTTCCTTCAAAGCTTCTTCTATGGAGTGGACAATGATGCAGCCTTTTGCCTTATATGCTTTATCTAAAGTGATGACGATGTTGGTCCGGTCGGGCAGGGGGCGGCCCAGGGATTCGTACGTCTTTTGACCCATCACCACCGCGTGTCCTGTGGTCAGTTGTTTAAACCGTTTAAGATCTTCCGGTAGATGCCAGAGCAGTTGGTTGTTCTTGCCTATGGCCAAATTAGCCGCAACAGCCGCGATGATGCTTATCTTCGGTTTGTTTTCCATTCTTACGTCGTTAATATCCTTTTTTCATTTTATTATTTCCACGGAAGGAACGCAAATACGGCCATAGTTGTGACATCAGCCGATAGCCATATCTTGTAGTAATGTACCGCTAATCACGGCAGAAACTTTATTACGGTCTTTGGCCAAGATAACTCAAGCCCGCGTAGACCGCTTCCTTGACGTTGGGCAGCAGATTCAAGGAATCAAGGTCGCTGACCTTGGCCCAAAAGGGTTCGGTCTCGTCCGTGGCGCGCAAGCTGCCTTCATACTTATGGCAGAGATACACCCGCCAGCCATACTCCTTGTTGCTTCCGTCTTTAAGCGGGATGCGAGCAGTGTAATAGTTCTGCGGGAATTCCTCCAAGTCATCTTCCGTCGTCTTTAGTCCAGTCTCTTCTTCCAGTTCCCTGACCGCGGCCGCAATCTCGGTCTCGCCGTCTTCGATATGTCCGCTCGGTAAGCCGCACACGTCATTGACGTGTTTTGCCGCCGGCCCATGCTTTACCAGCAGGACTTGGTTGCCGTTTATTATCAAAACGGCAACCGTAGGGATAAACATATGTTTCGCTTGATGAAGTATGAAGTAAAATATTACTATACTTCTAAGTATTGAAGTATTTTATTCGAGCTTTATTTGATCAATTATTGTTTTTGTCCTTGTTTTTTCTTTTGCGCGTAATCTTTCCATTCTTCGGTTACGATACCGCCGACCACGGCCATTTCGGCCTTAATTGGCGGATGCGATTGGTAGCCGATCAATTCCACTTTGTCCGGCGTAAAATCGTCCAATTCCTTTACTGACGGGTCAAGCTTGACGACCGGCAAAGGCAAAGGTTCCCGGGTTAGCTGTTCCTTGGCCTGCTCGCGGTGGTTCTCGTAAATATGCACATCGCCGAAAGTGTGCACGAATTCACCGGGCTGATTACCCGTGACTTGCGCGAGGATGATTGTCAGTAAGGCGTAAGAGGCAATGTTGAATGGCACACCCAGAAAAATGTCGGCTGAGCGCTGGTAGAGCTGCAGGGAAAGCTTGCCATTCTTGACATTGGCCTGGTACATATTGTGACAAATGGGGAAGCGGCAGGACTCTTCGGGCAGGGCCATCTCATATAGGTATTCGGGATTCCAGGAATTGACAATGGCGTTATGCGCGTCCGGGTCCTTGCGTAGGTCGTTCACTAGCCACTGCAGCTGGTCCACGGTACGGCCGTTCTTGGCTGGCCAGCGCCGCCATAGCTCGCCGTATATCTTCGGCAGTTCCCCATGTTCCTTCGCAAAATCCGCATCCTGCGCTATCTTTTCTATAAATTCTTCCTTGGTCATTTCCGGCACCTGGCCCTTGGTTATTTTTTCCCGGTAGTAGCGGTAAGGGTAATCGTCCCAAATATGGACTTTGTTGTCTACCAGGTATTTGATGTTGCTCTGGCCGCTCATGAACCAGTATAGTTCATGCAAAATGCCTTTCCAAAAGGTCTTTTTGGTAGTCAACAGGGGAAAGCCCTGGGACAGGTCAAAGCGGATCTGCCGGCCGAATAGGCTGTAGGTAACGTCGCCTGTGCCCTTGTCGGTCTGCTTGATGCCCTTGTCCAGGATCTCCCGCATCAAATCCAGATATTGATACTCCGGGTGTCGCATAAATTTATCCTTTTGGCGTCATCCTGAGGAGCGTAGCGACGAAGGATCTAAAAATCGTCGGATAAATCCCTCCACTCAGGATTGATGCTGTTAATTAGGTTGATTTTCTTTTGTCTAACCCAGCCTTTTATCCTTTTTTCCTCAGCAATAGCATCGGTGGCTGTCCCGAACTCTTTATAGTAAATTAACTTATTCACATTATACTTTTTCGTGAATCCTGCGATTAATTTGTTCTTATGTTGGTAGGCTCTATGTATAATGCTGCTAGTCACTCCTGTATACAAAACCGTATGCGTCTTGTTGGTCATTATGTATACATAGAACGACTTCATGGTGAGGGATTATTTGATCCTCTGATAAAGATGCTTCGGCCGCCAGATGGCGCTATCAACGGCCTCAGCATGACGCCAAAAATACAATCATTCAATCACAAATATCTTATCCGTACCATAATAATCGCGCCAGTTTTGATTGTAATAATCGAACATCCGCGCCAGGCGGTCCTGCATCAGCTCTTCTACTTCCAGGTCCTGCATTACGTTCCTGATGAAAGCTTTAGTCTCTTCGGCTTTAGACTGATCGTCTATAACCATCTCAAATTCGGCCAGATGGCCGTAGCCAGCGTTTTTGTCTAAGGAAACATTAATCGTGGCTTGCGCCATTCCAGCGGGATGATACACAAACTCCTGGCGTTCGCGCGACCATTTGGCCTGGTATTCAAAACCGGAATCCAGCACTAGTTTATCGAGTTCATCGATAGTGACCGAAGCGGGGGATTCCCATTCCAGGCGAGCGGTTCCATTGAAGCTGGTCGTGTCGTCAACCGACGCTTTCACCACCAGCAGGACTTTGCCGTCGGCCCAGCGGGTGCGGACGGAAAAATCCATGGCGTGCTCCGCTATTTCTTTCAGCCGCTCCAAATGCGTAAAGTCTATGACATCCTTCACGTTATCATAAAGTTTTTTCAGGTCGCCACCGGCCGGAATGAAGTAATGGTTGAGCTGTTTATGCGAACCGATAACCTGCAATGAAGGGTCCTTCTCCTTCATCTTCTTCGTGAGTCTTTCGGCATTTTCTTTGTTCCCAAGAAGCGATTTTATTTCAATCTCGTATTTATGGCCCATTGTTGTATTTTGTAATTTAAAGTCCCTAGTTAAATCTTTCGATCATTTAATCTTTCAATGATTTTATTTTTCCGTTTTCCAATCTCCATAATTTATTCTGTTCCTGGCGTTCCTGTGCCAGTCATAGGGGCAGGATTTTATTATTGCTTTCCATAATTTTTTTGCCGAGGCGGTGTAAAGCCGCGTCGGGACGAACATTTCCCTTTCCGCCATCCAGACCTTGACGTGCTTGTGTCCCTTCATCGCCTGTTCTTGTACTTCCAGATCCACATCCAAGGTATCTGCGTCCTTTACGATCCTGGATTCAACGGATTTCTTCTTTTCGTATTCATACCACAGTTCCAGCATTTCTTTTTCTAAGATAGTGTCTTTTACTATGTCTCGCATCCCCATCGATTCATCCCTCTTGGTGTACATCCTTGAGACATAATCCACATCTCCGGTCCGGCTTTCCGGCACGTCGTGCACGAGCGCCATCTTCATTATTTTTTCAATATTGCCTTTACGTTCCATCCTGGCCAGCACCAGAGCGATCCAGATGACCCGCAAGTGGTGTTCGGCGAGGTTTTGGAAATCGGGTCCGAAAAACTGAACCCAGGCCCTAGGGATGAATCGTAGGCATCCCATCTCATATAAGAATTCCAGATCGCGTTTCGTGGACATGTTAAATAATCATTAATAGATTGAAATATTGAGAAATTCCATGGCAAGCTAATCTTTCAATCATAAAATCATTAAATCCTTTAGTTATATCTATCATATCACACTAAAAGGACCCAGGCAAAAGCCGGAAAACCGGCCTTTTCCGCTGGTTTAAGCTATGTTATACTATAATCAATAATCAATTATGTATGGCTCTGATAATTGCCTTGACCGGCGAAAAATTGGGCGGAAAAGACACTGTTGCCGAGTATCTGGTAAAGAACTACGGCGCTTTTCACGCCCGCCACAGCCACGTCATTGACGACATTCTGGATGTCGTGGATCTGCCCGTAAGCCGGCGCAATGAGATAGATTTGGCTATGGGCCTGCGCAGGGTTTTCGGCGCGGGGATAATCGGCAAAGGGCTGCGCAAGAGAGTTTTGGAAGCGAAAGATAAATATCCGATTGTGGTGATGAACGGAGTTAGGTTCCAGGAAGAAGTGGATGATGTAAGGAGCCTGGGTGGAAAATTGATCTACGTAACCGCGCCGGAAAAGACGCGCTATGGGAGATTTTTAAAACGCGGCGAAAAAGCGGACGATGCCAAGCAGACGCTAGAGCAGTTCCGGGAGCAGGAAAGCGAGCCCACGGAGATCGGTATCCCAAAGCTTGGTAAAGAAGCTGATTATACTATAGAAAATACCGGCTCGTTGGAAGAGTTTTACGATAAAATAGATAAGCTCATCGGAACACTCAAATGATGATCGGACTGGTAGGAGAAAAATTAGCAGGCAAGGACGAGGCAGCCGCTTACCTACAGAAGAAGTACGGCGCTTTTTACGTTAAATACAGCCATATCCTGGACGAGATATTGGGTATGTTGGATTTGCCCATCAGCCGCCGCAATGAAATAGACTTGGGTCGTGCTTTGAGGGATACCTTCAAGCGTAATGTGCTTTGGGGCGGTATAGCCAAGCGGTTAGAGCGGTCAACGGCCAATATCAAAGTTGTTGGCAGTATAAGGCTGGAAGACGAATTTGAGTTAGCAAAGAAATTGGGCGCGAAAATAGTCTACATCACCGCGCCCATAGAGTTGCGGCATCAGCGGTTGATGGAGGCCAGGAGGGAAAAGGCAGAGGACGGTAAGCAGAGCTTTGAGGATTTTGTGAAGCAGGAACGGGAATGGACAGAAAAAGGCATTCCCGCGCTTGGCGCCAAAGCGGACTTCAGGATAGAGAACACGGGGAGTCTGGAGGATTTGTATGGGAAAGTTGATATAATAGTAGAAGAACTTAAGTAAAATTATTCTAATTGCTTTAATTGACCTAAATAAATCCTAATGTCAAATTCCTAAATGTCCAATAGGCCAACCATTAGATATTAGGATTTGGGATTTGATTAGAATAATAGGTCAGTTAGATTAATTTACCCTCCATGGTGATACTTAAGAAAATCCCTTTTGGGAGAAATCATAGGCAAAAGAACGTCCAGCGTGGTCGGTTCATCGTCATCGACGGTAGTGATGGCAGCGGCAAGGCCACGCAGACCGCGCTGTTGGCCGAGGAATTAAAGCTTAACGGCTACCAGGTGGAGACGGCTGATTTTCCGCAATACGGCACCAAGAGCGCGGGAATAATTGAGGAGTATCTGAACGGAAAATATGGGCAGGTCAGTCCGCAGGCGGCTTCCATCTTTTATGCCATCGACCGGTTTGACGCGTCGTTCAAGATTCGCCAGTGGCTGAATGAGGGTAAGATAGTGGTGTCCAACCGCTACGTCACGGCCAACGCGGGCCACCAGGGCGGAAAGATCGCTGACGATATGGAGCGGATAAAGTTTTTCCGCTGGCTGGATGACTTGGAGTACAACGTGTTTGGCATCCCTAAACCCGATTTGAACATAATTCTACACGTGCCGGCAGAGGTGGCGCAGAGGCTGGTGGATATGAAAAGCGATGAGCAACGAGCGTACGCGGACAAGCAGAATAAGAAGCGCGATCTGCACGAGGCCGACCTGAAGCACCTGAAAAATGCGGAAAAAGTCTTCCTGCAAATAGCAAAGCTTTTCCCGAACACCAAGTTGGTGGAGTGTGTGGAAAATAACGAATTGCTTTCTCCTGACCGCATCCATAACAAGGTCTGGGAGCTAGTCCGCAGAATAGCGCTAAAGGACACAAAACCGAGATCTTAGTATCATCGAAATGTAAAGAAAGAACGGTTAATACGCTGATTTTTACGTATTAGCCGTTCTTTTGGCGTCTCCTTGGATTTTTTTCCCGCCTGTTTGTTAAAAGGGCTTTTTTCGTCTATAATTTTAGAGCTCTGGCTGTACCAAAAGCCGGTCTTATGAGGTTAGGCTTTAGGAACGTATCGTTTTACGTCAATCCGCAACTATACGAGGCTCTCAGGCCTTTCGGGGATGAGAACCGTGGGATGAGGCACGGTGCCGCGTATTTTATTGCGACTATGTTGCGGGTTGCCGAACTGATGCCCGAGTTTCCGCTCAGTCCGGAAACGCCAGACCTATATCGCAGGGTGACGGGACCGATAATGAAAGCCCCTCTTACCGAAAGGGAGTACGCAGTACTGGAGGATCTTTCCTGCCAACACTGTCGTTGTAACCGCTCGGAGATGGTACGAAGGCTGCTGTGGCTCGGTATTGAGTTTCACAGGAAGATCTACGGTCCGGATGATCTGCGATTAAGGTATGAGGAGGAGTTCTTTCGCGGGGTGATGGACAGGATCCGTACGCAACTGTTACCTGTTCAGTGAACCTGCGTGTGTCCAGTCGGCCGCCAAAATCAGGCGGCCTTTTTTCTGGACTCTTGTCCGGATATTTGAGATAATATATATGGGTCTTGCCTAGAAGATTTTAGCCTTCTTGAGGACTTTAGTTAATAATTCGGTGAGATTTTGACCTCGATTGTTGAACCTAAATTCTGATTCTTTTAAGTAAAGG
>Ga0078972_1004773_pt1 | contig 36158 bp, 37 predicted proteins | sample YelNatPaOPGAMG01_FD_67568 | JGI IMG/M metagenome (GOLD analysis project Ga0078972, IMG submission 67568) | Hot spring thermophilic microbial communities from Obsidian Pool, Yellowstone National Park, USA - OP-RAMG-01 (SPADES assembly) (version 2) | ecosystem: Environmental > Aquatic > Thermal...
GCCAGGCCCTCGCTGTGAAGATTGATTAAGAATTTCAGGTTATTTTCTCGATTTCTAATTAATCCTGGCAGGTTTAAGTAGTCTCTTATCAATTGAGCCGGCATTGAAGAAAGCTCTTCTTTTTCTTTTTCATTTAATCCGAGCGAATCGCCTTGCTCTTGTAGGGCTTGCCTCAAAACCGAAAGGTCAACGTCCAGGCCAGGTTCGTCAATTCCAGCTTTGGCCAATAAATAACAATAATGCTGGGCCAGGGCTTCTGCTTTTTCAGGGCCACCCAGTTTTTTAACCGCTTGCTTATATTTAAGCTTAAGATTTTTAATTTCCCGCCGCTGGCGAGCTATTTTCTTTTTAAGCAGGGGTAGCCGGCCAAAAGAATTGTAAAAATCGTCCAAAATTTTAGCCTGAAGCCTTAATTTTTCGGTGATATCGGGTGAGGGTTTTGAAGGTGGCGGGATGAGTTTTTCAACGGGCTGCGTGGTTTCAGTTTCCCAGAAACCTTCCTTCTCTTCACGTTCCGAAAGGCTGATGGTTGGCGGGAGAGATTTTTTTAGAGACCAAATTTTATATTTAACCGCCTTGCTGAAATAGGCCTTATGATTTTTGATCTTCTGAGGGTCTATTTGGCTTAAAGAAATATACAGGTCAGCTAAAATCTCGTCATCCTCAAAATCTCTAAGGCCTAATTTTTGAGCCTGGAACCTTATTATACGCCGGGCTTCCTGGAAGCCTATTTCCCCCCAGTATTCTGAGTCACAGGATAGTTCTTTCGTCATCAGTAGCGCTTTTTAGGACTCTAATATTAGTGAGCGAGTTAACCATGTCTAACGTGAATTATAGCATATCACCGGCATTATTAAAAGCAGCGGCTGCAAATAAAAAATTGGGTCCCCGCCGCCTTGCTAGGCTTATGGGCGTTTCGCCAGTCGCTGTTTTTTATTGGATGACCGGTCAACGTGGCATAAGCCGGAAAAACAGAGAGAAACTCCTGAGAATTTTTCCTGAAATAAGGGGCGTATCGGATGAATGAAAATTACCACCGCTGGCTTTCTGTAAAAGAGGCCGCTTCAAGGCTCGGCGTTCACGAAATCACACTTTATCGCCTTATAGCCAGGGGTCAAGTGCCGGCGGCCAAACTCGGTCGTAAGGTTTTGATTGACTGGCAAAAGCTCGAGGCTGAACTCGAGGCTCAGATTAATAGGAGGGCAAAATGAAAAAAATTCTATTCGAAGGCCGAGAATTAAATCCCAAATTAATTAAAAGCGTATGGCTTGAAGGGAATAAAATAAAAGCTTCTCTCAATGGCCGAGTTATCGTTTTGGCTCGTTATAAATTCAAAGACTGGGCTAAGCTCGGGCTCCAATATCTCGAATTTAGGCTCGGCCGCAGGCGCTGCTGGCCGTGAAAAATTGGGGGAAGAGATGAATTTTGAGGAAATCGAAATTTATATCAGAAAGGGCTTCTCTGTAATTCCAGTTGGCCACGATAAGCGACCGCTGATTCCTTGGAGCGAATTTCAAAAAAGAAAGCCTTTGAACGCTGAGCTTTTAGAGTGGTTCAGCCAGAATGCCGCAAATATCGCCATCGTGACTGGGAAAATCAGCAATTTAACGGTGGTTGATTGCGACACGCTGGGAGCCATTGAAAAATTTGAATCCATGCTTCCAGAAAATTTTGAGTGCCCTATCGTGGAGACTCCGAGGGGTGGCAGACATTACTATTTTGATTACACTCCTGATTTATATAGCCGAAACCGAGCCGATGACGGCATTGATATCAAGTCCGAAGGCGGTTACGTCCTGGCGCCGCCAAGTCGAACTGAAAAAGGCGTTTATGCTTGGCATTCGGTTCTGAATCTAAAAGAAATTGACCCGCCCCCAATGCCCGAGGAGATAAAGAAGTTTTTTGCGCAAAGAATGACGCAATCCTACACACCACCCGAGGGGAAATACATTCTTGATGAAGGAAATCGTGATAACTTCATATTTCACTTGGCCCTGGCATTATTTAAAGACGGCCTGAGCTATGAAGAGGTAAAAGTTCAGGCCTTGGAAGCCGCCAGGGCAGCCAGGCCGCCCTTTCCTGAGAGAGAAGCGTTGCGGAAGGTTGAATCAGCCTGGAAACATTTTCAAAGCAAAAAGAATGGCTTAAAGCTCACAAATCCACCCGGGGCTCAAGCGAGCCATTCAAATCAAAAAACTGATCAAAAAACTGAAGAGATTTCTATCGAACTGGTCCCCTTGTCACACTTCCGCTGCGAAAATATTTCTTATTTGATGGAAGGCCGAATCCCTAAAGGCATGGTCACATTGATAGTTGGCGACACAACGGTCGGAAAAAGCACTTTGCTAACTGAAATAGCATCCAGGATCTCAAGAGGTGACCCATTGCCGGGCTCATATAAAGGACTTGTTAGGGGCTCGACCCTCTATATTACTAGCGAAAATGACCCAAAAACATTATTTAAACCGAGAGTCCTTGCGTGCGGGGGCGATCCTGAAAAAATTATTTATTTTAAAGCCATGCTGGTGAAAACAAATGAAGGCGAGGAAAAAATTAGGATTTTTAACATAAACGACCTGCCTATCTTAGAAAGAAAAATCAAAGAGATTCCTGACCTTCAGCTGATTGTCATCGATCCAGTAATCAGCTATTTAGGCGAGAAAATCGACCCTAATTCATCGGTCGATGTCCGCCGGGTTATGGATTTAATCTCAGAATTCGCAGAACGTAATAAAATTACGGTTATTCTGGTCGCGCACCTGTCCAAGGCCCTGGCAGCCAAAGCAATCCATAAGGTCGCCGGAAGTCACCAATGGGTAGCAGCGGCGCGGGTTGTCCTCTGTGTCGTTAGAGACCAGGAAGACCCGGAACGCCGGCTTCTCTGTCCAATGAAATCTAATATTATGCTCAATCCGAAGTCCCTGGCTTTCAGAATTAAAGAAAAATTTTTCCCCAATCCCGATACCGATGAGCATGAGGCCCTGAAAAGTGTTTATGTGGAATTTGAAGAGGAAGAGGTTGAAATAGACATAGAGGAAGCGTTGGACATTGAACTTTCTAAACCCGATGATTTTGCGAAGACAGAAATTGCGATTAAATTTTTAGAGCACATCTTACGGAGCGGCCCTGTTTTAGAAACTGAGGTCGAAGAAAAAGCTAAAGAAGCCGGCATTTCGCCCAGAACCTTAAAAAGGGCAAGGAAGAAAAGAGGCGTCATTTCTAAAAAAGGCAGCAAAGAAGGAGGTGGAAAGTGGCTCCTCTGGCTGCCCGAGCACTGGGAGGCCTACATCAATGAAGTTAAATTCTCATAAGCACTGCACTAAACATGCTATAAGCCAAAAAATTGGCACTCTTATGTCCTCTTTGGCACTCTTACATGGGTAAGAAGACCTAAGAGGACCCAAGGGGACCAAAGAGTGCCATTTTTTAGAGTGGCCCTCTTGGGCCTTCTTACTTGCCGGAGCTACCCATTGCTTTTGAAGCGCGAGCCAGCCACCCCCGGCCAGGTCCCCGGGGCCAGCCGGGAAGCGCCAGACCACTGGACTGAGCGTCCAATGCTTCCTTTGCCGAAATGCCTTATTTTTCAATGCTTTTCGCAACGCACAGGATTGCCAATGTCGGAAAAAATGACGTCTTCAGGCCTGGTTTTCGGGTTGACAAATTTTGTCAATATTTATCATTTTCTTTCAGCGCCAATGCTTTCCGTTATGGGGAACGGTCATGAGCAATAAACCGGTAAAACACGGCATTTATGCCTGGCTTGAAAACGCCAGGATAGCGCCTTCAATTAGGGGCTACAGGCGAATAAGAAAATACCTGCGCCAGGTCCAGGAAGATCTAATTCAAAGTCTCGGTGGCAACGAGCGGGTGACAATTCAGCAACGGCTCTTGATTGACTCCAGCGTCCGGATGTTAGGGGTGATCCTTTTAACCTGGGCTTTTGTTGAAAGGGCGGGGCCAATGAGACCAGATTCCCTTAAACAAGGAGTCCTCGAATTTCACCCTGCACTCTCCAAGGAGCTCATAGCCGCAACGAATGCCCTGAGGCAGAACCTTTTAGCCCTGGGCCTGGAGTCAAAAGCGGCTGATGAGATCCTGGATTTGAGGAAGTACCTCGAAATCAAGGCCAGAGAGAAAGAAGAGGCCGAAAAAATGGGGAAAAAACGCGCCCATAAGCACCAGAATGGCCAAAATCAAGGCGATAGGGCTTCTGATATGGCCGGAAGCCAGGATCCGGCCGTTTTCGATGAAAAAAGTCCGGCTGGTCAAACTTGCGATATTGGCCAGTCTGGGGCTGCTGAAAAAAGCGGCCAGGGAGAGGAAAAATGAACGACGACAAGCTTCGAGGGGAGTTGACGGGCCTTTTTAGGCTTGGGGCTAAGCCACCGAAGGGCCCTAAGGTCACCTTGACCGCTGAACAATTTGAGAGCCTTATTTCCAGGCTGCAGTCATTGAAAGAAGAAATTGAGGCGAATAACGAAAAGCTGAAAGGGGCTTTGAAAGAGAGGGATTAAATGAGCCAATTAATCGCAAGCTTCCAGAAAAATAGTAACGAGGTTATCAAGATCCAGCTTCAGACCTGGAAAAACGAGCCCTACGTTGATATTAGGATTTGGGTTGCTGGCGAGGATGGCGCGCCAGGGGTCCAGCCGACACGAAAAGGTTTGACTATTAACGCTGAACTACTGCCGGACCTATTAGCGGCCCTTCAAAGGGTCGGTGAAATCATTGAGGGGAGCCATGACGAAGGTTAATTATGCTAAGGCCATTCGGCTTAAATGCCTCGAATGTTCAGGGGATTCCTGGCAAGAGGTTGCTCTTTGCCCAGCCGATGACTGCGCCCTGTGGCCGTTCAGGTTTGGCTGTAAACCGGGGTCAAAAACCTACCAGAAGAGAATTAGAGGTCTGGAAAGTCTAAGGAAGGCTAAGGGAAATGAAAAATAGGCCGTTTTTTCAAATAAAGTTAGCAAATAATAGGGGGGTAAACGGCTATCTCATGCTAATTAGGCCAATTAATCTTATAGTAGCCATCAGGATAAAGCCTGTTTGGTTTAGGTTATAAAAGATGAGACAGGAAGGCTTGAATTTAACGATAATTGAGGCGATTCAAGACCGAAACCTGCTGGGAGCTTCTTTCAAGGATCTCTCTACGTGGCGAGCCTGGCAGGCTTTCCTGAAGGCAATCTTTAATCTGCCGATGACCGAGGAAGAATTGAAAATTTATCGCCAGGCCACGCAGCGCCAGGAACCGCCGAAAGAACGAGTTCGGGAATGTTATGTCGTCGCCGGTCGCCGGTCCGGAAAATCAACGATGGCCGCCGCAATTGCTACTTATCTGGCTTGCTTCAAGGATTGGAAGCAATATCTCGGCCCGGGAGAAAAGGCGTGGATTTTCGTTCTGGCCGTTGATAAGCTTCAGGCTCGAGTCGTTCACGGTTACGTTAAAGGCTTCTTCAAACAATCTAAATTTTTGACCAAATTGATTGAAAAAGAGACAACGGAAGAACTCTGGCTAAAAAATGACGTTGTCATAGCGATAAAAACGAGTTCGTTTCGAAGTGTGAGGGGCTATACAATTGCGGCTGCAATATTTGAGGAGCTTTGTTTTTGGCGAGGCGATGAGAGCTCAGCAAATCCAGACCGGGAAATTGTGGCGGCGGTTCGCCCGGCCATGATTACGATTCCTGAGTCAATGCTGATTGGGATTTCAAGTCCATATATGCGGGCCGGTTTTTTATATGACCAATATAAGCGATATTTCGGTCAAGATGAAGGACCGCTTATCTGGCAGGCACCAAGCCGGCAAATGAACCCGACTCTGGACGAAAAGCTAATTGAAAAATCGATTGCCGAGGACCCGGAGGCTGGTCGCTCTGAATTTTTAGCGGAATGGCGTCAGGACCTCTCCAGTTTTTTGGATTTGGAGCTAATCGAGCGGGCTGTTGTCCCGGGTCGCTATGAGCTTCCTCCGATGGCCGGGGTTCGATATACGGCTTTTTGTGACCCGTCCGGCGGCAGAAATGACGCTATGACCTTGAGCGTTGTCCATGCGGAGGGTGAAAAGATTGTCCAGGATGTTTTATTGATTAAGCAGCCGCCTTTTGATCCTGCTCAAGCTGCGGCCGAATTTGCTGAAACCCTAAAGCGTTATGGTGTTTACAATGTAAAAGGCGACCGTTATAGCGGGGCCTGGGTAACCGAGGCCTTTCTGAAAAATGGAGTTTCTTATGACGCGGTAGACCAGAATAAAAGCGAGCTTTACCTGGAACTTTTACCTCTGTTAAGCCAGGGCCGTGTGGAGCTTTTAGATAACAAGCGTTTGGTTTCGGAACTCAGAAATTTGGAGCGCCGGACCAGAACAGGCGGTCGTGATGTTGTAGACCATCCGGTCGGTGGCCATGACGACGCGGCGAATTCGACTGCCGGGTCTGTCGTTCTTGCGGCAAAATGGAGCCAGCCAATTTCAATTTGGTTCCCGGGAGAACGGGATGGCGAATTTCGTTACGTAAGTCCGAGGGAGAAATGAACTATTACAGAATTATTAACGAGGTCGACGAGGCAAGGCTGCGGCTTGTCCAAAAAATTGAGCGGGCTTTTCGTCAGCACATAAAAAAGGCCCTGGACCTCGAGCTCCCAGATTTTGAACTTAAATGGTTCCTACCCTGCAGTGAAGAGGACTATAAGAAAAACGGCATATATGACCGGATTTTCAGAATCCTTCATGACCTTGGCGCCCCGGAGCCTGAAGAAGAATTTTTGATTGAGCCTGAAAAAAACATTTGTGGAATTTACCGCAAAAAACATGCCTTTTCATTGCGGTTGAAACCCCGCCGAATTATTTATCTTGGGGTTGACCTTTCGCCCGAAGAGACCGCTAAGACCATGATTCATGAGTTGTTTCATTTGGTCCAAGCTGAGGTTGAGCCGAATTCTTTAGTCCATAGCGAGTTTTGGGCTGAAGAGGCCGAAAGGATTCTATTAAAAAAATTTAGAGAGGAGGGCCTAATATGAGGCATAAAAAAAAGTTAATACAATGGGCTACCACCATGGCATTTTATTCAATCCTGGTGCGGGATGAAATCCAAAATAAACTGCCCAAGACATCTATTGAAGTAGACAAACTTTTAAAACGGCTCTCGAGAGTCGACCGGTTATCGGCCAAGATTCGCGAGAGTTTATTAGGAGGTATAAGGTGAAAAATCTTGAAAAGCTCCTTGATTTCAAAAAGCGGCTTAATGAGGACAGAGTTAACCTTTCAAGAATGCAGGCCGAACTAAACGAGTTAAGAGAAGAGCTGCCGGCGCTTCAGGACAAAGTGATTGAGGCCGAAGCTCTGCAGACCGAGGGCTGGCAAAAATTGAAGAAAGAATTTGAGGAGAAACAAAAACGACTCGAGCAGCTGCCGGGTGAAATCAGTAAGCTAAAGCGGAAAATAGAAGTTTTAAGCGAGCATATATTGGAACTTGAGGAAGCCGCTATTAAAGAACTGAAGGAATATTATTTCGGGCAGCTTAAGCCGTTAGTCTCCAGTTTAGTAAAAAAGCTAAAAGAAATCTATGAATTGGAGCGAAAAATAAGCGAGGTAAAGGATGAGGCCCAGCGAACATTGACACAGGTTACAAGCTTCCCGCGGGTTATCACGCCCTTTATTCCAATTTTCCTTTACGAGCCAGACCCATCTTCTGGCGTCCGAATTGACAGTTCTGACCCACTTGGCAGGCCAGCTCATCGTAAATTTCGCACGATCCTGAAAAATTTGAAAGAAGAAGGCTTTGATGCCGACCTTGATTTAAGCGAATAAAAAACATGCCTGGACGCCGTCGCTTCAAGATCGCCATTTGCCGTCACTGCGGGCAAAAATTTCCACGTCGGTGGACCAAGAGCGGCTTATGTCCTTATTGCGATTCGGTAACAAAAGGCAGGCCTTTTCCTGATTTGCTACCGGTAGTGAATTTATGGGAAATAAAAAAGCAGGGCAAGTGAGGCGGGGTCCCCGGTTCTCCTCACGGTTGGAGGCCTGGGCCTTTCCCATTCCGCCAGTTCCTCCCCCCGCCTGCTTTATACAAAAAATTTTTAAAAAAATCGCTTGACAGATGATTTTATTAGAGTTATACGCTGTAAGATGATGAGAAAAAGAAAGAAATCAAGGGAAATGAGGGTTACAGCGGTAAGGCTGCCTCATGAGGTCTGGGATGAAATAGTTTCTATTGCCAGAGAAGAATTAAGACCGGCCAGTTCGGTCGTGAGGCGAGCCTTAGTTGAATGGTTGAGAAATTATAAAAAGGGGGTTATAAATGCAAGGCCTTACAGAGGAAGAAAAAAAGAAAATATTTGAAGAAGAAAAAGCAAGACTTGAAGCTCAGGAAAAATTAAAAAGGGATCGTTCTAGAAAAAGAAATATCGGTTGCCTTTCAATCATAGTCATTTTAGGTCTTTTACTTATTATTGGCCACCAATTACAAAAAAAAGAGAAGCCTATTTTAAAGCCGCCACCTAAACAAATAATTAAGCCAACTGAAGAAGAAGAAAAAATGCTAAAAGACTTAATTGAAGCCAAACTGGTTGAAAAAGTTAATCCTGAATTAAACGAAGCATGGGTGGACCCTGTTAGTTGGGGGTTGCTTAAATATGATGAAAAAAGAAATTTAGCTCGTTTTCTAGCCATATATTGCGGAAAGAAAAAGGGAACAGGTTTATATTGGGTAAATATATTAGATTCATATTCAGGAAAAAAACTTGCAAATTATAGTGAATCCTGGGGTTTTAAGGTTTATTAATAAAAGAAACTCTAATTGAGTCTGCGATTTAAAAATGGCAAAAACATGAAAAGAAAAAAGTAGGCTTAGGGTGACTAAACCCATTATGAGCGAGACGGACTGGGCCGTCCTTTTTATGGGCGGTGCCTTTCCGGATATTTATATCAAGGTTTGGGATTTAAAAATAAAAATAGTGGTTGGCGGCATGGATATTACCCAGCTGATTCCTGATGGCCAAAAGTTAGATTTTGACGCCGTCCACGCCGCCGGCAGAGCCATTACTATAAGCGGCTATTATCCACCAAGCAAAGAAATTCTTTTGGCCATCGAAGAGCTAAGGAAAAAAGGTCATTCCTAAAATATTCTAAAATGGTAAGAACCAAAGTGCCGGCTTTGACAAAAACAGAGCGTAGCAAAGCATAGCAATGCGTAGCAAAGCGCAGCTGAGCGCAGCACTGCCAAGCATAGCACAGCATAGCACGGCACTGAGGGAAGGGGGCGGCCAATGGTCGCCCCCCTAATAAAACTTTGGAGGAAAGGGAAAAGAGATGGAAAAAATAAAAAACCCGCCGCTAATTCCCAGGTCCAAGCAGAGGGCAAGAAAAAATTGAGCAAAGATAAAAATCTCAGATTTATTAAAAAGAGGAACGGTGAAACCTGCTGGTATGTAGACGTTACTTTTGGCTATAAAAGAATTCGCCGTTTCGGCGGTTTTAGTAAAGCCGAGGCTTTAAATTATCTGGCTGATCTACGCAGGGCAGCCAGGGATGGCAAGCTTGATGAGTTTTTGGGAAGGGCTAAAAAAGAGACTCGTTTTGCCGATTATGGCCGGAATCTGCTTGATTCAAAAGAATGGAAAGAGAAGCGTTCAGCCGAAAGGAATGAGTATTCTTTTCAAAATTTGAAGGCCTTTTTTGGAGACTGCAAGCTAAATGAAATCAATCCTGCCTTAGTTCGCCGGTATATCAATAAGCGGGCCGATGAAGGCGCCAGCAATGCCACGATAAACAGAGAAATAACGCTTTTAAAAAGCATTCTTTATCAGGCTGAATATGATGGCATTATTGAAAGCAATCCTATAAGGGGCCGGCGGGTCTCTAAGCTTCCGGAAAATAATAACAGGGAGCGAGTTATCCTGGAAATGAAGATTTCCGATGATGATTTAAGACGTCTAATTGATTGCTGTTCTGAAAGAATCAGGCCCATTATTATTCTGGCGCTGACCACGGGGATGAGGCGGAACGAAATCCTTAAAATGCGCTGGAAGGATATTGATTTCAGGTTATTGACCATCCGGATCCCGGCTGAGCACTCCAAAACAAAACAGGAAAGGATTATTCCGATCCCGGCCGAGCTGGCCGCAATGCTGGACGATTTGCCACGGAAGGGCGAAAGGGTTTTTGAGGGAATTAAGGACATCCGCGGAAGCTTTGCTTCAGCATTGAAAAAGGCCGAAATTTCTGGTAATTTACATTTTCACGATTTGCGACACCTTGCAGCCTATCGGCTTGTCAAAATGACTGATATCATGACGGCGGCCCGGATCTTAGGCCACAACGATCTAAAAACCACCATGCGCTATTTGTTTTCGACTGAGAAAGACAAGCGGGAGGCCATTGAGAAAAGCTGGGAGAGCCTGGTTTCAGGGCGACAAAAAGACGACATTGGTGCCGGTAAAGGGCTTTTAGAAGACCTTGAAAAAAGTCAGCAAGTCCATTAAAATCAATAACTTGCCGGAGTGGCGGAACTGGCAGACGCGCTGGACTCAAAATCCAGTCCCTCCTCGGAGGGGTGTGGGTTCGATTCCCTCCTCCGGCACTAATTATTTTTATCTTGAAATATCTTTCCATCGCCCTAAATGATTAAAATTTAGCAAGAATTAAAATTCGTGTAGCTTTGTAGGCAAAATTTTTTAAAATTTCTAAAGACAAAAGCCTGATTTTCGACAGGAATTGGCCCGGATTCAAGCCGCTTTAAATACCTCAAAATCAATCATCTTTGGCCACAAAAAAGTCTAAAGTACTTCAAAAATAAATTAAGATTTTTTAATATCAAGGCAAAAATCATATAGGCTTAAAGTTAGATTGAGTCTTCCGCCTTCTTTCTTAATAATGCCTCATTTCAATGCCCCATTTGTAAAATAATGGGTTATTTTTTCTAAGAAATGTTGTGCCTTAACCAGATTAAAGTCGAATTCAGACGCAGTTCAATCTGCAAGTTGCATTCTATAAATAGCCTCACTCACCTTATTGCCGGTCCTGTTATTTCTCAGGGTCAAAGAAACGAGAATGGTTCGGCCATCGACGCTCCAGGCGCTTCGAGTTACCAGGGGGTGGGCATTATCCCAGTCTTCATCGGCGAAATAGGTCAATCGGCTCAAAACTCTGCCCCGACGGTCCATGAGATAGAGATCAGTCACTAATTCCTGAACAATGAAGGAATTAATTTCAGAACCCGAGTTTCTCCAGGCTTCATTCATCCGGGCCTCATAGCTGGCGTCAAAAAGATTGGCCATAAAAGCAATTAAATTCCCATCTGGTGCCAGGGAAGCCTGCTCCTCATAGAAAAATTTCGTTCTTGTCAGATTCCTGAGATTTTGCAGTCGGCCGCTCCGGCCGAGTTCTGCCTCCCAGAGGTCAAGCCGGTAAGCTGGATAATGGAGGCGATGATAACCAATATCCGCCGCGAAAATAATTTTTTTATCGGCGGTCCAGAACTGGGGCTCGAAAATGGCTCCATTGCGGATGGGATGAGTCCGAATATCAATAAGCTGTGGCTCATCTAAGCTCCATTCAAGGCGAGCTGTTTTCAGAACCCACTGGGCAAAGGGATAACGGTCAAAAGGCTGGGCAGGCCCAATTTTCTCTGCCCAGCAGAGCATGCTCCCGTCGGGCGAAAATTTGGGATAAAGAACACCGCTTTCCGTATCATCCGCGGTAAAATCAGTTAATTTTATCCAGAGGGAACCATCAGCTTTGACCAGAAAAAGATTATTCCACCAGCCGGCTCCAGGCTCAGCCAGAGCTCTGGCTTCAGGCACAGTACGCACGTATTTCCAGGAAATGTTATTGGGTATTTCCACCTGAGTGACAAACCACTGACCGGAGGGATGCCAGTCTGATGAGCCTTTGTGAAGTCGCGGAATAAGAGAAGCCTCAATGCCTATCGCTCGCAGTGGCCGAGTACTTAAGGCGACAGCCTCAGCCTCAGGGTTATCGGCCATTTCATCAACCTTATAAAGTTGCCAGATACCCTGTGCATCGCGGCGCATGAAGATGACTTCGTTGGTGCGGGGGTGCCAGGCATCAAGAGCCGCATTGTCGAGGAACTTCTCCAGACTGAGGACGGTTAAAGCTTGACCAGGGGTAGAGGTAAATTTTTTAGAGGCAGAAGGAGGAAAAGTGGCCAAAAGAAATACGGACATAAAGACCAAAGAGAGGTTAACAACTCTCGCCGGAAAAATTATTCTGTCCTTCATTTTTTGACCCTTTAGGTCTAACTTCATTTCTAAAATAAGATTGATTGAACCGCCACCAATCTATCATGCTCAGAGAGAAGAGTCAATTTTTATGATTTCATGTTAATTTCTATTATTCCTATAAAATTACTTGAAATAAACAACAAAATAGGATTAAAATGAACTCAAGAATCAACTTTTATAGTTAAATTTTCTGGAGGAGGTAGTTTGTAAAGGACGAGAAAAAATAGTTGCTGATTGATTTGAAGCTCAGGGTCGATGGATAAAGCGGGAAAATGACCTGGCCCACAGCCCGGTCTGTGGGTTGAGATTAAATTTTAGATTCTCCTAAATTAAGGAGGTGACAATGGAGCCAAGAAGGAACATAGTGCCTCTCCTGGGTCGCACGCTTCTGGGGCTTCCCTTTTTCTTCAGCGGGCTCAATAAAATCTTTGCCTGGGGGCAGACGGCGGGTTATATGGCGGCCAGAGGATTTCCGTTAGTTCCGCTTTTTTTGCTGGCGGCGGTTATCTTAGAAATAGGTGGATCCTTGAGCCTGTTTCTTGGTCTGCGGGTAAAGCTGGGAGCTGCAGCCCTCTTGATTTTTTTGATTGCGGCTACTTTGATTTTCCATAATTTTTGGGCCTTCGTGGGAGCAGAGAAGCAAGAACAGATGATTAATTTCATGAAGAATGTAGCCATAATGGGTGGATTGCTATTTGTTCTGACTTTTGGCCCAGGTCCCATGAGTTTTGACGAGAAAAGAAATAGGAAAAGCCAAAATTTAGATTAAGAGAATATCAGGTATTAGGCGCTTTTAAGGAATCTGGCAGCAAAAAGAGGACAGGAATAAATCGCGTGGAGTAATGTATTCGGACAAAAGAGAATTCGAAAAAAGCGAAAAGTCGAAAATATAATTGCGGAAAAGAAAAAGCCGGGCTAAAATAACCTCAAGATTTGAATTGAATTAAAGCCTTATGGTTTCTCCAATTTTCTTATGGGATGAAAAAAGGATAATTACATGCTTCATTACAGGGTCAGGCTGAGCCGAGTCTGTGGATTATGAGGCAGATTCAATGAATATTACCAAGGTAGAAAGGCGATCCTATATCATTTCTTCGAGAATGTCTCACTACCAGGTTTCTTTGAGGCTTCTATCGCTTTTAATTTTGCCAATTTTTTTACCTCGAACCGGGAAGAAGCGTCTTTGTTTGTAATTGGCTCTTCCGGGATTTCAATGGGTAGTCCTAGAGAATTATCAATTTCCGACGGCCTGGGTAGAACCCGCAAAAAAATCATTAAGGGCAAGTCGAAGCCACATGTGGCGCATCTTATGAATATTTCTCTGACCGTTGTCCGCAACAATGGACTGGCCCTGATTCAATCCGCTCTTGAGCGCCGTCAAGTCGATCTTCTTTAGCCACAAAAAATTTGAAGAGCTTTATAATTTATTTAGAGAAGCAATAGAAGAGGAGGAACAATGATAAAGAAAGGCGGACTTGAAGAAAGGAGCAAGGATATTTTTAGCCGGAGGAGCCCGGAAGAGAAATTTCGCGGGGAAATTACTGCGGGAAAAGTAAAATCAACTTTCTGGGCGCAATTTCTCGATCTTCGGCCTCACCTTGAAAAACCATCTGGCTTGCGGCGGATTTATTTTGTAATAACTTTTTCTCTTCTCCTGCTCAGTGCTTCCGGATGTGGACGAGAAAAGTCGAGCTTGAATGAGCCTTGGCCAACATCATCAGAAATGATGAAATCAGGGGTAGTCAAACCAGGCATAGAAATTCTCCTGGAAAAGCATCTCGATAAGCTGAGGGCAAAAAAGGTCGGTTTAATTACCAACCCGACCGGAGTTGACTCCAATCTGGTTTCAACAATTGAAAGGCTGCGTTCTTTACCTGAAGTGAAACTTGTGGCTCTTTATGGACCGGAGCATGGAGTCAGAGGCAATGCTCAGGCTGGTGAATATGTGCCATTTTACGTTGATGAAAAATATGGACTGCCTGTTTTTTCCCTTTATGGCCAGTCCCTAAAGCCACCTCAAGATATGCTCCTTCGACTGGACGAATTCATGCGAAGTTTTGATACGACCGAAGCGGGCAAAATCCCTGAACATGCAATGGTCAAGGAAATTGAAGTTATGCTTTTTGACCTTCAGGATGTAGGCACAAGGGTCTATACCTATATTGCTACCATGGCCTATGCCATGGAGGCCTGTGCTGAAGCTGGCATTCCTTTTATGGTGCTTGACCGTCCAAATCCGATTAATGGAGTGATGATGGAAGGGCCGATTCTAAAATATCCTGAATTCAGTTCTTTTGTCGGCCTCTATCCCATTCCTTTGCGCCATGGGATGACCGCAGGTGAGCTCGCTTTACTGTTCAACGAAAAATATTTAAAGAAAAAAGCCAGGTTAACTGTTATTCCCATGGAAAACTGGAAGCGCCAGATGTGGTTTGATGAAACCGGTTTGCCCTGGGTTATTCCTTCGCCGAATATGCCTACTCTGGATACAGCCACGGTCTACCCAGGTCAGGTACTTTTTGAGGGAACCAACGTTTCTGAAGGGCGAGGAACAACCAGACCCTTTGAGCTTTGCGGCGCCCCCTGGATTGATGGCTATGAGCTGGCTAAGGAAATGAACAGGATAGGTCTGCCTGGAGTTCGTTTTCGTGAGGCCTGGTTTACCCCAACTTTTTCTAAATATCGGGGAGAACTTTGTGGGGGAGTCCAAATCCATGTTCTTGACCGGAACGTTTACGAGCCCGTAAGGACGAGCCTCATTCTTATTCAGACAATCAAAAAAATGTATCCAGATAAATTCAAATTTCATGAGACTTACTTCGATAAAATTATGGGCACTGATGAAGTTAGAAAGTGGATTGAAGCTGGCTGGAATATAGAAGAGCTCATCACTCGCTGGGCTGAGGAGCTCAGAGCCTTTGCTTCAGAGCGCAAGCCCTTTCTGTTATACAAGTAATTTGGCCTGATATGGTTTGTCAAATATGGTTATTTTTGCGACGTAATTACTTTATGGTTCAAACAACCTGAGGATAAAATTCAGATCCGGGAAAAATTTATTGACAAGCCTGTCACCACTCCTCGGGGCCAGAAGGCCCGGCTTGGGATGCCGATGAAAAAAATTTAGACCTAGCATTTTTTTAAAATATGTTTATGTCTGCTTTTTTAGTGTTTTGGCCCGTGAAATATTCTAAAAAATGTTTATGTCCCCTTATCAGCGGGCCCGGCTCAAACTGGTGAAATAATTAAAAAACATTTATATCAAAATTCTTAGGACCGGTGAGATATCCCCGAAAGTGATTGTATCACCAATTTTATCCATTTTATTAGTGCCAGTAAGATTCGCTCTGGCCGCTAAAATCAGGAAAATGTTTGTGTCCCGATTTTTATGTGTCCCGATTTTTAGAGGTGGTTCCAGTTAAAGAGGGCATTGAAGACCAGGAAGAAGGAGCCATGGGTAATATGGCGCCACATGGGGTTAATGGCAAAGAGAATAACATGACCTTTTTCATAGGGAGCATCAACTACAGCCGGAGTGCCGGCCAGTTCTTCGCCATGATCCAGACCACCGCTAATCAGAAGTTCATTAACATTGCGCGCGAAGTTGATGATGGCCTTAGCTCTGACCCTGGGCATGCCCGGGCCAAAAGGAAATTCTTCGCCTCTGGCTTCAGCTGGTTGCTGCTGCTGTCTCTTGCGCCACTCTTCAATTGTTTTCTGGCCTAAGTCACGGGGCCTCCCCTGAGGAATATCAGGGTCATTAATTCCGCCCCGGCCTGAAGGCCTGCCTGTTACCTGCTGGCCAAAGGGAGCGCCTGCCATGCCAAAACCGCGGCCGCCAAAACCACCGATAGAGAGAACTGGGCTCTGATTGAAATAAACACCGAGCGTATCGTCATAGCCATAAACGATGGGGCTCGTTTTATCCACCACCTCAGCTTTATAGATGCTGCCCCGAGCCCAGAGATTCTGAGTTTGCCGGATATTCACCCCTTGAGCCAGACCGAAATGAATGGGCAGGGAGCAGGAGCTCGTAAGCGTAATGAAGACGCCACCATCCTTGAGGAATTCGCGAAGGTGGAGGATACCCTCAAGTTCAAGGCCACCCCGAATATCGTCTGTAGAATCCTGAACACCGATATTGGGCGTAAGATCAGACTTTTTCCAGGGAATGGGCCTATCGCCAGTAACTCCCTGAACTATACTCAGAGCATCAGCTGAGGATGGGCCAAAGATGATGACATCCCATTTGTCCTTAAGTCTGGCTGTATCCCTGACTGTATGGACTGAAATGTAATCATAGGGGATTTTCAATTCATCCAGGGCTATTCTGACCCAGCCTTCGGTCTGAGTTGATTGCCAGGTATGCATGAGGGCGACCCGAGGCAGAAGCGATTCATGAGTGGGTATATTGGGCAGGTTAGCTGCGGCAAAGATATTAATTCCATATTCTTTCGAAGCTGCCTCGAGCTTCGAAGCGAGGTCAGCAGGATTTTCTGTTACCTTGATGATAAAAGAACCGGCATTGAATTTCCGGCCAGCTAAATCAAAGGCCTTTTCTGCAATGTGCATCTTGATCTCTTTCAGGGCGAAGCGGAAGGTAGCCAGTTGATTATCGGCATTGTGGTTGACGATATAAGCTTGAGCCTGACCAGGTCCGAGCTTAATTATCCCGCCAGGAGATTTTACTTCTCCCTGAACCAGATTCATGGGCACAGAAAGGATGGAAGTATCTTCGATTCTTTCTGTTTTTACATTGAACAAAGGGCCAAGCGTCCAGCCCACATCATCATAGGGTCGGGGATCATTGACATTAAAATACTGCCGATCCAGAAGCATATCGGCCATACGCGAATAGGGCTGATCCATCCGGACAATGTAGCTTCCAGCTGGATACTCTTTATCCTTGATCTTAAAGGGTTTGGTGGCCTGATGAATTTCGACTCCCTGTTGCTGGAGCAGGCGCAACAAACGAGCCTGCTGTCCTGGCCGGGGATCATCGGCGGGAAAAACATAAGCGGCCGGGCCTTCATTATAAGCTTTGGCTACGGAACGCTTGCTCTTGAGATAAAAATTCTCCATGAATTTTTCTTTGTGCGTGGCTACATAATTCATGGCTACCAGAAGAGCACTTTGCTGGAGATTGACATTGTTCCGGATTGACCAGAGAGTCTGGCGCAGCGGCGGATTGGGGCGATACCAGTCTCTGGCGTCGCTGGCAGTTATCACCCGGGTGGAGCCATCACCTGCTCCCTGAGTTTCATAGAAGCGGCCGATGGCATTGTGACCATTAGCGGCATAAAAGAGGTAATTGGGCGCCCAGCCATCATAGAAACCGTGGGTCCAGACCCCGGGGACACCTTCCTTGGTCAGCTCGTTTATTTCCTGATAGGCCAGAATGTGCCACTCGTCGATAACTATCGGATCAAGCCAGGCGTTATAAGGTCCTGTTCCAGTGGAGACATAAAGATGCGAAATGGATTCATGGAGGTCATGAAAAACCTGAGGATGAAAATCGAAGAAGACTTTGGTGGTATAGCGGGTCAGAGCCAGCGCCTGGGCAATATAATCGCGGTTGTTATCATGGGCAACATACTTACCCCAGTATATGAGTCTGGTCGGGTAATTGGCCTTAGGATCTTTCCTTCTGGCCATAGCGACATCAACATATTTGTCGCGGCCGTCCGGTTCAAGGACAGGCGTGATTAAAACAATGCAATTTTCCCGAATCGCCTTGATGAAGGGAGATTCGTCTACTGCCAGCCGATAGGCCAGCTCCATCAACATCTCCGGTGAGCCTGTTTCACCGGAGTGCAGTCCTCCCGTGGCCCAGTAGATGGGCTTGGCCTGTTTGATCAGCTCTTTAGCTTCCTCCTCTTTTATCTTCCTTGGGTCAGCTAATTTGGCATTGATTTGTTTGTATTTGTCCAGATTTTTAATTGTCTGTTCATCGGCAATAACCACGACTATCCAGTCCCGGCCCTCTTCTGTTTTCCCGACCGTCAGGACTTCGACACAGGGCGAGGCCTTGGCCAGTTCGCGCATGTATTTATAGATTTCATGGGTGTAACTGAGAACATCGGGTGTACCCACAATACGACCCAGAACTTCCAACGGGGTAGGAATGCCGGGAGCATAGGGGAGATAATTAACGTATTTAGTGGAAAAATGAGGGTCGGTCGTAAATTCCCGGATCTTTTTGGTGTATTCTTCATGAATTTTCTGCTGGGCAAGAGCTGGAGAGGCCAGGGATAGAGAAATAGCCGCCAGAAATAAAAGAAGGACAAAAGAAACCCCAGCTCGCCAGGAGATGGGCTGGGCTGTCTGAAGGAACCTGAAGGCCTTTTTCATGATTTCCCTCCTTATCTTGATAAAATAGAATTAATCATTCCTTTCAGTCGGTTAAACCATTTTCTCTTTAAAATCATCTTAAAAAAGATAATTTTTTCTAAAAGAAAGGTCAATAGGAATTTGCCTCGTTTTTAAAAGTTGGAGAGCTTTCTGTCACTTTTTAAATTTCTGGCTTTCTTTAGCCCTCAAAAGTCCTCTTATCGGGAGAAGGCTAAATTTTTTAAAGTCTTTCCAGTTTTTTAAAAAAATAGCCTGAGCAAAAATTTTCATGCCATTTTAGAATCGATTTATCGCTCGTTTAATTTAAAAGTTACAGCTTATTGATATTAAATGAAATAAAACTATTGTAGGCCCAGAATTGAATATACTTTTTACAGAAAATAGACCTCAATCTGGCTCTTTCGTGAAAACTGTGGCGATTTATTGCCCCTGTATTGGCTGTATTTCTTTTGAAATCAGTAACATATAAAATTTTAAGCCAGTCAAAAATGCCTTTTAAAATTGAAGGATGATTTATTATCATTCTAAGAACTAGAAAGGGGTGAAAGAAGGTCTTTAAAAAATTGCTCGTTTACACTGATATGAGCGCTTATTTAAGCGAAAAAAGGCCAAATATTCATGAAAAAAAGCGCCGAACATCCACACTTTTTGAGGATGAGTGTCTTAATCTTTGACATCTTATTAGGCATTATTTATCATCTGGGAGAAATGAGAGGAGGAAAAATAGCGGATGACGTTGTCTTTCTGGCAGAAAAAAGGTTACTCGGTAACTTAAAAATTATTAGATGAGGCAAGAAGGGGGGAAGGAGCTTATTTTTCATGATATTACCAAGAAAGGAGGCCAGGTTAAGGCAATGAAAAGAATATTTTTCTTTTTATTTAGTTTGCTCTGGCTGGCATCTTTTCTGGCCACATGCTCGAAGCCATCAGGCCCGGATAGGGCAAGGGGTGGAGAAAAACCCGAAATCAGCCACCAGGCCAAAAGCGATGTTTCTATTTTATCTGAGAAAGAAAAAACAAATATTGCCTCCAGGGAGAAAGAAACGAAGGGCGAAAAAGAATATGTCTCCGAAAAATATGGTTTTTCCTTTCGTTATAACCTGCTGATGCTCAATGATAAACCCGGTGGAAACGATATTTTAGAGCTGAAGCATCTAAGCGGTGATAAGGCTGTCCTCATGATAAGGAAGCCGGAAGCCTGGGAAAAAAATCCTGAGGATTATTTTAAAACAGCCTACAAAGATACAGGAGAAAAGATATATACCAGAAAGGAATTCAAACTGGGGAAATATCCTGCTCTTCTGGTTGAATTAAACCGGACAGTCATGAAGATTAAAATGAGGATAATTGAGCTGACAGCGTTTAAGGATGGCTATTTTTATTCTCTGGTAGTTACCATGGATGAAAATTATGTCGATGATGTCCGCAGGGAATTTGACCTGGTGGTTAATTCTTTTCGGCTACTTGAGACCAGAGTTAACCTGGAAAAGCGCTGGATGGACCAGCTTCCAGCTGATTTTCCGCATGATGTCCTGCCCCTTTACGGAGTCGATGAAATTTATTATGTCTCTGGAAATTCATTAATTGAAGAAGGGCGATTGACGGTCGTCTATGATTCAAAAGAGAGTCGAGAAAATCTGCTAGCCTACTACGCTGATGTTATGAAAGATGCTGCAGGCCTGGTTAAGAGCACCTATTATTTGGCCGGCACTAAATCTGGCTATCCCATTGAAATCACTGTTGAATGTTCAGAAATTTTAAAACAGTGCCGTGTGACTATAAGGATTTCAGCTAAAAAATAGCCCTTGATTCAGAAAAGCCTGGAACAGAAAGAATAAGATAAAAATTAAGGAAATAAAAATGCAAAACAAAAGGGTCTCAAATCGTTATTTTAAGGTCTTAACTCTTATTTCTGGGTCGATTTTATTTGTTTTTCTGGTTGGTTACATGTTTTCCGGGTGTCGCCGTCAACCAGCCACCACCGCTGACTTAATTCTTTATAACGGTTATATCTATACCATGGAGGAGGCTCAACCGGAAGCCTCTGCGGTGGTCATCAAAGGTAACAAAATAATTGACGTTTGTTCTTCTGATAAGAAAGCCCTTAGATACAGAGGGCCAGCCACGCGGGTTATAGACCTTAAGGGAGCTTTTGTCACTCCAGGAATAATTGACGCCCATGTTCATTTTAATCGCGCTGGCGCTTTAATTAATGATGCCAACCTGATGACTGTTTCTGATGAAGCTGGTCTTCGTCGCGAAATTGCTCGTGTCGTCAGCTTGCTGGATAAAGATGAATGGATAACGGAGGGTCTCTGGGGAGCCTATGAGCAATGGGCTCTGGGTGACGCCGGCAGGGAACAGAAAGCTGAAAGGAGAAAGGAAAGATGGCGACCCCATCGCCGGATGATTGATGACCTGACACCTGATAATCCAGTTTTTGTCTGCCGCTATGATTATAAAGAATGGCTGGCTAACACGGCTGCCTTGAAGGCGGCCGGTCTTGACAGGAAGCCACTTCCCGGTATGGAGCTGGATAAAAATGGTCAGCCAACAGGCATCATTTTCCCCGGGACTCCAGCCTTTGAGGCGCTGCAAAAGGCCAGGAAACCGAAATCAGAAGCGAGGTTGCTCAATGAGAATCGGGCGGCTCTGAAGGCTTTGCGGGAAGCAGGTATTGTTGAAATTCATGATATTGCCACACCGGATCAGGTGGAGCGTTTCGTTAAGCTTCAGGAAAATGGTGAGCTGACCTGCCGGGTCTGGTTGAGGCCGGATTTGTCCCTTGCCTCCAGGCTCAAGGAAGAGGGATTGACGATGGGGCTTCATCCTAAGACCAAACAGAAAGATAGCTGGCTGCGCTACGGTGCTTTGAAGGGATATGTGGATGGAATTATGGGTACCCATGGCGCTTTATTCTTTGAACCCTATAATGACCAGCCTGATAATTACGGTCACTGGCGCCATCACACCTCCGACGATCCCCAGCTTAAAGTGGGTAACATGGAAAAAATGTACCGGCTGATCAAAACCGGTCTGGAGGCGGGCTTTGTGCCCAACGTCCACGCTATAGGCGATCGCGCTGTGGCTGAATTGCTTGACCTTTTTGAGCGGTTGAAAAAAGAAGGGGTCGATTTGACTGGTTTTCGCATCATTCATGCTCAGGTGGTTCGTCCCCTGGATTTCCCTCGCTTCAGGGCCTTAAATATTATTGCTGAGGTCAATCCTTACCACATTTCTGATGACATGCGCTGGATGGAAGAAAGAATTGGCACAGAAAGATGCCGTGGTGCCTATGCTTTCAAATCCTTGCTGGATAATGGAGCCATCCTTTGCTTTGGCTCAGACTGGCCAGGAACGAGTGCCGCTGAATATCATATGCATCCAAAATATTTAATTTATTCGGCTGTGACCAGAAAGACTCTTTCGGGCGAGCCTGAAGGAGGCTGGTTCCCTGAGCAGCGCCTTTCGGTGCAAGAAGCGCTTCGAGCTTATACCATTAACAATGCCTATGCTGCCTTTGAGGCTGATATCAGGGGTTCGATTAAAAAGGGTAAGCTGGCCGATATCACCGTCTTTGACCGTAATTTACTCACCATACCGCCTGAGGAAATTTTACAAACTGAAGTCTTGCTGACTATCGTGGATGGCCAGATTGTCTTTGAAAAAACAGCTAAATAAAATTTGCTTCGAAAAAGAACTCGATTTAAAAAAGAATCAAAATATAGAGTGAGTTAAAGAAAAGGGTAATAAAATAAATTTAGTTTATTCGTAATGATTTAGACTGAAGGGATGGCTCGTTCGTTACCTTATCGCTCGTTGATAAGAGAAATTAAAAGTACATACAATAAACATCAACAAGGTATAGAACATCAGGCAGTATTAAATTTTTTGAATTGATAGGCTGAGCAATTTGATTGGCCGGATAAAGGCAGACAACAATTAAGGGGAGTTTTAAACCTGTTTTATTATTAATGATAACTTAATGATTTGATGTTCACTTCTTCTTTGCAGTCTTTCTTTACAGCCATTTCTGCCGAAAGATTGTCTTTCTGATTTTTAATCTTCATTCAAAGCTCATATTTAAAGATCAAGACATAATCTTGATCGACAACCATCTGATATAGATTGCCCTCAGGTGCAAGTCTGAGCGAGCGGCGAATTTCATGCGGTTCTTTCTGGACAAAAATTCTGAATCGGTTTAGTTCCTTTCCGTGCGGACTGAGAATAACAAATTCATTGGCGAAAACTTCCTCGCCTCGGTCATTTTCGCCGGAAAGGAAAGCTCCGAGATAAATTTTATCGCTTTGGTCATCCCATAAGCCATGGAGTAAAACTATGGACCAGGGAAAGTTAATGGTTATTTCAGGTTCCCAGCGGGCGAAACTATTTTCTTCAGAGCGATAAACTGCAGCTGTCATTTCTCCGAGAATTTCAGCCTTCATCAACCTTTTTCCATCCAGGGAAAATTTTCCCGGAGCTGCGATTGGCTGGAGGCTCCGGCCATCAAGCGAGGCCAGGCGGACGGATCGTCCATCAAGGGCTACCCAGATGCCGGCAAATTCTCCTTCTTCGACAACTTGAATCTCAATGACCTCCATGGGGTCGGGAATGAGTTCTCCCTTAAGGGGAATTTTATTCAAAACCTCGCCTTTTCGATTAATAATGAATAAAGCTTTCTGGTTAAGGGAATCAAGGAGGACTATTTTTCCATCCGGGCAGAGATCCAGGTCATCATAGGTTTCTGCGGGCAGGGGGATGGTCTCTACCCTGACATTGTTTTTATAAACTTGAATGCGTAAATTTATCTGATCAAGGATATATATTTCTTCGTTTTTTCCGAGAGCAAAACTCATTGGTCCCTCAGGATTGGCCTCATCCGGCGTGATGAGGCCGATGTCATTCGGACCTGAACCTGCAGGAGCACGTAAAATCTCAACTGGATGAATTTCGTGGGCTGGCAATGGCTGCTCTTGAAGCAAACTTGGAGAAACTTCAGATTTTTCTGAATTAAGGGCTGTATTCAAGCTTATTCCAAGAGCAAGAAATATTAGAAAATGTTTAATTATAAACCTTTTAATCATTTTATCTCCTTTCAAAATCAAGCTTGCCCTCGAACAGAATGTTTTAGATCAATCTCCCTTTATGTTAGGCTGCATTAATTTAATTTTAAAAAAACATTAGAAAAATTGCCATTTTGTTCCAAAATTAATTAGAACCGAGGAATTCATAACTAATTGATGTTAACAGAAATTTGGAAGAAATAAAACAAATCAAATTGCCATATCTATTATAAAGGGAATTTTAGAGCATGATTATCCAGCCTGATATTCCTTGAGAAAGTTTCACAATCAGGAAATTCATATGGTAAATAATTTTATCTTATTTAAATCTTATTTTATTTGAGCCGCAGTCAGTTATCATAAAGGTTAAATTGGGTGTTTAAAAGATCGAATCTGGCTTACTTTTAAAAAGATATAATGAAAAAAGTCCTTGCATTTTAAAATCGATTTTTATCTCGTCTGAAATCATATAACTTATTGATGTTAAAAAATTGTCGATAAAGGCCTGATAAATTACCAGTCTTGTTAAGCAAGTGCCTATTGAGTCAATAAGTCTTTAAAAAGTGTGGCTGAATCCCTAAAAGGCGGGAAGATTTGGCTTTTTATCATGAATATCTGGCTTTTTTCGTCAAAGTGAAGCCCTCTATCAGGTAAAGGATGGACTTTATGAAGCCCTCATTTGGTCCATTTTTAAACTTGAAAATAAGAATAAATCCTAGATCAATTTTGAAAGGGCTTTTTAGCCGCCGTAAAAATTTATAGCTTTTTTATAAGAAGTACAGCCTTTATAAGTCTAATAAATTTCCGAGCTTTTTACATAAGAGCCTATTGGAGCCTTGACAGCAAATTTCACGAATTTATAAAATTGAATTTCAGCCTTTTTGGCCTACAGTTGGCTAATGAATTTTAAAATAGCCCCTTAGCTCATCACAAAAAAACGGAAATTGAGAACTCAGAGAGGGAGGAATGATGAGGGTCGATAAAGCTAAGAGCAAGCCAGTTTGTCCGACAAGTTTGACTGGAATTAATTTAATTGTAAATTCGGTATACTCCATTTTAGTTTTTGTTTTAGTTTTTTGTCTGTTAAGCATTCATGTTTATAGCTTGCCAACTCATTCTGTTTTCAGCCAAAAAAAGAATTTCCCAGTCATCGCCATTAAAGATGTCCGGGTCTTTGATGGCGAGAAGGTCATCCCGCAAGCGACCGTAATTATTGCTTCTGGACGAATCAAAGCCGTGGGCCAGAATATTTCTCTCCCGGCTGAAGCTGAGATAATAGATGGTCGGGGAAAAACACTTCTTCCGGGATTGATTGATGCCCATGTCCATGTTGTAACACCCCAAGCGCTGGAAAAAGCCTTAATCTTTGGTGTTACCGCAGTTGTTGACATGTTTATGGATGTCAATTTGATGAAGGACATCAAAAAGAGGCAAGCTGAAGGCAAGGCCCAGAACATGGCTTATCTCGTATCAGCGGGTATTCTGGCCACAGCGCCAGGAGGACATGGAACACAGTACGGTGTGAATATTCCCACTCTTACCCGACCAGAAGAAGCCGCATCTTTTGTTGAGGCCAGAATAGGCGAGGGCTCGGATTTTATTAAAATAATCTACGATTCTGGTGAAGCCTATTTCCAGCCTCGTCCCACACTTGACTTAGCCACCATTGCCGCTTTAATCCAGGAGGCCCATCGCCGCCATAAAAAGGTGGTGGTTCATGCGGCGACGCTTCAAAATTGTCTGGATGTTCTTAAGCTTGGCGCTGATGGCCTGGCCCACATTTATTTTAATGATGCCTTTGACCCTGATTTTGGCCGCGTCGTGGCAGCGCACAGGGCCTTTGTTATTCCAACACTGGCTGTTCTGGAAAGTCTGAGCGGGCTCCATGAAGCCACGATTCTCCTCGACGATCCCCATCTGTCCCCTTATCTTCTGGCGGATGATATTAGGTCCTTGCAAAGCCGAATTCCTGTAACCATTCCTCTTGAAGTTAAGCAAAGGTTAAGCGAAACCAGAAAGAAAGTTATCGGTCAACTCAGAGAATCTAAGGTGCCGCTCCTCGCTGGAACTGATGCACCCAATCCAGGAACTGCCTATGGCGTCAGTCTTCACCATGAACTTGAGCTTCTGGTCTGGGCTGGCTTGAGTCCCCTTGAAGCCATGAAAGCTGCGACATCACTTCCTGCGGAAAAATTCGGCTTAAAAGATCGGGGAATTATCAGGCCCGGAGCTATGGCCGACCTGGTTCTTGTTGATGGTAATCCCCTTGAAGATATCAAGGCGACAAGAAGGATAATTTCAATCTGGAAAGAGGGGCGAGCTGTGGACCGTGAGAAATATCGCGAGCAGGCAGCCAGGGAGAAAGAAAAGTTAGAGCAACTGAAAAAGACTACGCCGCCGGTATTAAGTTCTGGCCTCATCAGCGATTTCGAGGGAGAAAAAATCACCGCCAATTTTGGCGCAGGCTGGGCTATTTCTTCTGACAGCGTGGTCGGGGGGAAATCAAAAGCTAGGATGGAATTGATTAAGGAAGGTGCGGCTGGAAGTCAGGGCTCGCTTCGCGTCTCTGGGGAAGTCGCCGGAGTAGGCTACATGGCCTGGGCCGGGGTAATGTTCTTTCCAGGGGAGACAATAATGGCTCCGGCCAATCTCTCCTCTTATGAAGGTTTATCCTTCTGGCTCAAGGGAACCGAAAGACAGTATGCGCTGTTCATTTTTACCCAGCATGCTGGTTTCATGCCTGCCTATAGTCGAATATTTAAGGCTGGGGAGGAGTGGCAGGAATTTTTCTTTTCCTTTAAAGATATGGGACTTGAAGCCCATGATGTTACAGGCATATTTATTGGCGCCTTTCAGGATGCCGGCCCTTTCTGGTTCCAGCTGGACCGTGTCCGCCTGAAAGAAAAAGCGAAATAAAAAAGTCTCGCTGATTTAATTTCAGAAGCCATCATTAGCTAATCATTTGCGGCTTATTGACAAAAAGGCTTTAATCTTTTATAATAATTAGGATTCCTAACTAAAAGGCATGCGGATGAGCGACCTGGATCAGAGGCTTTTTCAGACCCTGGAAAAGCTCGGCGCTGCCCTGAAATCTCAGATCTGGGAAGTGGCTCAAGAGCATCAGTTATCACCCATAATGATTCAATTTCTTTTTTATCTTAGCCGGCACCCCCAAAGATTCTGTACACTCAGCAATCTGGCTCTGGAATTCTCACTGACAAAGGCTACAGTCTGCGAGGCCATCACCAGTTTAGAAAGAAAAGGGTATATCAGGAAGATACCTGATGAGCGGGATGCTCGACTTAAATATTTAAGTCTGACTGACAATGGCCGTGACCTCGTAAACCAGATTGAAAGCTATGAAAGATGGTTTTTAACTCTTCTTTCTCAATTTCCTGAGAAGAAAAAAGAAGCGGTTTATGCTTTCTTGATTGAATTATTAAAAAAATTGAAGCAGCAGGGGAATATTAAGATCTTAAGAAGCTGCGTGGCCTGTGAAAATTTTGAAAAAAATAAGTTTCCGCGTAGCCGCAAACCTCATCTATGCCGTTTGCTCAATTTGCGGCTGGCAGAAAAAGACATAAGGATAGATTGCCCTTCAAATTCACCTCCCGGGCTACAAGCCTCGATTTGAGGCGCCTCTTTTGCTGTTATTAAGAATGGAGGTTTCAGATGAAGGAAAAAAGAGAAAAAGCCATTAAGAAAGACCTGAGCACGCTCGCTACTTTCTTCCAGATTTATTGTTCCGGAGTTCATTCAAGCAGGGACAAAGATGAACTCAAAAGGCGGGGCATCTTGAAACGATATTTTATAAAAGAGCTTTCTTTGTGCGCTGAATGCCAGCGCCATTTTTATTATGCGGCCGTAAAGAGAATTCTCTGCCCTTATTTTCCTAAACCGGCGTGTAAAAAATGTCCTACCATCTGTTATACCGACGGACACAGGCAATTCATGCGGGAAATGATGAGATTTTCGGGTAAATATCTTATGAGCCGGGGCAGAATAGATTTGATTTTTAAATATTTCTTTTAAGGGAGATAAGTCATGCGACGAAAAATTATTCAGATCAATGAGGAATTGTGTAACGGCTGCGGCCAGTGCATTCCCAGTTGCCCGGAGGGGGCGCTTCAGATTATTGAAGGGAAAGCAAGATTAATTTCGGATCTTTTCTGTGACGGTCTGGGCGCCTGCATTGGTGAATGTCCCCTGGGAGCAATTGAAATTGTCGAAAGGGAAGCTGAGCCTTATGATGAGCGTAAGGTCATGGAGAAGATGGTAGAAAAGGGTCCGGCGGTCATAGCGGCTCATTTGAAGCATCTAAAGGAGCATGGCGAAACGAAGCTTCTTAAAGAGGCGCTGGATTATCTCCAGGAGCAGGGCCTGGAAAACCCGCTGAGCCATGAGAACCACCAGGAAGTGCCCTGCTGTCCATCAGCTCAGTCCAGGACCATTAAAAGAGAGAAAAAGAAGGAAAGCAAAGAAAAGAAAGTAGAGAAACAAGGGGAAAAGTTGAATCTCATCTGAGCAACTGGCCCATTCAGCTTCGCTTGCTCAGTCCTTATGCTCCATATCTAGAGCAGGCAGATATATTGTTAAGTGCCGATTGTGTCCCCTTTGCTTATGGCAATTTCCAGGAGGACTTCGTTAAAGACCGGGTCGTAATTATCCTTTGCCCCAAACTGGACGAAAATCTTGACGGCTATATTGATAAGTTAAGTGATATTATCAAAATAAATCGACCCAAATCAATTACCGTTTTGCATATGGAAGTTCCCTGCTGTTTCGGAATCGTCCATATTGCCCGCGAAGCGATAAGAAAGGCCGGAGTCAATACTGAATTAAAAGACATCATGGTTAGAATTAGCGGGGAGGCAGTTCCCTCCTAAAAATGGGGACATAAACATTTTTATCTATTAATTCGTTACAAAAAAAGAAAAATAGATCCCCGATAATTTGCTTGAAACCAAAAAAATGACATCTACAACATGACACGCCTGAAAAGTTCACTCTTGAAAAGGTGATAAATACAATTTTCGAGAGATGTGAAGTTTATTAGTCTATGAAGAGAAAACTTCAGGGAAAGGTTTTCGTTGGTCGCTATGGCCAAAAAAATAACAAGAAGCTTAAAGGAAAGCCTAATAAAATTTTAACTGATAAAGAATCTTTCAAGCCAGGTCTGTGAAACAATATTAGCTATGGAATAACTCCGTAAAAATTATTAAGAAAATCATTGCTTAAAAATTATGCCAGAGCTGACTGCTTCAGCGAGCTTAGACTGGTTTATGGAGTCACAGAATTAATTTGCTGGCCAGTCAGCCTTTAAAAATATTTTCGTTGTGCCAGTTGAGAAACTGGGGGTCAGGCCAATCCTGGCGATTTGGCGGCAGATTTACGAGCTTTTGACCATGATGTTTATAATAGCTCTGACCATTTTCAAAGTCTTCTTTCAGCCTGGGACTGATTTCGACAAAATAATCAGGAGTTATCGTCAAATAGCCAGCGTCGAGGAGGCGATGAAGATCGCTTCTCAGTAAAAGTCCGTTGTAGACCGCATGGGGTCCGCTTTCGCTGAAGGGCTTGATATGGGCTGCCTCGAGGGCGGGCAGAGCTTTCTCGGTTGTGATGGCACACATCCTTCGGTAAGCCTCAGTGACTACCACTCTGAAAGCGCCCTGTCCGAGACGAGGTCGGATGATTGTTTCCCGACCATAGCGGGCTCTTTCTTCTTCGATTCTCATGGCTTCCTTACTCAGTTCTTCCATGTTCTGGCGAGCCCAGAGCTCAGTTATTTTTCGCCAGAGATAGTGGCCGACTTCGTCCTCCGTAGAATAACCCCTTCCCCGAACAATCGGGGCTGACCAGCCAGGTATCTCAAACCAGCTAGCTCGATCGAGGAAGAAAGGCTGGGTTAAAATGAGACAGCCTATTTTAAAATCTTCATAAGGCCGGGGAGGCTGACGTCGATAGGCCGATATTCTTGCCCGTAGCTCCGCCAGGGAAGGGGCGCCGTTTTTCTCGCCAAAGGTCTGCCAGGCCAGGCTTAAAGGTAGAATGGAATAAGAGGCGAAAATACCGCCGCCAGCAATCAAATCTTTATAGCCTGTTTCAGCGCTGCGGTGCAGCTTGAATAAAAATAATTCGCCTGGGGCCAAGGCCTGGAAGGACTCGGGTGACGGTAGCCAGAAATTGACTTCATCAAGCGGCATTTGTCGGGCTGAGGCAAATTGTGAAAGAAAATTAAACCAGCTGTTATCCGTCACGCCGACAAAAAGCCGCATCAAATATTATTTTAAAAAGATTTAAAAATCTGGTCAAAAAAGTCTTAATTTATTTTGAGGAGAGAGCAATTTTTTCTTTGACAGCAAAATTAATTCTTGGGCATTATAAAAAGTTGAAAAGATATGCGAAATGAATAGATTGAAGAGACGAATCGAAAAGATTAATAGAAAATAGGTAGAATAAAAATTTAAAATTAGAGCATAAAAAGCGTAGATATTTAAAAAAGATTAGAAGAAGGTTCAAATGGGCAAATATTATAGGCAATTAAAGGCGGGAGGCCTTATTTTTACATTATTATTTTTGCCTCCCCTGTTTGTTTTTTCTGCGGAAAAATCGGCCGAAAAAGAAAAACAATTCGGCTTTATCTTTCTCCCCGTTATTTTTTACATGCCAGAAACCAAATTGGCGGCTGGAGCTGGCGGGCTCATAACTTACCGCTCTCGCACCGATTCTCCGCTGACAAGACCCTCATCCTGCTATTTCTATGCTGTTTATACCCAGCTCAGGCAATTCATCGCCCAGGTCCGGCCAGAGGTCTATTGGAACAAAGAAAAATATTATGTGAGTTTTTTGATAAGCGCGGAAAATTTTCCCGATAAGTTCTGGGGTGTTGGTAATAAAACCCCTGATGAGGCTGAGGAGAGCTATACGCCTCGTTCTTTCAGTTTTGAGCTTATCGGTCAAAGGAAGATCTGGTCACAAAAAAAGATGTATCTCGGGCTGCAGGGTCGCTTGGAGCAATATAAAATCATTAAATTTGAACCTGAGGGTCTTCTGGCCAGAGAGATCTTCCCTGGAAGTCGCCGGGGAAAGACCGTGAGTCTGGGAATCATGCTCAGCCTGGATACGAGGAATAATATTTTCTTTCCCACCTCTGGCCATTTTTACCAGTTTTCAGCCACTTTCAGCCCTAAGTTTCTAGGAAGCGATTTTGAAAAATCTTCAGTTCGCCTGGATCTAAGAAAATATGAGCCCCTTTTTTCCGGGCATGTTCTTTCCTGGCAGTTTTTGTTTCAAGCAATTGGCGGCAACCCTGGCTTCAGGCAATACGCTACGCTTGGTGGGGATATGATTGTGCGCGGTTATTATTCAGGCCGCTATCGCGATAAATGCCTGCTCGCCTTTCAGGCTGAATACCGCTTGCCTCTCTGGAAGAGATTGGGTCTGGTTGGGTTTGCTGGCCTCGGCGAGGTTGCCAGCTCGATGACTTCCTTTCAATTAAAAAATTTCAAATATTCCTATGGCTTCGGTCTTCGGTTTAAAATTCTCCCGCGGGAGGGCACCAATCTGAGACTCGATTTTGCCTGGGGCAAGAAAACTTCGGGCATCTATTTCAGCGCCAATGAGGCTTTCTGAAATCTGCCTGACCACTTTAAAATTTTAGTTTCCCTATTTTTTCGCTATGGATAAACAAATTTTATGCCAGGGAGAATCAATTTAATTTATATGGTCTTAATAAATGATTCTAATTTGTATGAATTTGATCTAGGAGCAGTTAGGGCCTTTTAGCCCTTTTTATGAGATTCATCTAGCAGAAATTATTTTTTCTTCTGAATTAAAACAGTAATCAGAAAAAATTTCCTTCTATGAAGAAAATCTTGAGGATATTTTAATTTCCTGGCCATTTTTTCGAGCTGTTTTGCTCTTCAGCCTGTCATTTAAAAAGGTTCCATTCTTATTAATTAAGCAGGTTGCGTTTGATTCTTTTCTTTAATCCAGATAGCAGGAAGCAATCTGAAGGGAAAGGGAACGAGCTTCAAGGTCAATTCGATTTGCCAGAACAATGACTGTTAATTGCCTGTCGAGAAAACGCTGGATGGCTGTTCTGAAACCGCTGGTTTCACCATAATGCCACATGCGGGCGTGGCCTCTCCAGGGGTTCAAAAACCAGCCGAAACCATAGGCAGCCGGGGTTCCGTCAGGTTCAACGGGACCGGGACCATCGACCACAACTGGAGTTAAAAGGAGCTCCAATTCTTCTTTTTTTAAGAAAGTCTGATATCTCAGGGCTCTATCCCATTTAGCCAGGTCCTCCAGGTTGGAATAGATACCCCCATCACCGAGGGTAGCCGAGGTTGGGCTCTGATCTGATTCTTCCCACTTTCCCTTTTTTTTGCTGTGACCATAGGCCCGCTGAGACACCTCATTTTTGCCGCGAATATACGCCAATGTCCTTTCCATTCCGAGAGGAAGAAAGATATGTTCCTTTAAAAACTCATCAAAGGGCTGGCCCGATATTTTTTCTATGATCAAGCCAAGAAGAACATAACCTGAATTGCTGTAAGCCCAGCGCGTGCCTGGTTCAAACCGGGGTGAACTGGTCTGTTTAAGAAGAACCAGAACGTCTCTGTCCTTTATCTGAATTTCTTCAACGGGCTCCTGGCCATTATAAGGAGACATTAAATCTTCATAATCGGGTAAACCTGAAGTGTGATGAAGCAGGTGGCGAATAGTTATTTTTTGGCCATAAGCGGGAAAATCAGGAAAGATCTCAGTTAAACGGGTTTCGTATTTTATTTTTTCCTCGCGGACAAGAAGCATTATCGCGGCTGCGGTAAACTGTTTGGTAAGCGAAGCCAGACGGAAATTGGTCTGGCTATTAATTGGATTAAAAGTGCGTAAATCAGTGACTCCATAACCTTTCTTAAAAACAATTTGATCCTCCAGGACAACTAGGACGGCCCCCCCGGCTCTTTTTCTTTGATCAACCTGGAAAAGAGCCCATCAGTCTTTTCTGAGGCAGCTCCAATTTTAATTTGGTCTTTCGTCAGGATACTTAGATAGGAATCAAATAAAATTATAATGAAAGTCATTATTACAATGGCGAGATTCAGTCTCATTGTGTATCTCTAAATTTGTCCCTATTTTCCAGTCTATTTCTTGCCTTTTCAAGTTTAACTGGTAATTTGAGACAGATCAAACAAAGAGATAATGCTCATCAAAAAATAAACACTAAAATGATTTAACTGATACGCCAAAGCCATTCATGTTTGGCTTGTAGCCTTTTGGCTTTCTTCTGTTTCAATTTTTCGGGCCGGGATTAATCACTCCCAGGTTTTAACCTAAAACTTATAAAAAGTCGTTTGTGCTATCTTATATAAAAAGATTAATTTTTGTGAGATTAATATTTCCTTCCATCCTAGAATCATTTTAGGCAGATAATTGGTTCTAACCTTTAGGACTTAATCAGAAACACTTCGTTAATTTATGTTCATTTAATAGCAGAATCTCTTTTGTTTTTTTCTTCAAGTAAAAATAATTTGGGGGCATTGTACACTGAAGCGAAATCTTTTATTCTCTTTAAAGCTAATTTAACGTAATTTTCATTTATTTCATATCCTACATAGTGCCTCTTGGTCTTTATAGCAGCGATCGCTACTTGACCGCTTCCAATAAATGGATCTAAAACGATTTCGCCCTCAAATGTGTATAATTGTATTAATCTATAAGGTAATTCTACGGGAAAAGGCGCAGGATGTCCGATTTTCGAGGCTGGCTCAGCTGGAAAGGTCCAGACGCTTTTCGTGAATTCTAAAAATTCTTCTTTAGAAATAGTACTTTTTCTTCTAAAAGGATTTTGCCTTGTAAACATCCCCTTAGAAAAAATTAAAATATATTCGTGGATATCTCTCAAGGTAGGATTTTTAGCTGAAAGCCAAGACCCCCAAGCTGTGGAAGGGCTGCCGCTTGATGCTTTATTCCAGATTATTTCGCCTCGCATTAGAAAACCCAATTCTTGCATATCTTCTATTATATAAATATGAAGGGGTATGTAAGGCTTTCTACCGAGGTTAGCGATGTTAATACAGGCTCTCCCTCCTGGAACAAGAACACGTTTCACTTCAGACCAAACCCTTTTCAAAAAGGCTCTATAATCATTTAAACTTAAATTTTTATCATATTCTTTTCCTACATTGTAGGGTGGCGAAGTGACCATAAGATGCACGCTCTTATCAGGTAATTCCTCCATAAACTCGCTTGTTTTACAAAATATTTTATCTAAGAATTCATACGGCACAGGGTTCTCGATGTATTTTTCGTAGCTTTCTGAAGGCAGACCTTCGTATAATTTGCTGGAATAAAAAGGACTCGAATCATGGTTTATTCTTCCGGGTGATCCGAAAGAGCTTGTTCTTGTTCCTATTTTTTTTCGGGAGACCATCTTATTCCTCCTTCCAAAGGTCTACCCATCTTTTATAAGGATTAAACCTCAAGCTTTCCCTTTGCCAATTTATAATGATATTTTTTGACAAATGATGTGAGATTAATTCTTCTAGAGCACTTTTTGAGATTTCAACGCCCCGGGGATTTGTACCTGGCTTGGGTAATTTAATATAATTAAAACTTCCTACCTTGTTGAAAACTTCTATTTGTGCTTCTAAGGGTAGATAAAAGAAACCCCCACTTGAATTCCAATTAATCTGGATAAGAAGGATATCATATTTAGGATGATAGGTTTCTCTGAATTCCTTTGCTTTATAGGGATCGACAGTCCATATCAATTTTACTCCGCTTTTAGATTTGCCTGTGATTGTTTTTATGGATATAGGGTCGCCAAATAACTTAGCGTCTATTTCTGGCTCGGTTATGGGGATTTCTGTTTGTACATTAGATTCCCCAAATTTATAAATCAACAGAGCTACGATAATTTTTTCTCTTAAGGAACCGACTTCCATGCCTGCTTTGCCTGCTCTAGAACTTTCTAATTCAGCTAATTGAAATAGATAAGGGAGCTTTTTCCTGATTTTTTCTATGAGTTTCTCATCCTGAAATATCTCTATTAAACGGCTAGCCATAAATTTATTCCTAAGTTGCAAATATAGTTTTATCCGCCTTATTTCTTTTATTATATTATACTAAAATTTCTTTATAATCAAAATTCAAGGTGCTTTATTAATTACGGAGGCCGTGTCAATTTTTGTTCGCAAAATAGCCATCGTAAACTCTCCATTTTTAGCTCCTAATTAGCCGCTAACATTTGTTCCTGCTCTAATAAAGGACCCAGCTTATCAGCTTTGATATAAGCATAATCGTTAGCCCAGTCTTCGGTGTATTCAAGAAGATAGCAAGTAACAAGACGAACATAAGATTCAACCGAAGGAAAAACTCCAACCACCCGGCTCCTTCGCCTTATCTCACGATTCGTTCTTTCCAGCACATTGGTCGAGGAAATACGGCGTTTGTCTATCTCCGGAAAATTATAAAATTGAAGAGAATCCTCAAGCCCCTCCTCCAGGCAGCGCATGGCTTCAGGATATTTGCCCTCATACTCCTCGATGATAAGTTGAGCTAATCTCTCGGCACTTCGTCTATCCGGCTGAAGCCAGATCTGTTTCAACTTCTCGGCCAGACGAGCTTTATCCCGATGCGATACTTTAACCAGAATGTTTCTCATAAAATGAACCTTACACCGCTGCCAGCAGGACCCTAACCATTCCTTCTTTATCGCCGCCTGGATTCCCTGATGAGCATCTGAAATGAACATCCTCACCCGCTTCACCCCTCGCTTCTTAAGCTTCTGCATAAATTCGCGCCACGACTCCTCCGTCTCTTCCCACATCGGCTCAACCGCCAATATCTCACGCCTCCCCTCTTCATCCACCCCATAAGCTATCATGATCGCTACCGACACCACCTTCCCCTCCAACCTAACCTTGTCATAAAGAGCATCTATCCACACAAAAACATACTCGGCCTTCAAAGGCCTCGTCCTGAACTCCTTCACCCGCTCATCCAGCTCCCTCGTTATCTCCGACACCTGAGAAGCCGAAAGACTCTCTATCCCTAAGCTCCGGGCTAATCTCTCCATCTTCCTCGTCGAGACGCCATTGATGAAAGCTTCCTGAACCAGACTTATCAAGGCGGCCTCAGAGCGTTTCCTCGTTACAAGAAAAAACGGTACATAACCTCCCTTGCGCACCTTGGGTATGACCAAATATAAAGTCCCTAACCGGCTATGAAGCTTTCTGACCCTGTAGCCTGAAAAATAGGTCTTCCTCTCCCGGCTGTGCTTGCCCTTAGGCGCCCCTACCTTAGCCTCCGCCTCCACCTTCATCAGCTCCGCCAACAGCCACTCTAACATCGCCTTTATCGGATCATCCTCCAGTAAAAATCTGGTTAGCCATTTTTCCAAAAATGCCTTATAATCTTTCTGAGCCATCGTAAATTGATACCTCCTCTCTTTAAAGTTTCTTCTTTAAAAGGAGAGTTTACGATGGCTCACTCCTCTAG